>WBZL01005082.1_pt1 | contig 11052 bp, 3 predicted proteins | sample 5204291 | NCBI WGS metagenome assembly WBZL01 (sample SAMN12344345, study PRJNA552823) | activated sludge metagenome | biome: Activated sludge suspended growth; feature: Nitrification reactor; material: Wastewater; isolation source: activated sludge from nitrification reactor of wastewater treatment...
CTGCACACGGGTGCGCGGGGTCATCACCTGCCCCGCCAGACGGTCGCTAAAATCGAAAATATTCCGGATCATTTCCTCTTCATCTTCGTTTAGCAGGCCGCCTTCGGCGCTTTCTGTAACCAGCAGCTCGATTTCTTCCGGCGACAAGACGCGGGCATGGCCTTCAGCTGGCGGAACCTTAAACACGCGCAGCAGCCAATTCCCGACGCTGTTGAGCAGGCGAACGGGAATAATCAAAATGGCCTGAGCAAATTGCATTGGGCGGGCAAGCCACAAAACCAGGCTCGCCGCGTCATGGAGGGCAATCGATTTGGGAACCATCTCGCCTAAAACGACATGCAAATAAGTCATCAGGGAAAGGGCAACGATATAGCCGATGGAACGGATCAGGGCCTCGCTGGGTTCAAACCAGAGACGACCGATCAGAGGTTCGATCAGGTGGGAGATTTGTGGCTCACCGTACATGGCCAGGCCCAGGGAAGCAATGGTAATGCCTAATTGGGCGGTGGCGATGTAGCGATCTTGTTTAACGCGGGAATCTAACACGCCCAGAACCATTTGGCGTTCACGGCCGTTTTGTGTACCCGTCATCTCTTCCAACTGCGTTGGGCGCACACCAATGATGCTAAATTCAGCCGCCACAAAAAAACCGTTCAGCAGCACCAATAACAAGATGATGAAAAATGGCAGCAAAAATGCATTCAGGCTGTGTGATGTTTCACCTTGTGCGGCTGCGGCAAACAAAACAGCGACGCTCATTCCAGGGACAGTCAGGCCGAGCAGCAGAAGCTTAGTCATGATCGGCCACCTCCCATTCGCTGAAATTGCCCATATCTTCGAGAGGCGGCAATTGTAATGAGACCTCCGAAACGCCTAAATCGGCCATGGCTTCGACGCGGATTTGCGTTTCGCCAATGACAATCACTTCCCCCTGCACCGGTGGACGGCCGAGGACGCTGAACACCAAGCCGCTGAGGGTATCGGCTTCGGTGGGCAAGTTTAATTCCAGATATTCGTTCACGTCGGCTACCAGGAGATCGCCGCGAAGGTAAACACGGCCGTTCTGGTCTCGGGCGATCAACGCCATTTCATCATCAAATTCATCTTGCAGCTCGCCAAAAATCTCTTCGATCAAATCTTCAAAGGTGATCAGACCGGCCGTACCGCCATATTCATCGAACACAATCGCCAGATATTTGCGATCAACGTTGAGCTTTTGCCACAGATCGGCAACCGGCATGGTTTCCGGCACATAGATCACCTCACGAATCACCGAGTTGATATCGCCCTCACCAGCCAGGTACAGACGGAACAAGTCTTTGACATGCACAAAGCCGGTTATCTCGTCAATGGAGTCGTGGTAGATGGGGATGCGGGAATATCCCTGCGCCAATGCCAGGTTGAGCAGTTCTTCGATGCGGCTTTCGGCCGGGGCGGCGAACAGCCGGGTGCGGTGAACCATCACCTGCCGGGCGTGCAAATCGCGCAGGCGAAAGGCGTTGCGCAGCATTTGCCGTTCTTCGTCATCCAGCAGGCCGCTTTCGTGGCTTTCCGTCACCAATAGTTCAATTTCTTCGGGGGAGTGGATTTGCACGCCGCCATGCGGCTGGCGACCAATCAGGCGCAAAACCAGGCTGCCGCTGCCGTTGAACAACCAGATTAACGGCCGTAACACAACCAATGACACACGCATCGGAACCACGACGGCCAGAGCTACATTTTCAGGATACTGGATGGCAACTGATTTGGGGAACAATTCGCCCAGAATCACTTGCAACATGGTGATGACGCCCAGCACAATGAGAAACGCCAGCGATTCAGCGGCGGTTGTGCCGCTGGAAATGAAGCTTAACGGCCGTACCAGATACCCGGCAATCACATTTTGGCCATAAGCGCCCAAAACCAGCGAAGAAATAGTAATGCCAATCTGGCAAGCAGCGACATAATTATCTAAGGCAGCTGGATTCTCCATGATCGGTTCCAGCATTGCGGCCATTTTATTGCCGCTGCCGGCCATCTGGCTAATACGGGTGCGGCGCGAAGAGACGGTGGCAAACTCAGCGGCCACGTACAGCCCGTTGATAAAAATCATCAGGGCAACTGTAGCAATAACAATAATAACTGTGGACATGTTCCTTTTTAGCCTGAAAATAAAGTTGCTGCGGGCGACAAGGAGCCGAGGACATTACAAACATAAGTGGTCCAGCCCAGGCAGCAAACGCCATCGACGAGAACTTTATCTTTGTTAGATTGCGTGTCTTTGTCTGGGGATTGCCAACAAGGGTCAGGTGGTTCAGGGTTGGGTTCAGTCAAGGCTGGCACTCCTGATCAGCCCCAACAAGTCGATCTGCATATGGTTTGTGTGTACGGCGGAAAGTTCCGTCATGTAATGGTCGCGTTTAGCGATTGTTTTTTTGCGCTCTTTGGGCAAAAAAAGAATTTCAATCAACATTCAAAGGTAAATTATTTCCAGATTACCCGGTTGGGATCGTTCAAGATTATAAAACAGCGCCGGAGATTGGTCAAACGGCTACCAGTGGTAAATATGGACAACACGACCGTTTCCCTCCCACAAATCCTCATGATAAAATCAACCCCATGAATTGCAACAACCATGTACTTGCCAAAAAGTAAGGAGAATCCATGATCGGCGACTATTTGTGGTGGCAAACAGGCATTATTTACCAAATTTATCCGCGCTCTTACCAGGACAGCAATGGCGATGGCCTGGGCGACCTGGCAGGCATCCGGCGGCGGCTGGATTACCTGCAAAAATTAGGGGTAACGGCCGTCTGGCTCTCGCCCATTTACCCCTCTCCCATGCACGACTTTGGCTACGATGTGGCCAATTACACCGACATTCACCCCATATTCGGCACAATGGCCGATTTCGACGCCCTGCTCGCCGACGCCCACGAACGCGGGCTAAAGCTCATCCTCGACCTGGTGCCTAATCACACCTCCGACGAGCACGCCTGGTTTCAGGAAAGCCGCCGCAGCCGTACCAATCCCAAACGTGATTGGTACATCTGGCGCGATCCGGCTCCGGATGGCGGACCGCCCAACAATTGGCTCAGCTTCTTTGGCGGCCCCGCCTGGACCTTCGATGAGGCCACCGGGCAATATTATCTGCACCAATTTGTGACCCAACAACCAGAGCTGAACTATCGTCACCCAGACGTGCTACCAGCCATGCTGGACAATATGCGCTTTTGGCTGGATAAAGGCGTCGATGGCTTTCGCGTGGACGTTATCTGGCTGATGATGAAAGACGAACTGCTGCGTGACGAGCCGCCCAACCCGGGCTGGGACAGTGTGGACCCTCATGGTAGTTTAAACCACATCTACACCCAAAGCGTACCCGGCATCCACGACCTGATCCGCCAGATGCGCGGCGTGTTGGATGAGTATGACGAACGCATGATGGTGGGCGAAATTTATCTACCATTTGACGAGTTGATGGCGTATTACGGCCGTTCTCAGGACGAATGCCATATGCCCTTTAATTTTCACCTCATCGCCAACCGCAACTGGCAGGCAACGGCCGTGCGCGAACTGGTGGAAGCCTATGAAGCCGCCCTGCCGCCCAACGGCTGGCCTAACTGGGTGCTAGGCAACCACGATCAACATCGCATCGCCACCCGCGTTGGACTGGCACAGGCGCGCGTGGCCAACATGCTGCTGCTCACACTGCGCGGCACGCCCACCACCTATTACGGCGAAGAAATCGGCATGGAAGATGGCCACATTCCACCTGAATTTGTCCAGGACCCGCCGGCCGTAAACCAGCCAGAAATCGCCCATATCGTCGGGCGGGACCCTGAGCGCACACCCATGCAGTGGGATGCCTCACCTCACGCCGGTTTCACGACGGCCGCAGCACAGCCTTGGCTGCCGGCAGCCGCCAATTTCTCCACGCGCAACGTCGCCCAGCAAGAAAACGAGGCGACTTCCATGCTAAATTTGTACCGCGCGTTAACCGCTCTGCGCCGCGCCGAACCAGCTTTGATGGTAGGCGATTATGCCACGGTCGAGACGGCCGTTGCCGACATCTTTGCCTATCGCCGCACCCACCCAGGCGCGGACAGTTTTCTGGTGGTGCTCAATTTTGGCCAGGGGACTCACCGGCTGGACGTGGGGGATGTGGGGGAAACGGCCGTGATCGTCGTCGCCACCGACATGGTGCGCCACGGTCCGGTGACGTTGTCTGATTTATCTGTCAGACCCAATGAAGGACTTATTCTGAGAATTTCATCACTGTAACCAACCTGTAAAGGCATGAAAACATTGTGGGGAAATGGTATTCGATTGAAATCGTACGCCCCCGGTTCCAGCTTGCAACTGCCTACCGGAACCCAACCATCTGAATGAAGCCAAACCAGGCGGTTGTGGAAATGCACGAGGAGCGGCCATCCCAGCGCTGGCTGGTCACGTTGTAGCTACCGGATTCCTCGCCCCAGGCCGTCTGCTAGAGCCTATTAACCCAGAGCAACCTCACCGACAGCAACATGCAGATCGTCAGTTCCAGCATGGTGCGTTGCTCTATTACTTTTTGCAATTGTTGTAATTCGATCATGACACCCTCCTTATAAAAGATTTTGGGAACCTATCCAGCTAACCTCAGGCGATCAATATTCCAGTTACCCACCGTTCGAGACTCTGGATCCTGACCCCAAAACTCCCCTTTCTTTACGTTTGTCATCAGTTTAAGATGACATTTGTCACTGGCTGTTAATCGTTTCTGCGATCTATAGTGACACCACTGGGAGCCCGACCTCTCTAACACAGACGAGAGTGGCTGCTTGCCCCCCGAATAAACCCTAAAATTGGCATTTAACAATTGTATATTGGCAAAGCAACATCGGTTCTTTACCTAAAGGTGGATCACCCATGCGCCGTTTTACCGTTCTTCTGTTGTCCTTTGGTTTTTCCTTATTGGCTTTATCGATGCTATTGTCATTTGCTCATGGTCAGACACTGGTTATTGTCTCGCCTGCGCGAGAGTTGTTGCCAAGAACGGCCGTTCCCGACAACCCTCCTCAAGTCACATTTCTACCTGCCCCTTCCGATAGAACCACTAGCCCTGTTGAACAATCTATAACTCCAAAAACTCAGGACGCCGCTGATTCGTTTGCCTTGCCAGATCGCAATATCACTACCCGTCCTCCCTCCGATTACCTGCCCATTGATTGGTGGCGGCAGCGCGACCTGACCGACGGCCGTAATGTATACACCGTAAACCGTAATCCCTATGCCATAAACCGGACTCCGATCACGGTGAACCCCGACCCTATGCCGACGATGCAGCGCGACATTCGGACGACAAGTTACGAACCACAAATCACCAGCCACGCCCCCCTGGCCACCACTGGCCTATATACGCTTACCCTACAGCCCCTGCATCGCGCCACTGGCTACCCCGAGGCTTTTTCTTCCACTTTTATATTCACCAATACCGGCGCGGTCGCCATGAGTTATTTTCTCGATTTCTTCTGGCTTAACGGCCAGTATGATGGCTCTGACGGACCCTTCCTGCTAGCCCCTGGCGAAAGCATGATCTACAACATGGATACCGCCGCCATTGGCGATACCACCTTCGTGGGGTATGTGGAAATTATCGGCGACCAACCCGTTGCCGGAGAAATTACCACACCGCCCTATGGCATCATTCAGGGCTTCGTCTTTGAAGATGATGGTGTCACGCCTGCCTGGGTTTATGGCATTGGGTCGCGTACGCCATACCCCCACCAACAGCAGTATGGCGACACCTATGTCCTCGGCGACGGCCGTTTCTACCTGGGCGGCCTTCCCGACGACAACTACACACTTTCGGTCAACGCCCCCTACCCCTGGGCCGACCAATGGTACGACGGCCAATTCAATGAAAACGATGCCCAACGCTTGCCCATCGTTGGCGCAGGAACCGTCAGCGTTACTGTCATTCTTCAACCCGGCGGGCGCATCACCGGCACGGTATACGCGGCCGACGGAGTGACGCCTTTGCCCAATATCAGCGTCGACATCGAGCAAGGCGGAGCGGGTACATGCACAGATGCAAACGGCCGTTACATCCTCGACGGCCTCCCTTACGGCAGCTACAAAATCCGCGCCAGCGGCGATTGGAACTGGTGTCTCAACCAGCCATCTGTGTATGCCGTTGAATACTACAACGAAACCAGCGACACCAATGCCGCCACCCCCTTTGTCCTTCAGGCTGGCAATGACGACTATGCCAATGTTAACTTCACCCTTGACGTAGGCGGGGTCATCACCGGCCGGGTTTTAGACAACGCAACCGGCCTGGCGGTTCCCGATTTGCACGTTAACGCCAACGAATACGACAACGGCTGGATTGGCGCAAGCGGCTGGACGGATGCCAGCGGCGTCTATACCATCACCGCTTTGCCAGCCGCCGATTATCGTGTGGCTGTAGACGACACCAACAACTTGCCTTTAGGGTATGCTCGCCAATATTACGATCATCAACCTTTCCATCATCTGTCCGACCGCGTGCCTGTGGTTACTAACAGCACCATCACCAATATCAACTTCGACCTGCTGCCTGGCGGCGCTTTCAGCGGCACAGTTTACGCCGATGATGGAATTACCCCCCTGGCAAATATCAATATAGATGTAGATGCCGGCGGATATGGTACCTGTACGGATGCAAACGGCCGTTACTACATGAACGGCGTCCCCTTCGGTAGCTACAAAATCATCGCCGGCGGCGGTTGGAACTGGTGCCTCAACCAGACTTCCGACTATATCCGTGAATACTTCCCCGAAACCATCGACCCCAATGCGGCCGACACTTTTACCCTCGACAGTACTCATCTGCTCTATACCAACATAGACTTTACTATCAGCATCGGTGGCCGCATTACTGGTCAAGTCACTGGGGCCGGTACCGGCTTGCCCCTTGAAGGCGTTCGTGTCAGCGCCAGCGAATTTACCAGCAACAACTACGTAGGCGAGGGCTGGAGCGACGCCAGCGGCCTCTATACCATTACCGGCCTCTACGACGGCGATTTCCGCGTGGCCGTAGACGACACCAACTGGATCCCCGATGGTTATGCCTTCCAATTCTATCCTGGCGTCGTTGATTGGCAGTTGGCCACAGCGGTAAATATTTCAGGCGGCGGCACAACTGGTGGCATAAACTTCCCGCTTGAACCCGGCGGCGTCATCACCGGACGCGTTGTTGATCAAAATAGCGGGCTGCCCATCGCCAATACCAAAGTCGATGTCCATGCCAACAATTGGGGTTGGGGAACCTGCACAGACAACGACGGCTACTATACTCACCGCGCCATTCCCTTTGGCGATTACCGCGTCTCCTCCGGCGGCGATTGGAACTGGTGCCAGGAACAGCTCAATGAATACAGCCAGGAATACTATAATGAAAAACGCAACTGGGATGAAGCCAACATCCTAACCCTGAATGGCGGTAGTACGCCTATCACCAGCATCAATTTCACCCTCGAAAAAGGCGGCTATCTCGCCGGTACTGTCACCGATGATGCCTTGCAGCCGGTAGAAAACCTGCGCATGATAGCCGTTCAGGGCGACGGCAACTGCCCCTGGTGCGCCAACCACATTGCCGACGGGTATACCGACGTGGATGGCAACTATCTCATCGGCCCTCTTCCACCCGACAGCTATACCATCCTGGCCAACACCGACCAGAATGGCCAGCTCCTTGTTCAAGAGTACTATGGCGATGTGTATGATTTATCTGCCGCCGCCTTCGTTTCTGTTACCAGCGAAGCGACCACCAGCGGCCTCAATTTCATCCTTGATCCCGGCGTCTGGCTTACCGGACACATCACCGTGCCGCCGGGTTATTCTAACGCCGACATTTCCGTTGATGCGTGGAAAGTGGATGGCATCTGGTACGGCGCAAATCGCCGCACAGATGTAAACGGCGATTATATCTTGCCGGTGCCGCCCATCTACGACAGTTATTGGGGCGTCAGCGCTCGCCCTGCTGGGGCAGACCTGATGCACAAATGGGCCCACCAGTTTGATCTGGCACAGCAAACCAACTGGGACTTTGATTTGGGCATGGGCGCAACCATCACCGGATGCATCACCGATGGCGGCGCGCCGGTTGTCAATATGTGGGTAAACGCCAATTCTGGCGAGATGAACAATGGCGCGCAAACCGACGCCAACGGTTGTTATGCCATCACCAATCTGCCGCCTGCGGAATATGAATTGTGGGCCGATGATTGGAATTCTGGCCGGATGCGCACGGCGTATGGCGGATTAGACTACAACTGGTTGGCAATGATTCCCCTGCAGACAGGTGAAACCGTAGGCGGTTTCGACTTTGATGCGCCCTGGCGTGGTCAAATTGAAGGCTATGTCTACGAGAGCAACGGCACAACGCCGATTGAAGGCATGCGCGTAGTGGCCATCAATGAGACAGGCTTTTGGGAAGGATACAGCCAGCCGGATGGCTACTTCACCATCGACGTGCCGGTAGGCGAACATAAGCTGATGTTTGCCGGAGATTTTATACCGGTTGTCTTCTACCCCAACAGCAGCGTACATCAATACGCCGACGCCACGCCGGTGACAGTTGACCCGCTGCCGGCGACGACGATGGTAACGATGAGCGTGGAACGAACCGCCACCGTTCACGGCCAGATTACCGACAGCAGCAGCGGCGATCCACTTCCCGGTATTCACGTGGTTGTCAGGAATGTTGACACGGCCGTTAACCGCGACGTAGCATCTTCCAGCTGCACCGACGAAAACGGCGGCTACTACCTGGAAGGTGTCTGGGCCGGCGACTCGCTGGTGCAGGCCATTGGCACCTGTGGCAATTGGAACTACGGTCTGGTCACAACTACCCTCACCATTGCCGCCAACAGCGATCATCAAGTGAATCTGCAAATGACGGCCGGAACCATGCGGGAACGGCCGTTCACCATCCAAACCCAGGACACCTTTAACTACAACGCCCTTTCTTCCGGCGGCAACACCTTCTGGGACGCCCAGTACAATGGCGAGCAAATTCTGGCTGCCCTCAATGAGCCGCTGGTCTCCCTAAACGATAACGGCGATTGGACCAGCGAACTGCTGACGCAAATTCCCACATTAGGCAATGGCGGCGCGGCCATCATCAACGACCACCTCGTCGTCACCTACACGCTGAAGTCCGGTATGCTCTGGTCGGATGGCGCGCCGCTAACCTCGGCCGATATTCGCTTTACCTGGGAGATGCAGACGCAGCCTACTCCCTGGTCGGATACCTGGTTGGCGCAGGTAGGCAATGCCACCAAGATTGAGCGTATCGCCACACCAAATGCGTTAACGGCCGTTGCCACCTACCAGTTCCGCGCCTTCCCCACCAGCTACCTGCTGGCTATCACCTACCTGCTGCCCGAACATTCGCTGTCCGGGCAGTACCCGCTGGATGTGAAATGGCTCAGCACCTTCGCCCACAAACTGCCGAGTAACGGCCCTTACATGATTGCGGACTGGGTTCCCGGCAGTCACCTGGATGTGGTTGCCAACCCCAATTACCACAAACGCAGCCTTGGCCTGCCGCGCATCCCACAGGTGCGCTTTCTCTTTACCAACGACCCGTTCTACAGTGTGGTGTATGGCGCAGCCGATGTGGGCGTGAATGTGGCCGGCAGCCTGCCGCCCGATTACGAGACCTATGGGTTGGCTCTATACGAAAGCGAGGACCTTGGGTACTTTAGCATTATTCCGAATACGGAACGGCCGTACTTCCAGGAAACGGCCGTGCGCCAGGCCATCTACACCGCCTTCAACCGCGCCCAGGCCGCGCCCAACATCTTCAACGGCCTCGTCGCCGATAGCTGGTTGGCTCCCAGCCACATCATGTACAGCGACACCGTCAACCAATACAACTACGACCCATCCGCCGCCGCTGCTCTGCTCACCGCCGCCGGATGGATTGACCACAACGGAAATGGTATTCGGGACAAAGGCGGCGTGGAACTCCAGTTTGATCTCTACGCCGGGTATGGCGGCAATCAGGCTTATCTGAACGTCGCCGCCGCTTTCCAGGCCAACATGGCCGCTGTAGGCATCGGCGCGAACATCATCACCTACCCGGACAACGACAACAACCGGTATTGGAATGACATCCAACGTGGCACAGCCGATGCCTACATCACCGGCTGGTATTTTGATGAACGGTACGATCCGTTTGGCTTTAAGATGTTCCACAGCAGCCAAATTCCCACCGGCTACAACTCCTACTGGTATTGGGGACACTTTGGCGGCCGGTGGCAAAATGGGGCCAATGACGCTTTGCTGGAGGCAGCGAAAAACGAGCTGGATACAGCCACCTTGCAAGGGCTGTATGCCGATCAACTGGCGCTGCAAACCGACCAGCTGCCTATCTGGCCGTTCGCCCACCGGCTGCACATGGACACGGCCGTTCCCACCCTGCTCAATTTCCGCCCTGCCGCTTATTTACCGGCCACCTGGAACATCGAAGAATGGTACATCCCGGCCAACCCCTACGATCTCACCGTGCGCAAAACGTTAGCGGCCAACAGCCTGCCACCACAACCCGGCAACAACATCACCTATGCCATCACTTTGCGTAACGCGGGCTACTTCTCTGTTACCGGGGCTACCCTGGTGGATACCCTGCCCGCTGAAGTCACCTTTGTCAGCGCGGTTCCGGCTCCCAACGCTGTTAACGGCCGTGATCTGACCTGGAACATGGGAAACATTCCCGGCAACAGCGCAGCGCAAGTGGTGCGTGTGACCGTTCATATTCCTGATGCCACACCGCACGGCACGCCGCTGCTTAATACAGTGGCAATCTTTGGCGACCAGCCCGATACGTTCCCCGGAAACAATGGCTACAACTATCAGGTCGTCGTGCGTGATGATGTCGATCTGGCCATCAGCAAATTTGGCGTGGGCGAAACGGCGATTGGCGAAACATTCAGCTATTTCCTCGACTATGCTAACTGGGGCGGCGCGCCGGCCAGCGGCGCGGCCATCAGCGATACCCTGCCGGCAGAAATGAGCTTTATCTCCGCCAACCCGGCTCCC
>WBZL01005084.1_pt1 | contig 11052 bp, 15 predicted proteins | sample 5204291 | NCBI WGS metagenome assembly WBZL01 (sample SAMN12344345, study PRJNA552823) | activated sludge metagenome | biome: Activated sludge suspended growth; feature: Nitrification reactor; material: Wastewater; isolation source: activated sludge from nitrification reactor of wastewater...
ATCAAACAACTGGCCGGCATACCAACCGGGTGGCGAGATTGAACTGATCTCCCTGCCACGCTGGGCAGCCAACACAGAAGCCTTCGAGCTGGACGCCGCCTAATCCGCGGCATTTCTTTGTAGGTCATCAACCCCGGCGGGGATACACATCCCCGTCCAGGGAGACAGGTGTCTTCGCCATTCTTCTTTGGAGAAAACCATGTCTCAAACCCTACGCAACATCCAGAAGTCCCGCCAAGGCGTGCAGTCCAACGTGGTGCCGTTCCCGGCCATGCTGGAGCAGTTCAAAGGCGAAATTGCCCGCGCACTGCCCAAGCACCTGAGTCCGGATCGCATGGTGCGCATCGCACTGACCGCGTTCCGCATGAACCCGAAACTGGCCCAGACCGATCCCCGCAGCGTCTTTGCGGCGGTGATCCAGTCCAGCCAGCTCGGGCTCGAAGTCGGCCTGATGGGCGAAGCGCACCTGGTGCCCTTCGGCAATCAGTGCCAGTTGATCCCCGGCTATCAGGGGCTCATGAAGCTGGCCCGCAACAGCGGCATCGTGCAGGACATCTACGGTCACGAAGTTCGCATCAACGACAAGTTCGACATCGTCCTGGGTCTTAACCGGACCCTGATGCACGAACCGTTGAAGAAGAACGGCTTCCCTGCCTCCGATGAGGAGCGGGGAATGATCGTGGGCTTCTATGCCGTCGCGGTGTTCAAGGACGGCACTCGCACGTTTCACGCCCTGTCGAAGGAACAGATCGAACAGGTGCGCGATAACTCGCGGGGCTACCAGATGGCCAAGAAGTACGGCAAGGAAAGTCCATGGGATACGCATTTCGTCCCGATGGGCCTCAAGACCGTGATTCGCCGGCTGTGCAACCTGTTGCCGAAGTCGCCTGAACTGGCGATGGCGCTGGCGCTCGATGAAGTGACCGAGCGTGGTGAAAACCAGAACATCGGAATCACCGAAGCCATCGAAGGTTCCTGGGCGCCAATCATCGACGAGGAAACGGGGGAGATCATTCAACCCACGACCGAGTCCGGTGACAAGGGAAGCAAGTCTGACAAGGCTGAGTCGCCCAAAGGCGCTGAGCCTCAAGCCTCCGGCAAACTGCTGCAGGACACCCTGGCCATCATCGGCAGGGCGGCCACGACCGACGAACTGGATGAAGTCTATGTCCGGGCCGAAGGATCGTTCGAGGGCACCGAGCTGGAACAGGTGCTGCGCGCCTACCGTAGCCGTAAATCTGCACTGGCCAATCCGTCTTCCTCGGCGAATGACATATTCGGGGAGGATGGCAAATGACCATGCTCGGTGACACGGAGTTCGGAGCCATCCGGATCTGTGCGCGGGCGGTGCAAGTGCTCGACAAGGTCGGTTTCCTGACCCTGAGCAAGGAAGACGATGCTGCTGTGGTTCTAGCGCGCAACGAACTTCTGAGCGTGATTCAGGGCAACGGCTATCAGTTGGAGTACGACAGCTACCGCCTGGTCAAGGCCGGCGAACGCCACTAGCGCAGGCAATCCACGTGCTGATGACAGAGATGGCCATGCACAAGGAAAGCGGTCAGGACCATCGGCCCGATCCAGCTCGCATGGCAGGACGTGATGCGAACTTTGATGACGTGATTCCATGGACCGAGGATGACATCCTGCGGCTGCATGGTCTCCTTCTGGAGAAATCGCTGCACGACCTGTTCGATCTGAGGGTGTCCGCCAAAACACAGGCAGACATTCTCGATTGGATGCGGGCGCCACGTTCGGAGTCTGGTGCTTTTACCTACCGGGCGTGTTGCCGTCTGTTTGGCCTCGATGACGAAGAAATTCGGGATCGGGTGCTGGAACGTTACCGGCGGCGACACACTCATTGACGATTCATTTCACCCCTGGCGGGACAGTCGCGCTCCCGTCCGGGGATGCGGCTGCCTGCCATTTTTCATTGGAGGCATCATGCAACTGCAAGCATCAATCAAGGTCGGAAACATCCTTCCCGGCCGCAATCCCCGAGGTTACTTCGATCCCTCGGAAATGACGGCGTTGGAAGATTCCGTGAAATCCAAGGGCGTGCTGCAGGCGATCCTCGTTCGTCCCCGCGATGCGGGGCGTTACGAGATCGTCGCCGGCGAACGTCGCTGGCGCGCGGCAAAGAAGGTGTTCGGGGACGAGTATGAAATCCCGGCACTGGTGCGCGACCTGGACGATGGCGAAGCCGACGAGGCGGCGCTGATCGAAAACATCCAGCGTGCCGACATGAGTCCGACCGAAGAAGCCGAAGCGGCAGCCAAGATTCTTGGCCGCTGTCAGGGGGATCGGGACGAGGCCTCGCGTCGTCTGGGCTGGTCGCGGACCACGCTCGACAAGCGCCTGGCGCTGATGAACTGTTCGGAACGGGTCCGTCGGGCCTTGTCCGAGCGGCGCATCCAGCTGGGTCACGCAGAGTTGTTGGCTGCGGTCACCCGCGACAGGCAGGATGCCGTGTTGGAGAAGTTGCTGTCACAGGCCAGTTTGCCGACGGTCGCCCAGTTTCGCGGGCAACTTGAGCAGATCTCACGGGCTTTGAGCAGCGCCATCTTCGACAAGGGCGAGTGCACGTCGTGTACCCATAACTCGGGGAATCAGCAGGCGCTCTTTGGCGAGGCGATTGCCGCCGGACACTGCACCCACGGGGCGTGTTTCGATGGCAAGACCGAGGCGTCGCTGGACGCAAAGAAGGCATCGCTGGCCGACGACTATCCGACCATTCGGATCGTCCGACCCGGCGAGAACTTCACGCTCCTGCGACTGCTGGCGGAGGGCGATACCGGGGTGGGCGAGGAACAGGCGAAAGCCTGCCGCGCCTGCAAGAACTTCGGTGCCGCGATCTCGGCCGTGCCGGGCAAGCTCGGCAACGTCTATCCCGACCTGTGCTTCGATGCGAGCTGCAATGCCAAGAAGGTGGCAGCGCGTATCAAGCTGGAAAAGGACAAGGCAACGCCGGCGGAAGGTTCTGCGAAGACAGCGTCAGGCAAGTCGGCAACCCCTGCCAAGTCATCCGGCAAGGCCGAAGCCAAGTCGGAGGCCAAGGTTCAGGACTCGCAACGGGTCAAGGACTACCGGCTGGAAGTCTGGCGCAAGGCGCTGCGTCGGGAGTTGATGGGCAATCGTGACAACAATCTCACGGTACTCATCGCTCTTGCTTTATCAGGCAATGCCCGCCATATCAGCGATACCAAGCTGGGCAAGGCATTCGCCGCGATCACCAAGCAGGAATTCACCAGCTTCGTGTTCAAGGCGGACGAGGCGGCACGCCTGGTAGCGAAGTCGGATGAAGCCGTTCGGGACAAGCTGTTTCTCGGACTGGCGGCATCGGCGGCAGACGGTATCGAGGAGAAGACCCTGGTCCAGATCCTCACCTATCTCGAGATCGATCTCGGGCGGCACTGGAAGCTCTGCGAAGAGTTTCTCAAGCTGCTCACCAAGAGCGAAATCGAGGCGATGTGCGACGAGATCGGCTTGAAGGTCGCCATGGGCGGAGCATTTGCCAAGGCCATGAGCGGCAAGAAGGACGACATCGTCAAGGCGCTGTTGAACGTGGCGGCTTTCCCCTACGAGGGCAAGGTGCCGCGGTCGATGCGCTTCACTATCGCGTAAGACAGTTTCTTTCCACCCATGCGGGGACCACGTTCCCCGCACGGGGCGTGGTGCGCCTGCAATTTTCTCATTGGAGGTACCACCATGTTTTTTCAGGAACTGAAATCGTTGTTGGACGGCTGCGCAGCGCTGGCGGTCACTTTGTCATCGGCCAGGGAAGGACTGATCACCGTCACGGTGCGACCCACCCCGACGGTTGCCAAGGATGCCGAGGCGTTGGTGATCCCGCTGGTCCTGACCGGAACGGCGGAGGAGCTGGATGCGCAATTCGTCGGCTTGCTTCGCAGCTTTGCCGACGAGCATCAATCGCTGGCCGAGCAACTGGAAGCCACCCGCAACATTCTTGAGGCAGCCAAAAAGGACGCCAGCAAGAAAGCGGAAGGCGCACTCAGGAAAGGCACGGCCAAGATAGCGGCGCCAGCCGATGACGATGATGATGACACCGAGACACCGGCAGCCGCCGACGTTCCGGTCGAAGACAACCTTTTCGCATGAGGAGGGCGTCATGACCATTACCGTTCAGAAGCTGCAGCGTTCGTTTGCCTACAACGGCATTGCCTTGCCCGATCCCGGCTGCGAGTTGTCCCCGGAACAGGTGCGGGATGTCTATTCCGCGACCTACCCGGAGATCACGACGGCCTCGATCGAAGGGCCGGAGCAAAAGGGGGATCGGTTGATCTATACCTTCCGGCGTGCTGTCGGCACCAAGGGCAGCCTATCGGCCAATGCACCCCGAACCTCCCGGATCGTGGTGCGGCGGCGCGATGACGGCCTGAGCTATGTCGAGCCGCAATCGGCGGTCGTGACACCGGTGGAGCGCCTGACTATCGCCTTGGGACGATGGGTCAGGTGGCTCGATCGGCGTTGGCCTGTTGTCCTCCGCAAGGAGTAGGCCATGGTGTCGCTCAAGGAACGGCTTCAAGCCGCTGCCGATGGCGACTTCTCGCACTTTGAAGGCGGAATCCCTCCCGGGGTTCCTGCCTTCGATCACGAGGAGATGAAACGATGCGTACAAGCCTTGCAACGCTTGGTGCTCCAGTCTCAAGCAACCGTGGCCCCCGGCGATCGCTGTCAGGTGGCCGCTTCCGTCCAGGCCCTGATCCTCTGAGTCTGCCGCAGTTTGGCAAAGGACTCACGATCAGCCTCAATCCCAGCCTTGATGTTCGTCGCTGGGCGATGCTGGCCTTGCGCTGGCTGGAGGTTGGGGAGCTTCCCGAGTCTGCGAGCGGTCTGCCGCCTGCGATGGTGCAACAAGCGTTGGCTACGTGGATCAACCGCATGGTCGGGCAGTTGCAGCACATCGGATTCGAGACTCATGTCGCGGCATCGCCTGCGGCATTGGGCTACGGATCGCTGTTTCCCGATGCCAGTGAGGACGATGACCAGTGGTATTGGGCCATCCAGTCCGAGCAGGTCGAATGGTTGGGCATGAAGGATCGGCTGACCCGGATCGAGACGCACTGTCCCGGTTTGGGTGAGACAGCGCTGTATTGGCTGCAACGGGCTTCGGGGCGCACGCTGTATGCCCTGACGCCCCAATCGGCGCGCGATCTGTGCGAATACATCCACTGGCAAGGGAGCAGTGACCAAGCCGAATGGCTGGATGAGATGCGTTCGATGGGCATGACCGACGAAGATCTGGGGGATGCAATTTCTCCGGACTGGTATGACGGTCATTTCCCGGACTGGGTGCTTCGCGCCAAGCCGGTGCTGGATGAGGATGCCTTGTCCCGCATCCAGTCCTCCATGCCAGAAGTTGCGCCAGTGGCCGCCGTGTTGCTCGACATCGAACAATTGATGGCGGATGGCGGGCAGCTTCCCGGCCTGGATGGCATGGAAATCGAGTGTGTCTATTTCGGGGCTTACCTGCGATGGGATGCCGATGACCCTATGGATCGGGTGTTCGATGACTTTATCGAATACGCGAACTGCGCCAGCGATGGCTATACCGATCTCTTTGGCGCCGGCGCGGTACCTCTCGATACCGAGGGGTTCCATGTCTGGCTCCACAAGACTGGCCTGGGGTTGCAGTTGTTGTCGTCACTGGATCGGCTGATCGCCCTGATCGCCGAACCGCTGTGAGTTCCATTAACCCGGTGCGGGTGATGTCCTGCCCGCCGGGCTCGACACGCCTGCACCATTTCATTAAGGAGGTCGCGATGGCGATCAATGTCAGTACGTTTTCCAGCGAACAGTCGTACCGGCTGACTCATGCCGTCTTGGTCTATCAGGATGCGCAGCGCAAGCCGGCGTTCGTGTCGATTCATGACGTGGGTTCCGACGATGGCAATCGTCCGGTGATTCAAGCAGGGGTTCCGGCCAGCAAGGCGGGACTCATGGCGCTGATGCGTATTCTCGATCCGGAAACGATGCTCAAGCCGGCCATCAAGCCGGCGCATGTGCTCGCGGAAGGATCGGGTTTCTTCGTCTGGTACAGCGCTCCGCAGGACAGGCAGGTCTGGTTCGACTGCAAGGAACTCGGTGCGCGAACCGATCGGGTTCCCTGTCCGGGACTGGTGTTTGTGGTGACCACGAAGGCATGGAAGGTGTTTGCGTTCAAGGGGCGGCAACGTCCCGATGCCGACACACCGCTGTACGTCGCGCCATTCTTCAATGTCTGGCAAAACGGCACGATCTGTGTCGGCAGTGCCCGCTTGCCGAAAGGCGATCAGGTACACAACCATCTGGCCTGGGAGGAAGCCTTCTTCCGGTCCTACTTCACGCATCCGAATATCCATACCCCACGGGGGCTGACTCGTTACCGGGCCGGTCCGTTTGCCTTGTGGCGGGATCTGCTGGATGGTCGCCTGAGTCGCTTTCCAACGCGCACGCTCGTTCCGACGGGTTGGACGCTACGGCAAGCTTTTGAGGCCGCCGTGCTGGAAGGAGACGCGTGATGGATGCGAGAGATGTCGCCTTGCAACACTCGGCACCTGTCGTGACGGTGCCGCGCTATGGCGGATTCACGCCCCTGGTCGAGAATGGTCATCGCTTTCTGGTGACCGGTGACGGACTCTGGCTCGAAGCACGGCGTCCCTGGATGTACCTGCGCGTGCCGCTGGTCTGCCAGAAAAGCGTCCCCATGCCGTATGGCTGGGTGGGACGTGAGCTCTCCCTGACCTTTGGAAAGATTCCTCGCCATCTGGTCATCGAGTTCTACCGGTTCGCGCTCGATCGTTGCCCGGAAGAGTGTGTGGGATGGATCGTGTGGCATGCCGGCTCCGGCGAGATGCGGCTGGTGTTCCCGACGGAAGAATCGACGGGATGCACGCATGTACGTTATCGCCGGCCGATCCTCGATGAGGATGAGCATCTGGTGGTCGACCTGCATTCCCATGGTTGTCTCTCGGCCTTCTTCTCGACGCAGGATGATCGGGATGATCGCGGGGAGTTCAAGATTGCCGGCGTGATCGGCAACTGCAATCGTGGGCAGTGCTCGACGGCGTTCCGCTTATGCGCCAACGGGCTGTTCCTGCCGCTGGCATTCGACGCAACCGGTTTGAACGGTAAGGCAGGAGGGAATGATGTCTATCCATCATCTTGTGCCTGAACTGCTCACGCGGGAGGTACGCGTCACCGTCATCGGGGCCGGCGGGTCGGGTTCCCAGATGCTGATGGGACTGGCCCAGCTGCATACGGCCATGCTTGCATTGGGTCACCCTGGGGGACTGGATGTGACCGTTGTGGATGCCGACCAGGTGTCGGAAGCCAATGTCGGGCGGCAGATGTTCTATCCGTCCGACGTGGGGCTCTCCAAGGCATCGGTACTCGTCAATCGCATCAACATGGCGATGGGCACCGGCTGGAAGGCGCAGATGCGGCGTCTCACCGCGGGCGAGAGTTTGCGCACCGATCTGGCGATTGGTTGTGTCGACAATCGTCTGGCGCGCAAAGCAATCCTGGAATCGGTGGAACGTGCTGGCGGCGGGTATTGGCTTGATCTGGGCAACCGCTTGCATGATGGTCAGGTCATTCTCGGCGTCGTACCGGCGCGTTGGGCCAAGCCCGATGCGAACCGGCTGCCTCATGCCGGCGATCTTCTCCCGGAGATCGTCGATGAGTCGCAGGAAGCCGAAGATGACACGCCATCCTGCTCGCTGGCCGATGCCCTCGACAAGCAATCGTTGTTCGTGAATCGCGGGGTCTCGCTGTATGCCTTGAATCTGCTGTGGGAGTTGTTCCGCTACGGCCAGATCGCCTATCACGGTGTTTTCGTGAATCTCAAAAATGCCCGGACGACACCGCTTCCCGTCGATCCGGCGGCATGGTCCCGATTCGGCTATCCCAAACCTGTGCGCCGTCGCAAGCGCAAAGGGCAGGGGAGTTGAGGGTGGAAGCCATTTTCCCGGTGCATGCGCGTTTGCGTGTGCCGGGCTTTCCAGAACGGGTTGGCATGTCCGTAGCCCGCTGTGGAAAACCCGAGTTTGGCCGTTCCCATATGGGAACGACTGAAAAGCGGTAGCTGGCCGCTGGAAACAAACAGCATTTCTCAACCCTGTGGGGGCTCGCTCCCGGCAGGGTCGCTGCCTCCCTTTTTTTCTGGAGGCACCATGAAGCACGATGTACGAATGCTGCGCGAAGCGATTCGCGTGGCAAGGGGATGGTCATGATGTTCGATCGCTATTCCCGCTATGAAGGTTTTCGGGATACCCCGAGAAAGCGTTCAGCCGTTTTGCGCAAGCAGAAGGCAGAACGGGAGGCCTTGCCGCTTTTCGCGGATCACGTTGCGGCATTGCAGCCATCGGTGGATGAAGTTATGTCCCGCCGTGCGCTGCGTGCCGACGTCGTTGAGGTCGAACGGCGCCAATTCACCGCCAAATGGTGGCGAATCGCCCGGCAGACCTATTTCGGTTTGCCGGCGGAGCAGAAAGCCAAAGTGCAGGTCCGCTGGCATCGCTGGTGGGGGCCGCGCAATTCGAGCTGCCTGCTGTACCTGTGTTCGCAAGCCAAGGCGGAACAGCTGTAAATCCATTCGGCCTTACGGCCATCACCCGTCCGGGGACCTCGCCCGGAAGGGATGGGTGTCTCCGGCATTCATTTCTGGAGGCATCACATGTCGTATCGCATCGAGTATGACTGGGTAGCAATTCGTCTGCCCAAGGAACGCATCGAATCCGCCTACGAAGACCATTTCATTCTGGCATCGCTGGGTGGCGACAACAATGTCTATCGACAGGACGGCAAACGTCCGCGTCGGTGGTCCTGCATGGCCATGGGCATGTCCTGGCAGGTCATGCAAACCGTCGTGGAGTTTGCGGCCGCCTGTGAAGGCGGATCGCTCAAGCCGCATGGTCGCTGGATGAAGCCGGAGGCCTACATCGCTCGCCTGCGGCGGGTGGTGGCGGATGCCGTCTCATTGGACGAAGCCAGAAACCGGGGCGTCCGGGTTTCTCTCTGTATCGATATTGACACGCAGAAGATGCGTGACCGCTACGACGCCGAGTGCCTGGCCAAGCTCCGCGAAAACCGGACCGGGCTGGCTCTCAACGGCAGCGGGGACGGTATCGAGCGCTTCATCCTTTCCATCGACGATGACACCGACCTGTCGGCATTCGTTCGCTATCACTGGCTGAGTGATTCCAAGTCCCTGTGGCGAAAGATCGAAGTTGGTGGGCGCGGCGAAATGTAAGCCGATGTGGATTGGTGAAATGTGTCCGAAAAGGGCGCATTTCAAAAACCGAGAGGGGGATCGTGTGCGTAGCATCGCATCCAGTTTCCTCCCTCCTGTGTCCTCTTACCCGGCGCGCACGTTCTGTGCACCGGGGTTTTTCAGAACAGGTTCGATGCGCATTTCGAGCCTGCTGTGCAAAGCCTGAACATGGGATTCAGTCTGACGCCGTAAGGCATTGGACGGACGTGTGGTAGCTGGCCACGAGAAAACAAACAGCATTCATCAACCCCGCCGGGGAGCCATTCCCGGACGGGATCGCTCCATGCCGCGCGGAGATTTCCACACGGAGTTGTTACATGGAGGTATCGGCAATGAAACACGAGTACGAGACGCAGCAAGTCAAGGAAGATGCGCGTGGTCGCTGGGAGCGGGTTCTGCTAGCTCTCGCGCCACCGCTGAAAGCCGCGATGGAACGGACAGGCAAGCATGTGCCTTGTCCGGTTCACGGCGGTCGGGATGGCTTTCGCCTGTTTCGGGATGTCGCCGATACGGGGGGAGGCATTTGCAATACCTGCGGCAGTTTTGCCAACGGGTTTGCGCTGCTGATGTGGATCAATGGCTGGGATTTTGGCCAGACGATCCGCGAAGTGGCGGAACAGGTCGGCAGCCGGTCGCGCAGTGCCAATTCGGCGGCGGATAAATCCGAGGATGAGATGCGCCGGGAGCAGCTGAATCGTACCTGGCGGGAGTCTGTGGCCTTGTCCCATCCGAGCGCCGAGCCGGCACGGTTGTATTTGGCTCGTCGCGGTCTGTCGGTCAAGGTGCCTGAGACGCTGCGGTTTCATGCAGCACTCGGATACTACGAGGACAACCGGCGACTTGCTGATTACCCGACCCTGATTGCGCAAGTGACGGGGCAAGGTGGCGATGCAGTCACCATCCACCGAACCTATCTCACCCCCGAGGGCCGCAAGGCGCCGGTCGATTCTCCCAAGAAGCTGATGCGCCATCCCTTGGCGCGTCAAATGACCGGGGGCGCTATTCGACTGGTGCCGGCGAATCATCGCCTGGCAGTCGCCGAGGGGATCGAGACGGCACTTGCCGTCACCGAGGCCACGGGCATTCCCGCCTGGGCAACTGGTAACGCGCATCTGCTGGCGACTTTCCAGCCACCGGCCGGCATCGACCAGATTCTGGTCTTTGCCGACAAGGACCGGCCCTCACGCCAACATCCGTCTGGACATGGGCAGGAATCGGCGCGTGAGCTGGTCAAACGGCTGTGGTCCCTGGGTATCCGTGCCGGCGCAATTGCACCGGCTATGGAGATCCCCGAAGGCAAGAAGGGAATCGACTGGCTGGACGTGTTCGTTCTTGAGGGCAAAGCGGGATTTCCTGCCTTGGTCAGCGTGGAGCAAGCGCTGCATCAAGCCGCTTAGGAGAACGGTCATGTACGGCGTTATCGATTTCAGTCTGATCGACACCATGCCGGGCGGGCAGGGCGCATTTGCTCCGCCGGCAGGATGGCAAGGCGATTATCGGCAATTTCTGCGCACGCGCTTCGACTCCGATTGCGGTGCGCGTCAGCACATTGCTGTGGTCGGAAGGCGACTCTTCATCAAGATCGAAGGCAAGCCCAGCGAATTCCTTGGGCCGCATGCGGTTGAGGCGAAAGAGTTTGCCCTGTCGGTGTGGTCTGCAAGAAGTAAGTAGCAGAACCGGAAGTCCATCGGACTTTCCATCAGTCATCCGGTTTCGACCGGAAATTTCATCCCACGGGGAACGCATTGCTCCCCGACGGGGACGGTGCCTCCCCATTTTTC
>WBZL01005085.1_pt1 | contig 11050 bp, 10 predicted proteins | sample 5204291 | NCBI WGS metagenome assembly WBZL01 (sample SAMN12344345, study PRJNA552823) | activated sludge metagenome | biome: Activated sludge suspended growth; feature: Nitrification reactor; material: Wastewater; isolation source: activated sludge from nitrification reactor of wastewater...
AATGGGTGTTCAGGTGCTTTCTTTGCTTACTTTCTTTGCACCAGCAAAGAAAGTGAGTCGGCCGCCGGGCCGAAATCCCGGCCGGGGGCGTTGGGGGGCGAGCTCGGCACCCCGAAAGGCCGCTCAGCGCCGCGAGCCGCCTCTCGCTCCCAGTTCGACACCCCACGAGCCGCCGCTGGACAGCCAATGGCACGCGCTACTTCACCCAGGCGTTGAGCTGGATGATCGGCAACAGCACCGCCAGCACGATGAGCATCACGACGCCACCCATCAGCACGATGAGCAGCGGCTCCAGCACGGTGGCCAGTCCGATCGAACGGCGCTGCACCTCGGCGCCGAGCTGGGCGGCGGCGCGCGACAGCATCAGCGGCAGCTGGCCGGTCTGTTCGCCCAGTCGCGCGAACATCGCCAGCAGGCCCGGGAAGCGCTTCTTGCCGGCCAGCGCGCTGGCCAGCGGGGCGCCCTCGCGCACCTGGACCAGCGCGTCCATGGCGTCGGCGCGCATGGCGCGGTTGCCCAGCGTCTCGGCGGCGGCCTGCAGGGCCTTGAGGATGGGCACGCCGGAGCCGGCCAGCATCGCCAGCGTGCCCCCGAAGCGGGCCGCGTTGTAGCCACGCGCCAACCGGCCGATGAGCGGCAGCGACAGGAACGCCGCGTCGGTGCGCTGGCGGAATGCCTCGTTGCGACGCATCAGCGCGAAGGTCGTCGCCGCTGCGGCCAGCAGGGCCGCCGTCAGCCAGCCCCAGCTGCGCACGAAGTCGCTCACCGCCATCATCGCCACGGTGAGGAAGGGCAGGGCACGCTTGGAGTTGGTGAACACCGAGGCAACCTGCGGCACCACGTAGGTCACCAGGAAGATCACGATGAACAGTGCGATGACCGAGACGATGGCCGGATAGAGCATCGCGCCCAGCAGCTTGGCGCGCAGCTGCTGGCGCTGCTCCAGGTCGTCGGCCAGCTTCTCCAGCACGATGCCGAGCGCGCCGCTTTGCTCGCCGGCGGCGACGACGGCGCGGTAGACCTCGTCGAACTCGCGCGGCGCGGTGGACAGCGCGCGCGCGAAGCTGCTGCCGGCGTTGACCTCGCTGCGCAGGTGGCCGACCAGGTCACGTTGGCGCGGGTCTTCGGCCTCGTCGGCCAGTGCCGTGAGGGCGCGTTCCAGCGGCAGGCCCGAGCTGACCAGGCCGGCCAGCTGGCGGGTCCACACCGTCAGCGTGGTGGTTCCGAACACGCGGCGCGTGAAGCGCGGCGTGGCCGAGCCATCGTTGGCGGCGGCCACCGGCGTGACGTCCATCGGCACCAGCGCACGGGCGCGCAGCATCGCCCGCACCGCCTTGGCGCTGTCGCCCTCGAGCAGGCCGCGCTGAGCCTTGCCGTCGGCGTCCAGGGCCTCGTAGCGGTAGGCCGGCATCTCAGCCCACCCCATTTGCCAGGCGACGAGCGATGGCCGACACGCCCGCATGTCGAGGCAGCCGCCGCGGAACCGGCTCTGCCGGGCCACTGCCGGCGCCCCCTTGGGGGGGAGGCGACGAAGTCGCTTCGGGGGGGGTCATTTCAATCGCGGGTCACGCGAATCAACTCGGCGGCCGAGGTGGTGCCGTCGCGCACCAGGCGCTCGCCGTCCTCGCGCATCGCGCGCAGCCCGGCGTGGCGCGCGGCGGCCACCAGGTCCTGCTCGGCAGCGCGGTTGTGGATCAGGGTGCGTGCCGCGTCGTCGACGATCATCAGCTCGTACACGCCGGTGCGGCCCTTGTAGCCGGTGTGGCTGCAGGCCGGGCATCCCACCGGATGCCAGGTGCCGTCGTCGCCCAGGCGGCGGCACGTCGGGCACAGCTTGCGCACCAGGCGCTGCGCCAGCACGCCCAGCAGCGTGCTGGACAGCAGGAACGGCTCGACGCCCATGTCCACCAGCCGCGTCACGGTCGACGGCGCGTCGTTGGTGTGCACGGTGGCCAGCACCAGGTGGCCGGTCAGCGAGGCCTGAATGGCGATCTGCGCCGTCTCGTGGTCGCGGATCTCGCCGATCATGATGACGTCCGGGTCCTGGCGCAGGATGGCGCGCAGCGCCTTGGCGAAGGTGAGGTCGATCTTCGGGTTGACCTGGGTCTGGCCGATGCCCGGCAGCTCGTACTCCACCGGGTCCTCGACCGTCAGCACGTTGGTCGTGGCGGTGTCGATGCGGCCGAGGCTGGCGTACAGCGTGGTCGTCTTGCCCGACCCGGTGGGCCCGGTGACCAGCACGATGCCGTGCGGCTGGTGGATCAGGCGCTGGAATGCGGACAGCACGTCGCCGCTCATGCCCAGCCCTTCGAGCGTGAACATCGACTCGGTCTTGTCCAGCAGGCGCAGCACGGCGCGTTCGCCGTGCGCCGAGGGCAGCGTGGACACGCGCACGTCGATGGCGCGCTGGCCGATGCGCAGCGAGATGCGGCCGTCCTGCGGCAGGCGCTTCTCGGCGATGTCGAGCTCGGCCATGATCTTGAGCCGGCTGATCAGCGCCGCGTGCAGGGCCTTGTTGGGCTGCACCACCTCGCGCAGCGTGCCATCGACCCGGAAGCGCACCGAGCTGCTGCGCTCGAAGGGCTCGATGTGGATGTCGCTGGCACCGTCCTTCGCGGCCTGCGTCAGCAGCGCGTTGAGCATGCGGATGATGGGCGCGTCGTCGGCGGCCTCGAGCAGGTCCTCGACCGCCGGCAGGTCCTGCATCATGCGCGACAGGTCGACGCCGGACTCGACCTCGCCGATGACGGCGGCCGCGCTGCCCTCGCCACCGGCATAGGCCGCGGCGATGCGCGAGGCCAGGGTGGGCGCGGCCTCGTGCTCGAAGCGGGCCACGGCGTGGGTGCGCAGCACCTCGGCCAGCGCCGCCGGCGGTGTGCTGTCGGTGCACCACAGCACGCTGTGGCGGCCGTCGTCCTCCAGCAGCACGGTGTGCGCCTTGGCAAAGGCGTAGGGCAGGGGATGGCGGGCGCCCATGGCCGGGAAGGTGCTGCGTCCGGATCAGGGTGCCACGGGCTGCCCGGGCGTGCCCTGCAGCGGGGCGGTGGGCAGCGGCCGGCCGGGCGCCGAGGCTGCCGGGGGCAGCACCGGTGCGCTGTCGATCGGCAGCGCCACGTTGGGCTTGGGCTGCGACGACTGCTGGCGCGCCCGGATCTCGTCGTAGCGGTCCATCGAGAAGCGGTGCGCGCTCTCGCCGTCGCGCATCACGATCGGGCGCAGGAAGACCATCAGGTTGGTGCGCTTGCGCTCGCGCGTCTCGCTGCGGAACAGGGCCCCGACCACCGGCAGGTCGCCGAGCAGCGGCACCTTGCTCTGGGTGGTGGTGAAGTTGTCCTCGATCAGCCCGCCGAGCACCAGGATCTGGCCGTCGTCGACGGTGACGGTGCCCTCGATCGAGCGCTTGGTGGTCGACGGGCCGGCGTTGCTGGTGCCGGCGGCGGTGGTGTTCTTGACCGCCGACTGCTCCTGGTAGAGCTGCATGCGGATCGCGCCGCCCTCGCCGATCTGCGGCTTGATGCGCAGCGTGATGCCGACGTCCTTGCGCTCGATGGTCTGGAACGGGTTGGTCGTGCCGGTGCCGGTGTTGGTGAACTGGCCGGTGATGAAGGGCACGTTCTCGCCGACGACGATCTTGGCCTCCTCGTTGTCGAGCGTGATCAGGTTCGGCGTCGACACCACGTTGGTGCTGGTCTGGCTCTGCAGCAGGCGCAGCAGCGCGGACAGCGAGGTGACGCCGGCGATGCGCCGCACCAGGCCGACGTTGAGCCCGTCGCCGAGATTCAGCGAGCCGCTGACCAGGCCGGTGTTGATGTCGACGATGCTCGGGCTGGCCGAGGTGGTCATCGACTGCGCCGCCTGCAGCGAGCCGCTGCCCGACGCGCCCAGCACGCCGAGCCACTGGAAGCCGACGTCGGCGGCGTCGCCGCCGGCCACCTCGACGATCATGCTCTCGATGTAGACCTGGGCGCGCCGCTGGTCGAGCTGGTCGATCATCGCGCGCACCTGGCGGTACAGCGGCTCGGGCGCGGTGATGACCAGCGAGTTGCTCGCCGGGTCGGCCTGGATGAATCCGCCGGTGCTGGGCTGCTCGGTGGCCGACACCGGCGCCGTGGCGGCGCTGCCGGCCGCGCCCGCGAGCGTCGGCGTCGCGCCTGGCGTCGCCGGGGCGGCGCGCGCTGCCAGGGCCTGCGCCAGGCCGGTGGCGCCGGCACCGGCGCTGCCCGTGGTGCCGCCGCTGATGCCGCCGACCGCCCCGAAGGCGGCGCGCAGCACGGTGGCCAGCCGCGTGGCGTCGGCGTTCTTCAGGTGCACGACCCACATGCCCGGCGCGCCGGGCACGCCGCCGCCGGGCATCGGCCGGTCGAGCTTCATGATGTTGGCCAGCACGGTGGCCAGGCGTGCCGCATTGGGTGCCTTGACGATCAGCGAGTTGGTGCGCGAGTCGGCCATCACCGTCGTGGCGCCGCCCGCCGCGACGCCGGGCACCGCGACGCCGCCGCTGCCGTCGGACAGGCGCTGCACCAGCTGCACGATGTCGGCCGCGGCGACATGCTCGAGCGGGATGATCTCGATGTCGGTCGACGCCGGGTGGTCGAGCGCGGCGATGATCTTGGCGATGCGCTTGAGGTTCTCGGCGTAGTCGGTGATCACCAGCGACTGGCTCGACGGGCTGGCATTGATGGTGTTGTTGGCGCTGATCAGCGGCCGCAGCACCGCCACCAGGTTGTTGGGGTTCTCGTACTGCAGCGAGAAGATCTGAGTGATGACCTGGTCGCCGCGCGGCGACACCTCGCCGATCGAGACGGTGCTGGTCTGCAGCTTGGCGTCGGCCTCCGGCACCACCTTCAGCAGCCCGCCGGCATCGACCACCGCGAAGCCCAGGCCGCGCAGCGCCGCCAGGTAGTTCTGGTAGGCCGCGCCGATGCTCTGCGGCTGTTCGCTGTAGACGGTGATGGTGCCCTTGACGCGCGGGTCGACGGCGATCTGGCGCTCGATCATCGCGGCGAAGGCGCGCGTGACGGCCTCGATGTCGGCGTTGACGAAGTTGACCGTCACCGGCGCCTTGCCGCGCGCCGCGGCGCCGACCTGGCCCTGGGCCGGCAGCATGGCCGTGGCCGCGGCCAGCAGGGCCAGCCCGGACAGGCCGCGCCGCAGGCCGCGTGCCAGCCGCGGCGTCAGGACGGGAGTGAAGGTCAGGGGAGACACGGCAGGCATTCTCATCCGATCGCGATGTGCGCCACGTTGCCCTGGCGCCGGCCGATGATGTTGAGGAGGTTGGACAGCGCCGCCTCGGCACCGGGCTGGGCGGTGGCCTGGCCGCGGAAACGCAGGCCGTTGGCCGACCACTGGCCGCTGCCGCCGAGGCGCAAGGCGCCGTCGAGCGTCTGCAGGTTCAGCGCCAGACCGTCGCCCCCGCCGCTCGACGGTCCGAGGCCGAGTCGGTAGCTGCCCAGCGGGTCCAGGGTCGACAGGGCCGACGAGACCGCCAGCAGGTTCAGCTCGGCCCGGCCGGACACGCGCCAGTGCCCTTGCACCGCATCGATCGTCAGGCCTTCGCTGACCACCTGCAGGGCGCCTTCGAGCTGCAGCGTGTTCCACGGCGTGCCCAGGCCGGCCAACCACCCAGCGGGCCAGGCACCGATGGCCCGTCGTTCGGGTGGCAGGCTCACGTGCAGGCGAGCGACGCCGGGCTCCAGGCGCAGCCGCAGCTCGCCGTCCAGGCAGCAGGGCTGGACGGCACGCAGTTCCAGCGCCGCCAGGCTGCCGGGTGCGTGGCGCAGCTTCCATTCGAGCCGCCCGGGCAGGATCGCCGCGTCGCGGCTGTCCGGACCGCCGGTCAGCACCGCGACCGCGCTGCCGGTCCAGATGCTGCCGCGGGCATCGGCCAGCAGCAGGTGCCCGCCGGTGCCCTGGGCCACGGCGCGGGCCAGCCAGGACGCCGGCGCAAAGGCCACCACGGCGCCCAGCACGCCGCAGACCAGGCCAGCCAGCACCAGCCACCGGTGCGGGCGCCCGCGCGGCACGGCCGCCGAGACCACCCGGCGGGCCTTCACAGCGACGCTCCGAACGCGACGATGACGGTCCCGCCGTAGCCCTGCGCGCCGCGGGTCAGGTTGACCTCGACGGGCCGTGCCCGTGCGCCCGACCGCACTTCGAGCAGCCAGCTGCGCAGCTGCTCACCGCTGGCGTCGGTGAGGGTGAGCACGGCACGCTCGCCCTGCAGCGTCAGCCGCCCGGCGTCGCCCAGTCGTTCGGTCGCCGCGCGCAGGGCCGCCGTGGCCTGTGCCGGCGGCACCGGCGCTGCGCCGCGCAAGGCCTTGACTTCCTCGGCATGGCGCTGCATCTGCTGCCATTGCAGGTCCAGCGCGTCGAGCCGGCGCGGCGCCTCGCGCAGCGTGCGCCAGGCCGGCGCGACTCCCACGCTCCACAGCAGCGCGATGGCGACGAGTGCCACCGCCAGCGCCACGCCGCGTCGCTCGCGAGGCGCCAGGGCTTGCCAGCGCTGCCGCAAGGGCTCGCTCCATCCGGCCAGGCCGAGGGTGGCCATCACGAGGTTCCACGCGCGGCGCGCGTCAGCACGAGCTGCGCGCCGGAGGTCTCGACCGCATGACCCGAGGCCGCCAGGCGGTCGCGAAAGGCGGCCAGCTGCGCCGGGCTCCAGCCGGGTGCCGTCAGCACCAGGCGGCCGGGCTCGAAGCGCAGCGCCTGCACCGGCGGCTGGCCCGGCGGCCAGGCGGACGCGGCGGCGGCCAGCAGCGGCTCGAGGTCGCCCGGCCCGGCCCGCCCGGCGGTGGCGCGCAGCCGCTCGGTCTCGCGCTGCATCTGCACCGGTGCATCGAGCACCGCGCGCACCTGCGGGTGCGTCTGCTGCAGCAGCGCCGTCATTGCATCGCGGCGGTCGCGCACCTGCTGCTCGAGCCGCCAGGCCCACAGGTTGAGGCCGACGAGATGGACCGCGACGAGGCCGATCAAGCCCAGGCGCAGCGGCCGCCATTCGGGCGACGCCAGACGGCGCCACCCGTCGCGCAAGGCCCGCGACCCGCGACGGCCGGCGGCCAGCTCGAACTGGCGCAGGTTCCAGGGTGTCCGGATGGCCGCCATCGCCCGATCGCCATCGGTCACCACGGTGACGGCCTTCTCGAGCCAGCGCTCGGCGGCCGCCGCCACCGACGGGTGCGCCGTGCACAGTGCCAGCGCGAGACCAGGCCGCGACAGCAGCGCCCGGGCGCCGACGCCCAGCGGAACGCACAGCACGCCATCGGGCTGGGTCAGCACCACGCGCGCGCCCTCGTCGGGTCCGTGGGGATCGGGCAGCACGTGGACGGCGACCTCCAGCGTCGGCAGGCTGGCGGGCAAGATCCGGTCGAGGACGCGGCCGCCACGTTCGAGTTCGTTCAGCAGCGCCGCCAGCCACCCGCGGTGCAGCACCGCCAGCCACGCCGGCTGGCCGCCGCGGGCCTGCGGCTCGAGCGCGAAGTGCAGCTGCTCGTCGTCGGCCAGCAGCTGATCCTCGAGCACGCCGACGAGTGCCGCGCGCAGGCGCGCCGCCGGCGCCTTGGGCAGGGTGATGCGGCGCCAGGCCACGTCGCCATCGTCGACCATCGCCACGGTCTGCGTGGCGCGCGGCCAGCTGCCCGGTGCGCCGCGGCCGGTGCTGGCCACGGTCTGGCCGTCGGCGCTGAGCCACCAGGTGAACTCGGTGGGGATGCCATGGCCGTTGCCGTCTCGGGGGCGGGGCGGGATCTGGACGACGAGGACGGACATGGATGTCGGAGGCTAGCGCTTCGGCAGGCTCGGCCCACCGGCGGCTGCGCAAAGAAGCGTCGCGCGGCCACCCCATATTGTCGCTGCGTGGACACAGGGCTCGTCGCGCCCCCCCGGGACCCGCCACGCCGAAGCTGGCGTCGCTGCGCCGCTGCCGGGGCTGCGGATCATCGCCGGTCCGCCTGCACGCTGCGCCGCTCGCGTTGCAGCACCACCACGTTGCTGGCGCCGCGACGTTCGACCAGCGAGCGCTCCTCGAGCACGCGCGACTCCAGGCGCAAGCGGCCGGTGACCTCGAAGTAGCGCGTCGTCACCGCCACGCGCGCGGCGTCCGGTGCCACGTCGGCCGGCAGCAAGGGGCGCAGGGCGTCGGCCGACCTGAACGGCTCGCGCAGGCGGGACTGCACGATGCGCTCGGCGACCGACAGGTCGATGCCATCGATGGCCGCCACCAGCACCTCGCGCGGCGCGGTGTTGGCGTTCACCGGCGTGCGCGCCGGCAGCAGCGTGACATAGGGTGCCAGGCGCTGCAGCGTGTCGGGGTCGATGCCCAGCCAGCCGAGCTGGGCCACGCGCCCCGGCGGCAGCGGCGCCTCGTCCTCGCCGGCCCAGGCGGCCATCAGGCCCTCGCCCAGCCGGGCGGCGGTGTCGGCGGAAACCCCGACGGCTTCGCACAGCCGGGCCAGCGCCGCCACCTCCACCGGGTTGGGCTTGCCCTCGGCGCCGGCCAGGTTGCGCAGGTTGTAGCGCGACTGCGCGTCGGTGATGGCGCCGGACAGAAACGCGTCGAGCGTGCTGTCGGCGCTGTTGTCGCGGTCGGCGGCCAGGAAGGTCGACAGCCGCGCCTCGGCCAGCGGCACCGCCCACGGCTCGCCCAGGTGGTCGGCGCCGCCGCTGCGGGCATCCTCGCGCAGGATCAGCCGCGCCCAGTCGAGTGCACCGTTGAGGATCCAGGCGGCCTGCGTGCGGGCGCGCTCGGCGGACTCGACGTCGATGGCCCGGTGCTGGTGCCAGGCCATCCCGGCCGCCGTGGTGGCCACCAGCGTCAGGATCAGCATCGCCAGCAGCAGGGCCGCACCGTGCTGGCGGCGCGCCGGGCGGCGCGACGGGGTGCGATCGATCCGCACGGTCCGGCCCGTGCCGGCGAACCGGTCGCGTGGCGCGCGCGTGGTCGGTCCGGACCGGACGCCCGTGCGGCCCGGGGCCTGGCCGGATCGCTGCGGCCGATTCATGACGCGGGCGCCAGCACGAGGTCGCGGGTCAGCGTCTGGCCGCCCACGCGCAGCACCAGGCGCACACCGCCGGGCAACTGCTCGCGGGCCGCGGCCGCCGAGCCGACCGCACTGGCCGCGCCCTCGGGCGCGGCCACCAGGTCGCCGCTGGACTGCGCATTGCTCCAGCTGTTGCCGCGGAAGAAGTAGACCTGCCAGTCCTCGACGCCTTCGAGCAGCGTGAGCTGCTTGACGTTGGCATCCTGCAGCTGCTGGCTCAGCATCCAGGCGTTCTGCAGCTCGCCGACGCGGGTGGCCACGGGCGACGCCCAGCGGCGCCACAGGCCGCCCTCGACCGACCAGCTGACGATCTGCGCGCCGGCGTCGGTCTCGCGCGCCAGGCGCAGCGCGCGGCCGTCGAAGGCCAGCGGCGGCACCGGTGCGTCGCGCATCACGCGCTGCAGGTCCTGCTCCCACTGCGCCAGCACCGTGGCCAGGCGCATCGTGCGGTCGATCGACTGCGCCCCGGCATCGCGCGAGCGCAGGATGCCGTCGAGCGCGCGCCAGGCCAGGCCGGCCAGCACGGCCATCACGACCAGCGCGACCAGCACCTCGACGAGCGTGAATCCGGCGACGCGGCGACGTGGCATGTGGCGGGCCCCGTGGGTGTCCCCGTGGGCGTTCAGTTGCGGCCCAGCACGGTGGACAGCGTGACCAGCGGCACCCCCGCCGGGTCGCTGACGATGGCGTCGACGCGGCGGAAGTTCGGGTTGGGCGTCGGCCGCGTCACCAGCTTGCCGACGAAGTTGCGGCCGAGCTGCTCGCAGCCGAAGTCGCTGTCGCCGATGCCGGGCAGCGTGCGCATCAGGCGCAGGTTGGTCAGCTGGTTGTCGGCACACCACTGGGCCTGCATCACCAGCGACAGCCGCTCGGCGTTGTCGGTGAGCGCGGCGGCGGCACGCAAGCCGGCGCCGAGCGTCACGGCCACGACGGCCAGGGCGACCATGACCTCGATCAGCGTGAAGCCGCGCGTGCGCATCTCAGCCCGCACCAGGGTCGGCCGGCTCGACGGCGAAGGGCAGCAGGCCGTCGCTGTGCACGTCGATCACCCGGTCCTCGAGTTGCAGCCGCACGCGCTGGTCGGGCAGGATGGGCTCGGGGCCGAGCACCACGCCCCCGGCACCGACGATGCGGGCGCGCACCCGGGCGTCGAGCCAGTGGCGCGGCAGGCGCTCCAGCGAGGGCTGGCCGACGAAGCGGAACGGCGCGTCGCTGCCATCGGGGGTCAGCACCCAGCTGGCCGGCACGCCCGAAGCCCTGGCCTCCACGCGGGCGCTCTCCAGCAAGGTGGCCAGGCGCAAGGCCTCGCGTTCGAGGGTCGCCTCGCGGCCGTCGCGCAAGGCCAGCGTGATGAGACCGGCGGATATGGCGACGATGGTCAGCACGACCACCACCTCGATCAGCGTGAAGCCGCCTGCCCTGCGGCGGCCCGCGGAGACCCTACTGCCAGGAGCCGATGTCGGCATTCTTGCCTTCACCACCGGCAACCCCGTCGGCACCGAAGCTGAAGACGTCGATCTCGCCCTTGACCCCCGGATTCAGGAACTGATACGGGCGGCCCCAGGGGTCGGACGGCAGCTTGTCGAGGTAGGGCTTCCAGTTGGGCGGGATCGCGCCGGCCGTGGGCTTGCGCACGAGGGACTCGAGCCCCTGCTCCGCGCTGGGGAAGGCCTGGTTGTCGAGCTTGTACAGCTTGAGTGCCTGCATCAGGTTGTTGACGTCGGTGCGGGCCGCCGTCATGCGGGCATCGTCGGCGCGGTCGAGCACGTTGGGCACGATCAGGGCGGCCAGCACGCCGATGATGACGAGCACCACCATCAGCTCGATGAGCGTGAAGCCGCGCGCGCGGCGCAGGGATGGGGTGGCTCGCATGAAGGGCGCTTCGGTCAGCAGGGCCGTGAATGATAATCGGCGCATGTTGTCGCGCTGGGTGAGCTTCGTCATCTGGGCTGCCGTCGCGGCCAGCGCGGTGTTCTGGGGTCTGAGGCTCTTCACCCGGCCTCTGCCGCTGCCGC
>WBZL01005086.1_pt1 | contig 11049 bp, 13 predicted proteins | sample 5204291 | NCBI WGS metagenome assembly WBZL01 (sample SAMN12344345, study PRJNA552823) | activated sludge metagenome | biome: Activated sludge suspended growth; feature: Nitrification reactor; material: Wastewater; isolation source: activated sludge from nitrification reactor of wastewater...
AAGGCTGTGAGGAAGTAATGGCGAAGCCGAAGCCGGGCGGTCGCCGCCCCCGCAAGCGTGAGCGCAAGAACGTCACCAACGGTGTCGTCCACATCAAGAGCTCGTTCAACAACACGATCGTCTCCATCACCGACACCGAGGGCAACGTCATCTCGTGGGCCTCGTCGGGTGGTGTGGGCTTCAAGGGTTCGCGCAAGAGCACCCCGTACGCCGCCCAGCAGGCTGCCGAGAAGGCCGCCCGCGCCGCCATGGAGCATGGTCTGCGCCGCGTCGAAGTGCAGGTGAAGGGCCCGGGTTCGGGTCGCGACACCGCTGTGCGCAGCATCCAGAACACCGGCATCGAGGTCACCTCGATCAAGGACGTCACCCCCGTACCCCACAACGGCTGCCGTCAGCCGAAGCGTCGCAGGACCTGATCACACATGGCTCGCTACACCGGCCCGAAGGTGCGCGTCTCGCGCCGCCTCAACACCAACATCTACGAGAACGACAAGGGCCGCAAGGCGCTCGAGCGTCGTCCCTTCCCCCCGGGCGCCCACGGTCGTACCCGTCGCCGCAACGCCGGCAGCGAGTACCTGGCCCAGCTGCAGGAGAAGCAGAAGGCCAAGTACATCTACTGCGTCCTCGAGCGTCAGTTCCGCAATACCTACGAAGAGGCCGTGCGTCAGCAGGGCCCCACGGGTGAGAACCTGCTGCGCCTGCTCGAACTGCGTCTCGACAACATCGTCTACCGCGCCGGCTTCGCCAGCACCCGCCCCCAGGCCGGTCAGTTCGTCAGCCACGGCCTCATCCAGGTCAACGGCAAGCGGGTCGACATCCGCAGCTACCGCGTGAAGAAGGGCGACGTCATCTCGCTGTCGCCCAAGGCCCGCGACATGATCGTCATCCAGCACAACCTCGACGTGCTCGACCGCTCGGTCGTGGGTTGGCTCGAGGTCGGCGATGGTGGCAAGCAGGTCACCGTTCGCGACCTGCCCCAGCGCGAGCACATCGACGTGCCCGTTCGCGAATCCCTCATCGTCGAGCTCTACTCGAAGTAATCCGGCCCACTTTCCAGCACAGAGGCATCCTTCATGCTCGTCATCCAGCGCCCCACCGTCGAAGCTCTCGGCGACGATCACGGCACGCGTCAGCGGTTCGCGATCGGCCCGCTCGAGCCCGGCTTCGGCCACACCCTCGGCAACTCGCTGCGCCGCACCCTGCTGTCCAGCATCCCCGGTGCGGCCATCACGGCCGTGCGCTTCGACGATGCGCTGCACGAGTTCGACACCATCCAGGGCGTCAGCGAGGATGTCACCGACATCATCCTGAACATCAAGGACGTCGTGCTCACCAGCACCTCCGAGGAAGACATCACCCTGCGCCTCGACGTGCGCGGCCCCGCGGTCATCACGGCCGGCGACATCAAGTGCCCCACCGAGATCGAGATCCTCAACAAGGATCTGGTCATCGCCACCCTGAACAGCAAGGCTCGTCTCGCTGTCGACCTCACCGTGGGTCGTGGCCGTGGCTACCTGTCGAGCGACCGCGAGACCCAGAACCGCACCATCGGCGTCGTGCCGATCGACGCGATCTTCTCGCCGGTGCGCCGCGTGATGTTCGAGATCGAGCCCACCCGCGTCGAGCAGAGCACCAACTTCGAGCGCCTCGTCATCGACATCGAGACCGATGGCAGCATCTCGCCGCGTGAGTCGCTGGCCTCGGCCGGCGCCACCCTGCGGGCGCTCGTCGACCTGATCGCCAACCTCAGCGACGAGCCCCAGGGCCTCGAGCTGGGCGAGGTGGCCAGCACCGCCAACACGTCGCCCGACCTCGATCTGCCGATCGAGGATCTCGATCTGTCCGAGCGTCCGCGCAACTGCCTGAAGCGCGCCCAGATCAACACCGTGGGCGAACTGCTCACGAAGAACGAGGACGACCTGCTGAACATCACCAACTTCGGGCAGAAGAGCCTGGACGAGGTCAAGCAGAAGCTCGACGAGCGCGGCCTGACGCTGCGCGGCTGAGCTGAAGAACGCCGCTAGAGGAGAATCACCACCATGCCCGCCACACCTCGCCGAGCCCGCAACTTCGGCGGTAGCTCGCAGCACCAGAAGCTGATGATGGCCAACCTGGCCGCTTCGTTGATCGCCGCCGAGGCGATCGTCACCACCGAGGCCAAGGCCAAGGCCCTGCGCCCCATCGCCGAGAAGCTCATCACCAAGGCCAAGAAGGCTCAGGATGAGGGCCCCCAGACGGTGCACCGCATCCGCCAGATCCAGAGCTACCTGGGCGACAAGGAAATGACGCACAAGCTCGTCACCGACGTGGCCCCCCGCTATGCGGAGCGCAACGGTGGCTACCTGCGCATCCTCAAGCTCGGCCCGCGTCAGGGCGACAACGCCCAGATGGCGCGTATCGAACTCGTCTGACGAGTCAGTCGCTGCGAAGGGCGTCGCCGTGGGCGGCGCCCTTCGTGCTTTTCGGGGTTCATTCTCCGTTCACCTAGTGTTCAGTCCGGACCGGACCCACACGAGACGAGGACACGATGCGTTTCCGCTTGATCCCGCGCGACGAGAGCTTCTTCCCGCTCTTCGATCAGCAGGCCCAGATCGCGGCCGACACGGCCCTGGTGCTGCAGAACTTGATGGCGTCGCTGCCGGTCTCCGCGGAGCGGGCACAGGCGGTCGTCGACGCCGAGAAGAAGGCCGACGGTGTGCTGCGCCATGTGCGCGAACGGCTCGAGACCTCGATCGTCACCCCGTTCGACCCCGAGGACATCCAGAAGCTGTCCAACTCGCTCGACGACGTCCTCGACGAGATGCGTGAGGCGGGTGATTCGGCACTGCAGCACAACATCGGCGCGCCCCTGCCAGGTGTCGACGACCTGCTCCGCATCCTGGTCCAGATCACCACGAAGAACGTCGAGTTGGTGAAGGGCCTGCGCAGTCTGCGCGGCCTGCAGACCCTGATCGACGAGATCGAGCGTCTCGAGTCCGAAGCCGACGGTGTCTACCGCAAGGTGATGGCCGAGCTGTTCAGCGGCCGCCACGACGCGCTCGACATCCTCCGTTGGAAGGACGTGGTGGAGGCCATCGAAGGTGCCATCGACGCGGTGGAGGACGCCAGCGACGAGGTGCAGTCGATCGTGGTGAAGCACAACTGACCATGGCGAACACCATGGTGATCCTGGTCGTTGCGATCGCGCTGATCTTCGACTTCGTCAACGGCTTCCACGATGCGGCCAACTCCATCGCCACCGTCGTCGCCACGCGCGTCCTCAAGCCGTGGCAGGCGGTGTTGTGGGCCGCCTTCTGGAACTTCATCGCCTTCCTCGTCATCCCGCTCGAGGTGGCGAACGCCATCGCGAAGATCATCGACGCGAACATCGTGTCGATCGGGCTGGTGTTCGCCGGCCTGATGGGTGCCATCTTCTGGAACGTGCTCACCGCCTGGATGGGCCTGCCGTCCTCCTCGTCGCACGCGCTCATCGGCGGCATGGTGGGCGCCGGCCTGGCCAAGGTCGGCTGGAGCGTCTTCGACTACGAGAAGACCCAGGTGACGCTGCAGAAGACTGCGGTGTTCATCATCTACTCGCCGCTGTTCGGCCTGGTGTTGGGCTTCTCCCTGCTCGTGCTGGTGTCGTGGCTGGTGCATCGGGTGCGGGCCAAGCGCCGGGCGCAGAAGACGTTCCGCGGGCTGCAGTTGTTGTCGGCGGCCGCGTTCAGCCTCGGCCATGGCGCGAACGATGCGCAGAAGACGATGGGCATCATCGCCGCACTGCTCATCGGCGCGAACAAGCTCGATGCATCGGTGCTCGACGACCCCGAGGGGCTGCCGATGTGGATCGTGCTCTCGTGCCACGCTGCGATCGGTCTCGGCACCATGTTCGGCGGCTGGAAGATCGTGAAGACGATGGGCACCAAGCTCACCCGCCTCGAGCCGATGGGCGGCGTGTGTGCCGAGGGCGCTGCTGCGGCCACCCTCTTCTTCGCGTCCTACAACGGCATTCCCGTCAGCACCACGCACACGATCACCGGTGCGATCGTCGGCGTCGGCTCCACCAAGCGCATGTCAGCGGTGCGATGGAACATCGCCCGTCGTGTGGTGTGGGCGTGGGTGCTCACGATCCCTGGCTCGGCCGCCGTGGCCTGGCTCAGCTTCTGGGTGGTGGAGGCGTTCAACTGATGGACCGACGCGCGATCTTCTTCTTTCTTGCGGCTGCGGTCTCGGGTGCGCTGATCGCAGCCGTGCCCGACGACCCGAAGAACCCTCACGTCGCCGACATCGGCCCCGCGCTGGTGATCGCGTGCGTCGTGCTCGGGTTGCTGTCGCTGCTCGACCACGCCTCGCGCCATCGTCGCCGCGGCTGACCGAGGCAGCACCCCACGAGGTCAATAGGCTGGCGCAATGGCTCGTCGTCGCGCCCGCCGCCCCGTCGCAGTGTTGTGCGTGGTGGCGGCCATCCCCGCCGCCGGGTTGGGTGCGCTCGGCTGGTGGGCACACGGCAATGCCTCGGCCGACTCCATTCCGGCAGTCGCGCCGGGCACAACGACCCCCCTGCCGGCCGAGCTCGGTACGCCCCTGCTGTCCGTGCGCCGCACTCCGTCGGTGCTCGCCGCCACCGCGCAGGCGAGCCTGTTGAAGTCGACCGCTGAGCCGCTGCTCGGCAGCATCGACGCCAGCTCGTGCACGGCACTCGCCGTGGACGACATCCCGGTCGCCTCGGTCAACGGTGATCTCGCGGTCATCCCGGCGAGCAACCTGAAGGTGATCGTCGCCGCCGTGGCCCTCGATGTGCTCGGGCCCGGTACAACGTTCACCACCCAGGTGGTGGGCGCCGCGCCGGTCGGTGGTGTGGTGACCGGTGACGTGTACCTCGTCGGCGGTGGCGACCCGGTGCTCAGCGAGTCGTGGTACACCCAGGCGACCGCAACCCGCAAACGTCCGCCGCTGCACCCCACGAGCATCGAGGCGCTCGCCGACGCGTTGGTGGCGGCAGGGGTCACCCGCATCACCGGACGAGTGGTGGCCGATGCGTCGCGCTACGACAACGAGGCCTATCCGCCCGGGTGGGGCGACGACCTGAAGAAGGTGGCCGACGGGGTGCCGGTGGGCGCGCTCGTCATCGATGACTCCATCAGCCAGGAGGGCGTGATCTCGGCCGACCCCACGAGCGCCGCGGCGAAGACGTTTGCCCGCCTGCTCACGGCGCGCAATGTGCAGGTGGACGGTGGCACTTCCACCGGTGCCGCCACCCCAGGGCTGAGTGTGCTCGCCTCGGTGCAGTCGGCGCCGCTCACCGATCTGGTCAACGAGATGCTGGCCACGAGCGACAACCTGACCGCGGAGATGATGGTGAAGGAGATCGCCCACGTCGCGACTGGCGCCCAGGGCACCCGCGCCGCGGGCCTGCAGGCGATCTCCACCAAGCTGACCGAATGGGGCGTGTCCACCACCGGCATGCAGCTCACCGACGGCTCGGGGCTCAGCCGCGACAACCGGCTCACGTGCACCACGCTGATGCAGGTGCTGCAGCGTTCGTCGGCCACCGATCCGGTGGGGGCTGGCCTCGCGCGCGGTGGTCAGGCGGGCTCCACGCTCGCCGAATACTTCGATCGCGCCGGCCTCAACGGGGTGATCCAGGGCAAGACGGGTTCGCTGAGCGGGGTGAAGTCGCTGAGCGGCTACTTCGTCGCCGGCGGCGATGAGGTGCAGTTCGTGGTGATCCTCAACGGAACCTCGGCAGACTCGTTCATCGGCGTGTGGGACGATCTCGCCACGGTGCTGCTCGCCGCCGCCTCCGGCCCCACCGCCGACAGCCTCGCACCGCTGGCCTCGTAGGCTGAGCGGCGTGACCCGCCGCGCACGACTCACGGTTGCCTACGACGGCACCGACTTCCACGGGTTCGCCGAGCAGAAGTCCGCGCGCACCGTGATGGGCGAACTGCGCGCCGCCCTCGAGAAGATCGTGCGCCAGCCGGTGGAGCCGGTGTGCGCCGGCCGCACCGACGCAGGTGTGCACGGCTGGGGGCAGGTGGTGAGCCTCGACCTGCCCGCCAACACCGACCTCGCCGGCCTGCAGCGACGTGTCAACAAGTTGTGCGCACCCGCCATCGCGGTGCGCGACGCGGCGTGGTGCGCCGACCCGGAGTTCAGCGCCCGCTTCAGCGCCACCTACCGCCACTACCACTACCACGTGCTCAACGCCCCGGAGCCGAACCCGTTCTGGGCGCGTACGGCCTGGCACGTGATCGAGCCCTTGCGGCTGTGGGCGATGAACCTGGCGTGCGACCCACTGATCGGGGAGCACGACTTCTCGTCGTTCTGCCGCAAACCGAAGGTGGCCGATGCGGCCGACGAACCGTCGATGACGAGGCGCGTGATCAGCGCACAGTGGCGTGAGGTGGCTGGCGACGTGCCGGGCCTGTTGCGCTTCGAGATCCGTGCCAACGCGTTCTGCCACCAGATGGTGCGCTCGATCGTGGGAACGCTGGTGGACGTCGGCCTCGGCAAGCTGCACGCCGGTGATGTGCGCGGCATCCTCGTCGCCCGTGATCGGAACTCCGCGGGCCGGGTGGCGCCGCCGCACGGGTTGGTGCTGTGGGAGGTGGGCTACCGCGAGCCGGATCAGCCCGACTCGCCCAGTCGCTCGGCCGGGGCGTAGCCCTCGTCGGCGATGCCCGCCGCCGACAACCACCATCCATCGGCCTCGAACTGGACCCGCACCACGGAGGTGCGGCCGGGGAACCAGTTGGTGCTGACCCAGGCGATCTCGTTGAGCCAGTGCTGGCGGGTGTACGGGGTGCCCATCACATCGCCCCAACGGGCCGCTTCGGCGACCACGAGGGGATCGACGAGGGCCGCCAAAGCCTCCCATCGGGCGAGGCCGTTGGTGTCGTCGATCGGGCTGCCGTCGGCAAGGAGGAGGGCCGCGCGGGCCCGCATGATGGTGCGGTATTCGGCGCGGGTGAGCAACACCTCGTGCAGCCACCCCGGGTTGAAGTAGTGCTGGCGCCAGAACCTGTTGTCGCCGAGGATCAGGTGGGGGCCGGTGACGTTCACGAGTGGGTCGTGATCGATCCCGCCGAGCGTCTTCTCGCCGTCCTCGGTGAAGAACTGGAACTGGCGGCCCTTGCCGCGGATCGCGTACCAGTTGTTGGCGGTCATGTCCTCCTGGTGGACGGCGGGGGTGGCGTCGGTGTTGCCCGCTGCCAGGTCGATGATGATGAAGTCGGCGAGGTTGTCGAGGTCGACGAGCGAATCGATCGTCTCGTACTCGTCGTCGGTGACCACCCCGTCCTCGATCGCCCGCCACAACCGGGCCCACTGGTCGTCGTCGCCGTCGAGCACCTCGTAGCCGTGGTCGTACGAGTCGGCCACCACGTCGTAGTCGGCGGTCGTGCCGCCCCACCGTTGGGCCGCGTACCCGGCGGTGGGAAGGTCGCGCACCATGTAGAGGCCCCAGTACTGGCCGTTGAGGAACAGGTGCACCCACCGGCTGCGCGTGGAGGGGTCGCCGATCGCTTCCTGGCTGTCGCGCAGCCAACGATCGCGCAGGAACGTTTCGCGCCCGGACCACGAGTGCCAGGTGAGGTTCTGCTCGCTGCGCACCTCCAACTCGGTGAACACATCGGTGCTCGCGCCGTTCAGTTGCGAGCCGAACACGTCGTAGGTGAGCGGCCCCTCGTACTCGGGCGCGAAGCTCAGCTGGAAGCTGTGCTTGCGGTTGTACCTGTCGAACCAGTAGCCACCCTTGATGCGCAGGCCGGCGTTGATCTGGAAGCCCTGTGCGCCGTCGATCAGTTCCACCGAGGCCGGCCGCTCCCACTCGCTGCCGTGCATGGAAGGGTGTGTGTAGATGCCCGTGGTGGGGTCGCTGAGGTTGGCCTGGTCGGTGATGATCGACATGACGGGGGCGGCCGCGAACGCATCAACCAGCGCGTCGTGCTGATCGGCGACCATCTGCTGGTTGAAGCCGTAGTCGAACACCTGCTCACCGATCGGGCCGACGGGCCAACCCGGCGGTGCGGTGGGGCCCTGGGCGAGCACCTCCTCGAGCACCAGGTACGTGGCCGAGGCGACCAGGCTGTCGGCGAGGCCATCCTTGATGGCAACGGCCCTGAGGGTGGTGGTGGTCGTGATCTCCAGCGGGGTGGCGTAGGTGTCGCCGTTCGAGGATGACGGCGTCGACCCGTCCGTGGTGAAGCGCACGGTCGCATCGGGCTCTGCCGTGATCGACACCGTGAGGGTCCCGGTGAACCACCCGCCCGGGTGCGACAGCGTCGGTTTCGCCGCGGCGCTGAGCGCCGAACCTGCCGGCGATGCGGCCGGCACGGCCAACGCCACCAGGGTGAGAACGAGTATGAGCGGGCCCCTCCAGCGCATAGGTGTGAGGGACCCTATACGCGAGCGCGGCGGTAGTGTTCCGAGGTGCGTCGGTTCGGGTTCCGCATCCTCGGTGTCAGCCTTGTCGCCTCGGTGGCGCTGCTCTCTGCATCCGTGGCACCCAGCCTGGCCGCCATCGATCCGCCCATCGTGGCGCCGGTGGGCGAGGTCGCCGATCCGGCGCGAACCTTCACCGTGGCCGCCACCGGCGAGATCCTGGTGGAGAGCCCGGTGAAGCAAGCAGCGGCGGCCGCCGCGGCCCCTGGCGTTCGGTACGAGTTCGGGCCGCTGTTCGCACCGATCTCGTCGATCCTGGCCCGCGTCGACCTCGCCATCTGCCACATGGAGTTCCCCATCGGCGCACCGGGGGAGGAGGCCGGCAACCATGGCCCGGGGCCCTACCAGGGTTTCCGCTGGCTGGCGCCGTTCGAGCTGGCAGCCGGGGTGCGTGCCGCGGGCTACACGCGCTGCAGCACCGCCAGCAACCACGCCTACGACTTGGGCGACAGCGGGCTCGTCAGCACCCTCGACGCCCTCGATGCGGCGGGTGTGGGCCATGCCGGCACCGCCCGCACGGCGCAGGAGACCGATGTGGCCACCTTCGACGTGAACGGTGTGAACGTCGCGCACCTGGCCTACTCGCGGGTGAGCAACACCGTCGTGCCGCATTCGTGGCAGCTCGCCGTCGCGTCCGTCGACCGGGTGGTCGCCGATGCGGCGGCGGCCCGGGCGCTGGGCGCCGAGGTGGTGATCCTCAGCCTGCACGTGGGGCCCGAGTTGCTCTCCGAGCCGGCCAGCGGCGATCGCTCCTTCGTCGAGCAGGTGACTGCAGCAGCCAACGTCGACCTGATCGTGATGCACGGACCCCACGTGATCCAGCCGGTGGAGTGGGTCAACGGCGCGCTCGTGTACTGGAGCGTGGGGAACCAGTTGAGCGGGATGGGTGTCGCCGGAAAGGGCAAGTACGTCGACCCGCGCACCCTCGACGGGCTCATGGCGGTGGTGCGATTCACCGAACAACGCGACGGATCGTTCGTCGCAACCCCCTGGACCGTGCTGTTGTGCCTCGAACCCGACAGCCGGGTGATCTACCCGGCGATGGCAACCCTCTCGAAGGGCGGGGTCAGCGACGACGTTCGGGGCCGGTTGCAGCGGTGTGTCGACCGCAGCCGCAAGGTCGTGGCCGATCTCCACTGATCGGGTGTGGCGTCCGGCCGCTGCAGCCGATTACCAGGGCGTTTGGCGTCCCTGTTGCCGCTTTGGCCGCGATGCCCGTATCATTTCACGGTTCCCTGGCGGTTGCGGCCAGGCCACGCTCGTGGTCGGTGCACCGGCCGGGCGTATTCGCGTGAAGGACAGACCGAAATGACCACCTACAGCCCCAAGGCCAGCGAGATCACTCGTGCGTGGCACGTGATCGACGCCGATGGCATGGTGCTCGGCCGCCTCTGCACCGAGGCTGCTCGCGTGCTGCGCGGCAAGCACAAGCCCACGTTCGCCCCCCACATCGACACCGGCGACCATGTGGTGATCATCAACGCCTCCAAGGTGGTGCTCACCAAGGGCAAGGCCGGTCAGAAGAACATCTACCGTCACAGTGGGTACCCGGGCGGTCTGAAGACCGAGTCGTACTCCAAGCTGCTCGACCGCGATGCGGCCGAGGCGGTGCGCCGCAGTGTCCGCGGCATGCTGCCCCACGGCCCCCTCGGCCGTCAGCAGATCAAGAAGCTGAAGGTGTACGCCGGTGCCGAGCACCCCCACGCCGCTCAGCTGCCCAAGCCCCTCGAGATCCCCGCGGCCAAGGCCCGCTGAAGCGCCGGAAGGTAAGAGAACATCATGGCCACCAAGCCGCTCACCCAGACCACCGGCCGCCGCAAGGAGGCCGTCGCCCGTGCCCGCTTGCGGCCCGGTAACGGCACCCACACGATCAACGGCAAGGCGTTCGATGCCTACTTCCCCACGGCCATGCAGCGCATGACCGTTACCGAGGCGCTGCGTGTCGTCGGTGTGGAAGAGTCGTACGACGTCGATGCCACCATGCACGGTGGCGGCGTCAGCGGCCAGGCCGGCGCCCTGCGGATGGCGATCGCCCGCTCGCTCGTGGAGATCGACCCCGAGTCGCGCCCCGCCCTCAAGAAGGCCGGCCTGCTCACCCGCGACCCCCGTCGCAAGGAGACCAAGAAGTACGGCCTCGTCAAGGCTCGTAAGGCCAAGCAGTACACCAAGCGCTGATCCTGCGCTGATGTTGTTGCGTTCGGCGCCCCGCGGCTTGCCCGGGGCGCCGTTGCGCGTTTTCGGGCGGGACTCGAGCTGGAGCAGGGCATGACACTGAAGTTCGGCACGGACGGTGTGCGTGGGCGGGCGCTCACCGAGCTGACACCCCAGTTCGTCACCCACCTCGGGTTGGCAGCGGCGCAGGTGTTGGGTGCCGGTCCGTGGTTGGTGGCCCGCGACACCCGCGAAAGCGGGCAGGAGCTGGAGGAGGCGCTGTGGGCCGGGTTGCACCTGCAGGGCGGTGCTGAGGTGAGCTCTGCCGGCGTGCTGCCCACGCCCGGGTTGGCGTGGCTGGCGGCGGTGTCGGGCCGGCCGGCGGCGATGATCACCGCCTCGCACAACCCGTGGCAGGACAACGGGGTGAAGTTCTTCGCTCCTGGCGGCCTGAAGCTGGTGGACGAGGTGGAG
>WBZL01005087.1_pt1 | contig 11048 bp, 20 predicted proteins | sample 5204291 | NCBI WGS metagenome assembly WBZL01 (sample SAMN12344345, study PRJNA552823) | activated sludge metagenome | biome: Activated sludge suspended growth; feature: Nitrification reactor; material: Wastewater; isolation source: activated sludge from nitrification reactor of wastewater...
TCTCAGATTTAAAAGGCATGGACCATCCTGGAAAACCACTAGCCCGTATTCTTGGGATTGCATTCTCGCAACAAAGCCTTTCTTTCCGACGCAACGTGCTTGCTTGCATTGTTTCGAGTAAGCGGCGGGTGGTGGCATGAAAATCACTAGGTCGCCGTACTTGAATCGCTTGTCGGGTTGCATGGGCTGGTAGTGCATTCCTGTTCTCCGTCGCTTTTATTGTCAAGGTCTTCTATGAATTTATCTATTTCATGGACAATGCTTAAAAACCCTTTCCACTCTGTTGGACCAATTAGCAAGCCATGACTTGAACCGATATGACCTATGCTCACCCATCGCGGGCCATTATATCGCCTTCCAGCATAATCTAGCTCACCGATTACGATTGTGCTTTCGTTTACAAAAAAAGCAGTTTTTCCGTCAGGATGATCAAGTCTCATAAATCAATTCCTCGATGGTTTCTTTTCGTTGGCGTCGGCAAATTCCATGATGGCAACCCGCCAGACATGGATTCAAAGCGGGAGTATTGCCCAAGGAATCGCAACGGGATAATTCCCAAAACGCCGCCGCGATGTTTTCGAATCAGCAATTCCGCGTAATCCTTGTCCGGGCTATCTGGATTGTAAACATCGTCACGATAAAGCATGGCGACCACATCGGCGGATTGTTCCCATTCTCCGCTGTCCCGCAAATCAGAAAGCATCGGGCGCTTGTCTGTTCGTTCTTCGAGTTTCCGAGATAGTTGCACCAATGCGATAACCGGGCAAGCTAGCTCTTTCGCCAATCCCTTGAGCGCCCTTGCCACCGCCGATTGCGAGTTCTGGCGATTCTCTCCGCCGGATTCCACCAGTCCAGCATGATCCACCACCACCAGATCGATATTCCCCTCGCGTCGTTTCAGCCGCCGTGCTTTCGAGAGAATATCAGAAAGCATCGGGGAACCTGTTTCGTCGAGCCACAATTTTGCATCGGACAATTGAGAAACCGCGTTGGTGAGTTTCGCCCATTGTTCTTCGCCTAGTTTCCCGGTTTGCAATGCGTTAATATCGATATGACCGACATTCGACACCAGCCGTTCGACTTGTTCGGCGTTCGGCATTTCAGCGGTAAAATAAGCCGCTTTGCCGCCATTATCCGCCACGCGCTCTGCAACCTGCAAGCCGAGTACGCTCTTTCCCATCGAAGTACGTCCGGCTATCAGATACAGCAATCCCGGTTTCAACCCGCCTATTTTTGAATCCAGATCAGCAAGTCCAGTTGGTGAGCCTTTTGGCGCAATGCCCTCGAATCGTTGATCGATGTCATTGACGACAACCGGAAGCAAAGTCTTGAGCGGCACTAATCCAGATTCCGTTCCGGCTCCATCCGCAATGGATTCAGTAGCGGATTTTAGTTTTGCAAGCGCGGTTTCCGCGTCATCCCGCATGGCCCATGATTGCAAATCAGTTCCAAGCTGAATCAATTCACGACGACGCGCCCTATCTCGAACGATCCGAGCGTAGGCCAGCACGTTCGCGGCGCTGGGGGTATCTCTTGCGGCAACCCCAATATATCCCCAATCGCCGTCCTGCAAAGTCCCTTTCGATTCCATCCATTCCGCAATCGTGAGAACATCAATCGGCTGGCCCGATGCATCCATTTCCGTCATCGCTGAAAATATTCGGCGATGCAGTTCATTCGAGAAATCGCCAGCGGAAACGATTGCCGAGACTTCGGAGAACGCAATCGGTGAAACTAAGATGCCTCCAATCACAGAGATTTCGGCTTCAATACTAGCTAGCGGTTGATTTTCCATTAGCGCCCCTCCATGACTTTCAAGATATTGGCTTGCTCAAGCAGCCAGTCAAATGATGCTGCCCATGGATGAGCATAGCCTTTTTTTGCCGGTGCGCCACCGGTCATGAGCGAATCTTTCAGGACATGATCAATGAGTCTTTCCCATCGCTCCAAATCACCGTCGATTTTTTTAAATAGAAAATTCTTAGCCGCTTCGATTCGATTATCTGGCCAATGCCGCAATTCAGCGAGCCGATGTAATCCATGGCTAGGACATTTACGGTTCCAGATTTCCCGCATTCGTTCGACGGCTTGAATGTCGGATGCTGAGAACGTCAGCGGTTGGTCAGCCATGAGAACGGCGGTGGCGGTGGCGGAACCGCCGCGCGCGACAGTGACCACCTCCTCCTCCAATCTTTTCGGAGATGGAGATGGAGATGGAGATGGAGATGGAGATGGAGATGGAGATGGAGATGGAGATGGAGATGGGGCATAACGTTGAGCATGATTTTCGATGCTCGTAGCATTGGTTTCGATGCTCGTAGCATTGCTCGTAGCATTTTTACCCCCGTTGGGAGGTTCTGGGTTGATGCTATTGCGCCGGTCCCAGCGTGCTTGTGCGGCTATTTTGGCCTTCTCACTGCGGGCTGTCTGACCGAAACACCAGGGGTTGTTGGCTTGCCAATCGTGGATACATAGATCATTTTCGATACGGTCAATCAGTCTCAACCCTATCAGAACTGTTACAAATTGTTCAGAATCTCCAGGGTAATCTGCCGCGATTGCTATATCGTCATCATCCATTCCAGATAACACGCCATCCGGCCTATGTTCACCAGTAAACGTCCATAAGTTCACTAATCCCAATACCCCATCAGCTCCTAATTTTTTCCTGAGCTTGATAATCTTGTGGTGCCTATTCCAACCAATTGAAAGCCGAATATCAGAATTCATTCCATCCACCATTCGCGGTTAGCTTCTCTATCCGAGAGTTCAAATGCATGTAAATACGGCGCAAGTTCAGGGACCGCATGATTAGGGACGATTCCGCAATCGATGAGATAACCGCAATTGACAAGCCGCTGAATGGATTTTTCCGGCCATCTTCCCGGAAGAGAGCGGATCATGTTTGAGAATTGCCGATTGTTTAGGAGGGTTATCAGGGCGACTAGATCAATCTTTGTAAGCCGCTTATCGTGCGCTGCGGATTCCATGATAAGCGCGTTGAGCGCCAATCTTTCGTTGACTTCTTTCCAGAATCGCCGATCTTCGAGTTTCACGACGTTGCTAGGCTTAGCGCTCATGGTTGCCCTCCGATTCGCGTTGCACGATTGAAGGCATCTTGAAATTCTGAGAATGAGGCTTGAGGATTATTGCGAAACCATGTCCATAAGGCGAGCATTGCAAGGCGATTCATTGATGGCGCTCCCATGTTAAAAAACTGGAAGCACGGAAAGCAGATATGTTATAATATAACATTGGTCAATTTCCTAGGTCGATAGGGTATTGGCAAGACGTGCCGGTGGGGCTGCGTCAACAGCCTCCCCGGTGCGCACATGATAGCAGCATTGCGACGTTAATCCCAATCTTCCGCTCTAGGCTTCATTGTTTATTTTCTCCTTTCCTAACCAGCTTAAGCGATGGGGGGTCATAACAATAGCGAGGCAATCCATCCTCTTCGATAATAATCCAACAATCGCTGCTTTTGCATGGAACATGATCGACAATACCACTGGAATGCCACCCTCCACGCGTTTCGATTTCTACGTAATCCCCAACCTCAATTCTCTTATCGCCTGGAGTATAGTTTGCTTGTATCTTAGCGATAGCGGCATTCAAGCAAGCAGTCAGAACGCTATAATCATTGGCGCTGCCACCAGTCACTTCCAGTAGCAGTTCTGCGGCTGATTCTTCGGTGTAATGTTCAGGCATTGTTATTCACCGTCAGGAGTTGGGCAAAATACAGCATTCTCGGCATCGCTTTCAGACCTGTTGCCATGCGCTCCAAGTAATGCCTTGCTGAGGAACACAATCCTTTTCATTAGTTTAGTTTGATACATCCTTAGCCGATAAATCTCAATATCTTTCTCGATGACTGCATTTTCAACCGCCTGATTCAAACATTTCCGTAATGCTTCACAGTCTTCTGGCTTCTCGACAATCCTTGTCATGGAGAGAAGGAGGTGCGCGGCGCTTTCATTCGTGTAATATTCGATCATTTTCAATTCCTTCCTTCTTGTCGTTTAAAGAATTCCGCGTAAGACGGGATTGGCATCTGTTGATTTTCATCCCTCAGTCTTTCTAGACGCCGCCGTTCGCAGGTTTTTCTAATTTCGTTTAGCCATTGATCGTTATCATCTGAGGGATAATAAACCGCTTTTGCTTTTATTGTAATTTTCTGCCTCATATCTTTCCCATAGCGTCTATCCCGAAGTTGTTCTTCAGGAGTTTCCACACTATCCATGTCTTCAGGCTCGCTTCCTTTGATCCACCAGAGCGCGGTTTTGTTTTTCATACGCTTACGCCGGCGTCGATCCGAAGACAGAATATCCATTCTTTGCATTTCATTCAAACGCCGAGAGACTGATTAAATATGCTGCCCAAGCATTTCTGCATAGAATGCCGCTGATCTTCCGGGAATTGCTGCAATAATCGGTCTTACGTCTTTTTGAAATTTCTCAAACTCTACTAAGGATCGGATTGTAGCGTTATATCTGCCATCAACCCGGATGTCTTTTATGGCATCATCGATTAGAGTATATCTAACCTCACTCTTGTTTATTTTTCTGGGTACGACATTCCCTTGCAACACCAGCACCCTTATCCAGCGCCATGCCCAGTTTCGTTCGTGCCCACAGTGCTCACTAATTTGCGCGCGGGTACTGTCGGGATGATCGCGGAGAAATGAGATTATTTTTTCTAAAGGGGTCATAACGGCGCGTCTAAGTTTCCGGTTAAATCAAGCATCAATTGGTAATCACGGTCATGCACTAAATGCCAGTATCCGCTGTTATAAAACGGCTGTTGCTTGTAATTACTCAGCAAGCCATCTTTCTTGAGCTGTCTCAAGACATCATGCTCAGCAAGGCGCATGATTGCAATGCTGAGCATGTCATGGCGCAGTATCGTGCGAAGGAATACCGCTTCTAGGTCGTCTTGATGGATCATTGGACACGGTCCATGAGTTCTCCAGAAATGGGATTGTCCGATAGGCGGTTGATAGTCTCTTCAACGACCAATATAGAATCCCTGAATTGCGCGGATACCTGCTTCCATCGTCGATATTGTTCTGCGTTTGGGGCGTATTCCAGCGCCTGAATTTCCGCAAGAAAGAGCGCGGTGAATTGCAGGGCTGAATCAGTTAGCCTCTTGTGTTCGACCTGTTCGCGTTCCGACGCTTTATGCTTGGAAAGCAGGGTGGTTAGCTCTTCTACTTCTCGCTGCAACCGCTCACGGCTTTCATAGACCGTGCGATTTTTCTGGATGGCGTCTTGCGTGTTCCTGTCGAGGTTCTCCAAGTCTTTTCTCTTGGCGGCTATCGCGTCCTCAAGACTGGAAAATTCCTGCGGGATCATCGGCTTTTCGATGATCTTCTCGACGACCTTAATTTCAGGCTCGGCGCGTTCTGCAAGTTCAAGCTGCTGTTCAAGTTCGCGGATTTTCTTGCGGCGCTCGTTGGATTCTGCTTGGCTCTCTTGAGCGCGCCGCTTCCATTCTGATACTTCTTCCTCAATCCGCTTTGCCGTCAACTTTGCGCCTTCTTCTTCGGCTTTGCGAGTAGCTTCTTCCCAGATCGCCTTGCGGTCTTCTTCAGGGACGGATTTGAGCGGCTTTAGGTGACTTTCTTTCGGCTGTTTTTCCGAAATTTCGGAAAACCCAATCTGTAGTCCAATTTCAGCAGCTTCCGTCAATTCGTAAATGTGGGTTTTCTGAAACCCTAATTCCTTCTCACCGTACTCCACAAAATTCTCATACCCCAGCGCCTTCCAGCCTTTCCGGTCCCGCATATCGAGCAACAGATAGCGTGTGGTATTGATATGACGCTTGATTAGCCGGTCGGTTTCTCGGGCCTCGTCCATGGTCATTTCGAGCTGCATAAGAGAACTCATACCGTTTTTCTCCGTTTCACTGGCTTTTCTTTGGGGGCCACGCCGCAGAAAGCGGCGGTCTTCTTGGCTTCATCGGTCATGTGGGCCTTGATGGTGGATCGCAGTTCGTTCCGCTTAATCGCGTCGGGAATCCAGCGAGAAAGATCGTCCTCAAGCACGGATAGGGCGAACAGAAGACGTTGCGGCATGTGGTCGCGCAGGTTCTTGTAGTCTTCATTTTCACGAAGATGGTGAATCACCTTGCTGCTCAGTCCGAGCGGCGCGTAGAGCTTGGTCGTCAGTCGCGTATATGCCTGCTTTGGGTCTGATGACCGATCACCTTGCGGGTCAACATACTCTAAAAACATCTTAATGGCGGCGGTGAACTGATTGCGGGATTGTTTTCCAGCTTCCCGGACATGGAACAAATAGGCGTCGTCACGGGTAACAACTCCCTGGTTCAGCACGACGGTTTCGGTTAAACTCTGTCCAGTCATTCGATTCTTCCTCATCATTCAGTCGGATGGTTCGGCCCGCCCGGTCTACACACCGGCGCGGGCTTTTTTCGGTCATCATTCTTCCCACTGTTCCCGAAGCAACTTGACTGCGAACGCGGCGATTTCTTGCCGGAGATGATGACCATTCCCTCGAAATCGCCCAGCATATTCGAGTTCTTCAACTATCCGTGTAGCGTCATACACGCGGTTGCTCAGATTTGATACAGCGTCATCGAGCGTCATGTGCTGCAATTTTTCATCGGGCATTTGAGTCTCCAAGGTGTGAGGGATTTCCCGGATTACCCGCCGGGCACGAATTCACTTGCGCCACGGCAAGTCCGGGCGCACGTCTTCACGCTTAAAACCAAGAATCGTCTCGATGCGCTCAAGCTCGGCAACTGGAATTTTCCGTTTCTTAAACCATCGGCAAACGATTGATCTATCGCGGTTTAATGCCCTGGCGACATCTATTTGCCGCATGTCGAATATGCTGTTCATGGCCCAGTTTCACACACTGCAACTTTTTTTTCAAGAGGGCTTGCATTGCATGTTGCATTGTGTGAAACTTCATCCAACCCGCCGCCCTGGACATCAGCAACGGCACGGTGGCGGGCCAATCCTCTTTGGTTGGAATTCCCGCCGGTGCGTTTCGACTCCCGCCGGCGGGCTTTTTAAGGAGAACGGTCATGCTGCAAATCACAGTTACAACCCAGCCGGGCTATGTGCGGGTATATCCGTCGATGGATGACCCAGTCGCCCGCCATCGGATCACTGCTGAACTTGTGGCCAGGATCGAGCGCCATCTCGCATTGCGACGATTACAGAAATCGGCAATTGAATGGAGGGCAAGAAAATGTCGGAAATAGACCTGAGAACTCGCCGTTTTCTTGATTTATCCGTGAAGCATTATGAACGAAAAAGGATTCTGCAAGAATTGGCTATTAAACGTGAAAATGCAAGACGCTTACGCCGCGCCCTGCTGCGCAACGGCGCTCTCTTCGTCATCGCCGCCGTGTCGATCTTTGCCCTGATTTGGTGGTGCGGGGTATGAGCACGTCACCGGCGAATATGCATGATTGGCGAGAAGAGCGCGAAAGCGCGCGCGATGCTGAAATTAAGGACGCTATCGCAGAACGAATTCATGACCTGGAAATGTCAAGCGGCCATGGCGACGATGAGCAAAAGCTCATGGGGCGAGTGTTGGACACGATGTTCGAGTCGGACATTGCGGCCTATAAGTTGCGGCGCTATCTATTCGAGATTTGGAGGAGGCGCAACGCACAGGATGAAGAAGACAAGAAGAAAATGGCGCGGGCTGCTCAAATCATCGCAAACACCATTGCGCCTATTATGAGGAACATCGTTTCGTCGGATGTCAGGAAAGAATTCGACTAATCAAGCATGAGGAAAAATCATGAACGAGTTGATCGGAAAGAAAATACTCTCTATACAGATAAATGATGATCAGTCTATTCTGGCATTTAACACAGACCAAGGAATAGTGGCCTACGAAGCTGAAGGCAACTGTTGCTCAGAATGTTGGTTTGCAGACATAACCGGCGTACACGCTTTATTGGGAGCCACTGTACGATCCGCAGATGAAGTTGATCTTGAAAACTATAACGTTGATGACGGTAGATGCCGGCAAGATGAAGACGAAGCCTACGGGTTTAAGCTCATAACCGACAAAGGCTATGCGGATATAGTTTTTAGGAATTCCAGTAATGGCTATTACGGCGGCTGGATTAATCTCTACAAAGAACTATTGCCTGAAAATATGATGGAAATCACTGCCAACGACTGGACATGCTAACTGATTGTGCATGAAAAAACCGCTAGGAGCGCCAACTCCTAGCGGCCAAACATATCAAGGACAACTCAATGAACACCAAAATTATACGCATCCACGCGCCACGGCGCAACCCGCGCCACCCGGTACGGGGTTATAGCCAGCCGGCGTTGGACGCTTTGACGCTTAAGGCGCTGGCTGAATTGGTGGTTGATGTGATGGAGCAGCGCGGCGCGATTCCGCCGCGCCCGACTTGGGAGGTTACGCCATGAATCAGGAAATGATCGTCCAACCGTCCGCGCCGATGATCCCCTATGCGGACATGGAGAAAATGGCGACCGTCATAGCCCAATCTGGCCTATTTGGGGTAAAGAATCCAACCCAAGCCCTCGCGCTGATGCTGCTATCGCAAGCCGAGGGCCTGCATCCCGCGACTGCGGCGCGGGATTACCACGTCATCCAGGGGAGGCCCACTCTCAAGGCCGATACGATGCTGGCCCGCTTTCAAGCGGCTGGCGGAAGCGTGGAGTGGCACGACTACACGGATAAGGTGGTCAAAGCCACCTTCTCGCATCCCAGGGGCGGCAAGGTCACGGTCGCATGGACGCTTGAAACCGCCAAGGAAGCGGAACTCGCCGGAAAAGACATGTGGAAGAAATTCCCCCGCGCGATGCTTCGCGCCCGTGTCATCAGTGAAGGTATTAGGACGGTATTCCCCGGCGTTCTCGCCGGAATGTACACGCCAGAAGAAGTGCGGGATATGCAGGACGTGAAAGGCGAGGCCGAGACTTCTGGTCCTAATCCCATCGAACCGCCGCCGCCCATTGCGCCGCAAGATTTTGATGCAGAGATCGAGGCCATCACGAACAAGCAGGAGCTGCGCAAGTGGCTACAAGAAACGATGAAAGATTACGGATGGAATAAAGACGATCCGGTTTACGTTTCCGTGAAAGCCGCCTGTGCGGAACGCGCTGCTGCTATCGATGATGAATTAGCGAGAGCGAAATTTGCGGCAACGCAAACCGTGGACGAGTTCGACGCCGGCCTCGGCCCGGTGCCGGACGTGGAGTAGTTGATATGAACACAGCAGATTATGTGATTGAGCTAGACAGTATTGGCGCGATTCGGTCAGCCAAGATTTTGATCCCAAAAGACGGCGGGGTCGTGGTGCTCACCGGGCGCAACGGCAGCGGAAAGTCCACCGCGCTTGATGCTATCCAATCCGCGATGACTGGCAAGGGAAAGCCGCCCGTCATGGACATGGCTAAGAGTGGCTCAGTCCGTGTGGCTGGCGTCACGATGACCGTAGCCCGTTCGGTGCGGCGGCAAGGGGAACTCCAGGTCGAGACCTTGGAGGGGAGGCTTTCTATCGCTGACCTCGTGGACCCAGGATTCGTTGACCCAGAGCGAGCCGACGCAAAGCGTATTAAAGCCTTGGTAGGACTCTCGAAAGCCGACATCAGCGCGGGAGACCTGCACGGGTTTCCAGCGAATCTGATCGACGGCCTCAGCCTGGATGATCCGGTTGCCGCCATGGCCGAGTTGCGCAAGCGGCTGAACATCGGCGCGAACGAGTATGAAAAGTTCAGCGCGAAGGATGAAGCGGCGGCGACGGCTATTCTCGAATCGCTGGCCAGCGACTTGGATACGCCCATCGATCCAGCAGCGGCACAAGAGCGGGTCACGGCGGCATTGCGGGCGATGGATGCACTGCAAAAGCAGTCCGAGTTAGCTTTGGCGGCTTCGGAGCGAATCGGATCGGCAAGAGCGAGGATTGCAGAATTGCCGGTGGTCGATCTTGAAGAGGCGCTGCTAGAAGCGGCTCGGTTGGAGGATGAGACGGCACAAAAGAAAACGATCGCTCTGGGACTGAAAGCCAAGTACGAAGCAGCGCTCGCAGATTACAAGACTAGCTTGGCGGATCGTGATACGGCTATCGCTCATGCCGAAGACGCGCAAGCGCAAGCCAAACTCCACGCCGAACTGGAACGGCAAATCCAGGAAGCGCATGTCGAGCCGCCCTCCGCCGATGCACTAGCCGCCGCTACTGCGGAACTGGAAGCCGCCAAAGCCGCACAAGCCCAGGCCGCGCAACAGCAAGTCATGGCCCAACAGCGGGAGCGGGCGGACGCCCTGGGTATCAGCGCCAAGGAATACGCCGACGAGGCCAAAGAGTTGCGGGAGAAGGCGAGGCAGACCGACGAGGTGCTCTCGGAGATCGTCGCCGAGATTCCTGCTTGCCCGCTGCGGGTAGTGGATGGTCGGCTCGTGACGGATACGAAGCGTGGAGCCACCTTCTACGCCGACCTGTCAGCCGGAGAACGGTGGCGTATCGCCCTGGACATCGCGATTCAGGCAGTGGGCACCAGTGGCCTGCTGGTCATCCCGCAGGAAGCGTGGGAGGGACTAGACCCTGATAACCGCGCCGCGATTGATGCACAAGCCAAGGCTGCGAAAGTGGTGGTGCTCACGGCGGAATGCAGCGCCGACGATGGGATTGTGGCGGTGAAGCAGTGATAGCCATGAGAACTCCACACACCAGTTGTCAGCAAGGCAAGCGGGTTTTCATCAAGACCAAGGATGGTCGTGTGTATCTAGGAAAATTTTTCGACCGAACCGCAAAACATGTTGTCCTTTACGGTGGCTTACAAATTCCAGCAGGGTCAATCCGAGTGTTTAAGATTGATCGCGGACAAAGAGGATAAGACATGCAAGCAAATCAACACGATCTCCGCGTCATGGTACGCGGCGCTTACGACCTGCAAAAGCTCCGCATTCAGATGGGAAATCGGATCGTCGGAAATTTCAAAGCGAAGTTGGGTCAGGCTCCCGGTGAATCTGAGGACGCATCATTGGACGCGGAAGGAAAGAAAATCCTTAACGACTTGCGGGCGCACT
>WBZL01005089.1_pt1 | contig 11047 bp, 6 predicted proteins | sample 5204291 | NCBI WGS metagenome assembly WBZL01 (sample SAMN12344345, study PRJNA552823) | activated sludge metagenome | biome: Activated sludge suspended growth; feature: Nitrification reactor; material: Wastewater; isolation source: activated sludge from nitrification reactor of wastewater treatment...
AAAGCCGGTTCTCTGGACGGCCACCGCTGGTGTTCGGCTGTCTGATGATCCCGAACGCGAGGGCTGGGCGGGGGTTCGGGGGCAGAGCCCCTTGTGGCGGAGCCCCCGACCTGCGGAGATCGGCTTTGCCGGTTGCAGCAGCGAAGTCGTCGGCCGTCAGGCCGGCTACCAAACTCCGCCGGAAGGCTCTGCCTTTCGGCGGATCCAGGCTTAGGACCCGTCCGGCTGATCGGGCTGGGTTGGTCTGAACTCGCGGAACCGGGGGAGGCTCACCCGGCTTGCCCCCGTCCCAGGTGACGTCAAGAGGTCCTCGGGGGGCTCGACTCTTGGAGCGGGAGGGGGCGAGGCCGGCTGGGCTGGGTCGGCGAAGATCATGGGAGGTCCGGCTGCGGGCTTGGAGTCACTGGTGTCGGAACCTCCACTCCCGTCGCCCTGATGGGAGCTGGGACGGCGCTCGGCCCCCGGCTTGGGTGGCCGACCGGCATCGCTCGCACGTGTCGGGGAGCTCGTGCCCGGTGTTCGAGGATCTGGATACGGAAACGGATTCGACCAGCCTGAGCTCATGGAGCGCTTGGGCGTGCCCAGGCGAGGATTGCCGGTCCCGACCGTCGGCGGTTCGCCGATCGTGGTTGCGAACTGGAACGGTTCGCTGGCCCGTCGAAGGAGCAGTGCTTCGAGGTCCTCAGGTGCCAGAGGGCGAGACAAGGCGTAGCCCTGGGCCATTCTGCAACCGAGTTGGCGGAGCCAGGCCAACTGCTCGGGTCGCTCTACTCCCTCGGCGACGGTGGTCATGCCCAAGGCCTCGGCCAGTCCGATCACGTGCTCGACGATGGCGCGATCTTCCGGGCTTGAATCCAGCCCGTCTATGAAGCTCTTGTCGATCTTCAACATGTCGAGACTGAAGCGTCTGACGTAGGAAAGTGATGAGTAGCCGGTTCCGAAATCATCGAGGGCGAGCTTGACTCCGAGGGCCTTGGCCTGCCGGAGTACCGCCCAAGCCGAGCTCACGTCGTGCATGAGGGCCCCTTCGGTGATCTCGAGATGGATCTGGTGCTCGGAGGCGCCGGTGGTTCGCAACGCGGCGGCCACGGTCTCGGCGAAACTGTCTTGGGCGAGCTGTCGGGCCGAAACGTTGATCGTTATCGTTGGCGGGGAGTGGTCGGGTAGAAGAGTCCGCAGGCGTGCAGCTTGCGCACAGGCTTCCTGTAGGACCCATGTGCCCACCTTGACGATCAGACCGGTCTCCTCCAGTACCGGGATGAACTCATCGGGGGACAGGGTGCCGCGATCGGTCGACACCCATCGAAGGAGGGCTTCCGCCCCGATCACATAGCCCGTGGACAAGTCGACTACCGGTTGGTATACGAGCCGGAAGGCACCCTTCTCCAGAGCCTCGCGGACGAGCCCTTCGGCGTTGGTGGGGCTGAGCGCGCTCGACATCGCTGGCTCGAAGATGACCACCTGACCAGAGCCGCGCGCGTTGGCCTGATACCGGGCCACATCGGCTTGCCTGATGATCTCATCGGCCGACGGACCTGGCCCGGTGACGAGCACTGCTCCGACGTTGGCTGTGATCCGTAGCGTCTGGCCGCCGATCGCATAGGGCTGCTCGATGAGCCGGATGAGTCGCGCCGCGTAGCCGGACAAACCGTTGGTGCCGGTTATTCCGTTGCTGACAAGCACGAACTCGTCTCCGCCGAAACGGGCGAGACGGTCACCGGGCTCCAGCACCGAGCGGATTCGATCGGCCACAGCTCGGATCAACTTGTCTCCGACCTCGCGTCCGAACATGTCGTTCACGTGCTTGAGACGATCGAGGTCGACGATCATCACACCGATGTCGGTGGTCTGGCCTTCAGCGGCAGCCAGATCGATCTCTAGCCAGTTCCGAAGGCCTTGTCGGTTGGGCAGGTCGCTGACCGCGTCGTACTGACCGAGCCGATCTAGCTGTTCTTGGACCGAAGTGGCGGCGTGGCGGGCTCGGATCGCCACCATCGAAGCCCCGATGGCTACCGCTCCTGTTACAGCCGCGACGATGCCCGTTTCGATGCCGACTGCCGCTATCGCTGTCGGGAAGGACATCGACGTACCTGCTGGTCGCGTTCGCTCAGGAGACGGCGCGAGCTAGCCCGCGTGCCTACGGTCTGTATTCCCGTCGGCATCGATGTGGGATTTTTGAGGTCACCGACCGGTGACCCGCCCAGATCAGATCAGTTCAGCTCAGGTCACTACCTGGCTGTTCGGTGACCGTTGTGACGTAGCGCCTCGTCGGCGAGGATCGTCATGAGGCGTGTGGAAGTCGCGGCCCAGCTGAAGCGGGCGGCGTGCTCCAGTGCTCCAGTTTGAAGTCGGTCCCGAAGCGACGCGTCGGTGCACACTCTGGCCAACAGTCGGGCCACCTCAGCGTCGTCATCGGCGAGGAGACCGCTCACCCCCTCGTCGACGGCGTCCACATGGCCAGCGATCCTGGTGGCGACCACCGGTGTTCCGCAGGCGGCAGCTTCGGTCAGGGTCATACCCCATCCTTCTCGGACCGAGGTCGACGCGACTACCCACGCCGAGCGGTAGAGGGCCACGAGGTCCTCGTCGTCGAGTCGGCCCGCGAACGTGACGAAGTCGTCTGCTCCCAACTCTTGGACCAGCGCATCCAAAGCCTCTCGCTCGGCACCGGTTCCGACGAGGGTGAGCGTCAGATCGGGCACCGAGGCACGGGCCTGGGCCACTGCCCTGATCAGACGGTCGAAGCGCTTGACCGGCATCAGACGCCCGACACCCAGCACCATCGGTGCAGCCGATCTCTCGCCACCAGGGGTGTAACGGCGGTCGAGGCCGGGCGGGACCACCTCGACCCTTTCATCACGAAAGCCGATATCGAGCATCTCTGCCTTCGAGGAAGGGGAGAGCGTCACCATTCGCGAACGACCGTAAATCGGTGGCGCGATCCGGCTCTCGAGAAGGTTGCCAACCCGGGCCAGGTTGGGGGGGAGGACCATCTTCCACATCTCGGCGTGGACGTGGTGCAAAAAGACGAGTCGAGGTCCTCGAGCCCACAACGGTGAGAAGAAGGGCATACCGTTCCAGATCTCGACCAGGGCATCCCTCCGGCCTTGACGGTGGGTGGCCTCGGCCATGGCTGCCCGCGGGAACACCAGGTAGCGGCCGGCCTTTCGCAGCACCTCGTAGCCGTCGCGGCGAACCTTGGGCGGGTGGCCTTGGGCATAGGAGGTTCTCATCGAGACCTCTAGGCCGGCTTCGGCCCAATGGCGGGCAACCTCGGCGGCGTGGACCTCGGACCCGCCGGCTTCGACGTCGTCGAGGTCGCGCCACGCCAGCATGTGGACCCTTCTGATTCCGGCGCTGGCGGCCAGGTCGCCGATCTTTTGGACAGCTTCGGAGTTGGGGGTCACGGTCGTTTGTAGCTTCGGGTCAGTTCGGTGTCACAGCGGACCTTGATGCTGTCGGGGTTCGCGGCTGACCGAAGGGTGTGAGGTACTCTGCACGACCGGCCATGGTCCGAGATCAGAGCCATGAGAACCCTAGTGGTGGCAGTCCCGAAGTCATTGCACCGGCGTCACCATCCAGCTCCGTGAAAGGCAACCGAGCCCACCTCATGCCCCCCGCCCCCGCCACCAGCTTCGAAGAGGTACAGGCCGTCGTCGCCGACGTCGAGGGTTGGATGACCCCCGGGCAGGCCCGACGCCTGTGGGATTGTGCCCGCTCGGTCCCCACCGGTGGCACTGTGGTGGAGATCGGTTCGTTCCGAGGGCGCTCCATGGTGGTGCTGGCGTCGGCCGCAGCCCCAGGGGTGACCCTGGTGGCGATCGACCCGCACGCTGGCAACGATCGAGGCCCGCAGGAAATCAGCGGCTTCGAGGTCGAGGCCGCCACCGACAACGAGGTTTTCAACGCCAACCTCGCGGCCGCTGGTGTGGCCGATCGGGTCCGTCACGTCCGTAAATTCTCGAACGAAGCTCACGGCGACGTGGACGGCCCGATCGATCTCCTGTACATCGATGGCGCTCACCGGATGGCTCCAGCACTCGACGACATTCGATCGTGGGGCGAACGCGTGAAATCCGGGGGAGACCTTCTCATCCACGACTCCTTCTCCTCGGTCGGGGTTACCGCGGCATTGTTCCGCTCCCTGGTCTGGTCTTCGGAGTTTCGCTATCTCGGCCGGTCGGAGTCGATGACGCACTATCGACGCGAGCCAGTTGCCGGTCGGATCCGGGTCAAGAACGTCGGCGCACAGTTGGCGCAGCTTCCGTGGTTTGCCCGCAACGTTCTGATCAAGGTTCTCATCGTGGCTCGCCTGGGCGGACTTACCCGGTATCTGGGTCACGACCCGCGCACCTGGCCCTACTGAGGAGAACACCGTGGCATCGGTAACCCCCGAAACCGACATGAGCCTCACGATCGTGATGCCGGTCTACAACGAACGCGAAACGCTTCGGACGGCGCTCGACCGGTTGTTGGCCGTAACGATGCCGGTTCCAACCGAGATCCTGGTGGTCGACGACGGATCTTCGGACGGTTGCACCGAGACGATTTCTGACCTTGTGGACTCGGGGCGGGTCCGACTGCTGGTCCAGAACCCCAACCAGGGCAAGGGCAAGGCCCTGAGGAGGGGGATCGCGGAGGCATCCAACGGTCTTCTCACCGTGTTGGATGCAGACCTGGAGTACGACCCTGCAGACTTCCCGGCGTTGCTGAGGCCCATCCTCGACGGCGACGCGCGCGTGGTCTACGGGGCTCGCTCCTATGGCGGTCACGCCGCCTATTCGTTTTGGTTCGTGCTGGGAAACAAGATGTTGGCGCTATGGGCGTCGTTCCTCTTCGACGCGTGGCTGACAGACATCGAGACATGTCTCAAGGTCGCTCCCACCACGACCTGGCGAGCGCTCGACCTTCAATCCAACGGTTTCGGGATCGAAGCCGAGCTGACCGGCAAGCTGTTGTCTCGTCGAGAGCGGGTATTCGAGGTGCCGATCTCCTACCGGGCCCGCGGTAGGGAGGAAGGCAAGAAGATCCAGTGGACAGACGGGGTGGCAGCGCTCTGGATCTTGGCGCGCATCCGGCTGCGGGGACGCTGAGACGGGTGGAACCCCGGGCGCGGATCCGTCACCTCGACGGGATCCGCGGCGTCGCCGTAGTGCTGGTGGTCGTGTACCACGCCAGCTACCTCACCGCTGGATGGGGCCCTCGGCTGCTGCCGGGTGGTTTCGTCGGGGTCGACCTCTTCTTCGTCCTGAGCGGGCTGCTGATTACCCGACTCCTGCTCGAAGAACAGGAGTCCACCGGGCGGCTGGCCTACGGCGTGTTCATGGACCGGCGCTTGCGTCGCCTGTACCCGGCGCTGGTGGTCACCGTGGCCGCGGTGGTGTGGTTGCTGACAGCCACCGACCGGGTCGGTCCAGGGGAGGGACAACTGTCGGCCGCCGAGATGGCCGTGGCGGTGGCGGCCACGCTGGCGTACGTATCCAACGTGGTGCAGGCATGGGGGTGGCCGTACCCGGGCGAGCTGTCACACACCTGGTCGTTGGCAATCGAGGCCCAGTTCTACCTGGTCTGGCCGCTGGTCCTGATCGGCTTTCGGGCACTGGGACTTTCCCGTCGATCCCAAATCGGGCTGTTGACGGCCGTGATCGGCGCGGTTGGTGTGCACCGGGCGATCATGTGGACAGACCAGGACCACTACCTACCGCTGTACCTCCGTACCGACACCCGCATCGACGTGATCCTCGTGGGATGTGTGGTCGGCATGACTGTCCATTGGGGCTGGTGGCGATCAGCTCGCTGGCTGCGCCTGCCGGCCGTGGGTGGTGTCGGAGTGCTTCTAGGCGCCAGCTTCCTGTCCGAGACCGGTGACAACAGGATGTACGAACGCTTCGGCCTCACCGTCGTAGCTCTCGGAGCGGCGGCAATCGTGGCCTCGGCCCTCCTCGATCCGACTGGGCCCGTGGGGAGGGTGTCGGGTTGGCCGCCCCTGGCCCGGCTGGGGGACCGTAGCTACAGCCTCTACCTGTGGCACGTTCCGGTGTTCTTGACCGTGGCCCGACGCCTAGGAGATCAGCCGGTGATCCTCCGAGTGGTGTGCGGGCTGGTCGTCACCGCGGTTGCTACCGAAGTCTCCTACCGTCTGGTCGAGTCTCGCTTGCGACGCCAGCCAGCGATGGTCGACCCCACCACCGGTGAGGCTCCTCATCGGGCCCCGGATGACGGTCACGTGACCATTCCAGACCGACTGGTCGGCTGGATAGACGGTCATCGACGCGGGTCCCTGGTGTTAGCAGTCGCGGTCGGTGCGGCGCCGATGATGATCGCCGTGGTGGCGCTGGGGCGAGTCACCTGGTATCCAATCGGGGACCTGGCCCAGGCCACACTTCGCCAGTTGAGCTTCTGGCATGACCCGCCGCTAGTCGGTCCGGCCGGTCGCATCGGAACCTTCGAGCGTCAAGGAAACCACCCGGGACCGGCGATGTTCTGGTTCACCTGGCCGCTCTGGTGGCTGCTGGGCCGAAGCTCGTGGGCCTACCAGGCCAGCGTGGCGGCGCTGGTGATGTCGTCCTACGGCGTTGCTGTGGCGGTCACCCGCCGCTTGGCGGGGTGGCTCGGTGCCGCGGTCGTTGCGGTGGTAGGCGCGATCCTGATGAGGTCCTATGGCGCGGTGGCACTCACCCAACCGTGGAACCCATATGTTCCGCTCCTACCGTTCCTGGTGTTCGTGGTTTCGTGTTGGGCGGTCACTTGTCGCCGTTGGTCCAACCTGGCTGTCGCGGTCGGTGCTGGATCGTTCTGCGTGCAATGCCACGTGGGATACGCCCCCGCTGTGGCGGCTGGACTCGTGGTCTCGATGGCGATGGCCCTGACCCCGACCCGATGGTTGGGTGATGTGACCGATTTGGGGGCAGACGGCGCGCCTCTGGACGCCGCGCTGGTGACCGTGGACGGTCCGGCAAATGAACCCTCACGTCGCGGCTGGTCCCGCGTCCTCGGCTGGGTCGGCGCCTCGGTGCTGGTTGGGTTGGTGATGTGGATTCCACCGGTCATCGATCAGGTCAGACACGAGCCCGGAAACATCTCGATCCTCCTACAGACCTTCCGCGATCAAACCGATCAGGTGATCGGAATCCGGGCTGGCACCAGAATCTGGCTGACGCAGCTTGATCCGGTGGGGAACTGGCTGTTCGGCACCCGCCGGATCTCCTCGTCGGTGGTCCCGGGTCTGGTTCTGCTTGGAGCATGGGCGATCTCGTTCGCACTGGCTTGGAGGCGGCGAGTTGGCGCGCTGATCCGTCTTGACGTGTTGCTGGGATCGCTGCTGCCCTGTGGCTGGTACTGGGCGGTTCGACTCGATTCGACACGCTTCTTGTACCTCGTCGAGTGGTTCTGGGTGCTGACCGCTCTGGTGGTGGTTGCGGTCATGTGGGCCGCTTGCATAGAGCTAGCCCACCGACATCCATCTGGGGAAGGCTCCAATGTCGCGGTATCGCGGCAGGCGGTAACCATGTCGGTGTCCACGTTGGCTGTGGCCTTGATGGTGAGCACAACCTCCTTCGTGTGGACGGCGACTGGGGTCGAACCTCCAGACATGCGCTATTCGAGGACGATCGGGGCGTTGGCCCCTCAGACGGCGGCGGCGCTCGATCCGGAGCTGACATACCTGATGACGTGGATAGACCCCGATGCTCTCGGCGGCAACGGGTTCGGGATGCTGCTCGAACTGGAACGGCTGGGATTCAGGGTCGGGGCCGGTCCGGCGCGATCGGCGCCGGTGGAACCTCACCGCGTCCTTCTCCCGGGTCAGTTCGACGAGGTGATAACGGTGGTCAGCGGGGACCAGAAAATCGAGGCCGCCCGTCAGGTGCCAGGAGCCATCGAGATCGCCTACGACGACCATCGCTCAGAACAGGAACGTCGGGAGTACCTCGACCTCCAGGCTCAGGTAATGGCAGACCTGCGAGCTGCCGGACTGTCGGAGGTGGCCGACGGAATCCCCACCAGCATCTGGATAGGGCTGAACGATCCGCGCGTGGTCGGAGCCCCGTTCGACAAGCTGGCCCGGATGTTGGTGATCGGCCAAGCCACCGCCGTGTTCGTATCCGACCAGGACCTGGGAGGGCTGTGATGGTCACGCTCGTTCGGGTCAGGTCGTTGGACCGGACCGCACGGAGGTTCGTGGGCCGGCTCACGGCGATCAGCCTGGCGGCACTTTGCTTCCGACTGACGCTGCTCGGATCCATCGCGGCCCGAAATCCCGACGGCGGAGATCCGCTCTTCTACCACCTGCAAGCCAACTTCTTGGTGGAGGGACACGGCTTCTCGGATCCATTCCTGTGGTTGGAGACCGGACGATTCGAGCCGGTTGCCATCCATCCGCCGTTGTTCACGATGTGGCTGGCCCTGTCCTCGGCGCTCGGTTTCAAGGGGTTCCTGGCCCACAAGGTGATGTCGTGCATCGCTGGAGCCCTTGCTGTGTTCGCCATCGGCGTCCTCGGCCGAGAAGCGGGTGGTCGCGGCGTGGTGGGTGCGAGGGTCGGATTGGTGGCTGCGGGACTGGCCGCCATCTATCCGCCGTTGTGGTCCATCGACGGCCAGCTCTGGCCCGAAGGGCTGTTCACCCTGATGGTCGCCCTCACCGCTTGGTGCTCGCTGCGAACGTGGCGAACGCCGACGATCGGCTGGGCGGTTGCCACTGGTGTGTTCCTCGGGCTCTCAGCGTTGACCCGGGGTGAGGCGATCATCATGTCGGTGGTGCTGGTCACCCCCGTGGTGATCTTGCGAGATCGTCGCTGGACCCGGAACCTGGGACACCTCCTGGCAGCCGGGGCTGCGTGTGCGCTGGTTCTGGCGCCCTGGGCAATTCGCAATGCAACCCAGTTCGAGGAGTTCGTCCCCTTGTCCACCAACAGTGACGAGGTGCTCGTCTATGCCAACAATCCCTACGCCTACGGCACCGTCGACGGTGGGCGGTTCTTGGGGTTCTGGTTCTATCCCTGGCAGGACCAGCTGAGGGCGGAGCGAGGCGGTGAGCCCCCGGGTGACGCGTCACAGAGGGCCCGATACTGGGGCGATGAGGGCCGCGCCTATGCCCGTGCTCACCGCGATCGCCTACCCGTGGTCCTCGCGGCCAGGGTCGGCCGAGCCTGGAACCTGTACGCACCGTTTCAGAACGCGGCATTCGACAAGATCGACGGCAAGTCCGAGCGGGTGAGCGTGGCCGGTGTGTGGGCCTGGTGGGCGGCGTTGAGCCTGTCGATCCCCGGACTGCTGCTTCTCCGTCGCCGGGGCATCACGGTGATTCCCTTCGTGGGCTTGGCGGCCACCGTCACCATCAGTTCGTTGTACGCCTATGGCGGAAACCGCTTCCGTACGCCTTTGGACGTGGCCGTGCTGGTCCTGGCCGCGGTGACCATCGAGATGGCCGTTGCCCGGCTGAGGGCGCAACCGGAGGTTGCGACATGACCATCGCTACCTCGGTTGGGTTGAATGATGACGACCTGAGACAGACCCAGGACGGGGGCGAAGATGGGCACCCCGCGTCGGTCCGCCGATGGCGACCGCACCCGCTCGACGTGGTTGCCGTCCTGATCGTGTTGGTGGGCTTCGCTCTGCCGTTGCGTGGTCTCCTGCGCTACCAGGGGCCGCCGATGGAGGAGGGCTTCATGTTGGCCTTCCCCCAGGAGGTGCTGCGCGGATCGGTACCCAACGCCGACTTCTTGCACCTGTACGGGCCTGGCAGCCTGTGGGTGCTGGCCGGGACGTTCAAGGTTTTCGGGACCTCTTTGGCCACCGAGCGGTGGTTCGGCCTGCTCCAGCACATGGGGATCGTTTTCGGAGTGTGGGCGGTGGCTCGATACTGGGGACGCCGGACGGCGACGATCTGTGCCCTCGCATCCTTGGTCATCGTGGTACCCCCCATCGGCCTCACGGCGCTGGCCTGGAACGGGGGAGTGGCGCTAGCGGTGTGGTCGGTGTTCATCGCTGCCAGGCCTGGCCAGCAAACACCACGACGGTTGGTGTTGGCTGGCCTCCTCGGCGGCTTCGCCCTGTTGTACCGGCCCGACCTGGTGATGGCGTTGAGCTTGGGTCTGGGTGCGGCATTGTGGCGGCCCACCGTCACCAAACTCCGACCGTTGCTGACCGGCGCGGTCGTCGGGGTCTCGCCGATCCTGTTCCACCTGGCCACCGCTGGCCCCGGTGCGGCCTTCGAGGGGATGTTCATCGAGCCGGTGTTTCGACTCCGCCCAGGTCGATCACTGCCGGTTCCACCATCGTGGAACGAGCTCGACGGCTTCTTGCAGAAGGCGGCCGGGCTGCGCACGCTGGGCTGGTCGCTACCGGCGCCGACGTCGGCTCAACAGGTTGCCCTCTGGTTCTTCCTGGTGCCGATCAGCACCATCTTCGTGGCTGGGGTTGGCGTGTGGTCCTGTCGCAACCAGCCAGAGGACCCGCGCAGCCACCTACTACGGGCGGTGGGTTTCCTCGGGCTGGGGATGTTGACCCAGGCGATGCAGCGACCAGACACCGCACACTTCGCCTGGGTCAGTTGCGTGCCGTTGGCGCTCGTACCGGTCGCGGTCCACCAACTCCTTCCCCGGACGTGGGGTCCGGGAGCGATGAGGCGATTGGCGGCTACCACCATGCCTGTTGTGGTGGTGATCGTGGGACTCATACCCCACTACACGGTGCGCACCTACGTGGACCTGACCGGACAGAGCTTCGGTCGCAACGTGTTCGGATATCCCGTGAACCATCGGGGCCGGAACTTCTACTACGGCTCACCTGACGCGGCCGCTGCGGCCAACGACTTGGTGGTTGACCTTGGCGAATGGTCCGCGCCGGGCGAGCGGTTGTTGGTGGGTCCGGTGGATTTCCGGTTCACTCCGTACTCGGATGCGTTCTTCTACTTCCTCTTCCACGATCTGGTTCCGGCCACGCGCTACATAGAGATGGATCCCGGAATAGCCAACGCGGCGGACTCGGGGCTGGCAGACGAGGTGGCATCGGCCGACTGGTTGATCCTTTCCAATGTCTGGAGCAACTG
>WBZL01004289.1_pt2 | contig 11043 bp, 21 predicted proteins | sample 5204291 | NCBI WGS metagenome assembly WBZL01 (sample SAMN12344345, study PRJNA552823) | activated sludge metagenome | biome: Activated sludge suspended growth; feature: Nitrification reactor; material: Wastewater; isolation source: activated sludge from nitrification reactor of wastewater...
GGAATTGAGTAGGAACAAAGTTGCAACCGCCGCCAAACCTACGCCAATGGCGACGGGATTGGCGGTCGTGGTCGTTTCGGTGCCGGGTTCGCTCGGCGCGTCGGAAATGAACACGCGGTTTTTCATCATCACACCGGCGGCGCGGCCTTGGGCGCTTTGCAGGTCCACCGTAGCGTCCCAGTCGATTCCGTAGTTCGCATAAAAGTCGCGGCACCACTGCTTTTTTGCCTCAAAGTCAGTTAGGCCGGTAGCGTCCCACACATAGTCGAAGTCCATGCGACCCGCGTAGGCGGCGCCGGGCGGCGGCATAAGGATGTAACCCTCCTGAACGAGCCAATACGCGATCAAACCCTTCGCGGAATCGGCCACTGATGCGAACACGCCCCGGTTATCCGTGGATTCGATCCACGTTAGATAGGCTTGCGGTGCGTAGTTCGTGAACCACCAATGGACGTTCGGCCCGGCGTTGTCCCACTGCGACGGCCTACGGCCACCGAACAAGGCGCCGACCACATAGATACCTACGGCGATGATAGCACCGGCCACGGCACCAAGGCCCGCAATGGCGGCACCAGCGGCGGCACCACTGGCAGCGGCGGCGAGCAGTTGGCTTGGGTTCACTTGCATACCGGACGAACGGCCCGATTCGAGCAACTTTTCTCCGGTCTTCCAATACTGTTCGGCCTTCGCGAAGTCGATGCCATCCAACGAACGCACCGGCGGGCGCACTTCCACAACGCCACCTTGCACGGGAATTTGCACGGTATCCAACGGGTTCGCGCGGGGGTCGTTTTCCGGTCCCGCGTTCAGCGTTGGCAAGGCTTGGTTGAGTAGTCCGGCACGCATGCGCTACAGGTTGATGGAGAACTTAACGCCGGTCGCTTTCAACAGCGATTCGGCCAGTTCTTTTGCCTCATCGTTGGTCAGGTCGAACGCATCGGCTTGCACACCTTCACGCTCTACCCACAACACGACCTTTCCCTTGGCGACGGTTGTAACGACGCGGGTCTTTCGGTTCGTGGTGCGGCATTTCATCGAATCCGGCGTTCAATGTGGGCGCAATATACGACTTCCTTCCCGAAATCCAATTCGGGGTCAACCGGCACGCCGTCCACCACGGCGTAAACGTGGCCGTACCAATCCTCGCCGTCGTATTGCACGAACCGCAATTTCACATCGCGACCGGCGGCGGCGCACAACGCGGCCACCAACACGGCCAACGACTTGCAATCGCCCTCGCCGTCCTCAACGGTGCGCCACGGCATGCGGATAAGTTGATCGCCATCTTCCCGAACATACCGAACCACGTCCTGCGCATAGGCGTGCGCTATTTCCGCGGCGTGTTCGCGGGGTAGGCCGTCGGGCCAGCGGATAACCGGCCACGCGGTGCGGGCGGCGCGTGTGGTGAGCAACACGAGGTCGTTGTTATCCGCATCGGGGTGCCAAGCCAACGCACGCGCGTAAGGGGCGTTCGAAACGTATTTGTTACCCATTGCCCGCGAAGGTATGCGCACGCTCGGAACGGCGCAACCGGCTATTCGGGGGAATTCGCGGCGGCTTCGCGCAGGCGTTGCAGCACGTCCAACGTGCGCGGGTCTTTCGCCGCTTCAATTCGGTTGAATTCGCGAACCCATTGGTATCGCTTCCGTTCGAACCAATCAACGAACGCCTGACCACTTGCGCGGGCGTATTGCTCACATGCGGCAACGCCGTTCGGGTCGCTCAACGTGTGGGCCAGGTGGAACATGGCGCGAAGGCCGGTCTTTATCGTGTGCTCACTTAGTGCCAGGTTGCGCTTTGCACGCGCCGCAAGGTTCGGCGATGCGTCTACTCGCGACCAATCCCACACGGCCACGGGCACCGCATCGCGGGCGCGTTCGGCGGGAATGCGGAAGTCGAACATACCCGGCGCCATGCTCGCGAACACGTCCACGCGGCGGTGGACGTTCGCCAATCCGAGCACCCAATCGGCGTTGCCTTCGTTGGGGAAGTACCGGCGAATTTCCTTACCCTTCAACTGAACTTCAAATCGGTTCACTTCGCAATCATCTTCGGCCATGGGGTCGAAGCCGAACGCATTTTTCCACGCTTCCACGATGTGCGGCTTTACGCCTTTGGACTTCATTTCCCGTTTCTTCCGGTAAGCCCGCACGAACTTGTTGGACGAACGCGAACCGAATTCGCCACCGATCACACGCGCACGCTCGGAGCGTTGCAGCCATTCGCACTTGCCGTAATACTTCGCTATGCCGCGTTGCGCCATGGTGAGCACTTGCGGCCATTCGCCGCCGTCGCCCTCGATGCCATCGCACGCCACGTCCACACGCCCAATCGAATCGTATTCGCAGCCGATCGCGCGGAACATGCGGAACAGGTGCTGCCATTCGCCACTGTATAGCGTGCGGTTGCTGAATGTCACTTGTATCCATCGCTGGTCGTGCATCTTCGGGTTGTGCGGTGCGCTCAACACGGTCACCAACTTTTCCCCCTGTAGATCGGTCAGGTATGACACGCGGCCGAAGATGGATGTGCGCAGTTCCGAAGCGCACGTTAGGTAGGCGTGCCAGTTCACGGGGTCGGGATCCAATTCGTAGTCCCAACGGCGCGGCTCGATCGCTTCCCACGGGAGCGATGCGAAGCCCAAGCGTTCCGGCGCGGTCAGGTTCAACGTGAGCCAATCGAGGCTTAGCATGCCGGGGGCCAGTACCAACGGCGAGAAAGTACCGGGGTGCGGACCTAGTTCGCGAGGCATGTCCCGGCAACCGTTCGTCCCTGTTTTGGCTTTTGCACCCCGGTACTACTTATACCGGGGTGGTGCGGGAACGGGGCGGGCGGCGCGGTGGCCTGGAATGGTGTTTTCTGGTACATGCTGCCAAGCATTTTGGCAACGCTACGCCGGTCGGCCGGTGCTATCCGTTGGCGCAACGGATAGGAAGTGAACAACGATTTGTTTGTAAAAACAGAGGGGCCGCACCGAAGCGCGACCCCTCACCTACCGCCTCACCTCTCACAGTTAAGCGGAGGTGTCTTCCGTTTCGATAGCCTTACGCTCGTTGATCTCAGCCTCGCATTCTTCGCGGGTATCGGCGTGGAATGGAGCATCGAATGACTTATTGCAGTAGTTCCAAAACAGGCCGTTCAGGTGGTACTCATTGGCTTCGATTTCTGTCTCGAAGGTGCCCACCAGCCGATCGCGGGTAATGTTGCTGAACTTGCCCTCGCGCACCTCGAAGGTGGTCACCTCCACGAACTCATCGGGCAGGTCTGCTTTTTCGCGCGATCCATCGTTGTAGCGCTCCTCACGCTCGCCATCTTCGTCATTGTGCCATACTGGCTTTCTCGAAGTCACCTCCTTCACGTACCATGCGCGGGCTGGGTCGCCTTCGCAGAACTCGCGCATGTAAGATTCGAGCGTCGTCTCCTCGATCTCATTGGCGTCATTGATGATGAAGATGCTCTGTTGGAAGAACTCGGTGTTGTGCTGGGTGTTCATTTGTGAGAGGTGTTTATTTGAAACGATACAACCAATTAACGTGCCAAAATCAAAGACGGCGACCCTTGCGAGCCGCCGTCCCGTCATTCCTGCGCGAACACCACTACGCGCTGAGGCGAATGTAGAAACAAACAGGCCCCGACGTATCGGGGCCTGTAGGACGAACCCTCCGGTGATTCCTTTCTTAACCGACTCTTTCCGGCGTGGCCGCGAGTTTGTCGGAACCGGCGTTCAGTGGCGAATGTAAGGAGAAAGGGCCGCTTGCTTTCGCTTGCGGCCCTCGCTTGGCAGTGGTACCCATGGCACCGGCTTACCTTCAGGCTTCGGCGCTTCGGGCGGCATGCCTACCGTTCCCGTCCCTCCTAGGCTTGGTGCAAGTATAGCACAAAAGAGAACGCCCGCCATACGGCGAGCGTTCCAGGCAAGGGGGCGGCGATCAACCCACTTATTCACGCCTTGCCTTCGCACGTCCCACCATTCCGTCCGGCCCGGCGGCGAACTGTGCGGTTTTCATCGGGGCGGTTGTTGTTGGATTGAATTACGGGCAACCACTGTTGCGCCATGGCGTGCGCGATACCGTCATACGTGCGCGAACGTTCCACGCTACCACGCGAACCGAGCAAGTGAACACGAGGCACACGACCAGGCACAACGTTGGTCGGTTGCAACGGCGGCAAGTTGTACAACCACAGGCACGTTGCTTTTGTTTCGCCGTGGCCGAATTGCCACGGTTGTATCAATTGGTCGTAACGTCCAATTCGCCACCGCGCATAACAGTGCGGAATAGGGTTCTCGATTGCAACGAACGGTGCGGCGCCCTTGAATGCGTTGAAGAATTCGCACGCGGCACTTAGGTCGGACCATAGGTTGCGCTCCGCTAACCAACGCACGCCGGAATTGCAAAGGCGCGTGCATGGTGGATGAGCGATCACACAATCCCACAACGAATTGGACATGAATTGAAAGGCGTCTCCTACATGGTGGCGCGGGTCGCCATCTTCCGCGGGTTCCAAGTCGCACGACCACGCTTCAACATTGGGGTGCGCGTTGAACGCACGTCGCACAACGCCGGAACGCTCGCAGGCTATCAAGACACGGATCACGCGGTGGGATCGGTTACGGGTTCCACGACTTGCAGCGGCGGCGCACCACCGCCGCGCGTGATGCGCAACACGGTGCCGGGTTGTATTTGTCCCGTTGCGGCTTGCACGTGCGCATTGAACAGCATTTGGAACAATTGTGCCTGTTCCATGAGCCGCAGTTCATGCAGCACGATACCGGCAGGGGAGAGCACGGATAGCACGCCCGTGTGCGTGTTCAGTTCCAGGAAGGGATGTTCGGCGGTGTTCATTTTCCGGTTACGGTTGTCATGAAGGAAGTTCCGAAGGCCCGCACGCGGCGGTTGGTGCGGATGGAATCAACGACGGTAATACCGGCGTTGTCCATTGCAACGTGTAGCGCGGCGGTTTCATCGCGCGGGCGAAGGAACACTACCTGTTTCGAGGCGCCTACGCGCGTGCCATCGGTGCGCACATAGGGCACGCCGTGCGGACGGGTCGTTGAACAACTGGCAAGCACAAAGGCGAGCCGTACCAACGCGGCGGCGAGCAATGCGCCATCGCGGAATCCGAGCAGGAAAGAGCGATTCGTTTTCATGGTGTTGGGTTTGATCAGAAAGGCATGTCGCCATTGGAACGCATGACGCGTTCAACGTGCTGGAAAAGGTGACGACGGCGGCGGCCGTCGTTGCCCAAGGTCCGGGACAACTTGTGCGCGGCGCGCTGGTAGCGCGCCCATTCACGCGACGGGCGATTGTAGATGCGGGGGTTATTCATGGAAAAGCGATTGGCACCCAACGTATGCGCGTATGATCCAAACGAACGGCCGACCGTTCACTTTACCGACACCGCACAACCCGCCGTATCGCCTGACGTATCGATCCAGCCTGTTCGCGACGTGCGCGGATTCCGTAATACGTACGCCGCCTAGGGCGTAGATACCAATATCGACGCCACTTAACGTATGAAAGCTGCGCGGTATTGTTTCGGTGCGACGGATGCGAATCGTTGGCGCTTTCATCGTTGCGGCTTGTGTTGGTAGCGCGCCCATTCACGGGACGGACGCGCGTAGATGCGGGGGTTGTTCACTGTTGGGTGTTTAGGTGTCTGGGCGAAACGTTGCCGCGATCGGCGACGAGCTTACCGCGGTTGCGGGTGGCAATGGCCCGTGCCGTATTGTAGAGCCAACTACGCGCGGCTCCGCGCATGGTGGTGCGTTGCGTGACCCTGTAGGGGTCGTGCGGTTCGGTGGCCTTGGTTGCCACCTGTAGCGCCCAATCGCCCTCGGGCAATTGGACCAAATAGCGGGGGCCGTGTTTCATCACTTGTTGATTGTATGGTTACCGGCAACGCCGAAGGCGGCAAGCGTGCCCAATAGACCGGTCAACAGCACAACGAATTCGCGGGTGCCCGCACTGAACAGCGCCGGGTTGAGCGAGAGGGAACAGAACGCGCCCAACAAGTAGGCCACGACGAAGAAGAACAGGTAAGCGCAAAGCAACTTTACCCACAACGGCAGACGAACTTTTTTCATGGTACTGGTCTTTTTAGGTGTAGCGAGCACGAACATACGAAAGGCGTGCCACAAATAGCAAACGCCGCCCGGCGAGAGGGGCGGCGTTGCCGTGTGCCGCGTGCCAGTTGCTACACCTACGCGGCGGGGGTACGAATATAGGCGGGGATGGGGCGACGGGCTACGCGAAGACGCGCCGCCCGTGGCATGGAGCAATGCGAAGAGCAGCCGGTTCGAATTTCTAGGCGGGGTCGTGCTCGTCGGGGTCGCGGGGTGCGGTGGCGAGCGCGTAGCCTACGGCGGCGCCGCACAATGCGCCCGCGATGAACACGGCGGCAATGACGGTCCAAATGTCAATCATCGCCGAAGGCGTAAGCGAGCAACAACAACAGCGCAATACCACCGGCGACGGCGTAGGTGCGCGTATCGGTAACGGTGAATTCGTCGAGCGTTTCGCTGACCATTTCCACGCGTGCATCGGACGTGCCCGCCGGTACTGTTTCGCGTTCGAACCCGACGTGCGACACCGTGAGCGGCCCCGTTTCGGCGGTGGCGAACATGCCGTCCGAATCCGTCGGGCCCAGGTAGCGCATGCCTTCGGCGTACACGTTGGCGTCCGGCAAGGGTTCGCCGGTCAATAGGTCCACAACGGTGAGCGTGCGCATGGCGTTATTGGATGGGGTCGAGCCATTCCAGGACAACCCACCCTTGCGCGAGCGTGTTAGGCTGGCCTGTGATGATCGTATCCTGTTCGATGTACACGGGTTCGCCGTTGATGTTCACACCGCCCACCGTGTACTCTATGAATCCGACCTGTTGGCCGTTCAGCCCATCGGCCGTTTCCCCTAACGGGGTGACGCCGTTGATGTAGAACGGCACCTGACCACCGTTCAACGTGAATTGGACGCGCCAACACCCTTTCGTGTTGATCTGACGGCGACCCGAACCCAACGAGGAGAGCGGTATCGTTTGGAATCGGTAGCGGTAGCGTGCCATCAGAAACGGAAGTTGATTCCACGCGACACATAATCGGCGTTCAGCCGATTGAGCATTGCAGCGGATAGGTACGTACGTAACGTTGCCGGTAAGTTCATCGGCCCCGAAAGGGACCAAAGACCACCACGCACGCCGTATTCGTTGATGAGCGCAACGACATCGCCCTCAGTGCGCGGAACAAGCATAGCGGCGAAAACGTCGCCTTCATTTTCTCCCGTGCGACCGGCCCAAAAAGAGCCGTCGCCGTAGATAGCGCCAAAGATTCGGTCCACCAGGACGCGAACCTGAGCGTCGGACATAGTGCGCGGCGATTCGGTTACGTAGGGTTCCGTCGCTGGGTCGGCTTGCCCTTCGCCGTCGCCGTCATTACCGAACCACGAATCGAACTTGTTGAGCGCGTACAATCCCGCGCCAACGTAGAGCAACGGCAACAAGTCGGCGAACGAAAAGTCACGCTTGTCCATTGGTGGCGGGGTTTGGGATTGCGGCGTACGTATCGAGCAACGCGGTGCCGATCGTTGCCCATGTTTCGGGGTCGTGTGCTTGGCAGTTCTTCACGGCGGCGAGAACGCGGCGTTCTTCATCGGTGAGATGCGCGTAGGGGTCGGCGGCGTTTACCGTGGCGGGAACGGCCGAAGGCGCCGGTGCATTGGCTACAGGCGCGGAAGTTGGGGACAACATCCGCGCGGCTGCCATCTTTCCAAGGTCCATTAGCTGTTTACCGAATTCGGGGGTTTCCCAAAACTTCAGCGGCGCGGGCGCGGCGTTCACGGGTTCCGCTTCGGCGCTTTCATCTTCGCCGGGGTCGGTTTCCATTTCTTCCAGGCGCTTCTCCAACGCGGCGAGGCGTTGCGCCATTGCCTCGCGTTCGGCTTCGGCGCGACCCAAGCGTTCGGCCTGTGCCAGTTGGTTGCCGTTGACGGGTTGCGCGGGTGCGGCGGTGGGCACCGGCGCGGCGGGCGCGAAGCCCGTCATTCCCGGCAGGATGAACACGAATTCCGATTCTTCGGCGGACTTGCGGCCACGCTCACCACCACGCGGCGGCGTTTGCAGGCGCACGCGGTACGGCGTGGCGACACTGCTTTCGAGAAGGTCCACTTCAGCCTGTAACGAACGCGCATCGCCCACCAAGTAGGACAAACGAGCGTTGCCCGGTCCCAGGTCTTCAGCGATCAACACCGAATGTTTCGGGTTGGCCGCAATCTTGGCCTTGACGAATTCGGCGGAAACCTTCATGGTGTGGCGTAGAATAGGCCCAACACGATGCCGGAAGGCGAAGGTGGGTTCGCGTTGTCGTTCCACATGACATAGCTGGAACGCGGATCCAACGCACGCGGCGCGAATATCAACGGGCGCAACGGCGCGTTCAACAGAACATCGGCATCTACAAAGCGCGTTATCGGCGCATTATCCACGAACGTGTTGCCGTTGGCATCAACCAGCGTTACCGTGATTTTTGCCAACTCTGGAAAGGTGAACGGCGCCGGGGCAAGGTCGACTTGCTTACTGTACCACACGCGCAATTGGGTGAACAACGCGGCAGGTCTCTTGCTGAGGGGCAAGTAGACGCGCACGCCAGCCTTCAAAGGCACGGCAACGCCCAATGACCAATCCAGGGAAAACACTTCCCGGTACATGGAACCGAGCGCTTGCGATGCATCAACGGGGATGTTCATGCGTGGTAGTGTTCGGGGTTCACGTATTCGCCTTCCTTGTTGCGCAACGTGTAGTGTAGATGTGGCCCCGTGGTGGCACCCGTGTCGCCCGTGTAGGCGATGACTTGCCCACGTTCGAACGATTCACCGTCGGCCACGTTGTACGCGCTCAGGTGGGCGAATCCGGCGCGCATGCCGTTAGCGTAGTCCACCAGCATGGAGCGTCCGCCGCGATCGTGCCAGTATTGCGCGGCGACAACGCCAGCATCACTTGCACGAACCGGCGTACCCACGGCGGCGCGAATGTCCACGCCGTTATGTTCGGGACGTTCGGCGGAACGAAAGCCGCTTGTGATGGCGCCCACCACCGGCCACGGCATAGCAACGCCCACCGCCAACAGCAGCAAGGCCCCACCGACTATCCACACCCAAGTGTTCATTTGCCCGTGCCCGGCAGTTCCCACATGATACCGAACGGCACGTTGAATTGAGCAGCGGCAAAGAAACCGCCGGTGAACTTCACAAAACAGCTTTGCCAATTCGCTTCGAACGGCACGAACTGTTTGTATATACCACCCATGTAGACCGGGTTGAGCGTCCACAAGGGAACGTCCTTCAGCCGCTCCAAGGAAGTAGGGTCTTTGAAGGTGACCGTGCATTTGAGCGCATCGCCTTGCGTAATCACGGGCAAACCGTCCGGCGTGAACGCCAATTGGGTATCGTCGAAGACTTCGATACCGACCACACGGGCGCCGCGCGAACGTAGTTCGCTTACGTCCTGGAACGGTACTTCGGCGTCGCCGGTGCCCGCGTTCACTGTGACGGTGACGAGGCGGTAAGCGAGAATGGGTTTCATGCGTTTGGGTGAAGGGGTGAAAGAACAGCGGCCCGCGCGGATAGCGCGGGCCGCGCCCTTGGGTTCGTGTTTGCTTACTGCGCGAAGCGGCCCGTTCCGGCGTTCTGTGCCAGCCAGCCGCGCGTGTACATCACGGCCACCACGGTTTGCCCGGCGACCTTGGTGAAGTCGAGGCTATCCGGGAACGTGGCCGTGAACTTGTTACTGTATTGCCCGTTGAGGCGAACCAAGGGGTCAGCCATGTCGGGCATGTTCGCCGCGTTCCATTCGCTTGCGAAGTACGCGTTGAGCGTTGCGGCCGTGCTCACGTTCAACGCTTGTTGCGCTTCGCCGACATACTTGAACCGCAGCATGTCCACGGAGTCGAAGTACACGCGATCGTTTACGCGCAACGCCAAGGCGCCGTTGTACGCACCTTCGACCTCCGGTGCGTTCAGACCGAACACGCCCGTGTTGCCGAAGGATTGCAGTTGAGCACGAAGGCGCGTTGATGCGGTGGCCGTGGTGTACGTGTAGAAGAACACGCTGTATTCGGTCGGGTAGAACGCATCGTTCATCTTCAGGCGGTTTTCAAGCGGGCTCAGTTGCTGACCGGGGTTGTTTTGATTCGCGGCCATTTCGAACGTAACTTGATTCTGAGCCGCACCGAGCACGAATTCGGAACGCAAGTAGCCCGGCGTCGGTATCACGTTGGAAACACCGGCGTTCAGCAAGTCCTTAACCACGCGCTCCAGTTGCGCACGCTTGGGCGATGCAACTTGCATCATCGGTATTTGACGGGCGGGGGGGGCAAGTGCCATTTTTGCGAGGGTTTACGGGTTGGGGGATGAAGTTTCGAGGGGGTGCGGACGTGTTGCGGCCTTAGTAGATTACAACCGCATCTTGCGCGGCGTTCAAGGTGGACAAGTCGCCATTGAGCACCGGCAACGCTTCGCTCATCTTCATCGAGGCGGTCAGCTTGCGCAGTTCATCCGGGGTCAACTTGCGTTTGCCGTTGATGGTGCCGGGCATAATGCCACTGTTCGCCATCACTTTCTGACCGATACCGACCACACCGGCCACGGCCATGCCTTTGCCGATGGAACGCAGCGCGGGCATCTTCTGCGCCACCAACAGGCCCACCAAGCCCACGCCACCGGCACGAACGTAGTAGTTCGAAGTGAGGCGTTCGGCGGCACCGATCGCGAAGCCGCCCAACAGGGCGCCCACGGCCATGCCGACCACGTCCTTCGCTTCGGTGCCGATGGCACTGTTCATCCGACGCGAACGGCGGCGGGTCGTTTTCACGCCGTTCATTTTACGGCGGCGAATAGGAGCGGGACCGATAGTGTAACCCGATGCACGTCGTTTGATGCGCTTCTTAGCCATTGGAACTGGTTTTGGAATTGAGGAGGAACAAAGTTGCAACCGCCGCCAAACCTACGCCAATGGCGACGGGATTGGCGGTCGTGGTCGTTTCGGTCGTGTCGGTG
>WBZL01005090.1_pt1 | contig 11043 bp, 12 predicted proteins | sample 5204291 | NCBI WGS metagenome assembly WBZL01 (sample SAMN12344345, study PRJNA552823) | activated sludge metagenome | biome: Activated sludge suspended growth; feature: Nitrification reactor; material: Wastewater; isolation source: activated sludge from nitrification reactor of wastewater...
ATGGACCCCACCGAGGCGAACGCGCTGTTGCAGCGGCTCTACCAACACAGCGTGCACCCCAACCTCACGTGCCGGGTCCGGTGGCAACCGCACCTGTTGACCATCTGGGACAATCGCTGCACACAACACTTCGCGATCAACGACTACGCCGGGCTGCGTCGCGAGATGTATCGCACCAGCGTGCGTGGCGACGTGCCCGCAGCCGCCTGAAATCCTCGCGGCGCTCGGCCGTCGCGGATGCCACGCTGGTCGGATGCCGAACGAACAGCTGCTCGACGTCCGCGCGACCGCACCACACGAGCGCCGCGCCGCCTGCGACACCATGCGTGCCGCGCTGCTCAGCGGACCCGCCTCCGACGACGACTGGGCCAAGGCCGAAGCCGGCTGGGCCGACGACGTGCACCTGTCCGTCAGCGCGTGGGACGGTGACCGCTGCGTGGGTCACGCCGGCGCCTTCCTCTTCGACACCGTGCTCCCGGGCGGAGCCCGGGTCGGCACCGCTGGCGTCACCCGGGTCGGGGTGCTGCCGACCGCCACACGCCAGGGGCTGCTCACCCGCATGATGCGCGACCTCCTGACGAGCGCCCGTTCGTCCGGCCGGCCGTTCGCCAGTCTTCGCGCGAGCGAAGCGGTCATCTACTCGCGCTTCGGGTTCGGGGTGGCCGCCGACGGTGTGATGGCGAAGATCGATCCGCGCCGCGCACGGCCCCTGCGCGCCGTGGCGTCGGGGTCGGTGCGGCTGCTGCGGCGCGACGAGATCCTCGACGTCGTGCCGGCGCTCTACGACCGGATCGTGCGCCGACCCGGTGCGATCACCCGGCCGCCGGTCCTGTGGAACCGCTACCTCGAGGACGCGCTCGAGGGCGACAAGGCGAGCTTCGTCGCGGTCCACACGTCGACCGACGGCACCGACGACGGCTTCGTGCACTACACGCTCAAGTGGGAGGAAGGCCCCTTCGCCGACACCGCGGGAGCCGGCGAGGTGCACGACGTGTGGGGCGCCGACCCGTCGGTGGAGCTGGCCCTGTGGCAGCACCTGTTCGACATCGATCTGGTGCGCAGCTACGGCGCCGAGGAGCGCCCGCTCGACGACGTGCTCCGGCTCGCCGTGCACGACCGACGGGCCTACCAGACCACCCACCGGTGGGACGAGCAGTGGGTTCGCCTGCTCGATGTCGAGGCCTGCCTGGCGGCGCGCTCGTACCGACCGGTCGCTCCGGTGACACTCGCGGTCGTCGACCCGTGGTTCGACGACAACTCCGCGACGTTCGAGGTGGGTCCGGACGGGGTGCGTCGCAGCGGTGCGTCACCCGACGTCCGATGCCCGATCGACGCGCTGTCGGCGGCGTTCCTCGGCACGGTGCCCTGGTACGACCTGCTCGTCGCCGGACGCATCGACGCCTCGCCCGAGGCGGCGGCCCGCGCCGACGACCTCTTCGCCGTGCGCCCCCAAGCGTTCTGCGGCAGCTTCTTCTGAGCGGTCCGGCGCGACGTTGCGCAGGTGTCCAGTGGGGACGGTTCTCCGCCGAGTAACCTCCGCGCTGCTGGCACGTGGCAGTGATGCGTGCCGGGCCCGACCCGACGGGCAGTGTCGGTCGACCAGCAAGAAGAGTTCCATGGGAAAGCGCCCCGATGGCCAATTGGAGTACGACGTCTTGCACGTGCTCTGGGCGGCCGATCGCCCCGTGTCCCCGGCCGAGGTGAACGATCGCCTCGGCCTCGGGCTCGCGTACACCACCGTTGCCACGATCCTCACCCGGTTGCACGCGAAAGGACTCATCGACCGCGCGCCGGTCGGTCGGGCGTTCGCGTACCGGGCGCTCGTCGACGAGTCCGAGTTCGCCGTGCGACGCATCCACGAGGTGCTCGAGTCGGCGAGCGATCGCAGTGAGGTGCTGGCTCGACTCGTCGAGCGGCTCCGCGACGACGAGATCGACGAGGTCCGAGCGCTGCTCGACGCCCGCTCCGCCTGATCGACGGCGGATCCACCGCACGAGTCGGGATCCTCCGGAGGAGACGCCGCGAGCCGGACGGCTACGGTGATCGCCATGTCGTCGGGGCCGGCTCCCAGCACCACGCGCCGACCCCTCGGCCGGTCCCCGGCTTCGCCGGCACCCGTGACGTCGCTCGCGTCGATCGCGTGGATCGCGTCGCTCGCTGCCCTCGTCGTGCTGCTCGTCCTCGCCTCGAGCGGCGGCGTGGTGCGCGTGTGGAGCGAACCTCCGCCGCGCTCGGTCGACCCCGCCACCCAGGTGGTCGGCACCGACCCGCCGCAGGGGACCGGGGTCTCGCAGGGCAAGCTGCCCGCCGCCACCGACGTCGACGGCGACGGATGGTGGATGCGCGCGATCGCCGTCGTGCTCGCCGTCGTGCTCGGACGCGTCGCATGGATCACCGTCCGGTTCTGGTGGGAGGTGTTCCGCAACCGCCGGCGTCGTGAGCGCGGTCCGACCGGTGCACGCTTCGACACGCTGCCCGCGGTCCCCGAGCCCGTCGAGGTGCACGTCGACCTCGACGCACATGCCGCAGTGCTCGCCGAGGGCGCGGCCCGCAACGCGATCGTGCGTTGCTGGCTGCTGCTCGAGGACGACGTGGCTGCAGCCGGCATGCCGCGGCGAGCATCGGAGACGACGGTCGAGTACACCGGCCGGGTCCTCGCCGCGGCGCTGGTCGACCCCTCCGCGTCCGCCGCGGTCGACGAGCTCGCCGAGCTGTACCGCGAAGCCAGGTTCTCCACCCATGTCCTCGACGACGACCGGCGGGCCACGGCGTTCGCAGCGCTGCGGACGATCCACGCTGCGCTCCGCCCCGTCGCAGCGGGAAGCGTCGACCGATGACCGTCCGCCGCTCGCTCTGGCGCTGGCGAGTGGGGTTGATCGGTGCGGGCTGGCTCGCGATCGTGACCGCACTGGCGTTGCTCGAGATGCGACCCGCCGTCGTGGCACTCGCCGCCATCGTCGGTGCCGTCGCCGCCGTGCTCTGGGTGGTGCTCGACGTCTCCGACCTGGCGGCACCGCTCGACTGGCGGGCGCACGCCGACATGGGTGGCACCACGCGCGGGGCCGACGCGCGTGTGCGTGTGCTCCGACGGCAGATCTTCGACGGGCACACCTTCGACGGCTCGTCGGCGATCCAGCGCACCCTGCTGTCGCTCGTCGACGACTCGCTCCGCGCCCGCCACGGCATCGACCGGGAGCGCGAGCCTCGGATGGCCGCCGAGGTGCTCGGCCCCGACCTGGTGTCGCTCGTGTCGAACCCGGACACGGCTGCGTGGTCCGACCCGGTGCGCCTCGCACGCGTGCTCGACCACGTCGAGCGCTTCGTGATGTCCGGTCGGCCGGCGAGCCGGCCGACATCGATCTCCTCGCTCGTCCCACCGTCTCTGCCCGACCCCCCGGAGCGCTCATGACCACCCTCGACCTGCCCGCCGTGACCCGCCTCGCGAACGAGGTGCTCGACGAGGTCGAACGGGCCGTCGTGGGCAAGCGAGAGCCGCTCACCCTGGTGCTCGGCGCGGTGCTCGCGGGCGGACACGTGCTGCTCGAGGACCTGCCCGGGCTCGGCAAGACGCTGGCGGCCCGATCGTTCGCGACGGCGCTCGGCCTCACGTTCACCCGCGCCCAGTTCACCCCGGACCTGCTGCCCGCCGACCTGACCGGCTCGTTCGTGTACGACCAACGCCGCGGCGAGTTCGACTTCCGTCCCGGTCCGATCTTCACGGGCCTGTTGCTCGCCGACGAGATCAACCGCACCCCGCCGAAGACGCAGTCGGCGTTGCTCGAGGCGATGCAGGAGCGGCAGGTCACGGTCGAGGGGCGCACGTTCGTGCTCGACGCGCCGTTCCACGTGCTCGCCACCGCGAACCCGGTGGAGTACGAGGGCACGTACCCGCTGCCCGAGGCCCAGCTCGACCGGTTCCTGCTGCGCATCGGGTTCGGCTATCCGACGCACGACCAGGAGTGGGAGGTGCTCCGTCGCCGCCTCGAACGCGGGCGTGACGAACACGAGTTGCGTCAGGTGACCGACGCCGCGACGTTGCGTTCGATGCAGGCGGCGATCGAGACCGTCACCGTCGACGACAGCATCACCCGGTACTGCGTCGAGCTCGCCGCGGCGACGCGACGCCACGCCAGCGTGTTGGTCGGCTCGTCACCGCGGGGCGCGCTCGCGCTGATGCTCGTCGCCCGGTCGGTGGCGGTGCTGCGAGGCCGTGACTACGTGGTGCCCGAGGACGTGAAGTCGGTCGCGACCGCCGTGCTGGCCCACCGCGTCACCGTGCGACCCGAGCTGTGGATGTCGGACGTGTCGGCAGCCGCGGTCGTGCGTGACGTGCTGGCGTCGGTGCCCACGCCCGCGGCTCGCGACGCACTGCCGGGTGACGGCGACCGGTGATCGCGCCGGGCTGGCACCCGACGGTGTCGCACGTCCGCGCCGCCGGCGCCGGGCTGCTGCTCGCGCTGGTCGGTGCGCTGGTGCGCCGTCCCGACGCCGTCGTGCTCGCGGCGCCGTTGCTGGTGGTCGCGGCCTGGGGAGCGTGGCGGCGACCGACCGCGGAACCCGAGGTGCGACAGACCATCGACCACACCACGTTGCGCGAAGGCGACGCGACGACGTGGCGGGTGCAGGTCGTGGCCGGCGACGGCACGGACGACGTCGGCGTGGTGTTGTGGGAACCGGCCCATTCCGAGCTCGACCCGCTGTGGGGCGAGGTCTCGCAGGCCGTCGACGCGGGGCGGGCCGAAGCTGCCGTGGCCGTCCGGTCGACCCGATGGGGGCGTCGCGTCGTCGGCCCGGCGCGGGTGGTCGCGAGCAGCCCCTGGGCGGCGTTCCGATGGACCGCACCCGACAGCACCGGACGCCTCGTCACGACCGTGCCGCTCCCCGCGGTGTTCGACGCGGACGCGCCCGCATCGCACGCGGCCGGGCTGGTCGGCCTCGACCGCTCGGCGAAGCAGGGGGAGGGGAGCGAGTTCCACGGCATCCGTCCGTTCCAGTCCGGCGACCGGCTGCGGCGCGTGCACTGGCCGCGCTCGCTGCGCACCGGCACCCTGCACGTGACCTCGACGTGGGCCGACCACGACCGGCACGTCGTGCTGTTCGTCGACGCGCATCACGACCTCGGCGAGAGCGAGGGGATCGACGGCCGGGCGTCGAGCCTCGACACCACCGTTCGTGCGGCCGGCGCGCTGGCCGAGCACCACCTCCGGCGCGGCGACCGGGTGTCGATCGAGGTGGCCGGCGCCCGCGGGGGCCTGCGCGTGCCACCCGCGACCGGGTTGCGCCACCTGCGGCGGGTGCTCGACGTGCTCGCCACGATCGAACCGGCCACCGACCTGCGGTCGTCGGGCCGCACCACCGTGGGTCTGAGCGACGGCTCGCTCGTGCTGGTGTTGTCGCCGCTCGTGGCGCCCGACGCGTTGTGGCGCGTGGTCGACCTGGCGGCGCGGGGGTTCTCCGTCGTGGTGGTCGACACGCTGCCGGACGGCATCGTCGACGCCGATCCGGAGGATCCGTTCCGAGCGCTCGCGTGGCGGATCCGACTGCTCGAACGAGATCGCGAACTGCGGGCGGTGCAGGCCGCCGGCGTGCCCGTCGTGAGGTGGCGAGGGCCGGGCAGCCTCGATCAGGTGCTCCGCGATCTGGCCAGGCGCCGCAGCGCGCCGAGGATGGTGCGACGGTGAGCGCGCCGTCGGCGGCCGGTCGCCGGCACTCGACCGACGGCCTCGAACGGCTGGGCGTGGCGGCGACGCTGCGGCGATCGAGCGTCGATCACCGGGTGCTGCGCGGGCTCGTGGTGATCGGCGCCGCGTGCACGCTCGTGTCGACGATGGCGGCCATCGGGACCGTGCAGCCGGTCGCGGCGATGCTCGTCGGTGTGCTCGCGCTCGGCAGCGCGTTGTCGACCGATGGCCACACGGTGCTGCTCACCGCGGTCGTCCTCGCGGTGAACTGGCTGACCGCGGTCGACGACACCACCTCGCCGTGGGTGGTGCCCGCCGCCATCGGGCTGGTGGTGATGCACAGCGCAGCGGCGGCGTTGACCGTCGCGCCACCGGCAGCGACGCTCGATCGACGGACCGTGCGGCGATGGGCCGGACGGACCGCTGCCGTCAGCGCGGTGGCGCCGCTCACCTGGGCTGCGACGCTGCTGGCCGACGGCTGGTCCGACACCGGCGTGGCGGTCGTGCTGGTGGCGGCCCTGGTCGGCGTGACCGCCCTGGCCACGTGGGTGCGGTCGCGCAGCGTGCCGGTGTCGGGAAGGTGACCTGGCGCTGAGCGCTCGGTGAACAGTCGCTCGTGAGGGCGACACCGCCGCGAGCCGTCGTTAGCGTCCGCCACATGATCCGCCGGCGGACGTGGTGGACGTGGCAGCAGTCGGGGCCGACGGTGGTGTTGGGCGGCGCGACGCTGCTCGTGACGGCACTGGTCGTCGGCGGGCGCGGTCCGGAACCGACCTTCGGCAGCGTCGCGCCGGCCGATGCCGCTGCGGTGGGGGCACCGGCCACCGACGACGGCGCGACGCCGTCGGGTCTCGATCCCGTCCCGACGACGGTGCTCGGCCCGGTCGTCGGGACCGGGGCCCTGCCCGTGAGTTCGCCGTGGTCGTTCCTCAGCACCACCACCGTCGCCGACACCAGTGCGGGCGCTGCGGTGCCGCGCCCGTCCGGGGGCACGTCGACGGCCGTCGTCGCGTCCGCGGGGCCGCTGCCGGGGACCACGATCGCCACCACGTCCGCCGCACCGGGACCGGCGCCCGACGACACGACGTCGTCGACCGTTCGCCCCACCGCGACGACCGACGGCCCGACCGCCGCCGGTGTCGTCACGACCCTCCCGTCCGCACCGGCGACGTCGTCCTCGAGCACGGTCACCCCGACGACGACCACGCCCACGACGACCACCCCGTCGAGCACGACCACCCCGCCGAGCACGACCACCACGACCACCACGACCACCACGACGACCACGTCCTCCACGACCACCTCGCCGGTCGACGGGGTCCTGCTGCGCACGGACTTCACCGGCGCCTCCGACGCCGCCAGTGTGGGGATGATCGCGATGTCGCCCGGCCCGCACGGCCAGAGCACCGACATCACCGTCCGCAACGGCGTGGCGATGCCGGCCGAGGTCGGGGTGGAGGCACTGCTGCGCACGCCGAGCCTGGGCAGCGCCGACCAGTGGATCGAGGCGACGCTCCACGTCGGGTCGAGTCGTGTCGACAACTACACCGGGATCATGGTCCGGGTGTCGGACACCGGCGGCCGGTACGCATGGCACAAGTTCGAGGTCTGGGCCGGCAGCACCACCCAGTTCCGGCTGCTGACCCTCGTCGACAACCGGATCGCCGAGGAGCACTACTTCGACTACACGATCCGCCCGAACAGCGACTACCGCCTTCGTCTGGAAGCACGCGGCACCACGTTGACCGGCTACGTCGACGGCGTCCGGCTGTTCTCGGTCGACGTGTTCCTGAACACGACGGCGACCTCGACAGGCCTGCACTTCATGACCGGCGGACGGCTCGACGACGCGACGCTCGACGACGTCGAGACCGGCGTGCTCTGACCGACCTGCTCTGACGACCGGCTCTGACCGACCTGCTCTGACCGACCTGCTCTGACCGACCTGCTCTGACCGACCTGCTCTGACCGACGGCCGTCGACCGCCGTCGACCGCCGGCGGCTGTCGGTCAGTGGTCGTCAGTGGTCGTCAGTGGTCGTGATCGTGATCGTGATCGTGATCGGCGTCGATCGCATCGAGGAAGGCCTCGACGTCGTCCTCCTCGCCGCCGACCAGCCAGATGACGAGCTCGTCGTCGTCGTCGCTCCAGGGCAGCATGCCCTCGACGCTGTACCGGTCGACGGTGATGTCCTCGCTGTCGTCCTCGACCGGGGCGATGACGGCCAGCTCGACCTCCGCGTCCGGCGGCTGGTCGCGCAGCATGTCGATGAGCTCGGAGACTCGCATCAGGAGGACCTTTCGTCGTGGGTGCGGCGCACCGCGGGTTCAGCTCTCGAGCCAGGCGGGTGCCCGGTCGAGCAGGTACAGACTGACGTCGCGACACCGGATCAAGGTGTCGCAGAACGCTTCTTCGTTGGCGGTGTAGACGTCGGCCAGCTCGACCGGGATGCGGGCGACCAGCGACAGGCTGCGTTCGGGTGCGTCGGTCACGCTGGCGAAGCTGTCGATGGCCGACACCTCGATCGGCAGCTCGAGGCCGCCGACGCCGGCGATCTCGGTGGCGAGCACCAGCAGGTCGGGCGGCTGGGGGAGCGGCGGCAGGGTCCAGGTGAACAGCAGCGGGAACGTGAACCCGGGCGGCGGATCGTCGTCGGGGTCGTCCATCTTCAGCACCTCGTCCTCGAACCCGAGCAGTGCACGCGGGTCGACCTCGAGCGAGAGGTGGAGATCGATCGGGCCGTTGCACGCCTCTTCGGGGTGCAGGTCGACCTCCCAGAGCTGGCGCAGCGAGTACGTCTCGACGAAGTGACGCTCGTCGTGCACGTGGAACCCGTGGTCGATCGCGTGGCTCTTCAAGTCGGCCACGAACCCGGCGACGTCGATGACGGCCAACGCTGATCCTTTCCGACAGGTGCCCTGCCCCTCGGCTCGACACTACCGTGCCGGTCGTGGTGAGCGACCGGATGGGACTGCTCGGCGACACGGCGGACGCCGTGGCGGCCGTGATGCGACGGCTCGACGACCGCGGCCTGTCGGGCCGGCGTGACGGGCAGTACGTCCTCGACGTGCTGGCCGACGAGGCCGCGCTGGGCGTGCTGCGTGGGGCCGGTGTCGGGGTGCTCTCCGAGGAGAGCGGTCTCGAACGGGCCGACGCCGACGAGATCGTGATCATCGACCCGGTCGACGGTTCCACCAACGCGAGCCGCGGGCTGCCCTGGTACGCGACGTCGCTCTGCCTGGTCGACCGCGACGGCCCGGCAGCGGCGTTGGTCGTCAACCTCGCCAGCGGGGTGCGCTACTGGGCCGAGCGGGGGAGCGGCGCCTTCTGCGACGGCGAGCGGCTTCGGCCGAGTGGCTGCACGCAGGTGGGCGAGTCGATCGTCGGTCTGAACGGCCTGCCACCGCGGCACCTCGGCTACGCCCAGTCGCGGGTGTACGGGGCCGTGGCGCTCGACCTGTGCCAGGTCGCCGCGGGCGTGCTCGACGGCTACGTCGACTGCATCCACGAGGCCCACGGGGCGTGGGACCACGCGGGGGCGTCGCTCATCTGTCGTGAGGCGGGGGCGGTCGTCACCGATCTGCACGATCGCGATCTCTGGCCGCTCGACCACGCCGCCCGTCGCACGCCCGTCGCCGCAGCCACCCCCGAACTGCACGAGCAGTTGCTCGCCGCCCGTCGGAGCTGGGGTGTCTGAACCGCCAGGGTCCGGCCGCAGGGGTCGCCGCTAGCATGTGCCGTCCCGTTCCGGGCGCATAGCTCAGTTGGTAGAGCACTGCCCTTACAAGGCATTGGTCGGGGGTTCGAGTCCCTCTGCGCCCACGTTCGTTCGCCGTTTCGGTGGCCCCGCAGGTGTCTGCGGCGAGTGCTACCGCTCGGCTGCTGCGGCCAGACGCTCGAGCGTCTGCTCCATGCCGGCACGGTTGTGCGTGTCGCGATCGGCCACCCCGGTGGCGAGCTTCGCGACCGGCTTGAACCAGCCGGGCCGCAGGTCGGTGCACGACTCCGTGACGCGGCAGCCGTCCGCGGTGGGTTCGAACGCATAGCTCCAGTCGGCCACCTTGATCGGACCGGCCATCACCCGGAACGCGAATCGTCTGCCGGGGGTGGCGTCGAGCACCTTCGACACGGTGCTCCACGATTTCGAGCCGTTGCGGTTGCGGGCCTTGAAGCGTGCGCCGGGCGCGGCGGCGGTGGCCGTGCCGAGCCATGCTCCGCCCTGGTTCTCGGGCGACCACTCGCCGGTGCGGGTCACGTCGGTCACCATCGCCCACAGCGCCTCGGGGGACGCAGCGATGTCACGGCTCACGCTCACGGTGCTGCTCATGCGCGACCACCGTAGCCGTCGGTCATCGCGTGTCCGACCGGTGGCGACGGCTCACCGAGCGGGCGTGGCGTGCGTCGGAGGGCCCGGTGCGGGACCGCTGACTCACGACGCACGCCGAACGTGCGTCACGGGGCCCGATACGGGACCGCTGGCTCACGGAGGCCCGCCGCCGCGAGGGCGCTCGAGTCGTCAGCCGAGCAGGTTGTTGATCTGGAACTCGACGCGGCGGTTGAGCGCTCGCCCCTCGGCGGTGGCGTTGTCGGCGATCGGCTGTGACTCGCCGTAGGCGGCGGTGGTCAGCCGGGCCGGGTCGATGCCCTGCGACACGAGGTAGTCGAAGATCACCTGCACACGCCGCTGGGACAGCTGCAGGTTCATCTCGTCCGAGCCGTCGCTGTCGGTGTGGCCCGAGATGTCGATCGTGATCTGCGGGTTCTGGTTCATCAGCGCGACGCCGAGGTCGAGCACGCCACGGGCCTTCGCGTTGATGTCGACCGAGTTGCGGGCGAACAGCACCGAGTCACGCACGTACAGCGGGGCCGAGGCCGGCCGGGGTGCGCCGGCGACGATCGCGTACTCGACGAACACGTTGTCCGCTCCCACCACGGCCGCCGACTTGTCGCGGATCTCGTCGGCGGTGGCCTGGTCGGGGACGGTGCCACGCAGGTACACCTTGCCGTCGGAGAACTCCGCCCAGCGCACCGGGTCGCCGAACTCGCCGGAGCCGCTCGTGTCGGTGGCCACGGTGGCCACGGTGGTCGCCGGCGCGGCTTCGGGTGCGGCCACGGTGGTGGCCGGCGTGGTGTCCTCGGTCGCCTCGATCGTGGTGGCCGGCAGCGTGTCGGCGGTCGTGTCGGCGGTCGTGTCGGCCGTGGTGTCATCGGTGGCGTCGGCCGTCGACGTCGGGGCCTCCGCGGTGGTGGCCGACGCGGCCGGTTCGGTCGCGTCCGTCGTCACGGCGGCCGGATCGGCGCCGGCCACGCTGCCGTCGTCGTCGCTGCCACCGAGCACGAGCACGAGACCGACGATCAGCAGC
>WBZL01005092.1_pt1 | contig 11041 bp, 12 predicted proteins | sample 5204291 | NCBI WGS metagenome assembly WBZL01 (sample SAMN12344345, study PRJNA552823) | activated sludge metagenome | biome: Activated sludge suspended growth; feature: Nitrification reactor; material: Wastewater; isolation source: activated sludge from nitrification reactor of wastewater...
AATCGCAGGCCCGCGCGTTCTTGCGCGATATGCATAGGCTTCATGGAATCATGCATCACCCCGGTCTGGATCGATAACTTTCGATATCGAAGCGACCGCCTGTCCGGCTACCTCGAATCCAACGCGGTGTGGACGCACCCCTTCGTCATCGGTGAGCTGGCTTGTGGCGCGCTGGTGCGCCGGGACGAAATACTGAACCTGCTCGCCGCGCTGCCGTGCGCGCCGGTCGTCGAGCATGGAGAAGTGCTCGATTTCCTCAGGGCTCATCGCCTCGGAGGACAAGGCCTCGGCTGGGTGGACGTGCATCTGCTGGCATCGGCGCATCGGGCCGGACTGCCGCTGTGGACGCGCGACCGGCGTCTCGAACGAGCGGCGGGTGCCGTCCTCAGTCGATCCCCGACTGCCTGAGCCGCTCTGCCGCGCCAGCGTCAATCGCAGGTCCCGCTCGACGTAATCGGCTATCGTGAATCCGGGCGAATGCGCTGGAAATGCGCCTGGCAAGCCGGAAGTATGCCGGAGGAAACTTCGTGGCATGGTCCGGCGGCAGCAATTGACCGAGGAAAGGAAATTCCTTACAGTAAAGGCCTGCTTCCGGAGTCGTCCGCGCCATGATTACCAGCAAGCTCACCAGCAAGGCGCAGACCACGATTCCGCAGCCGGTGCGAGTGGCATTGGGTCTGAAAGAGGGCGACGAATTGCTTTACCAGATCGAGGGCAAACGCGTCATTCTGTCGCGGCAGAAGCGGGATATGCCTGCGGATGATCCATTCGCCACCTTCGATGAATGGCGATCCGCCGCCGACGCCCGTGCTTATGACGACCTTTAGCCGGGGCGATGTCATCAAAGTGCCGTTTCCCTACACCGATCGTGCGACCCGGCGTTCTCGACCCGCGCTCGTTGTGTCGGGTGAATCGCTCCAAGGTAAGCATGGGCTGTTGTGGGCCGTGATGATCACCAGCGCTACCAACCGCGGGTGGCCCAATGACCTCGCGATCAAGGACTTGGCGACAGCTGGCCTTCCCGCGCCGTCCGTGATTCGCACGGCGAAGATCGCCACGATCGATTGTGCGGCTGCCACCCGGATTGGCTTCGTCAGCCGGGCGTTGCTGGCTCAGGTGATAAGGCGGGTCTATCAAGTGTTGCGCGCTGGGTAGCAGACCGGATCGATTCGATCTCGGGCTTCCTGCCGCGGCGGACATGAATTCATGCGGGTCTGAGATGCCCAGAAGGATCAAGCCGTCCGATACCTTGATCACGGCGCTGGGGCCCCCTTGGATGCAGAACATGACCGTGGCCAAGCTACCGCGCAACACAGCGGTATCCGGCTACGAACTGCGAATCGCTGCGACCACATCAGAATTGTGGATAGCTGCCGGCCTGGCGAGGTGTTGAGATTGGCACTGCGGACCAATGGACGCCCCGGGACTTTCGTTTCCCTGGCAGCGAAGTCTGGATCAAGAAGTCGGGTGACGCTTTGGTTCTGCTGGCCAAGGGCGCGTCATGGGATTCCATGCTGGCCGCGCGTGAGCTCTTCACGGTGGATATCATGAGCAATAATGAGGAAAGTTGATATTCGCATTCGCCCCAATTCGCGACGAACTCTCGGCGAGATGGGTGCACGTTTTGTAAAGTCATGGAAGACGGGCGGAGTGCAAGGTGATCTGCTGCAGTTCGAGTCGCCGTCCGCCCTGTTCAGGGTGTTGTCTCCCAAGCGCTGGGAGCTGATCGGGCAGGCCCAGAAGTTGGGTCCTTGCAGCGTGCGCGGTCTGGCGCGGAATCTCGGTCGCGACGTCAAGCGTGTACATGAGGATGTCGTCAGGCTCATGGAGTACGGGCTGATCGAGCGGCGCGAGGACGGCAAGTATTTCGTGCCGTACGATGTCATTCATGCCGATTTCGATCTGCACGCGGTGGCATAGCGTTTACAGGAGCAGGTCGCGCTGCCGCACGTGCCAGTGGTCGAGCACGGGGAAGTGCCAGATTTTCTCGGGGCTCATCGCTTCGGAGGAAGACGTCTCGGATGGGTGGGTGCGTACCTGCTGGCATCGGCGCATCGGGCCGGACTGCCGCTGTGGACCCGCGACCGGCGTCTCGAACGAGCGGCGGGTGCCGTCCTCATTCCGATCCTGCACGATCAGCACCGGGTGGCGGAAACCGGGACTTGATCCGACCGCGTCGCCGAGCGAGGCCCACCAGATCTCGCCGCGGCGCACTACCAGCGTTCCTTATATTGGGTCAGGCAGAGCGGCGGTACCCGCCAATTGTCCATGAACACAGCGGAAATGCGGCTGGACGAGCGGGGGCGTCGAAGGACATACAGGCGAAAGCGAAGAAGATCCGAATGCGACCGGAGTCGCGTACCGGCCGATCCACAAACCGTTTTCCCTTATGGCTCAAAAAAGATACACTCTCGCCGATTCGTTGCCGAGATTAGGCGTAACTTTCTTTCGTTTGGAAGCGGGTGTGGAACCCGTGCGCGAATGGCTCAATGCGCTCACAAAGGCGGATCGCCGGACCGTAAGAACCGCAGGGCACCGGCGACCGATCTGGCGCTGGCGAGAGCGAGAATCAGGCGACTGCACAAGGCTTCGGAACATCGTTAGATCGGAGGATCATGCGAAGGAATCCACACATTGGCGGCGATTTTGAAGGTTTTCTCGCGGATGCAGGTGATCTGCAGAGCGCAACCGCGCTGGCGGTCAAGCGGGTGCTTGCATGGCAGCTGACACAGGCAATGAAGAAAGCCAAGGTCAGCCGTGCCGAACTCGCGCGCCGCATGAATACGAGCCGGGCGGTTGTTCATCGACTTCTGAACGCGGATGACCCCGCAGTGACACTGGCGACGATCAGCCGTGCGGCCGTCGCTCTGCAACGGCGCGTCAGGCTCGAGATTACCGCGTGAGGCGGACTATTCTATCCCCAGCTTCTTGACGCGGTAGCGCAGCGCCCGAAAGCTCATGCCGAGGAGCTTCGCAGCGGCGGTCTTGTTGTAGCGGGTCTGCTCGAGTGCCTTGACTATCGCGTCGCGTTCGATGCTGTCGAGCTGCTCGCCGAGCGCGGCGCCCGGGAGCGCCCCACCGGCGACGGCCTGCGCGGCCGCGGTCGCGCCCGGCGATGCGCCGGGGGATGCGCTCGCGCTCTCCGCCGGCGCATCGAGCATCGGCGCGCGCAGCTGGATGTCCGCAGCCTCGATCGTGTCGGTGACGCAGAGGGTGAGCGCGCGCTCGAGCACGTTCTCGAGCTCGCGAACATTGCCGGGAAAGGCGTGCGCCGCGAGCGTCGCGAGCGCGCCTGCGCTGATTTCGGGCGCCTCGACGCCGAGGCGGCGCGAGAGCCGCCGCAGGATCGCTTCGGCGAGATCGGGGATGTCCTCCGCACGTTCGCGCAGCGACGGAACCCGCATCTCGATCACGTTGATACGGTAGTAGAGGTCTTCGCGGAAGCGTCCGTCGCGCACGAGGGCTGCGAGGCTCTTGTGAGTCGCGGAGAGGATGCGCACGTCCACCGGCACTTCGCGCGCCTCGCCGATCGGGCGCACGGTCTTCTCCTGGATCACGCGCAGCAGTTTCACCTGCATGTGCAGCGGCAGGTCGGCCACTTCATCGAGGAAGAGAGTGCCGCCTTCGGCAGACTGGATGAGCCCCTTGCTGTCGCTCACGGCGCCCGTGAAGCTGCCGCGCTTGTAACCGAAGAGTTCGCTTTCCATCAGCTCGGTCGGGATCGCGCCGCAGTTGACCGGCACGAACGGCCCTTCGGCGCGTGCCCCCGAGTCGTGGATCAGCCGTGCAACGAGCTCCTTGCCGGTGCCCGATTCCCCGGAAATGTGTACGGGCGCCTGACTGCGTGCGACGCGCGCGATCACTTGCCGCAGCGCCTCCATTACCTGCGAGTGGCCGATGAGGCGCGGACCGCGTACCGTCAGGTCGCCATCGCGTTCACCGAGCTTGATGGCGCTCGTGACGAGCTTGCGCAGCACCCCGAGGTCGAGCGGCTTCGAGACAAAGTCGAACGCGCCGAGCTTGAGCGCGCGCACCGCGGACTCCACGTTGCCGTGGGCCGAGATCACCGCGACCGGTACCAGCGCCTTGTTCTCCTGGATCCAGGCGACGAGGTCGAGCCCGTCGCCGTCGGGCAGGCGCATGTCGGTGAGGCACAGGTCGAAGTGGCGCGTCTTCAGCAGCTCGCGCGCGCCCGCGAGCGTGCCCGCCGCAGCGGTGTCGAGGTTCATGCGGGAGAGCGTGAGGCTGACCAGCTCGACGAGATCCGGCTCGTCATCGACGACCAGCACGACCGGTTTGCTCATGCCCGCCATCGTAGCGGATCGGAGAACACCAGGCGGAAGAGGCTCCCGCCACCGGGACGTGGTTCAAAGATCAGGGTTGCGCCGTTCGCCTGCGCGAGCTCGCGCGCCAGGAAAAGTCCGAGACCCGTGCCGCGGGTCTCACTCGTCACGAATGGCTCGAAGATGCGCTCCGCGAGTGCCTCGGGGATGCCCCGGCCGCGATCGGCGACTTCGAGATACGGGCGCTGCGCAGGCGGGAGCTTCCCCGCGTGCAGCTCGATGGGTCCGGGCGCATCGCCGTTGTGCTTCAAGGCATTCTGCGCGAGGTTCCAGACGATCTGTCGCAGCTGGCTGCGATCGCAGCGTACTTCGATGTCCTCCCCCGTCTCCTGCAGCACGACGAGGTGCTCGGGGCACGGCAGCGACGCACAGAACTCGGCGCGGAATTCCCGCAACCAGGCTGCGAGCCCGAACTGCTCCGCCCGCGCAGGTTCGCGCCGGGACATCGACTGCACGTTCGAGATGATTTCGCTGACGCGCGCCGAGTTCGTGCGGATGATTTCCGCGAGTCGCCGTTCTTCGTCGCCCAGCCGCTCGGACTCGCCGAGCAGCTGCGCCGCGTGGCTCATGGCGCCGACCGGGTTCCTGATCTCGTGCGCAATGCTTGCCGAGAGGCGGCCGAGCGAGGCGAGTTTCAGCTGCTGCAGCCGTCCGGCAATTTCCGTCGTGTCTTCGAGGAACACGATGACGGGTGGCGGGTTCTCGTTTCCGAGCGGTGCGAAGTGCGGCAGGATCTCGCTGGCGCCGTTGCTCGCGACGAACGTGGCGCCGGTGTCCTTCGGTCGTTCACCGCTTTGCCGCCAGGTCGACAGCAGGTACAGCAGTCGCGGGGAGGCTTCGCCGAGGAGGGCCCCGGGCCAGGCGCGCCGGTCGCCGAGGATCTGCGCGGCCGATTCGTTGATCAGGCGGATGCGATCCTCGTGGTCGACGACGAGGAGGCTCTCGCGCAGATGCTGCACGATGTACTGCGAGAGCTCCGCGAGATTGGCGAGATCGACTTCCCGGCGCTTGATCAGCGCCTCGGTTTCCTGCAGCCGCGCCGTGAGCGGCCAGCTGGCAAGCGCCACCAGAAAGAGCACGAAGCCGAGAAACCCCGCGGCGGGATAATCGGCGGATGAGCCGCCGCCGGCGAGCTGGCTGAAGACCTGCTGCACGAGCACGGCGACGACGGCAATTGAAGCGATCAGGAGGGTCTGGCGCCCTTCGGCGAGCAGCGCCACCGAGCCCACGGGGACGACGAGCAGGATGCCGAGGCCGCTCGCGATACCGCCGCTCGCATAGAGCAGCAGGCCGATCGCCACCGAATCGACGAGGGCGTGGCTCAAGAGCAGCACCCGGCCGGGGATGCGCGGCAGGCGCTGCGCCAGCACCAGCGCAATTCCCGCGAGGAAATACAGCAGGCAGATCGTGATGAAGAGCCGCGGGTGATCGCCGCCGACCGTCGGCTGTGGCAGCGTGAAGCGGTAGATGGCGAAGAGTACCGGCGGCACCAGCAGCCGGTAGAGGTTCAGCAGCCCGACGATCCGCCAGCCGAGATCGCCCAGGGTCGAGTCGCGGTCGTTGTCGTGAGACCCCATTTGCCGGGACTTTAGCATTCCGCGAGAATAGGCGTTCTTCTTGCGATTTGGCGGGTCCATGAATCTTCACGAATATCAGGCGAAGGAAGTCTTCCGGAAGTACGGCGTGCCCGTGCCCGAGGGGCGTGTGGCGCGCAGCGCCGATGCAGCAGTGGCCGCGGCCGAAGCGATCGGCGGCGCGGTGTGGGTGGTCAAGGCACAGGTGCATGCGGGCGGCCGCGGCAAGGCGGGCGGCGTGAAGCTTGCGCGCGATCTGGCGGCCGTGCGGGCGGCTGCGCAGGGCATGCTCGGCCAGCGGCTCGTCACGAAGCAGACCGGCGAGGAGGGCCTGCCGATCAACGCCGTGTACGTCGAGTCGGGCTCGGAAATCGCACGCGAGATCTACCTGTCGCTGACCCTCAACCGCGAGAAGGGCCGCATCGCGCTCATCGGTTCGGCCGCCGGCGGCATGGACATCGAGGAAGTCGCCGAGCACACGCCGGAGAAGATCGTCACGGTGAACGTGCACCCGGCCGCGGGCCTGCAGCCCTACCAGTGCCGCGAGATGGCGTTCGCACTCGGCTTCAGCGGTGCGCAGATCGGCGAGTTCCAGCAGATTGCGCTGGCGCTCTACCAGCTCTATCTCGAGCGCGACGCGAGCCTGCTCGAGGTGAATCCGCTCATCGTCACGAAGGCCGGCAAGCTCGTCGCGCTCGACGCCAAAATCAACATCGACCCGAACGCGCTCTTTCGCCAGAAAGATCTCGCTGCGCTGCGCGATGTCACGCAGGAAGACGAGATGGAGGTCAGGGCGAGCGAGCACGACCTCAACTACGTCTCGCTCGACGGCGACATCGCCTGCATGGTGAATGGCGCGGGCCTTGCGATGGCGACGATGGACCTGATCAAGCTGCACGGCGGCAGTCCCGCGAACTTCCTCGACGTGGGCGGCGGCGCGACCGCCGAACGCGTCACCGAGGCGTTCCAGCTGATTCTCTCGAACGCGAACGTGCGCGCGATCCTCGTCAATATCTTCGGTGGCATCGTGCGCTGCGATCTGATCGCCGAAGGCATCATCATCGCGGCGAAGAAGCTCGGGGTGAAGGTGCCGGTGGTGGTACGCCTGCAGGGCACCAACGCCGAGAAGGCGCGCGAGATGCTCGCCGGCAGCGGGCTCGCGCTCGTGCCGGCGGCGGATCTCACGGACGCCGCGAAGAAAGTCGTCGCGCTGGCATCGAAGGGCAAGTCATGAGCATTCTGGTCAACAAGCACACACGGGTCATCTGCCAGGGTTTCACCGGCAAGCAGGGCACGTTCCATTCCGAGCAGTGTCTCGCGTACGGCACGCGCCTCGTCGGCGGCGTGACGCCGGGGCGGGGTGGTGAGAAGCACATCGGCCTGCCCGTGTTCGACACCGTGCAGGATGCGGTGAAGGAGACCGGCGCGACCGCGAGCATGATCTACGTGCCGCCGCCCTACGCCGCGGATGCGATCCTCGAGGCGGCCGACGCCGGCATCGAACTCGTGGTGTGCATCACCGAGGGCATCCCGGTGAACGACATGGTGAAGGTCAAGGCCGCACTCGCCGGCAAGGGAACCCGCCTCGTCGGGCCGAACTGTCCCGGGGTCATCACGCCCGACGAGTGCAAGATCGGCATCATGCCCGGCTTCATCCACAAGAAGGGTGCCATCGGCATCGTGTCGCGCTCAGGCACATTGACCTACGAAGCCGTCTTCCAGACGACCAACAACGGGCTCGGGCAGAGCACCTGCGTCGGCATCGGCGGCGATCCGGTGCGCGGCATGAACTTCGTCGATCTGCTCGAGCTGTTCGAGCGCGACCCCGGTACCGAAGGCATCCTCATGGTGGGGGAGATCGGCGGCAGCGACGAGGAGGCGGGTGCGGAGTTCATCCGCAAGTTCGTCTCGAAGCCGGTCGTCGCCTATATCGCCGGTGTCACCGCGCCGCCGGGCAAGCGCATGGGGCATGCGGGTGCGATCGTGGCGGGCGGCAAAGGTACTGCCGCGGACAAGTACCGCGCGCTCGATCGCGCTGGCGTGCGCACCGTGAAGTCGCCGGCGGATCTCGGCAGCGCGATGCGCGATCTGCTGTTCAGGCGCCGCAAGAGCGCGGCCGCGAAGCGGGCGACGGCGATCAAGCCGCAGGTTGCGGGCAGGACGAGCAAGACGGGCAAGAAGAAGACCGTGCTGCGGGCGGCGAGCAAGAAGGTGGCGCGGCGTCCCGCGCGGCGGGCACGCAAGCCCAAATGACCGGCGCCGCGCCGCTGCGCCTCGCACTCGCCCAACTCGATTTTCTGGTCGGCGACGTGCGGGACAACGTCGCGCGGGTGATCGACGCTGCGCGCGCCGCGCGCGCGCAGCAGGTCGATCTCGTGGTCTTTCCCGAGCTTGCGCTGTCGGGCTACCCGCCCGAGGACCTGCTGTTTCACCGTGGCCTTCGCCGGCAGATCGAGGCGGGACTCGCCGAGGTCTGTCGCGGTGTGGGCGATGTGGCCGTGCTCGTGGGTCTGCCCGAGTACAGCGGCTCGCAGATCTACAACGCATCGGCGCTCGTGGCGCGTGGTGCGGTCCAGGCCATGCACCGCAAGAGCGCGCTGCCGAACTACCAGGTCTTCGACGAGAAGCGCTATTTCAGCGCGGGCGCCCAGCCCACGGTCGTCGATGTGCGCGGCGTGCGGGTCGGTGTGCTCGTGTGTGAGGACATCTGGGAGCGCGAAGCCGCGCAGCTTTCACAATCGGCCGGCGCCGAGTTGCTCATCGTCAGCAATGCCTCTCCCTATCAGCTGAACAAGCAACGTGATCGCGAGGCGATCGCGCGGGCGCGGGTGAACGATGTGGGGCTGCCGCTCGCTTACGTGAACCTGGTGGGCGGCCAGGATGAGCTGGTATTCGACGGCCAATCCTTTGTCATGGACGAAAAGGGCGTGATCACGATGCGCGCGCCGGCTTATGCCGAAGGCCTGCATGTCGTCGATTTCGCGCGTGACGCCCGGGGCAGGGTCGTGCCGTGCGCGGGCGAAGTCGCCCCCGAGCTGCCGGAGGTGGCCAGTGTCTATGGCGCGCTCGTGCTCGGTGTGCGTGACTATGTGGGCAAGCATCGGTTCCCTGGCGTCGTGATGGGGCTCTCGGGCGGCATCGACTCGGCGCTGACGCTTGCGATCGCGGTCGATGCGCTGGGCCCGGCACACGTGCACGCGGTCATGATGCCATCGCGTTATACCGCGCCGATGAGTCTCGAGGACGCGAAGGCACAGGCGGAGCTGCTCGGCGTGAAGTACAGCGTGCTGCCGATCGAACCGATGTTCGAGGCGACGCTCGCTACGCTGCGGGAGGAGTTCGCCGGCCGCAAGCCCGATACGACCGAGGAAAACATCCAGTCCCGCTGCCGCATGCTGTTGCTGATGGGTATTTCGAACAAGACCGGCCGCATGCTGCTGACGACCGGCAACAAGAGCGAGATGGCGGTGGGCTATGCGACCCTCTATGGCGACATGGCCGGCGGTTTCGCGCCGATCAAGGACTGCAGCAAGCGGCTTGTCTGCCGGCTCGCCGAGTACCGCAATGGTGTATCGCACGCCATTCCGCAGCGGGTGATCGATCGTCCACCGTCGGCCGAACTGCGACCGGACCAGAAGGACAGCGATTCACTGCCGCCCTACGATATTCTAGATCCGATCCTCGCCGCCTTCATCGAGGAGGATCTCTCCGTGGACGAGATCTGCGCGCGCGGTTTCGACCGCGCGACGGTCGGCCGGGTGCTCGATCTCGTGAAGCGCAACGAATACAAGCGGCGTCAGGCGCCGCCCGGTGTGCGTGTGAGCCGCCGCGCCTTCGGTCGCGACTGGCGCTATCCGATCACGAACGGCTATCGGCGCTGAGCGCGCCGGGCGTTACCAAAACTTCCACCAGGATTTCTTCTGCGCGACCCGCTGCTGGTCGCCGGGAAAGTTCAGCGCGTAGACAGCGCGCGTGTTGTCCGCGAGTTCCTTCATGCCGAGGCGGCCGTAGGCGTCGATCATGATCGCAAGCGCGTCGCGCACGGCAGGGGAACCGTCGTATTGCTCGATCGTCTGCTCGGCGCGCTGCGCGGCCGCCACCCAGGCGCCACGCTTCATGTAGTAGCGGGCGACGTAGATTTCGTAATCGGCGAGCCGGTTGCGCAGGTACAGCATGCGCCGGCGCGCGTCGTGCGCGTACTCGCTCTTCGGGTACTGCTCGACGACGGTCTTGAAGGAGGCGAAGGCCTTCGCGGCGGTCTGCGGCGGGCGTTCCGAGAGGTCGACGCGGAAGAGTCGCTCGATGCGGTTCGGCATGCGCTCGAAATCGACGAGGCCCTTGATGTACCACGCATAGTCGATGCGCGGATGGGTCGGGTTCTCGCGGATGAAGGTTTCGGCGGCGTCGATTGCGCTCTCGGCCTCGCGCCCCCGGTAGTACGCATAGATCAGGTCGAGCCGCGCCTGGCGCGACTCCGGTGCGAAGGGATAGCGCGCGGTGAGCGCCTCATACATCTTGATCGAATTGTCGAAGTCCTGGTTCATCAGGGCCTTGTGGGCCTGGCTGTAAAGCACTTCGGGATTGGTCTTCGAATACTGGTCCTGCCGATTGGTGCGGCAACCCGCCACGGCGACGAACGCGGCAAGCATGGCCAGCAGGAGCAGGCGACCGCGGGGCGGCGCGGAAACTCTCGGCATCGACGGGGGGCCTCTCGTTGGAATATGGCCTCGAAACCGACAGTATAGACAATTAATGACCACAGAGTTCCGCCGGCACGATCTCACTCTCGACCCGGACGTCGCCGGATTGCGCCTCGATCAGGCACTCGCCCGGCTTCTGCCGCAATACTCCCGCTCGCGTATCCAGGGCTGGATCGAGCGCGGAGGCGTCTCGATCGACGGTCGACCGGCCCGGGCGCGCGATCGGGTGCTGGGCGGCGAGCAGGTGGTGCTCGAGGGCGATGTGCCGGCGGATACAGCCGTTGCGCCGCAGGCGATGCCCCTGCGGATCGTTCACGAGGATGACGAGCTCCTCGTCATCGACAAGCCGGCCGGGCTCGTCGTGCATCCGGGCGCCGGCAATCGTGATCGCACCCTGCAGAACGGTCTCCTCGGCCAGGATCCG
>WBZL01005093.1_pt1 | contig 11040 bp, 8 predicted proteins | sample 5204291 | NCBI WGS metagenome assembly WBZL01 (sample SAMN12344345, study PRJNA552823) | activated sludge metagenome | biome: Activated sludge suspended growth; feature: Nitrification reactor; material: Wastewater; isolation source: activated sludge from nitrification reactor of wastewater treatment...
CCATTTTGCGGGCGTTATGATGTTGGTCTCGGTAACCGTATCATGCCAGAAATGGCCGCCTGCGCCCCCAGCTTTCGCCCACAGCAGTGAAAAATCTCCTTGCAGGGTGAGTTTTGCAAGAGGCTCGCCTATATGGTGATTCTGCCGGAGCAGTCGGCTTGACCGTCAGTTTCGACCTTCCTCATCTCGTCGCCGCCCTGGGCTACCCAGAGAGTGCTGCGGTCAACCAGCGTATTCCCAAGAAAATGCTGGTCGAAACGGGGGCACCCACGACAGCGGATAAACGCGCCATCGCCGACGGCATCGACGAGATTCATTGGCTGGCTGCACTAAAGCCGGGAACGGTAGGGATTCCGGCCTATCAGGACGAGGCACGTGATTACCTCGAAATTGCCATCCTGAGCATCAACCTGCGCCCGGAGGCCAAAGCCAGCCGTATTGCCGAATTGGTACATCGTGCCATTCCCTATCCCACATTCCTGATGGCGTATTCGCAGGCCGGAGTCAGCATCTCGCTGGCGCATAAACGCTGGGCACAAAACGAAGCCGGAAAGACCGTATTGGACGGTGACGTACTTGAGGCCACCCTGCACTCCCCCGGACGGCCAGACCTGATCCAACAGTTTGTTGATGCCTTGCCGCTGGAGAAGCAGCCTCGCCTGTCTCTTTACGCCCTCTATCAAGGGTGGATGGATGCTGTAATTGCATTACAGGCGGCCTTCGTTACTGGCGTGTTTGTTGTTTCATCGTCCCGGGAACATGCGATAGAGCGCCACCAAGCATTGCAGGAAGCAAAGAGGCTGCGGGTCGAAGTTGCCCGCCTCAAAGCCGTCGCCACGAAAGAAAAACAAATGGCCCGGCAAGTTGAACTGAATTTAGAGATCAAGCGCCTGGAAAGGGAAGAATCCCAGCACCTCGGGCTGCTCAGAATGGAGAAAGCATGAAAATTTCGACCATCCTCGACCACATTGATAGCGGTCATATGGCATTGCCCGAGTTCCAACGCGGTTACGTCTGGAGCGGCGATCAGGTACGAGGGCTGTTTGACTCCCTGTACCGTCGTCATCCAGTAGGTGGTCTCCTGGTTTGGGCGACCGAAGCCAAAACGACGGCACATCGGGGTGATGGTCCAGTGGTGTCGGGGATCGTCAAACTGTTGCTCGACGGCCAGCAACGCATGAGTTCCCTGTATGGGGTGATTCGCGGCAAGCCGCCCAAGTTTTTCGATGGCAATGCCAAAGCATTTACCGGCCTGCATTTTCATCTTGAGAATGAGACCTTCTCGTTCTACCAACCCCTGAAGATGGCAGGCGATCCGCTGTGGATTGACGTTAGCTCCCTGATGCAGGCAGGTACGGCGGGGCTGGGCGGTTTCGTCACCAAGCTAACCCAACAACCAGACCTGGCACCCAAGATCGGCATCTACGTAGGGCGTTTGAGTCAGCTTCTCGGTATCTCCGATGTTGATCTGCATATCGAGGAAGTTACCGGGGCCGATAAATCGCTCGATGTGGTGGTCGATATTTTCAACCGGGTGAATAGCGGCGGCACCAAGTTGTCGAAGGGCGACCTGGCCTTGGCAAAGATTTGTGCCGACTGGCCGGAAGCCCGAGAAACCATGAAGAACAAGCTGAAAGCCTGGTCTCAAGCCGACTTCAACTTCAATCTCGACTGGCTGCTGCGTTCTCTGAACACCGTACTAACCGGCGAAGCCAAGTTCAGCCACCTCGACAACAAGACGGCAGAAGATATTCAGGATGGCCTGAAGCGTTCCACCAAGGCAATTGATACTTCCCTGAACCTGATTGGCGGTCGGCTTGGTCTTGACCATGAGCAGGTACTGTTCGGGCGCTTCGCGGTTCCGGTGATGGTGCGCTTCCTCGACCAAAACAAAGGGCAACTGGATGAAAAGCAGCGTGACAAGCTGCTCTTCTGGTTTGCTCAGGCCGGGATGTGGGGCCGTTATTCGGGCAACACCGAATCGACCATTGACGAAGACCTGGCTGCGCTGGAAAGCGGTGGGATTGACGGACTGCTGACCAAGCTGCGTTTCTGGCGCGGTGGTTTGCGAATCGAGCCTGAACACTTTACCGGTTGGAGCCTGGGGGCTCGCTTCTACCCCGTGCTGTACATGCTGACTCGTATGGGTGGAGCGCGAGATTGGGGGACGGGAATCGAGCTTAAGGCCAACCTGCTGGGCAAAATGAGCAAGCTGGAGGTTCATCACATCTTCCCCAAGGCACAGCTATACAAGCTCGATCACAAACGCGCCGAAGTGAATGCGCTGGCGAATTTCTGCTTCCAGACCAAGCAAACCAACCTGGAGATCAGCGACCGATTGCCGGAAGAGTATTTTGCAGAGTTCGAGCAGCGCCATCCGGGGGCACTGGCTACCCAGTGGATACCGATGGACAAGGAACTCTGGAAGATGAAGAACTATCGGGACTTCCTGGAGGCTCGGAAAGAGCTACTAGCCGCCGAAGCCAACAAGCGCATGGAAGAACTGCTGCATGGAGAAACGCATTGGCTGGAAGGGGCAGCAGCTAAGAAGCCGCTGACCACGCCGATCCCCGGTGGTATCGCCAGTGAGGCTGAAGAGGCTCAACTGACAGAGCTGAATGATTGGGTTGCCAGCCTGGGGCTGCCGCGTGGGGAAATGAATTTCGACTTCGCTGACCCGGCAACCGGCGAGCAGCAAGCAGTGTTCGACCTGGCGTGGCCGAGTGGTATTCAGGAGGAGCTATCGGCCCCGGTTGCTGTGCTGCTGGACGAAGCGGTGGAGATGCTTGCACTGGCAAATGGTGCGGGCTATCGCTGCTTTACCTCTGCTGCCGCGTTTCGGGAATATATTGAAAAAGACATTCTGGCGCTGGAACAACTGTGAAAATACACACCTGCTTTGCAGGAATACACACCAGCTATCCGCAAATACACACCAGCCTTCGTAGAAAAAAGACTTAACACCATGCAAAAAATCGAAGCCAACAGCCCAGAAGCCCAGTCGGCCAATATCGTCGCTGACAACCTGGCCCAACTGAAAGCCCTGTTTCCCGAACTGGTGACGGAAGGCACGAATGGTACGGCGATCAACGTCGATGTGTTGAAAGCCTTGGTGGGCGACCAGACTGTGACCGACGCTGATGAGAAATATGGCCTGAACTGGCACGGCAAGAAGAAGGCGCGGCAAATTGCATTGACCCCAAGCACTGGCACCCTGCGCCCCTGCCCGGAAGAAAGTGTCGATTGGGAAACGACACAGAACCTGATGATCGAGGGCGACAACCTTGAAGTGCTGAAGCTGCTGCAGAAAAGCTACGGGAACAAGGGCGGACAGGTCAAACTGATCTACATCGACCCGCCTTACAACACGGGTAAGGATTTTGTTTATCCCGATAACTTTCAAGACAACATAAAAAACTACCTTGAATTGACGGGCCAAACGAAAGACGGAGCGAAGCTCACTACCAACACCGATGCCAGTGGTCGTTTTCACACCGATTGGCTGAACATGCTATATCCGCGCCTGAAGTTGGCGAAGAATCTGCTGCGCGACGATGGTGTGGTGTTCGTAAGTATTGCCGACCACGAGATACACAATCTTCGGGCGGTGATGAACGAAGTTTTTGGAGAGGAAAACTTCGTCGCATCAGTAATCTGGCAAAAGGTGTATTCACCCAAGAATTCGGCTCGACATTTTTCCGAAGACCACGACTACATCGTTGTCTATGCCAAGAATGCAGAAACATGGACGCCTCGCCTGTTGCCTCGAACTCAAGAAATGGAGGCGCGTTACACAAATACTGACAATGATCCGCGTGGCGCTTGGAAGCCAGGGGATTTATCTGCTCGGAACTATTATGGTGAAGGGACGTACCCTATCACCTGCCCATCAGGACGTCAGTTATCTGGACCCCCTCCTGGAACGTACTGGAGAGTATCCAAGCCGAAATTCGATGAACTCGATGCCGATGGCCGTATTTGGTGGGGGCTGGACGGGAATAACGTTCCCGCAATCAAACGATTTCTTTCAGAGGTCAAAGATGGGCGTGTTCCACAAACCCTTTGGACATATGAAGAAGTGGGGCACACTCAAGAAGCCAAAAAAGAATTGATTGCCACCGTCGATTTCCCAAATTCCGATGTGGTATTCGATACCCCAAAGCCTACGCGGCTTCTTCGCCGTATTCTGCAAATTACGACTGCACCTAATAGCAACGATTTGGTGGTCGATTTTTTTGCTGGGACAGGCAGTACGATGGATGCGGTATTTCAGCAAAATGCTGAGGATGGAGGAAATCGTCGCTGTATCTTGGTTCAACTCCCTGAACCCTTGCCTGGTGCGGAAAGCGCAGGCTGGACTTCGATTGCGGACATTACCAAGGCCAGACTCAAAGGTGCGGGGAAGCGAGTGAAAGAAAGTAATCCCAGCTTCAATGGCGATACAGGTTTTCGAGTTTTTAAACTCGATACCTCTAACATCCGAGCCTGGAATCCAGCGGTCAACGACCTTAAAACCTCACTTTTCGATCACCTCGAACACCTCGAAGCGGAGCGAAGCAGCGACGATATTCTTTACGAAATCCTGCTCAAGCTGGGGCTGGACCTCTGCGTACCTATCGAGAAGCGTGAAATCGCTGGCAAACAGGTCAACAGCGTCGGCGCTGGGGTGCTGATGACTTGCCTAGACGAGAGCATCAAGGCGGCAGAGGTGGAAGCTCTGGCCCTGGGCATGGTCGCCTGGCGCAAAGAGCAAGGTACGGTGGGTGATACTACGGCGGTGTTCCGTGACAGCGCCTTCGAGAACGACGTAGCCAAGAGCAATCTGGCGGCCATCCTCGAACAGCACGGCATCAAACAGGTTCGGAGCTTGTAACCATGCCAATGCCAGCCCAGCCCAAGATTTACCACATCTGCCACGTGGATCGACTGCCTTCGATTCTGAGTTGCAAGGGGCTTTTCTCGGATGCGAAGGTGTTGGAACACGCCTTGCCGGGAACGGTGGTTGGCATGAGCAATATCAAGCAGCGTCGCTTGAATGAATTACGCCTGGACAGTCATCCGACCTTATTGGTTGGGCAATGTGTTCCTTTCTATTTCTGTCCGCGCTCGGTGATGTTGTTCTTGATCCACCGTCGTAACGCTGAGTTGACCTACCAAGGTGGGCAATCTCAGATCCTTCACCTTGAGGCGGATCTTCATGAAACAGTGGCCTGGGCGAATGCAAACAATCGTCGCTGGGCTTTTACATTATCCAATGCTGGGTCTTACTACTTTGAAGACCGGGCTGACTTGGGGAAGCTTCAAGAAATTGACTGGGATGCAGTGCAAGCTCGGATGTGGAATCAGTGCCGGGAAGCGAAGCAAAGCGAATTCCTGCTTGAAGATAGTTTTCCTTGGGGGCTGGTCAGGCGCATTGGCGTCGGCAACAATATCGTTTACGGGCAAGTATTGAATGCTTTGCAGCAACAAGAACATAAACCAACGGTCGAAGTGAAGACCGATTGGTACTACTGACGCGGGGGATCGCCATGATTGAATTAACGAGCGGCGACATTTTGAAGGACGAGGCAGAGGCCATCGTCAACACGGTGAATTGCGTTGGCGTGATGGGGCGTGGGATTGCCCTGCAGTTCAAGAATGCCTGGCCGGAAAACTGCAAGGCTTATGAAGCAGCCTGCGCGCGCAAGGAAGTGCAGCCGGGTCGAATGTTCATGTTTGAAACCGGGCAATTGACCACCCCGCGCTATATCGTGAATTTTCCGACCAAACGCCATTGGCGTGGCAACAGCCGGATCGAAGACATTGAATCCGGGTTGGTGGCGCTTGCTTCCGAAATCAAGGCGCGGGGTATCCGGTCGATTGCGATTCCACCGCTGGGTAGCGGTCTGGGTGGTCTCAATTGGGAAGATGTACGTCCCTTGATCGAAAAGCATTTGTCTCCGTTGGACGATGTAACGGTACGCATCTATGAGCCAAAAGGGGCTCCGCAAGCCGACAAAATGCAGCACAGCCGGGCTGTTCCCAACATGACGCCAGGCCGAGCCGCTTTGGTCGAGTTGGTCAGTCGCTACATGAAGGGGCTGCTTGATCCAACGATTTCTCTGCTGGAAGTGCATAAGCTGATGTACTTCATGCAGATAGCCGGTGAGCCACTACGTCTGAAGTACATCAAAGGGCCGTATGGTCCCTACGCAGAGAATCTTCGGCATGTACTTCGTACCATCGAAGGGCACCTGATTTCTGGCTATGCCGATGGTGGAGATGATCCGGGAAAGCCGTTAAACCTGGTGCCGGGCGCTGTCGAAGATGCCAATGCCTTCTTGGAGGCTCATCAGGAAACCCGTGGTCGTTTTGAACGGGTCGATTCCTTGGTTGAGGGCTTTGAAACGCCCTTCGGCCTGGAGTTGTTGGCGACCGTGCATTGGATTACCCAGCAGGAGCCTTCAGTCCGTAATCAGTCGGATGTTGTTGCTCGCACCCATGCTTGGAATGACCGAAAGCGCCAGTTTTCTCCGAGGCAGATCGGTATTGCGCTAAACGTCCTGGCGGACAAAGGCTGGATTCATCCCGTAGCAACAGCGTGACCTCACAGCCCTCGCTCAGTTGTTGAGGTGAGGCTGCGGGGAATGGCTTGTCTTGGGGGGGCTGCTCGGTCTTTTGTTTAGACGAGAAATCACATAGGTAATTGATTTTTATGTTGTCTAGGATCGACGCATCAAGTTGAAATTAGACAAGGACGCTGCATGAAACTGCATTTTGAATCCGACCTGCCCTACCAAATTGAAGCCATCGAGGCCGTCTGTGACTTGTTTCGAGGCCAGGAGGTTTGTCGCTCCGTTTTTACGGTCACGGCTCAAGCCTTGGGCGGTGAAGGCACTCAGCAGAGCTTTGAAGGCAAGCAATTCACCGAAAGCGGTGGTATCGGCAATGCTCTGCAACTGATTGTCGATGAGGAGTTGAACGAGAACCTGCAGCAGGTGCAGCTTCGCAACGGCCTGCCACCTTCGCTGCCACTGGAATCCAAGCAGCCGCTCGATTTCACGGTGGAAATGGAAACCGGCACGGGCAAGACCTACGTTTACCTGCGCTCTGTGTTCGAGTTGAATCAGCGGTATGGCTTCACCAAGTTCGTGGTGGTAGTGCCGTCGGTGGCGATCAAGGAAGGCGTGAACAAAACGCTGCAGATCACCCGCGAGCATTTCGAGGGGCTTTACCCCAGTGCCAAGGGCTACGAGTTCTTTCAGTACGATTCCGACAAGCTCGGCCAAGTCCGCAACTTTGCGACCAGCCCGAACATTCAGATCATGGTCATCACGGTCGGGGCCATCAACAAGTTCGGTGACGAGGCGGCAGCACAGGCGGAAGAGTCTGACGAGAGCAAGCGTCGTGAGAAGTCGAAGAACAAGATGTACCGGGCCAGCGAGAAAACGGGCGGTGAGCGCCCCATCGACCTGATTCGGCAGACCAGCCCGATCCTGATCGTGGATGAGCCGCAAAGCGTTGATGGCGGTATCGACGGTAAGGGCAAGAAGGCGCTGGCGCATATGTCGCCGCTTTGCACCCTGCGTTATTCAGCGACCCACGTGGAGAAGCACAACATGGTGTATCGCCTGGACGCCGTGGATGCCTACGAGCAGCGGTTGGTGAAGCAGATCGAGGTGGCTGCGGCCACCGTACAGGGCGGCAACAACAAGCCCTACGTGAAGCTGCTTGCAGTCAACAATAAGCGCGGCGTGATTTCGGCCAGCATCGAAGTTGACCGTGAAAACGCGGCTGGCGTGGTGCGTCGGGACACGATTACGGTTCAGGATGGCTTCGACCTGGAGCAGGAAACCGGACGAGCCTTGTATGCCAACATTCGCATCGGGGAAATCCGCGCCGGTAGCGGTAAGAAAAGCAGCGACCAGTTTCTGGAGCTGAAGGTGCCGGGCAGCGAGGTATTTCTGCGTGTCGGCGAAGCATGGGGCGACGTGGATGCCAGCGCCGTGCATCGGGAGATGATTCGCCGCACCATTAAGGAACACCTGGACAAGGAAAAGCGCCTACGGCCACTGGGCGTGAAAGTGTTGAGCCTGTTCTTCATCGACGAAGTGGCGAAATACCGGCAATACGACGAGCAAGGCAACCCGGTGAAGGGCGAATACGCCACGATCTTCGAGGAAGAGTACAAGCGTTGGGCACGTCACCCCGATTATCAGAGTCTTTTTGGAGAAATTGACCTGGCGACGGCTGCCGATGAGGTGCACAACGGCTATTTCTCCATCGACAAGAAGAAGGTCGGCGGCAAAACCGTTGAAATGCTCAAGGACACGAGCGGCACAACGGCTGCCGACGACGACACCTACAACCTCATTATGCGCGACAAGGAAAAACTGCTCTCCTTCGAGTCGCCGCTGAAATTCATCTTCTCGCACTCTGCGTTGAAGGAAGGTTGGGACAACCCGAACGTCTTCCAGATTTGCAACTTCTCAACCCGCGAAACCGAGCGGTGGCGTCGGCAAACAATTGGCCGTGGGCTGCGTCTGTGCGTGAATCAGAAGGGCGAGCGGCTGCGCGGTTTCGAGATCAATACGCTGACCGTGATTGCCACGGAAAGCTACGAGCAGTTTGCCGAGAACCTGCAGAAGGATATTGAGAAGGACACCGGGATTCAGTTTGGCGTGGTACATGACCACGAATTCGCCGGGATTCCTGTGACTGCTGATGGCGGTGAAGTGTCGTCCTTGGGCTTCGAGGCATCCAAAACCTTGTGGGGCCACCTCCAGGCTCAAGGCTATATCAGCGATAACGGGAAAGGCGGGGGCAAGGTCCAGGATTCCCTGAAAACAGCGTTGAAGAATGGCGACCTGCAACTGCCTGCCGAATTTGAAGCGCAACGCCATCAGATCGTGGCGGTGTTGAAGAAGCTTTCCGGCAAGTTGGAGGTCAAGGACGCTGACAAGCGGGTGGACAAGATTCAGGTCAGAAAGTCGGTCTTACTAAGCCCGGACTTCAAGGCCCTGTGGGACCGCATCAAGCACAAGACCACGTATCGCGTTCAATTCGACAACGAAAAGCTGATTGAACGCTGTATCCAGGCGCTGGATGATGCCCCGCCTGTTTCCAAGGCTCGCCTGCAGTGGAAGAAGGCTGGTATGACGATTGGCAAGGCAGGTGTCGATGCTTCGCTGCTGTCGGTATCGGAGCCCATCGCCCTCCATGAAACGGATATTGAGTTGCCCGATGTGCTGACGGAACTGCAAGACAGAACCCAACTGACTCGCAAGACGATTGCCCGCATCCTGACCGAGAGCACCCGACTGAACGATTTCAAGCGAAATCCTCAGCAGTTCATCGAACTGGCCTCGGACGCAATTAACCGCTGCAAGCGCCTGGCCTTGGTCGATGGCATCAAATACCAGCGCCTCGGTGACGAGCACTACTACGCCCAAGAGCTATTCGAGTCGAAGGAACTGACCGGGTACTTGCAGAACCTGGTGCTCAATACCGAGAAGTCGGTTTACGAGCATGTCGTTTACGACTCCGCCATCGAGCGTGACTTCGCGGAGTCACTGGAAAAAAACGAGGCAGTAAAGGTGTATGCCAAGCTGCCGGGGTGGTTCAAGATTCCGACCCCACTGCAATCCTACTACAATCCCGACTGGGCAGTTTTGGTGACACTGGACGGACAGCAACGCCTGTACTTTGTTGTTGAGACCAAGGGAAGCTTGTTTGACGATGAGCTTCGGAATCGGGAAGGCGGCAAGATCAAGTGCGGTGCAGCACACTTTACGGCCCTGGCGAGTGAGGCGGATGCTGCGCGGTATGTTGTTGCCAGCTCTGTTGAGGATATTTTTGCGAACGCTGAAGCGTAGCGTTCTACTCCAACAAACTGAACTGGCCGGGTTCGCCAGCGACCCCAGCAGAGGAATCGACAACGTGATGTAGCAGACCGTAGCCCACGCGCCATTTCTGGCCGTTCGATAGCAGCGTCACGGTTTTTTCGTTCAGGCGAATAATCTTGCCACTACGTTGTTGCTGATCGCGGTCGAGAAAACCAACCGTATCGCCAACAGCAACTGATTGCGGACTCAGGCCGTGCGGAGTCTGCTCACGAATGCGAACGTCCGCGCCATCGAGGTTGATGCAGGTGTAGGCAATCAACCAACGCTCATCCGTGTCTAATTGCCGCACGAGGACTTCTTTTTTTCGGAAATCGAGGACTTCTGCAGTCAGCAGTTTGTTCGCGCGGGCATCGAAGAAGTTGATTTCCTGACCAATACGAAGCTGCGATTGCACGGCTCGAATCCATTTCGGGTCAGCCAGAACGCGATCAATGGCGGCGCGTAGTCGATAAAGTTCAAAGCCAGATGCCTGATTGAGTGCCTGCAATACTGCGGCAAAATCCATCGTTGCCATGATTAGTCCTCCTCGTCTGACCAATCCTCGTATTCGAGCGGCGTCGTGTCTAAGTCCCAGACCATCGACCGATATTCGATGGCGAACCATTCCCTGAACATTTTCAGTGTTCGCTTTTTAGGCCACAGGGACTCATCGGTGTACCAGCCTGCCAGTTTGTACTCAAAAAAACCCTTCCAGCGTTTTTCCATCCAGGCAACTGCATCTTCTTTGCCGTCAATAGCTGGCTCATGGGGTATCAGGAAGGCATCACCATCTTCATTTAGGCTATCGAGTGTGGTGGTTGCGCCAAATTCAGGTTCAACTGACCGAATCCAGTCGAGGAAAGGTTGGCGGTATTGCAGAACAATCATCGAACGGTTGATGGTCAGCTTGAGGTCGGGTTGCATGAGGGGCCTTGATCATCATTCCGGCCAAGGCTGAGTGTTGCGCATGGTGAAAGCCGTGCGGGAGAGTGGCAGAACCCTCGAAATTTCGTACCCTTGGGGTGCGAACCAACCGAGGGAGAGGAAAGATGTTCGAGGGTCCTGCCGGGATTGACTGTAACCCAGACACGCGCCCGATGCCACCGCCCGCTGCACTGTCATGGATGGTCGCTGAGTCGTGAAGCGCCGCTCGCGCCTGGATCGGGCGGAACCGCTT
>WBZL01005094.1_pt1 | contig 11040 bp, 10 predicted proteins | sample 5204291 | NCBI WGS metagenome assembly WBZL01 (sample SAMN12344345, study PRJNA552823) | activated sludge metagenome | biome: Activated sludge suspended growth; feature: Nitrification reactor; material: Wastewater; isolation source: activated sludge from nitrification reactor of wastewater...
CATGTAGATAAAATAGCCTTTTTTCAAGGTAGTATTTATTGTTCTGTGTACGACAAGGAAACGGACACCAGTTGTGTAGCATGGTCTGTTTATATGCTGTTTCATGTGTTTGATTTTGTTAATCAGGTGATTAATGATATTGAGGGCGAGATTAGACTATTGCATGGTATGCCTGATGGGTTGTTAATCGGTACTGACAGGGAAATAATGATTTTAACGGATGATAGTATAACAAGATTAGCCAATTATGGCGTACCCAGTGGGAAAGCATTAAAAGCCAATAGAGACGGCAGAATATTTTTTCAATCGTTAAGAGGTATCTGTACAATACCATTCCAAAACCTAACTATTGACAAAGTGTCTTTGTCAATTGGCGTGTGTACATCCGCACTTGTAGAGCATGATGGTTTTGAACAGTTTATTACAATGACAGATAACGGTAATCCTTCGGAGGATTCTATTAACTTTTAAAAGTCTGCATGAGCAGTTTTTAGGCATGAGCCATATTTTTATGGAGATAAAATCATGCCAAAGTTTTCAGATGGGCATTTTAGTAAATTACTTGGTTATTCTGGTGATGTGTCTGGTTCAGGTGCATTAGGTTCGATTTATTATCAAGGTGTTATTGATGTGTACGATGGTACACCTCCTGCCGATGCTAATGATGCAATCACTACTCAAACATTAATAGGTAGAATTACGTTAGACGGTGGGGCGTTTACTGAGGGGGTTGGTACGAATGGTTTAGTATTTGCCACACCAACAATAGAAGGCACTGGAACAAGCAAAAAAGGCATTTTGAAAAAACCAGATTTAGCATTATGGGCTATAGTGGCAGGTACTTTGTCAGGTACAAAAACAGCGACATGGGCTAGACTTCGTGGTAATGCGACCGATGCAGCAGGATTGTCCACAACCTTGCCGCGTATTCAATTAACCGTGTCTGACAGTACAGGAAATGGTGAGTTACAGCTAACAGGCGTGTCTTTTGTAACAGGCACAACTGAAAGTGTTGGTAAATTGCAAATTGAAATGACATGACATTAGGTGTTGCTCCAATAACAACTGGCTTTGCATCTAAAAGTTCAAGTTCCGTTATTGAGCTTTCAAGCATTATCGTGTCAGAAATGCCTGTTTCTATTGTTAGGACAGGCATTAATGTTGTTTCAAGTGTTAATGTCAATGCACCAATAACATCCGTTCAATCGGTTGTCTCAGTATCGGCAAAATCAATCATTGATTTAAACCCTAGAATATCGGTTAAATCATGGTCTGTAGGCTTGGTTAAACTAAGCCTTAAGCCTTTATCATTTATCACACGCTCCGCAAAATCTAATTCCCTCGAATTCAGGGGAATTAAAGTGTTTAGTAAATCCGCAAAATTAGGCATTGCGATACTGCCAAAACTAACACTTATAAGTAAATCAAGTGTTAGTAAAGTTATTCATGACATAGCTATTATTTCAGCATCTATTGCATTCTTCGGATCAATCATAAAGATTGGCAGTATTGCAATAAACTCAGTATCAGCAAAGACAAGTACATTTACTGTAAATGCTACAGATGTATTCAGCGTATCAACCGGCATTTCTCTGATAAAGCAAAAACTAAGTATTGCAAAAATCCTTGTATCGTCTGCCATTGCTTACGTCATGAATACCAAAATAGCTGAAACTACAAAATATACCAATTTTGATTTTATAGAAATTATCAGAATCGGTACCACACATTACGGCGTTAAAAGTGATGGGCTTTATGAGTTGTCGGGCGATACGGATAATAGTGTAAATATTTCCGCAACATTTACCACTAATGAATCTAACTTTGGAACGGACAACTTAAAAAATATTGTTCAGGTTTATCCTGATTCTGAGGATGACTGCACCGTTCAAGCCATTGTTGATGGTATCCAAAAAACAGAACACCTTTCAACATTTAGCGGTAGAAAGGTTAAGTTAGGGCGTGGTGCTATCGGTAGATGGTGGCAATTTAAAATTAACAATGTTGGCGGTAAATTATTAAGACTAGCTGGCATTACCGCATTAGTCGAAGTAAAAAGCAAAAGGATGTAAAAGATGGCTGACATAAATACCGTTGTTGCACAACAATTTGCTTTGGGGGAATCATCATTAGCTAGAGGAGAATCTGCGATCAATACTGCATTAGACTCTGGTACGTTTTCTATACCGGGTTATGCGTGGTCAGGTCTAAAAATTGGCAATTATGATGCGCCAAAAGTAGAAGAACATCGTTTAAATGTTGATTATGTCGCACCTAATTACACACCTGCATTGCTGAATGTTGAACGCATAAATGCAATTGACCCTTTAAATTTGCCACAGTCTTATGCGATCAACACCAGTGGTTTATTTTTAGCTAGTCCGCCTAAAGGCACAGTAAGTACTTTTGATATTCCTGCGCCGACTGTAGACTTTGCCAAGATTGATACTTTATTAGCAAATATTAAGGTTCCTGATATTCAGGAATTTGAAATGCCTACACTGTCTAATATTAATATTAAACCTGTGCCAGTTATTAATACACCTGCATTTTTGCCACAGACAAAAATTGAATCCATTGATAAGCCGATTAATCAGCAAGCATTTTTTAATGCTGAATATGAAAGGTTGTTACCAGAATTAAAAACATGGGTAGATGATGGGGTTAATAATTGGGTTGCAGAAATGTTCCCAAACTTTCCAGCTTTGCGCGATAAGGTACAGTCTAAGTTATCTAGCGTGATAGACGGTAAAGGAATGCTTCATGATGATTACTTACTAAAACAGCGCACTCAAACCCGTGACGTTACCGAGAGAGAATTTAATGCTCAGGTAAAAAATATTCATGATGCTAGAAAACGTGCAGGATTTAAGTCGCTCCCGCAAACTGTTAGCTCTTCAATTGATGCAGTCAATCTTGCCAAAGCTAATGCATTAGCTAAGCAGCAAAATGATTTAGAAATTCGTTTAATTGAGATTGAAAACGAAACTGTTAAATGGGCTGTTAATGCCGCGTTATCACAACATCAAACCTTGATCGGTGCGTTTATGCAGTACGCCGGCGTTATGGCTCAAATAAACGAGCAATCGATAAGCAAGTCTAATTTTTATGTTGGGCTTTATGGGCAATGGTATGAGCAATGCCTTAATCGATTGCGATTAATTCTTGATACCTTAAGAACCGAGGCTGCTATTTATGAGACCGAACTAAAAGCGGCAATGGCAGTATTGGAAACTTATCGGTTAGAACTTGATGCTAATAAGTTAGTTATTGAGGTTGACGCACAAAGGTTGGATTTTGTAACCAAGCAAATCCAGTTACAAATGACCAAGGTACAAATCTACTCAGCATTGTTAGATTCTGTTAATTCGCGTGCCAAACTTGAACAGTCAAAGGTTCAGTTATTCGGTGAACAGGTGAACGCTTACAATAGTCAATTACAAGGCGATAAGTTACGCAATGATATTTATTTAGCAGGATTACAGGGTGATGAAGCCAAATTAAAAGCTGAAATGGCAAAACTTGAAGCATGGGAGAAAACAGCCGATGTCACTATCAAAGCTAAACAAGCTGAAATAGCAGTACAAGGCAATTCCATTGATAAAGCAAAGTTGGCAATCGAAAAGTACAAGGCAGATTGGGATGGTATTAAAGCAGAATTAACCGCATCTGGCATGAAATTCGAGTACGAATACAAAGCCCAAAGTGCTGCAATTGAAGTTTATCTTAATAATTTAAAAGCAAAATTAGATGTCCTTGGCTTTAAGTATGAGAGAGATAAACTGCTTTTAAACCAAGATGAATTTAACGCTGAGCAGCAAACTAAAGGGATGCAAGTACAATCGGAGTTCATGAATAATCATTATCAGTTTATTGCCAATTTAACAAAGGATATTGGCAATATGTACATGAACTTTGGTAGTGCGGCGGTCAATGCACAGATTACGGCATTTACTCAGGCGGCATAATGATTACTCATTCCACATTACTGGAGGGCGATGAAGCTAGATGCCTTAGCCATATTGGCTATGCGCGTGGTGTTCTAAGGCAAATGGTTAATAACAATAATCCAGCCGTAAAGTCCAAGCATCTGTTTGTAGATGACGTTGAAATATGGGTAACTAAGCAGCCTAACAGTATTAAGATAAAGGCTGGTAAGCCCGGATTATTGTTTTGCACCTCGTTTAATGCAGGTGTTGATGATGGTACACAAATTTATAAATCACCGTTCCCGCCATATACCGAGGGCGGTTTAATTGGCGCAGGAGACAATCCGACAGCTTTACCATTGCCGTCAGCAACTTATAAGGCGCGGACAAACTATTGGGTGGATAACAAAGAAAAAAACACTGTTTCTTGGGAATATATTACGACTATCTCGCCTTTATCAAATAAAAAATACGGCAAGATCGCTATTCAAGGTATTGAATCAGACCAAACATGGGGTCTATTTTTAGAGCCATTGTGTTGCGGCTTAATTTCAGACTCGCAATTAGCGATTATTTATCGCAATCGTGTAAATTATACTGGATCAGGAACAACGCGCTATTTTGCGGTTTATAACTATATTTTAGATTTTGCTAATAAAAAAATCACCTTGTCGTTAGTCTCAAGGTTTGCGTTACCAACAATCTATAACAATTATTTTATTGCTGGCATGTTAAATGATTGCAAAACCATCATTTATACATCTGGAAATTTGTTTTATTTCACGGTATCAAATGATTTTCTAACTATTACCAGCAGTGGTAATCTAATTTGGCAGAGTCAACCAACGGCAACGTATTCAAATGATGTTGTGTCGTCAGACCCGTTTAATTACATAACAATTAGCACATTGCAAGCACCAACAGAAAACCGCGCGGGCGCGATTGATGTAAGGGGTGACGTTGTATCTTTTTGCATTCAAAGGTTAAAAACACGGGTGTTTTTACAAAATACGTTTTTGAATGACACTGGCGATGTCTGGCTAAAGCGTTATGACGATAGAGAATATGACTACATAACAGCGTCATGGTCTCTCGCTAATGGGTTCTCTCAAAAAATATTTAAATCAACAATTTATTCAGATCATATAGACGGTGAGAAATTTTATGATGGAGGAGATTGGGTAAGTAGACTAACTACTGTAAAAAATGTCGAAGATGTTCTAATGTATTTTTACGCGGCAAAGATAAATTCTGTGTGCTATAAACATTATGAATACCAACAATTAATAACCGGAAGAATTCATCTTGGCGGCTCTTTTTATAATAATTTTGACACGGTTTCAACTGAAACAGGGACTAATACAATAAAAATAAATGAAATAGCTGTAGAGACTGGCAGTTATTCAGATTATTGGATAATGACGGATGTTGCTTATACAGAAGAATGTATTATTGCATCTTATTCAGATGCAACAGATGTTTCAGTGGTGATTAATTTAAAAAATAAAAAACATAATGTTGTTAATACAGAGCTTAAGACATTATCAGTAACCGCTTTACCACTACCACTACCGACATAAGGAAAAGACCATGAACGCATACGATGCAGGATCAACAATTAGAAAAAACGGAATCAAAGGCATTGAGCTTTTTCAGGATAATATTGGAAAGCCAATGTATTCATCACTAAAAAATAACGTAATTGGGAAAGTTGGATTGTCATTATTAGATAATATGGTCGCAAAGCCAGTTCAAAGAATATCAGAAGGTGCTGCTAGTATAGCAAATCCTGATTTGCCCAAGCCGGCATCTGATGGCACAGCAGTACCAAGTATGGACACTATAGAAAAAACAGGATTAGGTAATAGCTTTAATGACACTATAGTTAAACCTGTTACTAATTTTACGGATAGCTTGATGGGTAATGCAAAGCCAATGCCTTCATCTAAGCCGCTTCAAACAACACCAGTACCTTCATCTAAGCCGCTTCAAACAACACCTGTTGGTATTAATGGTGTGACCGTAGCCAATACTAATAAAGAAGAAGTTAGTAGCCCAACATTAAATGCCCCTGCTACTATTAATAATGGTTTAACGGTTAATCCAGTAGAACTAATCGGTGATACAACCTCAATAGATGGTGTAAAGAAATGGAAAAACGACAAAGGCACGACCACATACGGCAATGATAATGGTATGCAACCAAGTACACCATCAACCCCTAATCCAAAATTGACACAAGAGCAAATTAGACAGATTTACCGTGAAGACCCGACTATTGCAATGGGGATGCAAAATGCTACAGGTATTGATGCAAATGGCAATCGCCTTGCCAATACTGCTCAAAACAGAGCTGCAGAACAAAACCGATTATTACAACTTAACCCGATTCAACAACCAATTGATCCTAGAATGGCATTGTTATCAACTATTAATGCACCAGTCAATACCGATATAGCAGGTGCATTAGTACAAGGCAAACAAAGAAAACGCGCCATTGATACGCTTAATCAGCTTAATGAAATACAAAATCAGGGCGATAGAATGAGTATGGCAAATGCTGAACTTGGCATGAAAGCGCAAGATAGAGCCGATAGAATAAAAGCGGCAGAAGCAGAAAATTTAACCGCTCAACATAAGTTAAGATTAGATGCTATAGACAAAGATAGAAACTATGCCTTAGCTGCAAATAAACTTGATCTTGAGGCTAATAAGCCAATTACACGAGTTATTGATGAATATAATACTGATAAGGATTCTTTAGATTTTGGAAAAACAATAGGGCAAGGTATCTTAATGCTAGACCCAAAAACAAAAAAATGGGTTAAAGCATATTCTGCTGCTGATGCAGATTTACCTAATCCTGCCGAGTAAATCTATCGTATCAATAAAAAAACCGTTGTGACTATTATATCTACAACGGGTTTTTTATTGTCATTAAGTGTTTTTGATACACTCATTTATCTATTCAATGTTGCTTGTTTAATTAACTCATAATTAACAGACTTATTACACATTGGATAATTAGCTGTGTATTTAGAATGCAACTTAAATTTATCAGGATTATCAATCCAATCTACACGCGGCAATGAGTAAAGGTTAATTGGTGGATGATTCATATTCGGCAATCATTTTGTTAATATGTAACTTGGCTAAAAATAACGCATCGTCACGGCAAATCACTTTTAACGATGATGCTATATAGAACAGTGTTAAATCTTTATCGGCTTTTTTAAATGTAACACGGTATAAATCCCATGAGTTGTATGCAGAAATAAACCGAAAATAAATCATTCTGAGCATTGAATGTCTTATTTTTAACTCAGCATCAATAAACCAAAGTGCTTTTTTCAGTTCTTGCACTGGTTCGTCTTTTTGACCGCATCGCCACACATATTGAAACGCTTGTGCTAAACACCCGCTTAGATGTTTTGAAATCTCGATACATTCGATTCCAGAAGGATGAGATTTGTAATGGTTTGGGTTTATTGCATCGTTCATAATTCCAACTCAATAATTCAGATAAATTTTGTTTTCATCATAGGATTTTATTAGTTCTAAGTTCACAAATTAAATTCTCATTACCGTTAATGAACCACCAAAAACCGCGCCTGTATCAATAAAAACCTGATTGCATATTTTTTCAACTGTCATGCTCTCATTGAATGTATGCCCGTGATAAATTTTTGAGACATTTAAAACAGGCGTATCGCGTCCGTTTGACATAGTTTCTCTTGACCATAGGCAATACTCTTTATTTTTCTCGATTGTATCGGCTAGATTATTCCAGTCGTGGACTGGACAATCGGCATGAATAAGCCCTACTAATCCATTATCTGTCTCGATTTCTATAGCGATAGGAAGTTGTTTAAATAATTCGGCATAAGCCCATCTATTGTCGTAGTCGTCTATTAGCCACGCGCCGCCGTTCCGATAATACGAATATGCGTCCAATTTATCTTCAACATAATCAATCAGCATTTGCTCATGATTACCTAAGACCGAATTAAACCACGATTTTCCTAGACATGTAACACATTCGGATGATTGGCTACCTCTATCAACTAAATCACCAACCGCAAAAAGCCTATCAGTAGCTGAATTAAAGTCGATTTCGTTAAGCTTTTCTTCTAATAAATCAAAGCATCCGTGAATGTCGCCCACAACATAATCATTACCACGATTGTTTTTTTTAAAGTGTTTTAGCATTTAAAGCCCTCGTTACTTATATTGATTCTCTGGCAAGTCATACTTGCAATACAACAAATCATCATCCGATTTTAAACTGGTTTCCCTACCTCCTTCAATGTTAATTGTTATTTTCTCAACATCACATTCAAATTAACAATTTGCTTAAACCAAATTTTAAAATCATCAATAGACACGTCAATTAACATGGTGACACAATTGTTTTGTAAAGTAATAACATCTTGAAGCATTCTTACCCGCCACTTGCCGCGATTCTGGCGATAAAATAAAACAGGCTCTTTATCATTACCAGCTTGTCTTACCGCTTGATTCCACCATTTATCAAGCTCTAACCTTTCACAACGTTTAACCTCAAAGGCAAATCCATCAAGACCAACAATGTCATAACCGCCTTTATCTGACTGCAAGGTGTTTCGTTGTAATTGTGGAGCGATCATCAAATGCTCGTCATAAACTTGATTGATAATTGGTTGCAGGATTTTGATTACTTCGCGCTCACCAGATTGCCCTTTATTTCGTACATTTATTGCCATTATGATTCACCGATTAATTTCAGATTTAAGCCAGTCATTAGTCTTAAATTGTATTGCTCAATCATCCTTTAGCAATTCAGTATTTTGATGGACATTACCAATTATTTCAAATGTTCTAATCGTTGCAAAATTAATCAATGACATATCACTTAATGAGCCATATCCGACAGTTCTAGCTATAAAAGAACCCTCAAAAAACAAAATCTCTTTTATTAGTCCGTCATGCTCGACAATATCACCTTCATAAACCTCAACACCGTTTTTGTCTTTTAATCCCGTGAATTGCCCGATTGTTTCAGGTTTTATGTAATCTGCTTTGTGACCTTGTTTAATAGCAGTACCGTTGCGGTAATACACTAAATCGCCAAAAACAAAACAATTGCTACTAATATTTAACCCTCTAAATTTAATCTCTCTCATAAATCACCATCTTTTAAATAGACCTACTACATTACATACTTCTTTTTGAGATAACAGAATATCCATTACTATACGACTGTAAAAATAATTTATACAAAGTGTAATTTATTATTTATAGTTAATCAAGTGAATAAATTTTAAACGCCTGTAGTATAATTCATAAAAGTTTAACTAATCAGGAATACATCATGGCTTCTTTACCATCCAGTTTTAAATTCTTGCCATTACCATTAGCTACAGGGCTAGAGGCTACAAAAGGCTATTTAAAAAACGATGATCCTAATCAACCTAAGCGTACTATAGCTGGTACTGCTAGGGATGTTTTAGCTACAGGATTGAATGCCGCAGTTGCATTACCTGAATCAGTCGTAGGTTTAGCTGATATAGCTACAGGTGGTGAAGTTGGAAAAGACTTAGAAAAAGCAGGCATTAGATTCAAAGACACGCGAGATTTTATTGAAAATGAAATTACAAGTGATGCACAACGATATGCAAATGAACAGGTCAACAAAGCTAAAGGATTTGAAGAAACTGCTAAAGCTGTTATTCAAAATCCATCCGTACCTATAAAAACATTTGCTGAATCTTTACCGCTTATGGTGGGTGGTCAAGGGTTAGGCAAAGCTATTTTAGGAAAGGCAGCAGCCCCATTAAAAGCTGCTGCACTTGGTGATGCACTCATAACAGCGGGTAGCAATGTCGAAGCGACTAGACAGCAAACACCCGATAACCTATTAACACCTGAACAAACTTTTTACCCAACTATGGGGGGGATAACAACGGGGTTAATTACAGGTGCGAGTGGTAAGTTACAGAATAAATTAGGATTAGCCGATCTTGATACGTTATTCGCAGGTGGTGGGTTAGGCAAAGCAACGGGTAACACATTAGCTAAAATTGCAGGCGGAGCAACTACTGAGGCAGGCGAGGAGTTTATACAATCTGGTCAAGAAAAAGCAATGGAAAACCTAGCTTTAGAAAGACCTGTAGAGGAAGGTGTACCTAACGCGGCTGTTATTGGTGCTGCTTCTGGTGCGATTGGTGGCGGGGGAATGGCACTGCTGCCTAATCCTAGAACTCAAACATGGGATAAACCAGATTTTAAAATAAATCCAAACGCTCAAGCTATTGTTGATAATAACAGCATTCCTGCTCAAAATTTACAGCAATTCATAGATTCACAATATGAGAATACTGGCGCGTATAATCCTTTAGCTGGGGCATGGGAAACGCCAGTTGCTAATGACATCAACGCTGAAAAAATAGTTAGCAATAACACAGTTAATGGCAAACCATTACAGCAAGCCATTGACGATCAATATACCAATACTTCACCTTACAATCCTTTGGCTGGAGCGTGGGAGAAGCCTACATACTTCGGCGCGGCATTAAATGAGTTAAAGCTAAATGCACCGATTACTGATAATTCCAATGCTCAAGAATTTTCACCTACTAATGAATCTTCAACCGGTGAACCACTTAAACAATTAGTGAGCAATGACGGCTTTGTCAATCAAGATGATGAAGAGGTACGGGATAATTATGCAGAGCCGATTAAGCAAAATGTGGCTTCGACTAATGGCAATGGTCAACAAGGGCAAGCACGGGAAAAGCCAACTGCCAATACAGGTACACAACCAACGCAAGAAGCAACAGATTTGGCACAACCAATACTAACCAATGAGCAAAGCAAAAGTAAAAACCAAACTGCACAAGATATAAGCAACGGGTTTAATGCTATGGCATCTGGAGCAAGTCAGGCATTTAACGATGAATTGGCTAAACATATCTTAAGTGGTAATACTGAAAGAACAACATTTACAAATCCTAATGCTATTAAGCAAGCAAAAAATAACCCAGACTTTAATGTAGTGAGTAACACAGATGGAACTGTTACAGTCATTGGCTTAAATACAGAAAAGGGCTGGATTGGAAAGAAACCGCAAACG
>WBZL01004893.1_pt2 | contig 11036 bp, 8 predicted proteins | sample 5204291 | NCBI WGS metagenome assembly WBZL01 (sample SAMN12344345, study PRJNA552823) | activated sludge metagenome | biome: Activated sludge suspended growth; feature: Nitrification reactor; material: Wastewater; isolation source: activated sludge from nitrification reactor of wastewater treatment...
CTCGGTGCCACTCATTATCTGGCCAAACCGGTGGATGCGGATGAAATTATGGCGGCTTTCGATCGCATAAGCGGCGAGGCGGATACGCCGATCAGCGCCAGTCCCCTGTCTGTCGGACGACTGGAGTGGGAATATATTCAGCGCATTCTGACCGAGAATGACAACAATATATCGGTGACCGCCAGAATATTGAATATGCATCGCCGCACCCTGCAGCGCAAGCTGGCCAAAAAACCACATCGCAATTAATCACGAAGCAAGCGCAGACACAACGTACTGACCGTTGGTTTATTGCCCGCCACATTTCAGAATCCGCTCGCCTATACCTCAACAGTCGGCGCTTTTCCGGCAGAAAGAAGACCTGATGCAGGATTTTGCGACACGATAAGAATAAAGCAAAACTTTCCCACTTTCGTGTAATCTATTACGTTTTTCCAAAGTTCTAGGCATGAATGAGTTCAAACCCGGTCAACGCTGGATTTGTGATTTCGATTTACAACTGGGTCTGGGTACAGTGCGTACCGTGGAAGAACGCATTGTCAGCATCGCCTTTGCGGCAGCCAATGAAACCCGCTCTTATGCACGTCAATCCGCACCACTGACCCGGGTTGTTTTCAACATCGGTGACAGCATTTCCAGTCAGCAGGATGTTGTCATACGAATCACAGCCGTGCAGAATAACAACGGACTACTGGTCTATACCGGCACCGATGCACACGGCAATGTACTGCAACTGACAGAAGATCAGCTTGCGCATCATATTCAATTCAACCAACCCACTGACCGGTTATTTAATCAGCATATCGACGTCGACAAATGGTTTCAGATACGTTACCAGACCTGGGAATACATTCACCAGTTTGGCAAAACACCGCTGTTTGGACTGCTTGGTGCGCGCACCAGTCTCATTCCGCATCAGCTCTTTATCGCGCATGAAGTCGGACGGCGGTATGCGCCACGCGTGCTGCTCGCCGATGAGGTGGGACTGGGCAAAACCATCGAAGCCGGTCTGATCCTGCACCAGCAATTACTGACCGGACGCGCCGCGCGCGCACTTATCGTCGTTCCGGAAGCGCTGGTTCACCAATGGCTGGTGGAAATGCTGCGGCGCTTTAATCTGGCTTTCAGCATCTTTGACGCGGCGCGTTGCACCGCAGCTGAGGAGAGTAATCCTCGCGACAATCCGTTTCACAGTGAACAACTGGTTCTGTGCAGTCTGGATTTTTTGTGCAATTACCCCAGACACTGCCAGTCCGCGCTGGACGGTGAATGGGATCTGCTGATTGTCGATGAAGCGCATCATCTGGAATGGTCAGAAGCCGCACCAAGCCATTCCTATCAGATCATCGAACAACTGGCGGCACGCATCAGCGGTGTGTTGTTGTTGACAGCAACGCCCGAGCAACTGGGAAAAACCAGTCATTTCGCGCGGTTGCGATTACTGGACCCGAACCGGTTCAGCGATTATGAGCACTTTCTGGCGGAAGAACACGCCTATGAACCCGTCGCCGATGCCGTAGAAGCGCTGCTCTCCACACAAACCTTGACAGCAACTGTTCGGAAAACCATTTCATCGTATGCCGATAGCGCACACACGCTGTCTTTACTTGACGAACTGGATAAAACGGATTCTGAAAATGACAAAAAAGTGCAGGCAAGGCAGTCACTTGCTGCATCGCTGCTCGACCGACACGGCACCGGACGCCTGCTGTTCCGTAACACACGCGCCGCAGTTAAAGGATTTCCGGAAAGAAAGCTGATCATCGAACCGCTACCGCTGCCCGCGCAATATGACGCCTTATTAAGCGCTTTTGAATCCGAACAACTTTCACAGCCGCAATTACTACTCTACCCTGAATTAATTTATCAGGCAGGTGATGATGAAACGGCGGAAGCGGAATGGACAACATTCGATCCCCGCATCGAATGGCTGCATAAAACCCTCACCCAGCTCAGACCAGAAAAGGTTCTGGTCATTACAACCAGCGCACTCACCGCTTGTGACATCGCCCATGCGCTCAAAATGCGCACAGGAAAACATTTTCCGGTGTTTCACGAACAGATGCGTTTACTGGAACGTGATCGCGCAGCCGCATTCTTTGCCGATCACGAAACTGGCAGTCAGGCATTGATTTGTTCCGAGATCGGCAGCGAAGGTCGCAATTTTCAATTTGTGCATCATCTGGTTTTATTTGATTTGCCCTTCAATCCAGACCTGCTGGAACAACGCATCGGCCGCCTGGATCGCATCGGTCAGACGGAAATCATCCGAATTTACGCACCCTGTCTGCAAAACAGCGCGCAGGCTGTCATGCTGCACTGGTATCACGATGGACTCAACGCGCTGGAAAAAATATGCCCCGCAGGCCAAATGGTTTATCAACGCGTCGAACGGGATCTTGTCGCTGCATTGCACCAGCGTGATCTCGAATCAACAGCCTTTATTGAATTAATCGGCCACACCCAAAAAACCCGCCAGCTGCTGAATGAAGCACTTGACCGCGGACGCGACAGACTGCTGGAATATCATTCATGCAGACCGCAGATCGCCGGGCAACTGCATCAAGCAGCGTGCGCGCAGGATTCCGATCCTGCGCTGCAGCGTTATATGGACATCGCTTTCGATTGCTTTGGCGTACATGTCGAAACACACCGCGCCGATTGTTACCGCATCGAACCCGGCGAACACATGACATCAGCTTTTCCGGGCCTGGACGACGAGGGAACCGTGATCACCTACCATCGAAATACCGCACTGGCTAATGAAGATATGCAATTTATCACCTGGGAGCATCCCATGGTTATTCATGCCATGGATCGTGTTATCGGCAGCGAGTCGGGCAATACATCAGTCGCCAGTTTTGCGCACCGCACCGCGCGACCGGGCACGTTATATCTGGAATGTATTTTTATTCTTGACATCGGATCGATAGCCGCCGCCAACAAGCGCAACCTGCCACCCGCGATGATACGCACTTTGATTGATGAACAAGGCCGTTCAGATCATCCCGCGCTGAACCACCAGACAATCAATCAATGCCTGTCTGCGGTATCACCCGATATCGCCCGTCAGGTTATTATGCTGAAGCAGGCAGTCATCAAGGAAATGATTTCAGCCAGTGAGGCGCTTGCCAAAAAACGGATGCCCGCCTTGATTGCGCAAACCGGTAATCAGGCGAAGGAAATGCTGAACGCTGAAATAGAGCGACTCAAAGCACTCAGCATGGTCAATCCGAATATACGAACGGAAGAAATCCATTTTTTTGAAAAAAATTTGCAGGACGTCACTCAGGCGCTGGACACAGCACATTTCCGGCTGGACGCCATTCGAATACTGGTGGCGACCTGAATGCTTTCAATAAAACCGGATGACGGAAAATAAAGTTGCAGTTAAGATTGTTCAATTTAGGCGCCGTGAAGAAGTAAGTGTGACAATTGCGCGCGTCTGGCTGGATGCAATGCAAGACGAGAGGAGGAGTCATAGCTAGGCTATGGTGACGACGAACAACGCTGCAGTGTGCCTGCCAGATGTGATTCAGGTGTTACAGTCATTTCCGAACGACTCCTTAGCATAGCGAGTCAGACAATGAATGTGAATGTGAGTGAACCTCGTATTATTGTGGCATTGGACTTCAGCTCAGCCGGGCAAACGCTGAATCTGACATCCCGACTGAACCCGAGTCTTTGCCGGCTCAAAGTCGGCAAAGAGCTTTTTACCGCTGCCGGCCCCGGTCTGATTGAACAACTGGTGCGCGATGGCTTTGACATCTTTCTCGATCTCAAGTATCACGATATTCCGAATACCGTCGCGAATGCCTGCAAAGCGGCGGCTGACATGGGCGTATGGATGATCAATGTACATGCAATGGGCGGCCGGAAAATGCTGTCGGCTGCGCGTGCAGCCATCGCTCCGGGTACTGTCAAACTGATCGCAGTGACGCTGCTGACCAGCATGGATCAAAATGACCTGGATGATATTGGTCTGCAAGGCAGTCCGGAACAGATCGTTTTGCGTCTGGCGACATTAACCCGGGATTGCGGACTGGATGGGGTTGTGTGTTCCGCGCTTGAAGCACAGCCATTGCGGCAGAAAATCGGCGCTGATTTTCTGTTGGTTACACCCGGTATCCGGCCACAGGAAAATACGGGTGACGATCAAAAAAGAATTGCCACGCCCGCAGCAGCGATTCAAAACGGATCCGACTATCTGGTCATCGGCAGACCGATTACACAGGCGCAAAACCCGCTGCGCGTCCTTGAGCAGTTTAATCAGGAAATACACATATTCCGTAACTGACTGTGTTACAACGAATAAAAAATATCAACCGTAAAACGACGGCAGTGACATACCCATCCACAACAGCATCAGGATAACCATCGTAATGCCGACGCCTATCGTGCCCACGATCATACCGATCAAAATCGTAACGCCGTCTTTACTTAATAGCCCCAGTGACATAATCAGAACTCCCCAGCCGGGCGGGAAATTAGTCAATGGAATGGGCAACGCTATTGATATTGCAAATACAAAAGCAAAAATGCCGATAACCCTCTCCCACGTATGGATACTGACATAGGTCAGTCGCGGCTGCAAACGTTTTTCGATTTTCTTGAGCCACGGATTGGCCTTGATCACCATTTTTTCGAGACTTGTACGTTTGATTTCCTTTTCTTCAATCCAGGCGGGCAACCACGGCGCCTGCATGCCGAGTATCATCTGTATCGAAAAAATAAACAATGGAATGGAAAATAACGTTGTATAGCCAGGCGGCACAGGTACGGGCAGACAAAGCGGTAAAGCGGCAATTGCCAGCAAAACGCCGAAACCGCGCTCATGCAGTGAATTCTTTATCTCACCGATTGTTATCGTATCGCTGCGATAGACAACAACGACATTCTCCAGCAATTCGGATGTCGATCGCTCGTTATTGTTATTATTGTTGCCATTGGTGCTCATATGTGCTTCCTCAAAAACCAATCGATATCATTTCAGACAAGGCATACTTTATAAAGTATCGGCGCAACGCCGGCAATTATTCATAACGCAGCGCATCCACGGGTTTAAGGGACGCGGCTTTGCGCGCGGGGTAAAAGCCAAAGAAAATACCCACACCGGATGCAAAAGCAAATGCCAGTAAAATCATGCCCAGCGTGATGACAATCAGCATGTCTACCAGCTTACTGACCAGCCATGCGCCGCTTATGCCGAGCAATACACCCATCATGCCGCCCATGAAACAGATCATCATGGCTTCCAGGAGAAATTGCAGCAAAATAGCGCGCCGGTTGGCGCCGATAGCCATGCGGATGCCAATTTCACGGGTGCGTTCGGTAACCGATACCAACATGATATTCATGATGCCAATACCGCCAACCAGCAATGAAATCGAGGCAATCGCACCGAGCACGATGGACATGATTCTGGCGGTGCCGGTCGCGACATCCGCAATGGCGGTGAGATTGCGCACGGTAAAATCATTTTCCGCGCCTTCCGACAAGCGATGGCGCTGACGCAGCAACTGTGTAATATCGATTTCAGCCTCATCCATCATTTCAGCGGATTCGCCCTGCACCATCATGTAGCGTATGGAACCAGGGAATTGATTGCCGGTAATTTGTCTTTCGCTCGTTGTGATCGGGATCAGGACATTGTCATCCTGATCCCGCCCGCTCAGGCTTTGTCCCTTGGTGGCAAGCACGCCAACGACCAGAAAAGGGCGATTGGTAATACGAACGGTTTTACCGACCGGATTGGTCGTTCCAAACAATTTCTCGGCAGTAACCGCGCCCAACACGGCGACACGCGTAGCTGACCGGACATCCGATTCCGAGAAAACAGTCCCTTCCGCCATCTCCCAGTTTCCAATCATGAAGTAATCCGGCGTGGTGCCCGTAATCATCGTGCTCCAGTTTCTCGCGCTGTAATTCAATTGTGCTGTTCCGCTAATGACAGGCCCCGTAGCCCTGACTGACGGTAATTCGGCAACAGCGATCGAATCATTGATCGTCAGCGTCCTTACGCTACCGCTACCAAAGGTCAAACCACCCGAAGATGTTGCGCCCGGCAGCACAATGAACAGATTACTCCCCATGGTTTCAATGGATTGATTGATTTTTGTTTGCGCTCCCTGCCCGATGGAAAGCATTAATACTACCGCAGCGACACCAATCACCATGCCAAGCATGGTCAGGCCAGTGCGCAATCGGTTCATGCGCAAAGCCCGCAGCGCTTCTCCCAGAATGGTGGCAAAGTTCATGTGATTAAAAGAATACAGAGAATCAAGAAACAGCTTTAACTGTCCTGCATCATACCGCCTTGACCGACTCGTTCTCAAGCGCCTGATCGCCATCGTATACGATTCGACCGTCCTTGATTCGAATTAACCGGTGCGCATAGGCGGCAATATCATCCTCATGCGTGACCAGCACGATGGTCATTCCCTGCGCGCGATTCAGTTGTTCAAACAACGCCATGATTTCTGCGCTGGTCTGCGTATCCAGATTACCGGTGGGCTCATCAGCGAGAATCAACGGCGGCTGATTGATCAGTGCGCGACTGATTGCAACACGCTGCTGCTGACCGCCGGATAATTGATTGGGGTGGTGCAGCGCGAACTTCTCCAGTCCAGTGCGGCGCAACTGTTCGAGTGCTTTTACACGACTCTCAGAACGCTTTTCTCCAGCATACAGCAAAGGCGTTGCGACGTTGTCCAGGGCGGTCATGCGTCGCAACAAGTTAAATCCCTGAAAAACAAAACCAATATAACGATTACGAATACGCGCCAGTGCATCATTGGTCAATGCGGCCACGTTCTGGCCGGCCAGCCAGTAGTTACCGTTTGTAGGTGTATCAAGACAACCCAGTATATTCATGAGTGTCGACTTGCCCGAACCGGAATGCCCCATGATGGCGACAAATTCGCCTTTGTCGATATCAAGATTGATATCGTGCAACACCGGTGTCTCAATCGTGTTGCCCTCTGCATCGCAGAGACTGTAGCTTTTGTTCAGCTGCCGCATGCGGATTAATCCAGTTGTCATGATGGGTGAATTATAAGTCGCTCAAAACATCCGGAAACGAAACTGACTTGCTGAATCTTTTTTGCCGCTTTTATCGCGAATGATGACGGCATCACCTTCTTTTAACTCGCTCACCACAATTTCAGTGTAATTGCCATCGGTAATGCCTGTCGCCACATAGGCAACCGCACGCACCCCGTCAATTAGCTGGTACACGGTCACCTGGCCATCAGACTTCTTTTGTACCCGGGCTCCCGTCGAGCCGGCGGATTCGGCATCATCAGGTTGGTAACGTAACGCCGCATTGGGCATGCGCAATACATTCCGCCGCTGATCGACAACAAAATGAATATTCGCCGTCATGCCAGGCAAAAGCGCGCCTTCATCATTACTGACCATGGCGACGACATTATAGGTAACAACATTCTCCTGAATTGTCGGATTGAGCCGTACCTGTTTAACCGTGCCGGAAAATGTGCGATTCTGATAGGCATCAACGGTAAAATTAATCGGCTGACCAATGTGCAGGAGACCGATATCCGCTTCGGAAACACTGATATTGATCTGCATTTCGCGCAGATCTTTGGCAATCTGGAACAACACGGGCGTCTGGAAATTTGCCGCAACAGTCTGACCGATATCGACATCACGTGCAATAACCACACCTGAAATCGGCGACTTGATAATGCTGTAACTCAAATTGGCACGGTCCCGTTCAACCTGCGCCCGGCTGACCGCCAGTTGCGCACGTGCGGCATCCAGTTCCTGTTTGACGATGTCGAGCCCTTCCGCTGAAATGAATCCCTGCTCATACAACCTTTGGTGGCGCTCGAGCTTGCTTCTGGTGATGTTATGTTGTGTTTGCGCACTCAGCAGATTGGCGCCGGATTGCTGCAATTGCGCCTGTAGCAGCGCGGGATCGAGTTCTGCAAGAATCTGTCCGGTTTCCACTTCGTCGTTGAAATCGGCATACAACCGGGCGACAGTACCGGAAATCTGCGTGCCGACATTGACCAGTACGACGGGTGTCAACGTTCCGTTGGCGGATATGGTCTGAATGATATCGCCGCGATCGAGCGCGCGCGTCAGATAAGGATTGACCTTGCTCTCATCGCTGTCACGCGTGAACCAGTAAATTGAAACAGCAATAGTCAGCAATAAGGCTATAAAAGAAGACTTGGCGATGCGCATAAATTCGTGTTAGAAAAAATGACAAGCTTCATAAGCTGATCAACCGATGGGTAAAAAAACGCCTATGTTAACTGAGAAATCAGCCTGAACACCAATACTTCGTCGCAGCGGGTAATGGTTAAAGCAAAACTTGTGACCCGGCGCATCCGGTGTGGTTCAATGGTCAGAATGACTTTTAAATCTTTTTACACAGGCGGATAAATAAAATTAACCGAATTCAGCCATGTTTATAGTAAATTTTCCAATCACTTGCTAGAATTACGCACTTGTCTTTACAAGACACCCAAGAACTAAAAAAGATGAGCTCCTGGAAAAACCTGCTGCGCAGTCATCCGACCGCTCACAGCGGTTTCGTTTAGTTTTTCCAGGCGCCCGGATTTACAAGAACACTCAACCCTATAATAACACTAGGATTTTTCATGGCTATCGAAAATTATCGTCCCCCAAAAAAATTAACAACATTTTACCCACCGCAACGTATGCTGATGGGACCCGGCCCATCAGACACCCATCACCGTGTACTGTCAGCCATGGCGCGTCCGACACTGGGCCATCTCGATCCGGTTTTTGCCGAGATGATGGAAGAAATCAAGGATTTGTTACGTTATGCTTTTCTAACCAAAAACAAAATGACTTTTTCAGTTTCCGGCCCCGGATCCGTGGGCATGGAAATGTGTTTCGTTAACATGATTGAACCGGGCGACAAAGTCATCGTTTGCCGCAACGGTGTGTTTGGATCACGCATGATCGAGAATGTCGAGCGACACGGCGGCGTAGCTGTTGTCGTCGATGACAAATGGGGTGAACCGGTCGATCCGCAGAAAGTGGAAGATACACTTAAACAGCACACTGATGCCAAAATTCTGGCTTTTGTCCATGCAGAAACCTCAACCGGCGTGCTATCTGATGCAAAAACGCTGTGTGAAATCGCACGCAAACACGGTTGCATGACAATCGTCGACACCGTGACATCGCTGGGTGGATCACCTATCAGGGTGGACGAATGGGGTATCGACGCAATTTATTCCGGCAGCCAGAAATGCCTGTCATGCCCGCCCGGGCTATCACCGGTCAGTTTTTCCGAGCGCGTAACGGAATTCGTCAAAAACCGCAAAACCAAAGTACACAGCTGGTTCATGGACATCAATCTGCTGCTGGGCTATTGGGGTTCAGCCGCGCGCACTTATCATCATACCGCGCCAACCAATGCGCTGTACGCCTTGCACGAATCCCTCATTATGCTTTACGAGGAAGGTCTGGAACATTCCTGGGCACGCCATCAGCGCAATCATGAAGCCTTCAAGGCGGGCCTGGAGACCATGGGTATCCGCTATGTTGTGGATGCAAAGTACCGCCTGCCCCAGTTGAATTCGGTTTATATTCCAGAAGGCATTGACGACAAAACGGTTCGCGCCAGACTGCTTGATGAATACAGTCTTGAAATTGGTGCCGGATTGGGTGACTTTGCCGGAAAAGTATGGCGCTTTGGTTTGATGGGCACCTCGAGCAAAGTTGAAAATGTGGTGTTTTGCCTGAATGCGCTGGAAAAAGTATTGTCCGACATGGGCATGAAACTCAACCGCGGCGCGGCTGAATCAGCTGCGCATCAGTGTTATGCCAATCACCCACTGCCTTGATGCCGGCTGATTAGAGAGCACTTTCCGGGATTTTGCCGGTTTTCTTTTTTGAACCGTTTTCTATTTATACTTATCGCGCTTCAAAAGCTGATTCCATTCCGGTCTTCCACCGGAAGAGAAATTGGATTCAGAAACTATAAGAAAAAAATTTGAAGCGCGATAGATATATAGCCGGATAGAAATCGGTATTTATATAATTGATCTGGAACGATCGAATTATGATGTTTCTGGATTTTCCTATCGTTGTGGCAGCAGCACCGATACTGGCAGTTTTGATATCCTATTACGTAAATTTATTGCTCATACAGTGGAAAACTGCTGCGATACTCGATTATCCGAATTCAAGATCTTTACACGAAACCCCGGTGCCACGCATTGGCGGATTAGGTCTGCTGTTGGGTGCAATGTTGTCATGGCGTCTTTTTGCAGTTAATCTGCCTGTTTCCGTCTGGCTGAGTATAATCGTACTGATCAGCATTTCAATCGCGGATGATCTCTGGAAAATGCCTGTATGGAGCCGATTATGCGTGCATAGCCTGGCCGCTGCTGTATTTTCATTTTTAACCATCGACACACAAGACGGGCATATTCAGATATGCCTTCTACTGGCGATCATCTGGATGACGAATCTGTATAATTTCATGGATGGATCTGATGGACTGGCGGGTGGTATGACGCTGATCGGTTTTGGTTATTACGGGCTGGCTGCCTATTTGTCAAACAATATTGATTTTACTGTGATCAATCTCTCGATTGCGGCGGCCGCATTGGGTTTTCTGTTGCATAATTTTCATCCTGCGCGCATTTTTCTAGGCGATTCCGGATCCATTCCACTTGGCTATCTGGCCGCTGTAATAGGCTTTCTTGGCTGGCTGCATGAATTATGGTCTCTATGGGTTCCACTGCTCATCTTTTCACCATTCATAGTCGATGCTTCGATCACACTGATCAAACGCCTCTTCCACGGTGAAAAAATCTGGCATGCGCACCGGAACCATTATTATCAGCGATTGGTACAAAGCGGCTTGGGACACCGGAATACGGCGCTACTTGGTTATGCGCTGATGCTTGCCGCCGGGGCCTGTGCTGTCTGGATGAATACTCAGGACCTGACAGTGCAATCCATTACGGTTGCAGCTTGGGGCGGTCTTTATCTGGGATTGATGCTGATGTTGGATCTGAACCATA
>WBZL01005096.1_pt1 | contig 11033 bp, 7 predicted proteins | sample 5204291 | NCBI WGS metagenome assembly WBZL01 (sample SAMN12344345, study PRJNA552823) | activated sludge metagenome | biome: Activated sludge suspended growth; feature: Nitrification reactor; material: Wastewater; isolation source: activated sludge from nitrification reactor of wastewater treatment...
GAACAGCTGCTCGGCGGTGTCGGCGTGGACGAACTCGGGATGCTCGTCGCCGGCGCGCACGCTGATCGGCGCCCGCAGCGACGGGGTGGCGGCCATCATCACCCGGTTGGCCAGCTCCATGATCCGATCGGGGATGCGGTAGCCCACGCTGAGGCCGATCACCCGCGACGGCTTGTTGTCGGGCAGGTGCGTGAGCACGTCGTCCCAACCGTCGGGCGCGAGCGCGCCGGTGGCCTGGGCGATGTCGCCCACCACCGTCATGCTGCCGTTGAGCGATCGGCGCGCCGCCATGCGCAACTGCATCGGCGTGAGGTCCTGCACCTCGTCGATCACGATGTGACCGTAGGTGCGGATCTCCTCTTCGTCGTTGGGCACGCCCTTGCGCGGCGGACGGGGCCCGAGGATGTTGCGCGCCTCGTCGAGCAGCGCGACGTCGTGATCGGTCCAGCGGACCTCCGTGACGTCGGACGCCCGGTCACGGTGCAACGCCAGGTACTCGTGCTCGGCGAGGAAGCGCGAGCCGGCGAGCTTCAGCAGCGCCCGCGAGCCGAACAGGTCGTGCAGCAGCTCGGCCGGGGTGAGGACCGGCCACATGCGCTCGAGCGCCATGCGCACCTCGGGCAGCGCGCGGATCGCGTCGCGCACCTCGGTCGGGTGCAGGTCGGCGTCGCGCCAGGTGGCCGCCATCGCCGACCAGACCTCGCCCTCGACCCACTTGCGTGCGGCGTTGTGACGCCGGAAGCGCCGCTGAGCGGCTCGCACGATGCGGGCGGTCTCCTCGGCGCGCAGGCGCAGGAACCCCGTGCGGAACGGCACGACGACGTCGTCGCGCAGCGGCCGTTCGCGATCGGTGACCGCCTTGTCGATCACGTCGGCCATGCGCAGGTCGCCCTTGACCGTGGCGGCGAGCGGGCTGTCGGCCGGGTCGACGCCGTAGCGCGCCCAGTCGACGTCGGGCACGAGGTCGTTCAGCACGACCTGCTCGACCCCGGCCTCGCCGAGCGACGGCAGCACCCGCTCGATGTAGCGCAGGAACACCCGGTTGGGGCCGATCACGAGCACGCCCTGGTCCTCGAGCGGGAACCGGAACGTGTACAGCAGGTACGCCGCACGGTGGAGCGCGACGACCGTCTTGCCCGTGCCGGGGCCACCCTGCACGACGAGCACGCCGGCCTGTGGGCTGCGGATGATCTCGTCCTGCTCGGCCTGGATGGTGGCGACGATGTCGCCGAGCTGACCGGTGCGGCCGCGCTCGAGCGCGGCGAGCAGCGTGGAGTACCCGCGCAGCGGCGTGGGGCCGGAGACACCGGCGACGCCGGCAACACCGTCGGGGCCGGCGCCGACACCGGCGATGCCCTCGTCGTCGCCGACGCCGAGGTGGCCGTCGCCGAACAGCTCGTCCTCGAGCCCGAGGAGCTGACGGCTGTGCACGGCGAAGTGGCGGCGACGACGCAGGCCCATCGGCTCGCGGCCGGTGGCCCGGTAGAACGGCTCGGCGACCGGGGCGCGCCAGTCGACGACGACCGGTTCGCTGTTGTCGTCGGCGACCGCCAGGCGGCCGATGTGGAAGCTCTCGATCTCGTCGGGGGTCTCGGCCAACCGGTCGATCCGGCCGAACACCAGCGCGGCGTCGCCGAGGTCGAGCTTGGTGAGCCGGTTGACCAGCGCTTCGTCGAACACGTCGCGCTCGTAGCGGGCCTGGAAGGTGCCGCCGAGCGTGGCCTCGCTGAGGTCGCGCAACTTCCACGCGTCGGAGCGGCTCTGTTCGAGGCAGTCGTACGCGTGGTCGATGTACGCCTGCTCTTCCGCGAGATCGGGATGCTGCTGCGTCATGGGTCGGAAAAGCCTACCGGGCACCGTCGAAGCGGCCACGGGGCGGTGCGGCGTTCAGGGACGGATCCACCACGAGCTCAGGTAGGCCCCCGCGTCGTAGGCGAGCTCGGCGTCGCTCCCCGACGACCCGTCGAGCGCGACCCAGACCTCGACGTGCTGGGTGGCGGCGACGCTGATCTGGCGGCGGGCGAGGTCGATCCGGTACGGCTGGAAGCCGCTGCTCTCGTTGTCGCGGCTGGCCGAGGCGCTGTCGAGCACCGTGCAGGCCCCCGTGGCGTCGTCGCACAACGCGATCGCCGCCGTGATCTGCAGGCCGTGGTGATCGTCGGTCGGCGCGGCCCAGACGGTGATGCGATGGCGGCCGTCGATGACCGCCGCCCCGGCCGGGTCGTACGCGAACCGCTGGAGGCGGGTCGGGTCGGTCGGGTCGAGCGCACCGCCACGCAGCAGGTGCAGACCGGGCGAGCCGTCGCGGTCGACGTCGTAGTTGGGCAGGCCGACCTGCTGCGGGAGCACGCGGTCGGCGAGCGGGAGCACCGGGCTCGACGTGGTGTCGCCCGTCGTGGGCGCGGCGAACAGCAGCACCTTGTTGGTGATCGACAAGCCGGCGGCGACGGTGGTGGTCGGTGCGGGCGTGACGGGCGTGACGGGCGTGACGGGCGGTGGCACCGTGGTGGCGGTGGTGGCCTCGGGCACAGGAGCGGCGGGCGCCACATCCTCCGGCGCCTGGGCCGGGGCCGCGGCGGGCGAAGTCGTGTCGCCCGGTGCGAGCCCGGCAGGAGCGGGATCGCCGACCGGCGGCGGTACCTGCGCCGGGACGCCGGGCGCGCCGTCGGCCGGAACGGCGGTGGACTCGGCGCTCGCCGCATCCACCGATACGACCGACTCCGACCCGTCGGGCGTCGACACCGTGTCGGTCGTCGTGGTGTCGAGCACGAAGATCTCGGGCACACGCGCGGCGGCGCCGGCGGCGCTCTCCCCCACGTCGGAGACGGGCGCGGCGCCCTGCGACGCCCCGGCGAGACCCGCCTCGACCACCGTCACCTGCTCGGCGCGGATCGGCAGGTCGGCGGCCGCGGCCACGCCGACGGTGGCGGCGACGCCGATCGCACCGGTGGCCACGGTCGACAGCAGCGCGGGGAACGCCCCGGTCACGCCGGACGCACCCGCCGAGGCGGCCGCCGCCGAGTTGGTGGCGGTCGCGAACAGCGACTGGGGGAAGAGCGACAGTTGCGCCAGCCACGACAGCGGCCCCATCACGCGACGCAGGCGGCCGATCGAGATGTTCATGAAGGCGCGCACCACCGCCGGGTCGAAGTGCGATCCGGCGCAGCGCGCCAACTCGGCCCTCGCGTCCATCGGCGAGCGGGCGTGCTTGTACGACCGCGCCGACGTCATCACGTCGAACACGTCGGCCACCGCGACGATGCGGCCGGCCTCGGAGATCTCCGTGCCACGCAGGCCACGCGGGTAGCCGGAGCCGTCCCACTTCTCGTGGTGCTCCACCACCGCCTGCACCGCGCCGCCGAGCCACGGCGCGAGCGGCGCCGCCAGCTCCGCACCCCAGGCGGGATGCTGCTTGATGATCTCGAACTCGGCGTCGGTGAGCTTGCCGGGCTTGTTGAGGATCTCGATCGGCACCCGCAGCTTGCCGACGTCGTGGATGAGGCCGGCCCAGCGCAGCCGGTCGAGCTCGGCGCCGGACACGCCCATCTCGTCGGCGATCATCTGGGTGTAGGCCCGCACGCGTTCGCTGTGACCGCGGGTGATCCGGTCGTGCCGGCTCAAGGCCGCCACCAGGTCGAGCAGGTGCTCCGCCGCCGCGGCGTTGTCCTGGCGGCCGCCGCGGGCGTACCGCTCGACCCGCTCGTGCAGCTCGATGTTCGACGCCCCGTTGCGCAGGGCGATCTTGTAGCGCGAGGGCGCCTGGTCGGGGAACAGCAACGTGAGGTCGAGCAGCGCCGCCAGGGGCAGGAACCGTCGCATCAGGCGGTCCGACAGCTTGAGCGCCACGGTCGCCGAACCGGCGATCGCGGCCAGGCGAGCCACGAGCCAGGCGGTGTTCGCCGCCGGCGGCAGCGCACGGGACAGCACGTAGGCGGTGACGACGGACGCGACGAACGGCACCACCATCACCGACCACCGCACGGCGCGGGCCAGCCAGGGTCGGCCCTGCCATCGGTGGTCGCCGGCGTCCCCCGCCGCGCCCGAGCGCACCTCGGGTGCGTCCTGCTTGCTCGTCATCCGTTCCGCCTTCGCCCGCTCGCGCCTGCTCCTCGTCCTCTCCCTCGTGCGTGCATCGGCGCCACGGGTGGTCGTCTTGAGCCGAATCGACATGGGCGGGGCCCGTGGTTGGGGTGTCCCGCTAGCGTGCGGGACGCATGTCCGCCCCCGACACCGCTCCCGAGACCGCCGCTCCCACCTCACCCGACCTCGTGCCCGAGGCGCCGTTCCTTGCCGCTGCGCTGGGCCGGCCGGCACGGCACACGCCCGTGTGGTTCATGCGGCAGGCGGGCCGCAGCCTGCCGGAGTACCGGGCGGTGCGCGGCGAGGGCAGCATCCTCCAGGCGATCCGCAAGCCCGACGTCGCCACCGAGCTCACCCTGCAGCCGGTTCGCCGCTACGGCGTCGACGCGGCCGTGCTGTACAGCGACATCGTGGTGCCGGCGCACGCCGTCGGGTTCGGCATCGATGTCGCGCCCGGCACCGGTCCGGTGGCCGAACGGCCCTTCCGCGACGCCGCCGACCTCGCCCGGCTGGTGCCGCTCGATCCCGACCGGCACACGCCCTACGTGCAGGAGACCGTGCGCACGCTGGCCCGCGAGCTGCCAGCCGACGTGCCGCTGCTCGCCTTCGCCGGCGCGCCGTTCACCGTCGGCAGCTACCTGGTCGAGGGTCGTCCGAGCCGCACCTACCAGCACACCAAGCAGCTGATGCACACCGACGAGGCGCTCTGGCACCAGCTCATGGAGCGGCTCGCCGACCATGCGTTCGCGTTCATCTCGGCGCAACTCGACCACGGTGCCCGTGCGTTCCAGCTGTTCGACTCGTGGGCCGGTTCGCTCGCCGATGCCGACTACCGGCGCTTCGTGCTGCCCCACTCGCGGTCGGTGTTCACCCGGCTCGGCGAACGTCATCCGGGGGTGCCCGGCATCCACTTCGGCATCGGCTGCGACCACCTGCTCGAGTCGATGTACGAGGCGGCGTCGGTCGAGGGTCGCGCCACCCCGGTGCTCGGCCTCGACTGGCGCACCACCATCACCGGCGCCCGTCGGCGCCTGGGCGACCACCTCGTGGTGCAGGGCAACCTCGACCCCGCGCTGGTGCTGGCCGGCGCCGAGGTCGCGCTGGCCGGCACCGACGCGGTGCTCGCCGACAACGCCGGCCACCCGGGCCACGTGTTCAACCTCGGCCACGGGGTGCAACCCGACAGCGATCCCGACGTGCTCCACGAGGTCGTCCGCCGCGTGCACGCCCACACCGCCGACGGGGTGCACCCGTGAGCGCGACGCCGCACACCGCCGTGGTGCTCATGGCGTACGGCACGCCCCGCACCCGCGACGACATCCTCCCCTACTACACCGACATCCGTCGCGGTCGCCCGCCGACCGACGAGCAGCTGGCCGAACTGGTGGCCCGCTACGAGGCCATCGCACCGCCCGGCAGCGACCTGCTCTCGCCGCTCGCGGCGCGCACCGACGCCCAGCGCGACGCGCTGCAGGCCGCGCTCGATGTGATCGAACCCGGCGGGTACCACGTGGTGCTCGGCCTGAAGCACGCGGCGCCGATGATCGAACAGGCCGTGGCCGACGTGGTGGCGGCCGGGTTCCGCCGGATCGTCGGCCTGGTGCTCGCGCCGCACTGGTCGGCGTTCTCGATCGGCCAGTACCTCGACCGCGTCCGTGCCGCCGCCCCCGACGGGGTCGAGGTGGTGGGCATCGACAGCTGGGCGGTCGAGCCGGCGTTCGTCGAGTTCCTCGCCGCCGAGGTGCGTCGGCAGACGGCCGAACTGCCCGACGACACCAAGGTGCTGTTCACCGCGCACTCGCTGCCGCAGCGCATCGTCGCCGCGGGCGATCCGTACCCGCAACAGCTGCGCAGCACCGCCGAGGCGGTCGCTGCCGCGGCCGGGCTGTCGCCGTGGAACGGCTGGGCGCTCGCGTGGCAGTCGGCGGGACGCACGCCCGAGCCCTGGTTGGGTCCCGACATCCTGCAGGTGATCGACGAGCTGGCCGACAGCGAGAACGACGCCGGTCACGAACGCGGGATCCTGGTGTGCGCCTGCGGGTTCGTGGCCGACCACCTCGAGGTGCTGTACGACCTCGACATCGAGGCTCGCCACCGCGCCGAGCAGCGCGGACTGCGCTTCGCCCGCACCGCCTGCGTCAACGACGATCCGACCGTGATCGCCGCCCTCGCCCGACGCGTCGCCGACGCGGTGGCCTGAGCGGTCGACGACCATGAGCGTGCGACCGATGCGGGTGGCCGTGGTGGGCGGCGGCGTCACCGGCCTCGCCGCCGCGCATGCACTGCTCGCCGGTGCAGCCCCGGGCGCGGTCGAGGTCACCGTCGTCGAGGGCCAGGACCGGCTCGGCGGCAAGATCCGTACCACTCCCTTCGCCGGCGTCCCCGCGGTCGACGAGGGCCCCGACGCGTTCTTGGCGCGACTGCCGTGGGCCACCGGCTTCGCCCGCCGACTCGGGCTCGGCGAGCGGCTCACGTCGCCGCAACCCGGATCGGCCGCCGTGTGGTGGGACGGGCTGCAGCCGATCCCCGAAGGCCTGATGCTCGGCCTGCCCACCGACGTGGTGAAGCTCGCGCGCACCAAGCTGATCAGCTGGCCCGGCAAGCTGCGGGCCGCGACCGAGGTGCTCCGGCCGCTCACGTCGCTCGAGCCGGACTCCGTCGGTGCATACGTGCGTGCCCGCTTCGGCGACCAGGTGCACGAGCGGCTGGTCGACCCGCTCGTCGGCAGCATCTACGCGGCCGACACCGACCGCTTCAGCCTCGCCGCGGTGCCGCAACTGGCCGACCTGGCCGGCGCCGGCCGCAGTGTGCTGATCGCGGCACGTCGGCGACCGGCACCGGCCGCCACCGACGGCCCGGTGTTCTACGCGCCGACGGGTGGGCTCGGCGAGCTCACCGACACGGCAGGGCGGGCGATCGTCGAGTTGGGCGGGACGGTGCGGCTGGGTCATCCGTGCACCACGCTGCAGCGCGACGGCGAGGGCTGGCGGGTCGACGGCGACCCGGTCGACGCGGTGGTGCTGGCCTGTCCGGCGGCGCAGGCGGCGCGCCTGGTGGCCGGGGCCGGCCTCGACGGCGACGCCTCGTCGGGACTGCAGCGGATCGAGTACGCCGACGTCGTGATGGTCACCCTGGCGGTGCCGGCGGCCAGCTGGCCCGAGCGGCTGCACGGCATGTCGGGCTACCTGGTCCCCAAGCCGGTGCAGCACCTGGTGACGGCGGCGTCGTTCGGCAGCCAGAAATGGGCCCACTGGCGGGTCCCGGCCGGCGAGGCGGCGCGAGAGCAGGTGATCCTGCGGATCTCGTTGGGGCGCGACGGGCTGCCGGTGATGCACCTCGACGACGACCGCCTGGTGGCGGCCGCGGTGAGCGAGGTGAGCACACAGATCGGGGTCGACCTCCAGCCGACCGACGTGCGCCTCACCCGATGGCAGCGCGCATTCCCGCAGTACCGGCCGCACCATGCACGCACGGTGGCCGCGATCACGGCCGCGCTGCCCCCGTCGCTCGTGCTGGCGGGTGCCAGCTACCACGGCATCGGCATCCCGACCTGTGTGCGCTCCGCCGAGGCGGCGGCCGCGAAGCTGCTCGCCACCGGGGTGCCCGGCGCCTGACGGGCATCCTCGGTACCATCCCTGACGTGCATCGGCGGCCCCACCGTTCCTCCGCGCCACGCGCGACGACCTGGCCGACGGGCGTGATCGGCTCGATCACCTCCCTCGGACTGGTGATCGCGCTGGCCGCGTGCGGCGGCACCGGTTCCACCGCGGCGCCCCTCGCCGAGCTGACGGCACCGGACACCACCGACGCCACCGAGGTCGCCGCCGCGGCCGACGACGACCCGATGTTGGTGGCGCCCACCACCACCGAGGCGGTCACCACGACGGCGGCGCCCACCACCACCGAGCCGACCACCACGGCCCCGCCCACGGTGGTCGAGACGCTGCCCACGCCGGAACCGCCGCCCGAGCCACGTGCGGCCGAGCCCCGCGTCGAGCTCGGTCGGCTGCAGATCCCGACGATCGGGATCGACGTCGTCTTCCTGCAGGGCATCAGCCTCACGACGCTCGACCAGGGACCCGGGCACTGGCCGGGCACGGCGATGCCGGGGCAGACGGGCAACGTCGTCGTGGCCGGTCATCGCACCAGCCACAACAAGGACTTCCGCAACATCGACCAGTTGGCGCCGGGCGACGAGGTGCTGTTCACCACCGCCGACGGCACGTTCACCTATCGGGTCCGCGAGACGACGGTGGTGAAGCCCGACGCGATGTACATCATCGAGCAGACCTGGGCGCCCACGGCCACGCTGTTCGCGTGCCATCCCCCGGGCTCCACCCGTGAGCGGATCGTGGTGCATCTCGAGCTCGACCCGGCCGCCACCGCGCCGGCGACCGCATCGGTCTGACGCCGTCGGTCCGACTCGCCGGGCCGATCCGTCAGCTCACTCACCGGCTCACTCGCCGATGGCGGCACGGGGCGCGCCGGTAGTGTGGCGCGCCGTGCCCGGCCCTGTTCGTCGTCAACGCCTCGCGGCGTCCGCCCTCGCACTGGGCGCCGGCTTCACCGTCGCGATGTCACTGCCACCGTGGGGGTTCTGGCCGCTCGCGTTCGTCGGCGTGGCGTTGTTCGAGGTGTCGCTCGGCGAGACGCCGTCCCGCCGTGATCGCTGGTGGCGGGGCCTGCTGTTCGGTGCCGGCTGGTTGTTCCCCGGCATGGGGTGGATGTGGTTCCTCACCGCCCCCGGTTACCTGGTGGCGGGGCTGCTGTTCGCCGCGCTCCACGGACTGGCCGCGGTGATCGCACCGACCGGCCCGTGGCGCGTGATCGGACGACCGGCCGCCCACACCGTCGTCGAGGCGTTGCGGCTCGTGATGCCCTTCGGCGGCGTGCCGCTCGCCACGATCGCGATCGGGCAGGCGGGCGGCCCCCTGCTCGGCGTCGCCCGCGTGGGCGGCGTCGTCCTGCTCACCTGGTTGGTGTTCCAGATCGGTTTCGCCCTCGCCGGCCCGTCGCCGTACGTGCCGGCGATGGTGCGCCGCCGGGGTGCCAGGCCGCACCTGCACGGCGGGGCGGCGTTCCTGGCCGCCGTCGTCGTGATCGTGCTCGCCGCGGTGGCACCCGAGGGCGCCGACGCCGGACGCACGATGCGGGTCACGATCGTGCAGGGCGGCGGCCCACAGGGCACGCGCGCCATCCACACCGACCCGCGCGACGTCGTCGAACGCCACCTGGCCGCCACGTCGAGCATCGAGCCGGGCAGCACCGACCTGGTCGTGTGGCCCGAGAACGTGATCGACGTCGAGACCTTCGACGGCAGCGTCGAGCACCAGGAGATCGCCGCCGAGGCGAAGCGGATCGGCGCGCCGTTCGCGGTGGGCATCACCGAGGAGGTCGCCCGCACCTCGCCCGACGACCCGGGCGCGTTCTTGAACGCCCAGGTGGTCGTCGATGTCGACGGCACGATCCTCGGCCGGTACGAGAAGGTGCGGCGCGTGCCGTTCGGCGAGTACGTCCCGTTGCGCGGTGTGCTCGAGGGGCTCGGCGCGCCGGTCGACCAGATCCCGCGCGACGCGGTCGCCGGCACCGGCCCCGCGTTCGTCGAACTGGCCGACGGCACGCGCATCGGCGTCGCGATCTCGTGGGAGATCTTCTTCAGCAGCCGGGTACGCGACGGCGTCGACCACGGCGGCGAGTTCGTGATGAACCCGACGAACGGGTCGAGCTACACCGGCACCATCCTGCAGACCCAACAGGTCGCGTCGAGTCGCCTCCGCGCGGTCGAGTCCGGGCGATGGGTGGTGCAGGCCGCACCCACCGGGTTCAGCGCGTTCGTCGATCCCGACGGGCAGGTGCACCAGCGCACCTCGGTGAGCGAGCAGGCCGTCATCGAGCAGGAGATCGCGCTGCGCGACGGCCACACCTGGTTCCAGACGCTCGGCAACCTGCCGTTCTGGTTCCTCGCCGCCGCCGTGCTGGCCCTGTCGGTGTGGATGGCCGAGCGCGCACGCCGCCGGGTCACACCTCCAGCATCAGCGTGACCGGCCCGTCGTTGTCGATCGCGACCAGCATCTCGGTGCGGAACCGGCCGGTGGCCACCGTGGCCCCCAGTTCGCGGAGCCGGGCCACCACCCGCTCGACGAGCGGCTCGGCGTGCTCCGGGCGGGCGGCCGCGATCCAGCTGGGACGGCGCCCGGCGCTCGCGTCGCCGTAGAGGGTGAACTGGCTCACCACGAGCACCTCGCGGGTCGTGTCGGCCACCGATCGGTTCATCACCGCCGCGTCGTCGTCCATCACGCGGAGATGCCAGATCTTGTCGGCGAGCTTCACCGCCTGCGCCTCGCCGTCGTCGTGGGTGACCCCGACCAGCACGCACAGTCCCTGACCGATCTGCCCGACCACCTCGCCGTCGACGGTGACCGACGCCTGACGAACTCGCTGCACCAATCCACGCACGGTCCGTCATGTTGCCAGCTGCCAGACTCCCGTCCATGGTGGAACTGCAGGCCGGCAAGGCGACCGTGTTGGTGAGCCCGATCTCGGGCGGGCGCGTGGCGTCGATCGAGGTGGGCGGCGACGAGCTGCTCGTGACCGGGATGCCCGGCGACAACCCGATGCTGTGGGGCAGCTACCCGATGGTGCCCTTCGCAGGCCGCATCCGCGACGGGCGGTTCACCTGGGGTGATCGCACCGTGCAGCTGCCGATCAACCTGGAACCGCACGCGATCCACGGCACCGGGTTCACGAGCGCCTGGGACGTGGTGGACCAGGGGCTCGACCACGTCGAGCTCCAGTGCGCGCTCACCTGGCCGCTCGGTGGACGCGCTCACCAGCACCTGCAGCTCACCCGCGACGCGCTGGTGTGCGTGCTGACCGTCACCGCCGGCGGCGACCCGATGCCGGCCACGATCGGGTGGCACCCCTGGTTCCGCAAGCCGCTGTCGGCCGATCTG
>WBZL01005097.1_pt1 | contig 11032 bp, 9 predicted proteins | sample 5204291 | NCBI WGS metagenome assembly WBZL01 (sample SAMN12344345, study PRJNA552823) | activated sludge metagenome | biome: Activated sludge suspended growth; feature: Nitrification reactor; material: Wastewater; isolation source: activated sludge from nitrification reactor of wastewater treatment...
AACAGATCGCCCAGGCCCTGGTCGAAGACGAGCTCCGCGGGTACCCGCGAGTCGGAGCAGCCGAGGATGATGGCGAAGGGCTGCTGGCCGCCGGCGAGCTCGAGGCGGCGCGAGGGGCTCAGCAGGGCGGCGGACTGCCGCATGTCGGAGACGAAGCGTCGGTTGCCCTCGCGCAGGCGGTCGAGGGCCTCACGGGCCGGGATCATCGCTTGGGGTTCCTCTCGTCGAAGGCCGCCAGGTGGGCGGCCCGCAAGAGTATGCCAGGACGCGGCGGGCGCTCAGGCGGCGCCGGCTCCCCGGCGCAAGGCCTCGAGGCGGCTGATCGCCTGCAGGATGAGGGCGCGGTCCGCCTGCTCTTCGAGGGCAGCGTGGGCGAAGAGCAAGAGGGCGGCCGACGCCTCGCGCGGGATCTGCTGGGCACGGAACACCTCATACATCCCGTGGGCGAGGCTACGTACCCGCGGGCGTTCGCCGAGCTCGGCGAGGGCCAGGGCCAGGTCGAGGCTGACCAGCGCGGCGTCGTAGAGCAGGTCACGGGCGAGGAAGCCCTGCCGGACCTCCTCGAAAAGGACAGCGGCCTCGCGCTGCAGCCCCAGCCCGGCGTGCAAGCGGCCGTTCAGCCAGCGGCCCCGCAGGGCACCGAGCGGACCGGTGAAACGCCGGTAATGAGGGGCCAGGGCGTTGGCCAGGCTGAGGGCGGGGGCCGTCTTGCCGAGGTCGACCAGGACCCGCACTTCCTGGTGGAGGGCGAAGAAGAGGAGCTTCCCCTCCCCCAGGCCAGCGAGCTGGCGCTGGGCCTCGAGCACCCAGCGGCGAGCCGCCCGCGGCTCGCCCTTGACGCTGAGCGCCGCCGAGAGCTCGAGGCAGTACTGGCCGGCGCATTTGCGGTCGCCGAGCCGGCGCGCCTCGGCGAGGGCGGCATGGAGGTCGGCGACCGCCTCCGCATGGCGGCGCTGGTCGACCCGCAGGCGGCCGCGCAGCCAGTGGACGAGGGCGACGTGGGGGCCGCTTGGCGCGGCGTGCCGGGCAAGGCGCCCGACCTGGCGCCAGGCGCGTTCGGCAGCGTAGAGATCACCCCCGACTCGCCAGGCGTTGGCGAGCGCGGCCCAGGCGCTGATCCGCAACGCGGCCCTGCCGGCCAGGTCTCCGCGAGGCGCCAGCCGGGCGCAGGCACGGGCGGCGAGCGCCGCGGTGATCGCCGCCTCGGCGTCCTGGTGGACGGCATCGAGGCTGGCGGCGACCAGTGCCGCGACGACCTCGGCCACCGGCTCGCCGGCGAGCCGCGCGCGCAGCTCCTGGCGCCAAGAGAGGCACCAGGCCGCCGCCGGCAGGCCAGCCAGGCGGGCGATCACCGTCGGCTGCTGGGCCGCAGGCGGAGAGCTCACCGACCTTCTCCCGACCGGCGGGGACCGGTTCGTGGACGGGGCCACGAGCGCGGCCCGTTCTTCGCTGGCATCTTGGACAAGAGCATAGCGGAAGAGCGGCCTCTGCGGCAGCCCCTCGGCGCACTTTGCGACCGCTCTGGCGGCGCCAGCGTGGCTCTGCTCAGCGTGCCAGGCGGCCAGCTACGACCGCGGAGCGCCGCTCTGCCGAGTCGCCCGCGCGGCGCTCGGCATCAGCACCGGGCTGTGGAACGGCTGCCCGCTCGGCACCAGGTCCGGGCCGGCCTTCGCCGGGTCACGGTCGACGGCGGCAGGCGCCGGCGCGCCACCCGTGCCCCAGGCGCCGAACCGCTCGACGACGGTTGACGCCCAGCTCCACAACGCGCCCCACCAACCGGCGTCGCCGGGAGCGCTGCCGGAGTGGGGAGCCGCCATGGCGGCCGGCGCGAGCAGCAGGGTGAGGACGATGGCGAGGGCGGCGGTACGCCCGGGGCGAACGCGACGAAGAGTGCGAGCCATGGCTGGTCCCTTCCGCAGCGGAACGTCCAGAGGCCACCATGGTCCCGGCGCCCGCGAGCGATCTCCCACCCGGTCCAATGCCGGATCGCACCGGCCAGGCCCGGGCAAGTCCATCAGCGCCCAAAAAGGAGCGCTTAAATATTATGAATAGAGGTCATTTCGGCGAAGCATACACCGCCGTTGCGGCAGGGCACAGGTTCTTGCGCCCAGGTAGGGAGGGGCCGCCGGCCGCTTGCGGCCCAGCGGCAGCCCGGACCGAGCGGCGCGGCGGTCGCCTGCTGCACGGCAGGGCAACCCCAACGACAACGGCCCGCCAAGAGGGCGGGCCGGTCGCGAAGCGCAGTGAGAGCGACAGGGTCAGCCGAAACGGCCGGTGATGTAGTCCTCGGTCTGCTGCTTCTGAGGCTTGATGAACAGCTTCTCCGTCGCCCCGAACTCGATCAGCTCACCGAGGTAGAGGAAGGCGGTGTAGTCCGAGACGCGGGCCGCCTGCTGCATGTTGTGAGTGACGATGACCTGCGTGTAGTCCTTCTTGAGGTCCTGCATCAGCTCCTCGATCTTCGCCGTCGCTACCGGATCGAGGGCCGAGCACGGCTCGTCGAGCAGGATCACCTCGGGCTCGACGGCGATCGCCCGGGCGATGCACAGGCGCTGCTGCTGGCCGCCCGAGAGGTCGAGGGCGCTGCCGTCCAGGCGGTCCTTGACCTCCTCCCAGAGCGCCGCTCCGCGCAGGCTCTTCTCGACGATGTCGTCGAGCAGCGAGCGACGGTTGATGCCCTGGATGCGGCAACCGAAAGCGACGTTCTCGTAGATCGACTTCGGGAACGGGTTCGACTTCTGGAACACCATCCCGATGCGCTTGCGCAGCAGGTTCACTTCCACAGACGGGTCGTAGATGCTCTTGCCTTCGAAGCGGATCGCCCCCTCGATCCGCACGCCGTCGACGAGGTCGTTCAGGCGGTCGATGCAGCGCAGCAGGGTCGACTTGCCGCATCCCGAAGGGCCGATGAAGGCGGTGATCTTCTTCGCCGGGATGTCGAGCGAGATGTCCTTGAGCGCCTTGGTCTCGCCATACCAGAGCGATAGCCGGTCGATCTCCAGGATCGGGTCGCTGATCTGCAGGTCGCCGGCGCTCATACCGCGCTCCCCTTGTAGCGCTCCCGCAGCCGGTTGCGCACCGCGACGGCGAACAGGTTGAGGGCGGTGACGACGAAGATCAGCAGCAACGCGGTGGCGAAGACCAGGGGCTTGGTCGCCTCCACGTTGGGGCTCTGGAAGCCGACGTCGAAGATGTGGAAGCCGAGGTGCATGAACTTCCTCTCGAGGTGGATGTAGGGGAAATGGTGGTCGATCGGCAGGGTGGGCGCCAGCTTGACCATGCCGACGATCATCAAGGGCGCCACCTCACCGGCGGCGCGGGCCATCGCCAGGATCACCCCGGTCAGGATGCCAGGGGCGGCCGCCGGCAGCACGACCTTCCACGTCGTTTCCGCCTTGGTGGCACCGAGGGCGAGCGAGCCCTCGCGGACGATGCGCGGCACCGCCGCCAGGCCCTCCTCGGTGGCGACGATCACCACCGGCACGGTGAGCAGCGCGAGAGTGAGGGCCGCCCACAGGATGCCGCCGGTGCCGAAGGTCGGGGTGGGTAGCGCCTCGGGGAAGAACAGGCGGTCGATGGTGCCGCCCACCAGGTAGACGAAGAAGCCGAGCCCGAAGACGCCGAAGACGATCGACGGCACACCGGCCAGGTTGTTGACGGCGATGCGTACGGCGCGGACGAGCGGCCCTTGCTTGGCGTACTCGCGCAGGTAGAGGGCGGCGAGCACTCCGAAGGGGGTGACCAGGAAGGTCATCAAGAAGACCATCATCACCGTGCCGAAGATCGCCGGGAAGATGCCGCCCTCGGTGTTCGACTCGCGCGGATCGTCGAACAGCAGCTCGCCCATCCGCGAGAGATAGAGCCGCAGCCGCCCCAAGGTACCCAGCTGGTTGGGCCGCACGGCGCGCACCACGGCGCCGACGGCGACCTCCTTCCTGGTCCCGTCGGCGGTCTCCATCACCAGGTGCTCGCGCAGCAGCGTCTCGCGGGCGGCGAACAAGCGCTCGGAGAGGGTGTGGTACTCGGACTGCAGCTCGGCGTTGCGGGCGTCGATCTGCGCTTGGCGACGGGCCTTCTCGTCCGCTGAGAGCGTGCTCAGCTCGAGCTTGCGCTCCGCCAGGCGCAGCTTCTCGATCTCGTAGTTGACCTCACCGATCGGGCCCTTCTCCAGCTTGGCGAGCGACTTGCGCAGCTCGACTTTCTGGGCATGGAGCCGGGAGAAGGCCGGCCACACGGCGTCGCTGCCGCTGGCAAGCACCTCGTCCCCAGACTTGAGCTCGGCCATGCGGCCATAGAAGGGCCCCCACTCCAGGCGTTCGAGCAGCACGATGTCCCGCGGCTCGCTGCGCTCGGCGATGGCGCTCTCGTCGAGCCACAGGAAGTCGGCGCCGGTGACGTCGCGGTTGCCCACCTTGAGGCGCACCCGGTAGAGAGGCTCGTCCGGGTTCTTCCACTGCCCCACCGGCACGGTCTCGCGCTGGTTGATCTCGCCCATGAGCAGGCGGTCGTCGGTGGTCTTGACCAGGGTCACCGGCGCCTGCCAGAAGTAAGCCAGGCCCTCGCGGGCGATCAGCCCCAAGAGGCCGATCACCAGGAGCAGGTTGAGGGCGAGGGCGCCGCCGCACAGCCAGGTGAAGGCGAGGCCGAGGCGCTCGGTGCGCCGCCGCCGGCCGGCTTGCTCGTTGAGCTCGGCCTCGCGGGCCGAGGGCGGCGAGTTCGGGGAGTTCTCGAGGGCAGCCATCCGTCGATCTCAGAGCCGCGAGTAGCGCGAGCGCAGCCGCTGGCGCACCACCTCGGCCGCGGTGTTGACGAGGAAGGTGAGGATGAAGAGGGCGAGGGCGGCGAGGAAGAGCGTGCGGTACAGCGTGCTGCCCGCCGGCGCCTCGGGGATCTCCACCGCGATGTTGGCCGAGAGGGTGCGGAAGCCGTTGAACGGGCTCCAGTCCATGATCGGTGTGTTGCCGGTCGCCATCAGCACGATCATCGTCTCGCCGATGGCGCGGCCGAAGCCCACCATGATGGCCGAGAAGATGCCGGGGGAGGCCGTCGGCAGCACCACGCGGGTGACCGTCTGCCAGCGGTTGGCGCCCAGCGCCAGCGAGCCCGAGACGAGGTTGCGCGGCACGTTCGAGAAGGCGTCCTCGGCGATCGCGAAGATGATCGGGATCACCGCGAAGCCCATCGCCAGGCCCACCACGATGGCGTTGCGTTGGTCGTAGGCGAGGCCGGTCGTCTCGCGCAGCCAGTCGGTGAAGCTGCCGGCGAAGAGCGCGAGCTCGAGCCACGACGACAGGCGCACACAGAGGGCGATGGCGACGCCGAGGACGACCACGAAGCCCAACGCCTCGACACCGCTCGGGTAGCGGTTGCGGACCCGCAGCGGCTGGCGATGCCAGAGGGCGCCGGCGCCGACCACCGCCAGCGGTAGCACGATGAGCATCAGGACGAGGCCCGGGAGCAGGCGCTCGACCCGCGGCGCGAGCCACAGGCCGGCGAGGAAACCCAGGACGACAGTGGGCAAGGCCGCCATGATCTCGACCGTCGGCTTAACCTTGCGCTTCAAGGCGGGGTGCATGAACTGCGACGTGTACATGGCACCCAGCACACCGAGGGGGATGGCGAGGACGAGCGAGAAGAAGGTGCCCTTGAGGGTCCCCACGACGAGTGGCGTCAGGCTGAGCTTGGGCTCGAAGTCGTCGCTGCCGCCGGTCGACTGCCAGACCAGCTCGGGCTTCTCGTAGCCCTCGTACCAGACCTTGCCGAAGAGGCTCTTCCAGGTGATCTCGGGGTGCGGGTTCCACACCGAATAGCGCTCCAGGCGCCCGTTGCCATCAGCTCCCTGGCCGGCGAGCACGATGCCGTTCGCCCGTGACGGCAGGCCCACGGCGGCGAGGCCGGCGAGGCCCGGCTTTCCCCGCCAGAGGGTACGTTCCGAGGTCGAGTGGTAGAGGCCCACCTGGCCTTCGCTCACCGCCACGAAGCCCTTGTTGCGCAGCGACGGCACGATACCGAGAACGGCCGACGGCTGGGCCGGGAAATCACGCACTCGGGTCAGCTTGAAGGCGTCCCCCGGCTGGCGGACGCGGAACCACACCGAGAGCGCGCCGTCCGCCTGGCCCACCACCAGGGAGCGGTCGCCCGAGAGCAACGACAGGGCGGTCACCGCCGCGGTCCCGGCTGTGCCCCGGTCGGCCTCACCGACGGCGGCGTCGCTCAAGGTCCAGTGCAGCAGCTCGCCGGTCGGCGAGGCGGCGTAGAGGTTCTTCTGAGCATGATCGAGGAGGAGGCGAGAGACCGGCAGCGGCAAGGGCGCGGCCAGACGGTTGACCTCCTCGCTCTCCTCGCCGGTGATCGCGTTGACGCTCACCTCGCGGCGCACCACCACCAGCTCGCCGGCCACCACGCCCACGGCCGTCGCCGAGCCGTCCTCGCCCAGGCGGGCCGTGAAGGCCTCGACGGGGGTGCCGGGGTCGGCCAAGGTGAGCTCGTGCACCGCTCCCAAGGCCGGGGCGACGGTCTGCTGCCCGTCGATGAAGCGGGTCTCCCAACGCACCAGAACCAGCCGGGCGCGGCCGTCCCGGCTGAGCGCCACCAGCTCGCTGCCACCGGGCGGCGCCGCCGCGGCGACGAGGTCCGGCGGCACCACCTCGGCAGCCTCCGGCGCGTTCGGTGGCCCTGCCAGCGCCGGGACCAGCGCCTCGTCGAGCACCGTCGCGTGGTCGGCAAAGCGCAGGCCACGTACCCGCCCGTCGCGGCCGATCCCCACCACGTGGCTCTGGTACTCGTCCACCTGGATCGCCAGGAAGGGCGGCAAGCCCGTGTCGACCACACCGGCGGCCTCGACGCGCGCGGCGCGGGTAAGGGGCCAGACCTCGACCAGGATGAAGACGAGGATGCCGAGGATGCCGAGGATGATCGCCATCCCGCCGGCGCGGACGAGGAAGGTGGTCAGACGGTCGAGCCCGAGCCGGCGGCGCAGATGCCGGGCTGGATCGGGGCGGGTGGGGGCGGGCATCGGAGAGGGTCTTCTCGACGACGGCGTAGAGCGGCGGGTGCAAAGGGCGCGACCGAACCGGTGACCGCGGGCCCGCGGTGGCGGCCGCGATCACCGGGCGGGCAGCTCACTCAGAGCTTACCGAGCTCCTCCTGGCAGATCTTGCCATTGAGCGGCAGGTAGCCGTCCTTGACCACGATCTCCTGGCCCTGGTGGCTGCAGACCAGCTTGACGAACTCGCGCACGAGGGGGTCGAGCTCCTTGCCGGGCGCCTTGTTCACGTAGACGTAGAGGAAGCGGGCGAGCGGGTACTTGCCGCTCTCCACGGCGTCGTAGGACGGCTCGTAGTACGGCGCGCCGGCCTTCGCGGCCAGCTGCAGGGCCTTGACGCCCGAGGTGCGGTAGCCGATGCCGGAGTAGCCGATGCTGTAGAGGTCCTCGGTGACGCCCTGCACCACCGACGCCGATCCCGGCTGTTCCTTGACCGAGTCACGGTAATCACCCTTGCAGAGGGCGTGCTCCTTGAAGTAGCCGTAGGTGCCCGACGCCGAGTTGCGGCCGTAGAGGCTGACTGGACGGCTACCCCAGGCGGCGACCCCGGCGTCGCCCCAGGTCTTGATCTCCTTGCCACCGCAGGCCCGGCTCTTCGAGAAGATGCCGTCGACCTCGCTGAGAGTGAGCTTGTCGAGCGGGTTGTCCTTGTTGACATAGACGGCCAGACCGTCGAGGGCCACCCGGAAGACGGTGGGCTTGTAGCCGTACTTCTTCTCGAACTCGTCGATCTCGGTGGGCTTCATCTGGCGGCTCATCGGCCCCAGCTGCGAGGTGCCGGCGATCAGCGCCGGCGGCGCCGTCGAGGAGCCCTTGCCCTCGATCTGGATGCGGATGTTGGGGTACTGCTTCTTGAGCCCCTCCGCCCACAGAGTCATCAGGTTGTTCAGCGTGTCGGAGCCGACACTGTTCAAGCTGCCGGAGATACCACCGACCTTCTGGTACTCGGGAAGGCTCTTGTCGACCTCGATCGCCTGCGCCAGCACCGCCGTGCTGCTGCAGGCCAGGGTGAGCGCCGACACGACACCTAGGATCCTCTGCTTCATCTCGACATCTCCTTGGGGTTCTTGAGCGGCCAGACTGCGGCCCTGGAACGAGGAGAGACTGTCAACCCGGTGCGGCGGCGCTTCTCCCGGCTTGTGACAGCCGTGTGACAGCCGGCGGTGCCGGCGGGCGGGTCAGGACCGCGACGAGCCGCCGCTCAGCAGGTGGCGGATGCGCCCCAGGAGAACGTTCAACGGGTGCGAGCGGTCGAGGAAGCGGAGCACCGGCCGCCGGCGCAGGCCCAGCTCCCTCTTGAGGCGGCGCAGCCGCTTGTTGCGCGGGTCGACCGCCAGGCCCTGGTCCACCGCCTTGACGGCCGCGGCCCGGTTCTCGACGTGCAGATAGGCATAGGCGAGGTTCAGGTAGGTCTCGCCGCGGTAGAAGTCCACCTTCGCCGCTTGCCGGCACAGCTGCAGCCCCTCACGCTTGCGGCCCTCGAAGCGCACCAGGCCGTAGCCCAGGTAGGAGTAGAAGACGGCCGGCAGCTCGCCCTCGCTGGCGGTGTCGCGAGCGACCTCCGACAGCTGCTCGTAGCCCCCCTTCCAGTCGCCGCGACGGCAGGCGGCGATCGCGCGGTCGACGGTGTCGAGCACCTCTTGGCGGGGCGTTGACATTTCCTTTTAGCTTAGTGCGCATAGCGCTACACCGCAAGGCCGCCGGACGGCGCCCCGGCACCCCCATGCTAAGCTCGCATCAGGCCCCTGGATCGCAGCCGGCAGCGGTGCCGGCCCTCACTCGCAATGAGTCAGCGCAAGAGCCGCGACGAGCTGCGGCGTTCGTCGATCGACACCAGCCAGTTCATCGGCCTCGCCCGGCTCTACGCCCGCCAGGGCGCTGACGAAAGGGCCCTGCACTACCTCCGCGCTGCCGAGCAGATGGGCCTCGAGCTCCCCGAGCCGCACCGGGTCCGCGGCGAGCTGTGGCTGCGCCGCGGCCGGCTCGAGGAGGCCACCGAGGAGCTGCGCCGGGCCCTCACGCTGGATCCCTTCGACGGCGCCCTGGCCGAGCTCCTCGGCCTCGCCGAGCACCGTCGCGGGCACTACGCCGAAGCGGCGGCCGCCACCGCCCGCGCCTTCCTCCTCGTCGAGAGCCTGACCGGGGACGACGCTCGGCGCCTGCGCCGGCGGCTGACCACCCTCAAGCGGATCCTCAACTGGCAGACCTCCGAGCTGCGCGGCCTCTTCGAGGAGGTCCGCAGCGAGCTCGACATCGCCCTCGACCGGCTCGACTTCAAACGGGAGGCGATCTCCGGCCGCAGCGACCTGCCGAGCAGCGAGGCGCTCGACCATGGGCTGCCGCCACCGGCCCGCGGCGGCGCCCTCGACCTCGCGCACCGGCTGCGCCAAGCGGCGGTGCTGCGCGAGCTCTCCGACGATCAGATCTACCGGCTGTCGAGCCTCGCCCGCGCCGAGCAGTACGCCGCCGGCGAGCACATCTACAGCACGGGCGCCGCCGGCAGCGACCTCTTCTGGCTCGAGAGCGGCAGCGTGCGGGTGGAGCGCGAATCGCCCTACGGCACCTATGCGCTGCGCGAGCTCGCCACCGGCACCCTGTTCGGCGAGGCGGCGCTCTTCGGCGAGCCAGGCCGCGAGGGCGATGCCGTGGCCCGTGAAGCGATCAGCCTGCTGCGCCTCGAGGCCCGGGGGCTCGCCGCCGTCCTCGCGGCAGAGCCCGAGCTCGCCTCCCGCTTCACCTGGTGCCTGTGGCGCTCGCTCGCCTCCAAGCTGCGGGCGAGCAACGACCAGCTGCGCGGGATCTTCACCACCTTGCCGGCCGGCCGGCCGGCGAGCGGCGCCCCGCGCGCGGCGCCCGGCAGGGCGGAAGAGCTGCCGAACGTCGACCCGCCCAGCGAGGACACGGTGCAAGTGCTCCGCGAGCAGGGCCTCTCCCAGCGCGACCTCCTCACCTTCGCCACCTTCTCGCGCGAGAAGCGCTTCGCGGCCGGCAGCTACCTCTTCCGCGAGGGAGACCCCGGAGACGAGCTCTACGCCGTGGTGGAAGGGCGGGTGCTGATCTCGAAGTTCATCCCCGGCGGTGGCGACGAGGCGCTCGCCCTGCTCGGCCGCGGCGAGTTCTTTGGCGAGATGGCCCTGATCGACGGCCTGCCCCGCTCCGCCGACGCGCGGGCCGAGAGCGGCCCGGTCACCGTGCTCGCCCTCGACCGCGCCACCGTGCACGAGCTGCTGCAGATGGACCCCACCGCCGCCCTCGACTTCCTCCACCTGCTCTGTCGCCTGCTCGCCCGGCGCCTGCACGAGATCGAAGAAAAGTGGATCGGCTGGCAGATCCTGGGTGGCGCGCCGCCGCTCGGCCAGCTCACCTCGCCCGCCCCGGCCGCCCCCTGAGCGCCGCTAGCCCGACTTCCGCAGCTGCCGCGCCGTGACGTCTTGCTTCCAGACACATACGTCCTCTTGAGGTCGAAAGTCGGCACTACATCTCGGGGTCAGCGGGGGTGAGGGCGTAGCCTTTCGGGCAGGCGCAGGCCAAGGCGGTCGAGCAGGGCGGCTTCGGGCTGGGTCGGGCCTGACAACGCTGCGCAGCCGCAGCTCGCGCGGCGTGGCTTCGGCGGTGGGCAGGGCGACATCGGCGCTGGTGAGGCCGGCGAGCTCGTGGAGAAGGGTGCGAGCGCTGGCGCCGAGGCCGGCGCGGTGCGTCCACTGTTCGAGGGTCTTTCACAGCACGAAGGCCAGGAAGCAGACCAGGATGTGGCCCTGGACGCGTTCCTTCTTCTGGTGCCGGATCGGGCGCAGGGCCAGGTCCGACAGTCGGATCATCCCCGCGCCTGCGGGGAACGGAGCAGGGGGCGGCTCGTTCTCGCGGCGTTCAACAACGGATCATCCCCGCGCCTGCGGGGAACGGGGTCGGCTCCTTTTCGGGCCGTGGAACGACCACGGATCATCCCCGCGCCTGCGGGGAACGGTGCAGGATGGCCGAGTTCTATAT
>WBZL01005099.1_pt1 | contig 11029 bp, 8 predicted proteins | sample 5204291 | NCBI WGS metagenome assembly WBZL01 (sample SAMN12344345, study PRJNA552823) | activated sludge metagenome | biome: Activated sludge suspended growth; feature: Nitrification reactor; material: Wastewater; isolation source: activated sludge from nitrification reactor of wastewater treatment...
GGCCGACGAGGGGGGCGATCTCTGCCTGCCGGACGACGACGCGAAGGTCGACGCGTGCCTGGCCGAGCATGAGCTCTGCACCGCGTGCGCCGCCAACGACGCGGAGCTGGCCGCGTGCGTCGACGTCTTCGAGGCCTGCGTGAACCCGCCGACCTGAGGCGGACGCGGGGCGCGGAGGCCCGTCGCCGGCTCGAATGGGCCAGCGGCGGGCCTCATCATTTTCGGTGTTCGCGCGGGCGCGACCGCGAGGGCGCGGCGCCCCTCACCGGAGGGGCGACGCGCCGCCGGCGGCGTTCAGGGGGTGAGGAGCGCGCCGAGGAAGCACATCTCGTTCTGGGTGCCCCAGCCCGGGAGGACCGCTTCGGCGGCGTCGCGGGTGTCGTAGGTGCAGGTGACGCGGAGGCTCGCGCCGGGGTCGATCGGCGTCGCCTCGGCGAGGAAGTAGTGCATCTGCCAGTGGAAGTCCCAGGCGGGGACGTCGGCGGCGCACTGGTAGTCGCCGTCGCCGTCGCCGTCGAGCTCGACCCGCATGGTGCGGCCGCGCTCGTGCATGTGCGGGAAGAGGCCCCAGAGGCGAGCGGAGGGGAGGCCGAGGTCGGCGAGCCAGGCGCCGACCGGGACCTCCCACGTGTACGACGCGGACGCCTGGCCGGGGGCGAGGGAGGCCGGCGGGTCGTCGTAGAGGGTGTCGAGGAAGGGATCGAGCGAGACGTAGATCGCCTCGAGATCGACCTGGTCGGCGAGGCGGAGGCGGATCGTCGTCGAGTCGGAGGCGCCGGCCTCGGCGTGGCCGGCGAGGTTGTAGTGGACCTGGACGACGAGGAGGTCGTCGCGGCGGACCGGCGCGCCGACGCCCGCGGGGAATTCGACGGCGCCCTGGCCGGGGGCCCAGACGACGGGCATCGAGTCGACGTCGACGTCGTCGCCCGCGAGGCCGAAGCAGGGCCAGCCCTCGCGGTCGGGCGACTCGGCGTCGAGGGCCTCGATCACGTCGAGGTTGGTGACGCCGCCGCCGACGTCGTGCGAGGGGTCGACGGGCATGACGAGGACGTGGTGGACGAGCGCGGGGTCGCCGGGGAGCACCTGGTAGCCGGTGATGTAGGCGTCGGCGGCGAGGGCCGGGTCGAGGAGGAAGCAGCGGTACTCGTCGAAGGCGGCGTAGGGGCCGCCCTGGGCCTCCGGCACGAAGTCGGGGGTGGCGAGCGCGAGGGCGCCGGTGAGGTCGGGGTCGGCGGGGACGACGAGGTCCGTTCGCGGCTCGCCCGGGGCCAGGCCGCCGTCGACCCACGCGGCGATCCGGTCGATCTCGTCCTGGGTGAGGGTGGGCGCGTCGCGGAAGTCGCCGCAGGAGCCGTCGCTGACGACGCCCCAGGGCGGCATCGTCCGCGCCGCGGTCGCCGCGACCGAGGCCGGGCCCCAGGCGGCGGCGTCCTCGTAGGTGTCGAGGCGGAAGGGGGCGATCCCGCCGTCCCGATGGCAGGTGACGCAGCGCTCGAAGTAGATCGGCGCGACGTCCTGCCAGTAGCGGAGCTCGGCGGCGCCGGCGTCGCCGGTGTCGCTCGCGTCGCCGCCGCAGCCGGCGGCGAGGGCGAGCGGGATGGCGATGGCGATGTGTCTTTTTAGACATGAATGATTGGGCATGTTCACCTGAATCTTCCTCTCCGGCCGCCCGGCGAGCCCGGCGGCGGCCGACCCTTCAACACCGGCGCGGGCGGCGGGTGTCACCCGGAGGTGGCGGTGCTCCCTCGTTCGGCGACGCGGGGCCGCCGTCAGGGTCCGCGCGCCGCGATGGTCCGAGTTCCGACCTTCATCGTCGGCCGGCGGCGAGGCTCAGAACGAGAGGCCGGCGATGAAGCCTGGCCAGGCGGCGATCCAGGGGTCGGCGTAGGAGCGGTAGGGGTAGCCGGGGCGGACGTGGGCGCCGAGGCCGTCGGGGTCGACGGCGACGTTGGCGGTGGGGCCGGCGTAGAGGGCGAGGCGGGGGAGCGCTTGCCAGCCGATCCGGAGGCGGAGGGAGTCGACGAGGGCGGGGCGGCGCGGGGCGTCGAAGCCGGGGTGGACGCCGTAGATGATGTTGTCGAGGTCGATGAAGACCTTGGGGTGGGGGCGGAAGCGGGCGCCGAAGCCGAGGCCGTAGAGCCAGCCGGCGCCGGGGCCGGTGGGGTGGGCGCCGGCGGTGAAGAGCACGTAGGTGCGGCGGGCGTCGAGGCGGAGGCCGAGGTTGAGGGCGGCGAGGTCGGAGGTCCAGAGGTCGACGTGGACGCCGCCCTTGCGGGTGATCGGGAGGAGGGCGAAGGAGGCGCCGGCCTCGTCGGCGTAGTTGACGAGGCCGAACTGGGCGCCGCGGACCCGCCCGCGGGTGACGTTGACGAGGCCGAGCTGGACGCCGGCGACCTCGCCGGCGAGGGTGACGGTGCCGAGCTGGAGGCCGCGCACCTCGTCGCCGACGCTGGCGACGCCGGCGATCTGGACGCCGCGGAGGCGGCCGCCGGCGAGGTTGACGCCCGGGGCGAACTGGACGCCGGCGAAGTCGCGGCGGCTCCAGTTGGCGAGGGCCGCCCACTGGATCCCGCGGAACTCGGCCTCGGCGAGGTTGATGCCGACGGCGGCCTGGACGCCGAGGCCGGGGCCGCGGAGGCGGGTCATGCCGACGGCGGCCTGGACGCCGCCGAGGCCGTCGTCGAGGGTGGTGGCGCCGAGCGCGGCGACCAGGCCCTCGACGCGGGCGACCCGATCGACGCCGGCCGAGAGCGAGAAGTTGTTGGTGATCCGCTTGCCGGGGTGGCGGGCGTTGAGCGAGCGCTGCGGGGTGACGCCGAGGTTGAAGGGGACGCGGAGGTGCTCGGGGTGGTCGGGGTCGGGGTCGGCGGGCGAGGGGGGGGCTGGCGCGTCGCCGCGGCGCTGGGTGGGCTCGGCCTTCAGCGGGCTCAGCGACGAGGGGGCGAGGAGGACGGTCTCGCCGTCGCGGAGGGTGACGCTCGCCCGTGAGAGGCGGCCGCCGTCGTCGACCGTGACGGCGTATCGACCTGGCTCGAGGGCCAGGGTGATGGGGCCGGCGCCGGCGCCCTTGACGAGCTCGGCCTCGAGGTTGCCGTCGGCGTCGCGGATGAAGACGCGGCCGCCGAGCTCGGCGCTCATCTCGATCCGGGCGGTGGTCTGGCGGAGGTCGGTCATCACCAGGTCGCCGGTGCCGGCGAGCTGGATCTCGTAGGCGGCGTGCTGGGGGCCGCCGGCGCTCCCCTCGGTGCGGGCGAGGGTCTCGTCGAAGGCGAAGCGGTAGGCCTCGCCGAGGGTCACGAGGCGGTCGTTGTCGACGTCGGCGGCGCCGCGGAGGCCGGTGACCAGGAAGTGGGTGAAGAAGGAGCCGCGGACGCGCTCGGACTCCTGGGCGGCCTCGTCGGCCGACGACGAGGTGAGGAAGGCGTGCCCCTTCACCGACGAGCCGCCGACCAGGAGGGGGGCGCGGCGGGTGCCGCCCTTGAGGCGGGTGAAGGCGCCGGAGGAGCACGAGTCGAGGATGCCGATCCGCACGTCGGCGGGGACCTGGTCGATCCACTCGCGGAGGACGCGGTACTCGATCTTGTCGCCGCCGATCAGGAGGCCGGTCTCGTCGGAGTGGCCGGAGTAGTAGAAGATGAGCTCGACGCGCTCGCCGCGGGCGAGGGCGCCGCGGATCTGGCGGGAGATGGCCTCGAAGCCCTGGCGGAGGGCCGCGGCGTCGGGGTCGATGAGGACGCTCCTGTCGGCCGGCGCGACGCCGCCGAGGTCGACGAGCGCCCGCGCGAGCGACTCGGCGTCGCTGCCGGCGTAGCGGAGGCGGGCGCGGCCGCGGCCGCCGTCGTTGACGCCGACGACGAGGGCGAAGCGGCGGGTCGCCTGGGCGAGGGGCGTGGCCTCGGCGGCGGGGGCAGGCGAGGCGGCGGCGATCGCGGGGGTGGCCAGCTGGGCGGCGGCGAGGGCGAGGGGGGCGGCGAGGGCGAGGGCGGCCGCGAGCGGGGGGAGGCGAGGGGGGCGGGTCATCGTGGTCTCCCTGTCTTTTGGACCAGGAGTGACCCTCCGAGGGGGGCGGCGAGGGCGAGGGCGGCCGTGAGCAGGGGGAGGCGAGGGGGGCGGGTCATCGCGGTCTCCCTGTCTTTTGGACCAGGAAGGATCGCTCCTCGAGGCCAGCGGCGAGGGCGAGGGGGGCGCGGGACGCCGACGGCCCGCCGGCGACGGCGCGGGCGGCCGCGAGGACCTCGCCGACGTCGAGGTGGGCGCCGGGGGCGGCGGCGGTGACGAAGACGAAGCGCTCGAAGTCGGGGGCGTCGTCGAGCTCGTAGGCGTGGTCGAGGGGGACGGCGCCCTCCTGGACGAGGTCGGCGGCGGCGCCCTCGCGGTCGGGGTGGTGGAGGGTGACGACGCCGCGGCCGTCGATCGAGAGGACGACGCCGCGGCGGCGACCGGCGGCGACGTAGCTGACCTGAAGGACATCCCCGGGGGCGACGGCGGCGCCCTCGGCGAGGCGCTCGGGCGCGCCGGCGCCCCGGCGGTGGAGGACCAGGTGGGGCTCCTGGCCCTTGAGGCGGATCGCGTCGGCGTCGGCGTCGGCGCCGGCGCTGGCGCGGGTCGGGTCGATGGGCCCGGCCCCGTCGTCGCCGAGGCGGACCCAGAGGAGGAGGGCGGCGGCGGCGACCAGCGGCGCGGCGAGCCAGAGGCGCGGGCGCCGGCGGGCGCGGGCGTCGGCGAGGCGGCGCTCGATCACCGCGGCCGCGCGGGCGGGCGGGTGGGCCGCGAGGATCGCCGCGTCGTCGTCGCGGAGGGCGGCGAGGCGGCGCTCGGCGGCGCCCTCGCCCTCGGCGGCGAGGCGCTCCTCGACGGCGCGGGCCTCGGCCGGGGTGAGCTCGCCGAGCGCGAGCTTCTCGATCACGAGATCGGGGACGCGTCGCTGGTTCATGCGGCCTCTCCTTCGTCGACCCGCCCCTCGAGCTCGCCGAGGATCGACTTGAGCCGCCGCAGGCGCTTGCGGACGCCCGAGACCGAGAGGCCGACGACCTCGGCGACCTCCTCGAGGGTGAGGCCGTCGTGGAGGTGGAGGACGGCGATCGTCGCGGTCGACACCGGCTCGCGGCCGAAGGCGCGGGCGAGGAGGGCGCGGGCGTGGCTCTGGTCGTCGGCGGCGGTCGCGTCGGCGATCCGGGCGAGGAGCTCGGTGCTGGGGTCCTCGGGCCGGCGCGCGCGCGAGCGCAGGCGGTTGAGCGCCTGGTTGGTGGCGATCCGGTAGAGGAGGCTGGAGACGCCGCGCTCCTCGAGGCGCTCGCGGTGGATCAGCAGGTTGACGAAGACGTCGTGCATACAATCGAGGGCCAGCCCCTCGTCGCGGAGGAGCTGTCGGCAGCGGCGGAGGACCATCGGTCCGTAGCGCCTGTAGGTCTCTTCGACGTTGATGGCCACGCGTCAGGCCTCGCGCCGGAGCTTGAACACCGCCGGCCCGCCCGAGTGTCACCGGAGGGGGAAGAAAATTCTGGGGCCGCTCCGTGCGTGTTCTCGCGCGCGTGGAGGCGCGCCGGTGCGCGGCCGCGGCGAGGGCGGGGGCTCAACGGGCGGCGAGGGCCCGGAGCTCGCCGCGCCGGTCGACCTCGCGGAGGTCGTCGAAGCCGCCGATGTGGCGCTCGCCGAAGTAGATCTGGGGGACGGTGGGGCGGCCGCTCCGCTCGGCGAGGGCGGCGCGGGCGGCCGGGTCGCGGACGTCGATCTCGTGGAAGGGGAGGCCGCGGCGGCGGAGGAGGAGCTTGGCGCCGATGCAGTAGGGGCAGAGCGGGGTCGTGTAGATGGTGATCGCCGGGTCGGTCACGGGGGCTCGGCTCGGGGTGTAGCAGAGGCGGCGCGCTCGCGCCGGCGACGGAGGGCGTAGAGGGCGAGGAACGCGGCGAAGAAGGCGAGGCCGCGGGCGGCCGAGCCAGGGTCGGCGAGGGCGACGGAGGCGGCGATGAAGAGGTAGGCGGCGATGAAGACGATCGGCAGGAGCGGGTAGAGGCGCATCCGGTAGACCGCCTCGGGCTCCTCGTGGGCGGGGGGGCGCCGGCGGAGGGCGAAGAGGGTGGCGGCCGAGGTCGCCATGCCGATGCTCTCGAGGAACATCGTGTCGCTCAGGATCTGGTCGAAGGTCTGGGCGTAGAAGAGGGCGCCGAGGCAGGCGAGGGTGAAGAGGGCGAGGGCGGGGACGGGGGCGCCGGTGGTGGGGTGGAGGCGGCCGACGTGGGCCGGCAGGAGGCCGTCTTCGCTCATCGCCCGGAGGAGGCGGGGGTTCGTGAGGAGGGCGACGTTGACGTAGCCGAGCACCGAGAGGAAGAGGAGGAGCGAGAGGGCGGTGTAGCCGGCGGGGCCGAGGATGGCGCCGGCGAGGAGCGCCGCGATCGACTCGGCGCTCTTGAGGGCCTCGAAGCCGATCACCCGGACGTAGGTGAGGTTGATGGCGAGGTAGAGGGCGATGACGACGCCGATGCCGAGGAAGACGCCGCGCGGGACGGTGCGGGCGGGGGCCAGGACCTCGCCGCCAAAGTTGATGGCCTGCTGGTAGCCGCCGTAGGTGAAGCAGGTGGCGATGAGGGCGAGGCCGAAGGCCTTGATCGCGTCGCCGGGGGCGAGCGGGGCGGCGGCCGGCGCGGGGGCGGTGGCGGCCGGCTCGGCGACGAAGAGGGCGGCGACGAGGGCGAGGATCAGGGCGATCTTGATCGCCGAGAGGACGTTCTGGGCGCGCGCCGAGGCGCGGAGGCCGAGGAGGTTGAGGGCGAAGAAGAGGATGAGGGTGGCGGCGGCGACCGCGAGGCGGAGGGCGTGCGGGTCGGCGGCGTCCGGGAAGAGGACCTTGCCGAGGTACTCGGCGCCGATGAGGGCGACGCCGGCGGCGGAGGCGGCGTTGGAGACGATGATGATGCTGGTGATCGCGAAGGCGATCGACGGGTGGTAGACGCGGGCGAAGACCCGGTAGAAGCCGCCGGTGACGGGGTAGCGCGAGCCGATCTCGGCGTAGGTGAGGGCGCCGCAGAGGGCGATGAGGCCGCCGCCGATCCAGGCGGCGAAGAAGATCCAGGCCTCGCCGGCGCCCTGCGCGGCGTTCACCGGCGTGCGGAAGATGCCCATGCCGATCACCAGCGAGACGACGATCATCGTCAGGTCGAGGAGGCGGAGCCTGGCGTGCGGCGGGGTCAACCGGCCGACCATAGCGCGGCGATGGCCCGGCGACTTTCGCGGGCGGCGGCCCATGGGGTATCGTCCCGGCCATGACGGGCGAAAATGCACGGGCCCCGCGGGCCCTGGTGATCTCCGGGGCGATCCAGTCGGCGATCGCTCAGCTCCTCGCGGTCGAGCGCTGGCTCGACGCAGGGGGCCGGGACGACGCGCTCGACGTCCCCGATCGGCCCTTCACCGTCGACCTCGGCGCGCTCGCGGCGGCCGAGGCGGCGCTCGGCGCTCGCCTCGGCGACGACGCGCTCGCCCTCCTCGCGGCCGGCTCGCGGGTGCTGGCGCGGCGCTTCGGGATCACGGTCGAGGAGCTCGGCGCCCACACCGAGCGGGCGCGCGAGGCCGGCTGCCCGCGCTCGCTGGTGGCGATCGGCAGCGCCGGCAGGGACTCGTTCGTCTGCGTGTCGACGGCGGCCGGCGCGGGCGAGCGGCCGCGGATCTGGTCGTACACGACGGGGTCGATGGCGAACCGCGAGCCCCTCGACACCTGGCTGCGGGCGGTGATCGAGCACGCGCTCGACGACCTCGAGCTCAGCGAGGGGCAGTGGCGGCGGATCGAGAGCGACGAGGCCGGCGCGCGCTTCGTCCCGCGGCTGATCGCCGGCGATCCGATGGCCGCGCCCGACGCGGCGATCCGGCGGGTGAGCCACCCGAAATTCGGCGAGGGCGCGGTGGTCCGTGAGATCCACGAGGGCGCCGAGCCCAAGCTGGAGATCGACTTTGGCGCGGGAGGGCGGCGGATCCTCCTCGCGCGCTTCGTCCGCGAGCTCGACCGGGCGAGCTGAGGAGCGGCTCCCCGGGGAGCTGGCCTTCGGGGCAGGTGAGTCGCGGCGGGCGGTCAGGTCTCGCGCTGCGAGCGGCGGCCGGGCGAGCGGCGGGGCGGGCGGCCGGGTGGGCGTGCCGGGCGGGTGCTGGGGCGAGGGCGAGGGCGCGGCGGGGTGTCTGGGGGGACAGGTGGGCGGGCCCTGCGTGAGGTGATCCGCGGCCCCGGGAAACCTCGGCGCTCCCGGGCGGGTCGTGGTATGGGCCACCGCCATGCCGCGCCGACGCCTCGCCCCGCTCCTCGCCCGCACCTCCCTCGCCCTTCTGCTCCTCGCGCCCGCCTGCTCGAGCCGGGAGGCCGGCGACGCGACGCCGCCGGACGCGAGCGGCGACGCGCCGGCGGCGGCGAGCGCGGCGGCCGATCCCTACGCGCGCTACGACGCGGCGACCTTCCACGCCACCCTCGGGGTCTTCGGCGCGTCGTTCTCGCCGGACGAGTCGTCGATCCTGATCTCCACCGACGCGGCGGGGGTCTTCAACCTCTACAGCCAGCCGGTCGCGGGCGGCGAGCCGCGGGCCCTGACCTCGCAGAAGGCCGACAACCTCTCGGCGGTCTCCTACTTCCCGCGCGACGAGCGGGTCCTCTACCTCGCCGACAAGGGGGGCAACGAGCTCGACCACATCTTCGTCGCCGAGCCGGGTAAGGCGCCGCAGGACCTGACGCCGGGCGACGCGGTGAAGGCGTCGTTCGTCGGCTGGAGCCGCGACGACGCGGCCCTCTGGGTGCAGACCAACGAGCGAGACCCCCGCTTCTTCGACCTCTACCGCTACGACGCGGCGACCTACGCGCGGACGATGGTCTTCCAGAACGACGCGGCGTGGTCGATCGCGGCGGTCGATCGCGGCGGCCGCTGGCTCGCCCTCGGCAAGCAGAACGACAACCGGGACAGCGACGTGTACCTGGTCGACCTCGCCGCCAAGAAGCCGGCGCCGGCGCTCCTCTCGCGGGGCAAGGAGCCGGCGGCCGAGGCGGCGCTGACCTTCTCGACCGACGGCAAGACGCTCTACTACGCGACCGACGCCCACGGCGAGTTCGCCGAGGTGTGGGCCTACGACCTCAAGAAGAAGAGCCACGCGCCCTACCACAAGGCGGCGTGGGACGTGACCGGCCTCGCGTTCTCGGAGAACGGCAAGTACCGGGTGGTGACGACCAACGAGGACGCGCGGACGCGGATCGAGATCACCGAGGTCGCCACCGGCGCGCCGGTGGCGCTGCCGGCGCTGCCGGCGGGGGATGTCCTTCGGGTCAGCTTCTCGCGCTCGGAGTCGAAGCTCGCCTTCTACGCGTCGACCGACCGCTCGTCGCCGGACCTCCACGTGGTCGACCTGATGAGCGGCGAGCACCGCCAGCTGACGCGGACGATGAGCCCGTCGATCGACCCGGAGGAGCTGGTGGAGGGGCAGGTGGTCCGCTACGCCAGCTACGACGGGGTGGAGGTGCCGGGGATCCTCTATCGGCCGCGCGAGGCGAGCGGGGAGCGGAAGGTGCCGGCGCTCCTGTGGATGCACGGCGGCCCGGGCGGGCAGAGCCGGCGCGGCTACTCGGCGTCGATCCAGCACCTGGTGAACCACGGCTACGCGGTCTTCGCGGTCAACAACCGGGGCTCGTCGGGCTACGGCAAGACCTTCTTCCACCTCGACGACCGCGGCCACGGCAAGGCGGACCTGGACGACTGCGTGTCGGCCCGCGATTACCTGCGCGGCCTCGAGTGGATCGACGGCGAGCGGATCGGCATCGCCGGCGGCTCCTACGGCGGCTACCTCACCCTGGCGGCGCTGGCCTTCCGGCCAGAGGCGTTCGCGGTCGGCGTCGACATCTTCGGGGTCGCCAACTGGATCCGCACGCTCGAGAGCATCCCGCCGTGGTGGGCGTCGTTCCGGTCGGTGCTGATGACCGAGCTCGGCGACCCCGCGGTCGACCGCGCGCGCCTGGAGGCGGCCTCGCCCCTCCTCCACGCCGACCAGATCCGCCGGCCGCTCCTGGTGATCCAGGGGGCGAACGACCCGCGGGTGCTCAAGGTCGAGAGCGACGAGATCGTCGCGGCGGTGAAGCTCGCGGGCGTGCCGGTCGACTACGTGGTCTTCGCGGACGAGGGGCACGGCTTCCGCAAGCGGGTCAACCGGATCGCCGCCGACGACGCGATGCTCCGCTTCCTCGACACCCACCTGCGCCGCCGCTGACGGCGGAGCACCAGGAGGAGGCGTCGGCGAGCCAGCGCGCGTCGGCGCGGCCCTTCGGGTCGGTGAGGAGGTCGGCGAGGAGGGGTGGGCTCGTCGAGGCGCGCGCCGGTGGCCTCGGCGAGCGCGGCGGCGCGCGGTGGCGCGCGCGGAGCCCAGGCGAGGTCGCGCGTCGCGGCGCGCAAGGCCGTCGGGGTTGACCGCCGACGCCGACGCCGATACTCGGGATCGGCTCGATCGTGGCGTCGGAGATCACAGGCGGGGAGGCCACCGGGGACCCGGACTTCCTCGGGGCGACCCAGGAGGCGAGCGGGTCGCTCGACGCGTTCTCCGAGGACACGCTCGCGTCGACGACGCTCGCCGAGGCGGTGGAGCTGGAGCGCGGCGACGTGGTCGGTCGCTACGTCGTCCTCGGGCGGCTCGGCGCCGGCGCGATGGGGGTGGTCTACGCGGCCTACGACCCGGAGCTCGATCGGAAGATCGCGCTCAAGGTCCTGCGGCCGGCGGCGAACGAGGGCGACGGGCACCGCACGCGGATCTTCCGCGAGGCGCAGGCGCTGGCCAAGCTCAGCCACCCGAACGTGGTGGCGATCCACGACGTCGGCACGCTCGGCGAGCGCGTGTGGTTGGCGATGGAGTACGTCGAGGGGCGGACGCTCGGGGCCTGGCGCAAGGAGCAGGCGCGGGGGTGGCAGGAGGTGATCGCGGTGATGGTCGACGCGGGCCGGGGGCTCGCCGCGGCCCACGCGGCCGGGCTCGTCCACCGCGACGTGAAGCCCGACAACCTGATGATCGGTCGCGACGGGCG
>WBZL01005100.1_pt1 | contig 11026 bp, 9 predicted proteins | sample 5204291 | NCBI WGS metagenome assembly WBZL01 (sample SAMN12344345, study PRJNA552823) | activated sludge metagenome | biome: Activated sludge suspended growth; feature: Nitrification reactor; material: Wastewater; isolation source: activated sludge from nitrification reactor of wastewater treatment...
CATCACCCTCGATATTACCGTAGAAGTTTAAACCACTTGTTCTTAATAGCTCCGCGGCTTGTTTAACAACTTCATTACCTTTAATATCTTCTTCACCGATATTAAGCAAACCGATACTGGGCATCTTTTTATTCTCAACAGAAGATACTAGCGTCGCACCCATTACGCCAAATTGTAGCAAATGCTCAGCAGTACAATTGACATTAGCCCCTAAATCTAAAATATAAGTATGCCCCTTTATCGTCGGTAAAACGACTGCTAGCGCTGGCCGATCAATACCTGGAATTGTTTTTAATACAAAACGCGAGGTTGCTAATAACGCACCCGTGTTACCAGCACTAATACAAGCTAAAGCTTCACCATTTTTGACCAAATCGATCGCCACTCGCATCGACGAATTTTTTTTGTAGCGTAAAGCGAATGCCGGCACTTCATCCATACTAACTACTTCACTTGCCGCATGGATTCTTAAACGAGTACTTAACGATACACCAATGGCTTTTAACTCAGCTTCGATCGCATCAGGTATACCGACCAATATAATGTCTGTTTCTGGATCAGCTAATAAATATTCTGCTGCAGAGGGTACTGTAACATGGGGACCATGATCGCCTCCCATGCAATCAATCGCTACAGTAATGTTCACTTTGCGTTGATTATCAAAATACTATTCAATAAAAAGATAATGAAAAATAAGTCTCTAAAAAGCTTTATTCATCGTTTTTGGTTTTAATTACCTTTCTACCACGATAGTAACCAGAAGGACTGATATGATGACGCAAATGCGTTTCACCTGTTGTCGGCTCAATAGCAAGTGGTGGATTTGTCAGAAAGTCATGTGAACGATGCATACCACGCTTCGATGGTGATTTCTTATTCTGTTGAACAGCCATAAAATACTACTCCCAATTAATTTGATTAATGTGTTTGTTTCAGTGATACAAGCGAAGAAAACGGACTTTCTTTATGCTCACGTTTCAAGATCGATTGAATATCTTTATTACACCCCCCCTCTTGATGCCGTGGAGAAATAGGTAAGCTTAGGATAATTTCGTCTTCTATTAATGCACCCATGTCTAACTCATGCAAGGCTAACACCGCATCAATCGTATTGTCCGCATCATATAACTCAAGCTCACGTGCATTTCTCGCCAAGATCAATAGCGTATCGATATCAACCTCATGATTTAGCTTATCAAGGCAGCGCTGGCATTGAACAGCAATTTTTCCTTTTATTTGCAACCTCAAAGTAGGTCTAGCAAGTTTATCCGTATCGCCCTCAATAACGTAAGCGAACCCTTCATCAGAATCGATCAATTCACGTAGACGATCTAACTTATCCCCTGCAATTTTACCATGCCGAATTCTCTTATTCTGAGCAAAACTTAAAGGGTCAATAATAAAAATATTTTCCATAACATTGCAATGCTATATTTTTTAGAAATCAGTGTCAAAAACAACGCATCTATTTATAATAAGAATTTTCTGTGAATCGTTCAATTATCACTGCTTCGAAAATTATTTTGGGTTCTAGCTCTCAGTATCGTCGAGAGCTCTTATCGCGATTAAAACTACCATTTGAGGTAGTTAGCCCGGAAGTCGATGAAAACCCATTGCCGTTTGAAACGCCAGAAGTAACCGCAATGCGATTGACTAAAAAGAAAGCAAGCGTGATTGCCCAATCCTACCCCGATGCGCTCATTATTGCTGCTGATCAAGTTGCTGCAATGGGAAATATTCACCTAGGAAAACCGTTAAGTCATGCTAAAGCAAAAATTCAACTTAGCATGATGCAAGGAAAAGAAGTGAATTTCTATACCGCACTTTGCCTTCTAAATAGTCGAACTAACCATTTACAAGAACATATCACACGCTATATTGTTAAATTCCGCCTCCTAAGTGATCAGCAGATTGAAAATTACTTAACAAAGGAGCAGCCCTATCATTGTGCCGGCAGCGCTAAAGCAGAAGGGCTTGGCATTGCATTGATTGAAAAAATGACTGGGGACGACCCTAATGCACTAATTGGCCTACCGTTGATTGCACTCGTTGACATGTTACTGAATGAAAACGTCGAAGTACTCTGATTTTTGCTATAGGGTTAAAGAAGTACCGCTTAAAAAAAGTGATCTAGATTACTCAAACGCTATACTATAATAAGCATCGCTAAAAAAACCAGATCGATTAAAATAGGTTATGTTTCTTATACCTTACCATTCCTGTCTAATAAAGACGGTCTGCTTGCTTTTCATTATAACCATGCTAACGAATACGTTAGGTTGGTCATTTAATAGCAAGGTATACACCCATGAGCTAGAACATCTTCGATATAGTGAGCTGTTTACAGCTAATCCTGAGAATCACCGCGAATTGCATCGTGAACTTTCTGATAATGGTGAAATCGATGCGGCCACCCATCTTTGTCTCCATGCTGCCGGACAATACCAGCCCTTCTACTTCAATCCAATTATCACCGCTATCATGGTTCTTAATTCAATTGAAGCCATACTAGTAAATAACCCTAAACTGCTTCCAGAGATAATCCTTGAAGTTTTTCTCCGCCCCCCCATCTCATCAAATACATCATTTTTCTAGTTTAGTTAAACTGGTTGATCTAGTTAAAGTTTCTACAAAATACAGCTTTGTGGTATTGCGTCATCAATACGAATACTGATTCTTTCCTTCGCTGTTAGTAGAAATTAGTAGTCATTACCGGTTAGGTTTCAACGCAACTGAATTAGATCTGTTGGATCCGCATCAAGTTAAGTATTTTCATATTAGAGGGATAGCATGAGTTGTATACATCTCAATCGGCTAAGGTTAAATTGGTTGCTACCTAAGCAAATTATTTGGTTGCTGGTATTCTCAGTAATCAGTTGCTTACAACCAGCAAAAGCCAATTCTGAGCTATTCATGAATGACCTGGTAAAAACCACAGTAGCTGAGCAAAATAAGTTAAATGCGGATGATGGTAAAAATATTACATTAATCAACGCAATCAATTTAACTTTACTGCATAATCCGGAACTAGCTGCGCTAGCCAAGGAAATCGGCGCTTTAGGGGGAGCAACATTACAAGCGGGGTTATTCAGAAATCCAGAATTGTCATTTAATGTTGAAAATCCGGGAAACATCCAGAAACTACGAGGCGACATTAACTCCCCGGATTCAGTTGCTCAAGAGGTTGTTCAGCAGCTCACTACAATCAGGATAGGACAACTACTTGAATTAGGCGGCAAACGAATGGCCAGAGTTCAAGCTGCTCAATTGAACGAAGAGCTAGCAGTAAGAGATTATGAATCCAGGCGAATAGAGATTATTGCAAGGGTCGCTAACGTGTTCACCGAAGTATTAGCAGGCCAAGAACGTCTCAAACTGTCAGAGGAAACTAAATTACTTGCACAAAATGTAGTCGATAAAGTTGTATTAAGAGTACAGGCTGGAAAAGTCCCTCCCATTGAAGAAACCAGAGCTAAAATAGGACTTTCTGCCGCGCGCATTGAATGGGAACAAGCGCAACGCGATTTAGCTTCTGCACGTAAAAGGCTTGCATTAATGTGGGGTAGTACGTTGCCACAATTTGATCAAGCGCTAGGGTCTTTAGAGACATCCACGTCTCCTCCTGACTTTCATCGATTGCAAGAGCTTGTCATGTCCAATCCAATGGCACTCCGTGCCATGAAGAATATTGAGCACCGGAAAGCACTCGTAGAAGTAGAAGAAACGCGCCGCATACCCAATCTCACCGTAAGTGCCGGTATCGTCCATCACGCACAATTGGGTGGAACCACGGCGGTTGCGGGACTCATGATTCCTTTACCCTTATTCGATCGTAACCAAGGTAATTTAAAAGAAGCGCATGTACGTGTTAATAAAGCCGAAGATGAACACCAAGCGCTAGAGCTTCGACTAAAAACCGAGCTTACACAGTCCTATGAATCTTTGACAGCTGCTTGGAATGAAATAAATATTTTGCGGAATGAAATATTACCTGGCGCCAAAAGCGCCTTTAACGTAATGCGCAGAGGCTACGAGCTTGGCAAATTCGGCTTATTGGAGCTATTGGACTCACAACGAGTCCTCTTTCAAAACCAGCTCCTTTATGTTCGTGCGCTAGCCAATTATCAGCGCCTCATCAATGATATCGAACGTCTAATTGCGGCACCAATCGACACCATCTCGCCTTCTCAAACAAATGATACTCAGTCTGGCAAAAACTATTAAAGCGCTACCGAATTAAAAGGAAAAATTATGAATAAAGCGCGATTGATTCCAATCTTAATCGTTATTATCGTGGGCATAGTCCTCGGAGCATTGATCCTAACAGTCGATAAATCCCCAGGAAACTCACCCGAGCAAGCTGCTGATAATAAAACCATGCAACTTGAACCCAATCAATCCAATACCGGACCACGGGGCGGCAGCTACTTTTCCGACAATGAATTTGGTTTGGAACTCACTATTTTTGAGCAGGGCGTTCCGCCTCAATTCCGAATTTATCTTTATGAAAAAGGTAAAGCTCTGCCTCCCATTGCTGCAAAAGTATCTATCGCATTATCACGCCTCGGTGCACCGATACAACTCATTTACTTTTCACCTGAAGCAGATTACTTATTAGGTGATCAAGTCATTAACGAACCCCACTCATTTGAACTAGTCATTACTGCAGAATGGAACGGTAAAACAATGCGGTGGAAAATGAGTCAGGTTGAAGCTCGCTTGGAAATGACCAATGAAATGTTAAAAACGATCGGGGTTGAAATCCAAACTGCGGGGCCAGCAATGATTCAATCTACCCTTAGATTACCTGGTGAGATTGTTCTTAACCCAGATCGGATGGTACAGGTCGTACCACGCCTACCTGGCGTTGTTATCGCAGTAAACTTTGAAATTGGACAAACTGTAAAGAAAGGGCAAGTACTCGCAGTCGTAGAAAGTCAAATTCTGGCAGATCTACATAGCCAATATATTGCTGCTCAGAAACGACTTGCACTGGCTCAAACGGTATATGAAAGGGAGAAGTTGCTTTGGGAAGAGAAAATCTCAGCCAAGCAAGATTATCTAGCCGCACAACTTGCACTGAATGAAGCCAAAATTGCTTCTGATTTATCCTCAGAAAAACTACGTGCATTGGGTGTGCAGCCTAAAGTTGGCTTACAAGCAAAAGATCTAACTCGATATGAAATTCTTGCGCCTATTTCTGGCCTTATTGTAACCAGAACGATTGCACTCGGTGCTGCGCTTAAAGACGATGTAACTATTTTCACACTTGCTGATATGGCTTCAGTTTGGGCAACAATTACGGTTTATCCAAAAGACTTAAGTCTCATAAAGATCGGTCAGAAAGCTTCGATCAAAGCGACTGCATTTGATGTAGAAGGCAGCGGTATCGTCTCTTATGTTTCCCCCCTCATTGGAGGGCAAACTCGTACCGCCACAGCCCGTGTCATTTTAGATAATCAAGATGGCCGATGGCATCCAGGAATGTTCGTCAATATCGAACTTGTTTCTGAAGAAATTGAAGTGCCTATTGCCGTTCCGGTACAAGCCTTACAAGCCTTGCGCGATTGGACAGTGGTTTTTGGTCGCTATGGGGACTATTTAGAAGCAAGGCCTCTAGAGCTCGGACGCAGTGATGGCAAAATGGTAGAAATCATCAAAGGCTTGTCTGCCGGGGAGCAATATGCAACAGGCAATAGTTTTGCCATTAAGGCTGATATGGAAAAAGCAGGAACCAGCCATGATCATTAAGCCAATTTTTCTGGATAGAAAACTCACAAGGAAAAAATATGTTTGAGCGCATTCTACGCCTATCCATTGATCATAGTGGATTGATCCTTGTTGCTGTATTGGCCATGGCGCTATTGGGCATGAATAACTACTTCAGGCTCCCGATTGATGCCGTGCCCGATATTACCAATGTGCAAGTGCAAATCAATACGACAGCCGCTGGCTATTCTCCACTAGAAGCTGAACAGCGCATTACCTTTCCGATCGAGATGGCTATGTCTGGGCTGCCTAACCTTGAATATACTCGTTCTCTATCGCGTTATGGCTTATCGCAAGTGACAGTCATTTTTAAAGACGGAACCGATATCTACCTAGTCCGGCAACTTGTTAGTCAACGCTTACAAGAAATTAGAACGAAGCTACCAATCGGCGTTGTTCCGACCATGGGCCCCATTTCCACAGGGTTAGGTGAAATTTTCATGTGGACGGTTGATGCAGAACCTGATGCACGCAAAGTCGACGGGACATCATATACCCCAACTGATCTACGAGAAATTGAAGACTGGATTATCAAACCGCGTATGCGAATGGTGAAAGGCATTACCGAAGTCAATTCAGTTGGTGGTTACGTGAAGCAATTCCATGTAACGCCCTACCCTGAGAAACTGATTTCTTATGGGCTTACCTTACAGGATCTCATTACCGCACTGGAACGAAACAATATTAATGTAGGCGCGGGTTACATCGAAAAAAGTGGAGAACAATACTTAGTTAGAGTACCCGGCCAAGTGGCTAATTTGACTGAAATTGGCGAAATCATTCTTGGCAGCAATCAAGGTGTCCCAATCCGTATCAAGAATGTAGCGGATGTGTTAATCGGCAAAGAATTGCGAACGGGTGCAGCCACACAAAACGGCCACGAAGTCGTGCTGGGAACAGCCCACATGCTCATTGGAGAAAATAGCCGTGTGGTTTCGCAAGCTGCGGCCGAAAAGCTTGCTGAAATCAATCGCAGTTTGCCTCCGGGTATTACTGCCACGCCTGTTTACAATCGCACAACTTTGGTGGATAAAACCATTAGCACCGTTTCCAATAATCTACTAGAAGGTGCTGCGCTTGTAATCGTGGTTTTGTTTATCGCACTGGGCAATCTACGTGCTGCACTCATCACTGCTCTAATCATCCCACTTTCCATGCTATTTACGATCAGCGGTATGGTAGCCAGCAACGTCAGTGCCAATCTACTCAGCTTGGGTGCGCTTGACTTCGGTATTATTGTTGATGGTGCAGTCATCATTGTAGAAAACTGTATTCGACGCCTAGCGCTAGAACAAGAAAAATTAGGGCGTGAGCTAACTACTGCCGAACGCTTTGAGATCGTTTTTGATGCTTCAAAAGAAGTGCGACGTGCTTTGCTCTTTGGGCAGGTAATTATTATGGTGGTCTATCTACCTGTTTTTGCACTTTCGGGTGTGGAAGGAAAGATGTTTCATCCAATGGCCTTCACCGTTTTATTGGCGTTACTCGGGGCTGTTTTTTTGTCAATCACATTTGTACCTGCTGCAGTAGCGCTATTTCTTTCTGGCAAGATGATGGAAAAAGAAGGTAAAGCGGTACTTTGGGCTAAGAAACTCTATGCACCAGCTCTCGATAGCGCGATGAACAACAAAGGACTCACCGTAACCATCGCTGTGGTTATCATCACATTGTCTCTATTATTGACCACTCGTATGGGTAGCGAGTTTGTTCCTAACCTTGATGAAGAAGATATCGCTCTGCATGCTCTTCGTATTCCTGGAACTAGTCTTAGTACAGCAATCGAAATGCAAAACGAGTTAGAGGAAACTATCAAGCAATTCTCGGAAGTAAAGCGCGTATTTTCTAAAATTGGGACGGCTGAAATCGCTACCGATCCGATGCCGCCCAGCGTTGCTGATATTTTTATTATCATCAAACCTCAATCTGAGTGGTCTGGCAAATATCGCAACAAAGAAGAACTCATTGCCGCTATGGAAAAGGCCGTACGAGAAGTGCCGGGTAATAATTTTGAGTTTACGCAACCGATACAAATGCGCTTCAACGAATTATTGTCTGGCGTGCGTGCTGATGTAGCGGTAAAAGTATTTGGTGATGACCTTGATGTCATGTTAACCATCGCCGAGCGAATTGAGAAAATCATTAAAAATGTCCCCGGTGCTGCAGATGTACGAATTGAACAAATTACCGGTTTACCGGTACTTTCGATTCAAATGGACCGGGAAAAAATGGCTCGCTATGGTCTTAATGGAAATGACGTTCAAGATGCAATCAATATTGCGATTGGCGGTAGAACTACAGGACTTATTTTCGAAGGAGATCGCCGCTTTGAGCTGCAAGTTAGATTACCCGAAGCGATTCGAGGTGATATCGAGTCACTGAAACGTTTACCGATCAAGTTACCATCAGTTTTAATCCCAGCCGTTGGTCAGAATGTTCAACCTGCGCTTACACCCAATTACGTAACATTAGCGGAAATAGCCAGCCTAGAAATCGTTAAGGGGCCAAATCAAATCAGTCGCGAAAACGGAAAACGCCGGGTCGTTATTACTGCAAATGTTCGTGGAAGCGATATTGGTAGCTTTGTAACAGAAGCTGAGCAACAAATTATCAATAGCGTTAAGCTTCCTTCAGGCTATTGGTTAGCTTGGGGAGGACAATTCGAGCAGCTAATCTTAGCTGCAGAGCGTTTGCAAATTGTTATTCCACTGGCGCTCGGCCTTGTATTTTTTCTCTTATATATGATGCTTAATAGCCTCAGGGACAGTTTACTCGTTTTCAGCGCTGTACCACTTGCCATTACAGGTGGTATTGTTGCCTTATGGTTGCGCGATATTCCATTATCGATTTCGGCCGGTGTAGGATTTATTGCCATGTCAGGCGTTGCTGTATTAGATGGATTAGTGCTGATATCATTTATCCGTGATCTCAGACAACAAGGACTTCCACTCAATGATGCTATTCGAACCGGCTCTCTACTAAGACTCCGCCCCGTTCTTATAACAACTTGGGTAGAATCACTTGGTTTCTTGCCGATGGCAATTAGCACAAGCACGGGCGCAGAAGTACAGAGAACACTTGCAACTGTAATGATTGGCAGTACCGTCTCTCAGTCACTTCTTTCCCTTCTCGTGCTACCAGTGCTTTATCAACTCACACATCGTAATAATCGCAGTTAATTTTAGTAACTAGGTGATATAAGTCTGTCGAATTTCTTTACATATTTTTTTATTAACTAACCTAAAGGAAAAAAATATCTTTCCATCCACTTGTTTCTATTTGATTTACAAAAATATTCTATTGGATGGCATGTATCTTGCGTATTAAAAAATAAAGCTTTTAGGTTATTACCTTAAGTTATGAAGATTCGACTTGATTAAACCTAGAAACAAATAAATATTAATATATTAATGAGTATCCCACTTTGAAAAGATTTAACTCTTAGAGAATAAGTGATCTAAGATACTGATAATCTGTAGGTAATTTGAAATACTCGATCATCTTTAAGTAAGTGCTATAATGGCTATCGATAGAGATTGTAAATAGTTAGCATTTAAATACTTTAATGCGCGTGTAAATCGAATTCCTCGATAGCCATTAGGAGTTTCGTAAATATGTCTGAAAATCATAGAAACAAAGAAATAGAACCAGGAAAGGATTCTTTGCTGGATAAGCCAGCACAAGCAAGAAGACGATTACTGAAAAAATCGGCTGCAATACCAGTCATAATGACACTGCATAGCGGTGCAGCACTTGCGAGAACCAGTAATATAGGGACCCCTATTCCTGATATCAATGCAGCTGCTACGGGTGGGAGTAGCGGCGATATCCTATGCGTACATCCTGATAGCAGCAATGGCGGCCCACTAGGTGATGGCCGCTATGATTTAGGAACTGCACCAATGGTAAGTGGAAATTATCAAGATCCTGATAATTTAGAAAATCAGGCCTTAGAGTGTAATACAAGAGGCGGTATCATTATTTCAGCTACGGCTTATACTTCCTTAAGTGGTAGAGGGGTTTTACCCGACTCAAGCACACTATAGCTCATTCGTGGAAGAATGTTGGAAAACACTAAATTATGGTTCTTTAATTATTGAAGAATGGGATGGTGAATTTACTGTTTTTCAGCCAGATGCGGGAAAAACTCATTATTTGAATGAAATGAGTGTTCAGATATTAATATATATTGAGAACAATGCTCCCGCTGCCTTATCAACAGCGGATATATGTGATTATTTAGTCAAAAAATTTCAACTACAAACTGATACTGCTTTTCCTAAGCAAATCAATAAAACCTTGCGTCGCTTTGATGAATTAGGTTTAGTAAAGCAGATTTCTTAAAGATAAAACAATTCGTGTGATCGTTGAGCAGATTCCGGTTGATCAGTTCATAGCTCAGTTATCTCATTCAGGAATCCGAGTTAAACTAGGCCCTATCAATGTTCTAATTCGAACCGAGGTTCCCCAGCTAGCAAAACAGCTTCATTTTCTTTATGCCTATTACGATATTGTCGAAAATGAAATCGTTGATATTCACACGCATGTTCTGCCTAAATTTTCATTTAACAATCCTTTCTCATCATTCGTTCGCTTTACCGTAGATGGCCAATCGCCCTTTCCACCTTTCCCGGCTGATCAGGCATTAGCTGCGTTAGAATGGGGGATTAATTTGGTTATTGCGGTAAGGGTCAATCACTTGTTAATGTTTCATTCTGCTGCGGTGGAAAGAAATGGATCACTAATACTACTACCTGCTTGGCCAGGAAGTGGCAAAACTACGCTCTGCACTGCGCTTATTCACAGAGGATATCGGTTGTTCTCGGATGAGTTTGGTTTAATGGATCCCATTTCAGATTTTTTCACACCCATACCTCGATTAATGCCACTCAAGAATCAATCTATTCAGGTCATTAGAGATTATTTACCAGAAGCGGTACTAGGTGAGGAAATTTACAATACTCAGAAAGGCACCATTGCCCATGTTCGTCCCCCTCGTGATCATATCTTTAAAACAGATCAGGTTGCTAGGGCGAAGTGGATCATCTTACCAAAATGGACTGCAAATGCGCCTTTAAAACTGGAACCTCTCGCACAATCTGAAGCATTTTTATTACTTGCTAGCAATGCTTTTAACTATGAAATTTTAGGCGAATCAGCGTTCAGAGCAGTAACTCGCCTTATTAGAAAGTGTCAATGTTATCAGCTTGTTTACTCTGATCTTGATAGCGCATTAGCTATGTTCAATAAACTTACTGAT
>WBZL01005102.1_pt1 | contig 11025 bp, 10 predicted proteins | sample 5204291 | NCBI WGS metagenome assembly WBZL01 (sample SAMN12344345, study PRJNA552823) | activated sludge metagenome | biome: Activated sludge suspended growth; feature: Nitrification reactor; material: Wastewater; isolation source: activated sludge from nitrification reactor of wastewater...
ACCGGTGGTACTGGTACCGCTTCCACGTGGGGGATGCATCGAGCATGACCGGGCGGGCACGGACGCTGCCCGCGCCGGGGGCCACCCCCGAGCGATTGCGTTTCGTCTTTGCGTCCTGCCAGCACTACGAAGCGGGACTCTACACGGCGCATGCGCATCTCGCGCAGGAGGAGGCCGCGTTCTGCGCCTTCCTGGGCGACTACATCTATGAGAGCCACACCGCGACCCGCGTGCGATCGCACGAGGCCGACGAACCGGTGACCGTCGACCAGTACCGCAATCGGTATGCGCGGTACAAGACCGACACGAACCTCCAACTGGCCCATGCGGCCATGCCGTGGCTCGTGACCTGGGACGACCACGAGGTGGACAACAACCACGCCGGACTGGTGCCGGAGGACGCGACGCCGCGCGAGGCATTTGCGCTGCGTCGAGCGGCGGCGTATCGCGCATACTACGAGCACATGCCGTTGCGGCGGACGAGCATCCCGCGCGGGCCGGACATGATGCTCTACCGCGGGTTCGACTATGGTACCCTCGCGCGGGTGCATGTGCTCGACGGGCGGCAATATCGAGACGACCAGTCGTGCGGCGACCGGGCCAAACCACCCTGTGCCGATTGGGACCGGCCGGAACGCACGATGCTCGGGATGACGCAGGAGCGATGGCTCGCCGCCGGGCTCACCAGGCCCGGGGCGCGATGGCAGGTGCTGGCCCAGCAGGTCATGATGATGCCCCTCGACCTCGATCCCGGCCCCGGCGAGACGTTCAACATGGACAGCTGGAGCGGCTATCCGGCGGCGCGGCGCCGCCTCCTGGACCTGGTGGCCGGGCAGCAGGTGAAGAACCTGGTCACCCTCACCGGGGATGTGCACGCCAGTTATGCGGGTGAGATCCCCCTGGACTGGCGGCAGGAGTCGTCGGCTCGCGTCGGCGTGGAGTATGTCGGCACGTCGATCAGCTCGGATGGCGACGGACGCGATGCCCACCCGCAGGTGCTGCGCGCCCAGGCCGCGAATCCGTGGCTCAAGTTCCACAATGCGCGGCGCGGCTACGTGCGGTGCGACGTCACGGCGACCGGATGGCGCACTGACTATCGCCTCGTACGCTCCATCCAGGTCGGCAATGAACCCGTGTCGACCGTGGCGTCGTTCGTGACCCCCGCGGGGCAGAGTCTTGTGGAGCGGGCGTAGACGGCGCGGTCACCTCGTCCCAGCGGTCGTTGTCATACCGTCAGGGCACACGGGTCACCCAGCAGCGAAGGATCGTTGCTCAAGACCTGAAGACCCGCGGAACCGCGGGGGGAGACGAGGACCATGTGGATGACACGACCTGTGGCCGGCAGGGGTTGCCGCCGGATGCTGGGGATCGCCGCGCTGGCGTTGACGGCGGCTTGTGAGCAGTCGACGAGTCCGGACGACGGCCAGGCGCTCGATGCGAACCGCGCCCTCGCCGACTATCAGGCACTGAACCAGATCCTCGGTGCGGACGCGTTGTCCGGCTTCCGCGCCCTTGGGGAGCGAACGACGCTCGGCTCGGTCGCCACGGCGTCACGGGTATCCCGGGTGCGCGGTGCTGAGGATGTGAGGGCCCTCGCGATCGACCTTGCGCGCGGACTCCAGGGATACACGACCTCCGCGAAGACCATCATCTCGACGCGTCACCTGGGCAAGACGCTCGTGTACAGCGCCACGGGCGACACCTGGGTCGTGGATCCGGCCCGGACCGGGGCGCCGGCCAACGGCGTCCGCTTCATCACGTACGAAAGCGACGCGAATGGCAAGCCGATCCCGACGCGCGAGACCGGGTACGCCGACCTGCGCGATGAAGGGGCGACGACCGGCGAGGCGATCGTCCTACATCTCGTCGTTGTGTCGCGAGGGACGACGGCGCTCGACTATCGGACGCGGGTCCTCGTGCAGGGGCAGGATGGGGCGATCGATGTCGATGGCTTCATGTCGGACGGTACGACCAGGCTTGACTTCAGCGTGGGACTCACCGCTCGCGCGACTGGCGCGACGCAACTGCTCGATGCCGACTTCGACCTGCAGGTGAGCGCACGCAACTTCCGGGTGCAGGGAACGGCTCGCGGGATCGACGAGACGACGGGGGACGGTACCATCTCGATGACCGCGCGGCACGGGACGAGTAGTGTGGCCGTCGAGCTGAAGTCCGCGACCGGTGTCCTGGACGGGCGCCTCATGGTGAACGGGAAGTTGTTTGCGACCGTGAAGGGAGCGTCGCGGACGCCCGAGTTCCGCGGGGCGACGGGTGCGCCGCTCACGGGTCCGGAGTTGCTCGTGGTGGTCCACATCGTCGACATGGTGGACGACGTCTTCGACCTGGTCGAGGAGCTCGTTGAGCCGGTCGACAACCTCGTGGCGCTCGGATGGGTGCTCTGAGGGTTGCCCACCGTGCGTGTTGCCGTATTCCTTCCGGGTCCCCTGGCGGTTCGCCGCCGGGGGACTGTTCCCTTTCCTCCAGAGGTTCCATGACGTTCCCCCAGATGCCCGCGCGCCGCACGGCGGCCGCCCTCGCAGTGGTGCTCGCCGCGCTTCCGACGGCGCTCGCTGCGCAAGTCTCCACCAGCCGTGGTCCCTCGATTGCCCTGCAGGCGATGGGGACATCGCTCACGGTGGAAGGGGGGGAGGCCAATTCCGGTGGAGGACTCGGCCTGCGGGTCGGGTATGGGTTCAACCGGATCGTGACCGGCTTCATCCAGATTGACGGCTCGGCGGTGGATATCCCGCAGGGCAACAGTACGATTGCCGGCCAGTGGACGATGGCGCACGCCGAGGTGGGGGCGCGCTTTCACTTCGCGAATTCGCTGCGGCGCTGGGTGCCCTACCTCGAGACAGCGATCGGGGCGCGTTCGGTCTCCATCGACGATGCCACGGTGAGCGGGCAGACGGCCGGGAAGGTGTCGTTCAATGGCGGGGCGTTCAGCGTAGGCGGGGGAACGTCGGTGTTCTTCAACCCCAGGTGGGCCGTGGACGCGACGCTCAAGTGGACGGGGGGGACGTCCACCGAGGTGGACCTGGGGAGCGTGGCCCTGCGCAACCTCGACATCGACGCGGCGTCCTTCCGGTTCGGGATCGGAATCGTCTGGTGGCCGTGATCACTCCGGGGAGCCGTCGCCGCTCCCCGGGGCGCCTTCGCTGCGCAACTTCCTGAGCTGTTCCTGCTGGGCGGCGGAGAGCTGGTTCTTGATGCGCACGAGGACCGTCAGGTGCGTCTCCTTGATCCGCCGCTCGGTCTGCAGCACGCGCCCCATGCGATCCTGCGCGCGGTCGAGGTCCACGCGGGGGCGGTTGAGCTCCTCGGAGAGCGAGGTAACCTGCTCCTGCAGCTCCCACTGCAGGGTCACCACCTGGGCCTGCATGTCGCGAATGAGCTTGCTGATGGCGTCGCGTTGCCCGTCGCTCAGGTTGATCGCGCGCCGGTGTTTCATGATCAGCTCCGGCTCGAAGAGCGACCGGGCGATCGGGTCGTCGGTGGACGACGCCGCCTGGGCGCCGACGCGCGTGGTCCCCGCGCTGAGCAGGAGCCCGGCGACAATGAGGGTGCGTGATACGATGTGCATCAGGAGCCTCTCCGGTTCGTTCGGCCAGTCGGTTCGGTCCCGAGGGTGGGCGTACCCCGCAGGAACTCGGTGCCAGGGACGGCGAGCAGTCCATCGGTAGGGGACGACACCTGCGCCGTGGTGCGCGACCAGGCGGCGACCGCGTCCTCGAATTCACGATCCCCTGCGTCTGCCGCAGGGCGCAGCCAGATGCCGAGGGCGGCAGCGGCAGCCAGCGGGGCGCCGATTGCCAGCACCCGCCAGCGACGCCACGGGGATCGCACGGCCACGGGACGAGCCGGCGCGGTCTGCGCTGCGTCGGCACGAGCGCGAGCGAGCATCACCTCGAAGGGTGGGGCCTGCCGTGCGTCCGAGGCCTGGAGAGCCCGGAAATCCCGATGCATCGCGTCGTCGTCGTATTCGTGAGTCATCGATCCTCCGTCGCGTGCGGGGCATCGGCAACGCCCAGAAGGGCGCGCAGCCGCTTCTTGCCGCGATCGTAGTGTACCCGTGCAGAACCCACTGAGACGCCCATGACTTCCGCGGCGGCCGCCACCGTCAACTCCTGCTGGAAGACCAGGTGCAGCACTTCGCGCTGGCGATCGGGGAGTCGCGTCAGGGCGTGTCGCAGCTGGGCGACCGTCTCGGACTCGATGAGTGTGTCGTCGGCGCCCGGCGTCGGCGAGAGGGGTTCGTCGATCGAGGTGAAGGCGAGCTCCCGCGCGCCCCGCCGGCGGTGTTCGAGCGCCGTGAAGCGAATGATCCCGAAGAGCCAGGTCCTGAAGGACGAGCGCCCTCCAAAGGAGGCCGCGCCGGACAGGACCTTCACGTAGGTGGTCTGGAGCACATCGGCCGCGTCGTCCGGATCGCCGTCACAGCAGGTTCGCGCCCAGCCAAAGCTCGCCTCGTGCAGCGCCTGCAGCGCGGCCTCGAGGTCGAACGGGGATGGTTCTGGCAGGGCGTGGGCCATCCGGTGGTGGTGAGGAGCACATCCCATCGCTGGGTGCGTCGGGCCGGCTGAACATATGACGGCCGAGCCCCTGTCCGCGCATCCAGTCGGTGGGGGCGAGTGGGTGGCCGTTCCCCCGTCAGGCAGCGGCGATCCAGGGGGCGATGATCGTGGCCAGCACCGCCCCGACGATGGCCATCGAAAAGCCCCACATCATCAGCTGACGGAAGAGCACACGCGCCTCAGCCTGGTCATCCACCGCCGCCACACACAGCGCGCCAAGGGTCGACAGGGGGGTCACGTCGACAAGCGCCGATCCGATGTTGATCGAGAGCGCGACCGCCAGGGGATCTCCCCCTCCCACCTGTGACACGAGTCCTGGCACCGTGGGAAGGAAGGTCGGCATCACCACCCCCGAGGTACTGCTCCACGTGGAGATGAGCCCTGTGACGAAGGCGATCACGCCGTTGAGGGAAGCGGGAGTGGCGAGCCTGGCGAGCATCGCGGTGAAGAGGTCGAGGCCCCCCGTCTTCTCCAGCAGGGCGATCAGTACCGAAACGCCGCAGACCATCATGATGACGGCCACGGGAACCTTCCGCACGGCGCCTGCCTCGTCGGCCGCGCGGGCGATCAGCAGGAGGGTGGCGGCCCCGAACGCCGAGAGCCCGAGCGCGAGCTTGAAGCCGACGACGCCAACGATCCAGAGGCCAATGACAGCGAGGGTCAGGCGTTGCTCCCGGCTGAATGGTCGGTCGTCGCTGGCGGACGGCGTCAGCGAGTGTGGCGAGGTGTGGGAGCGGCCAAAGAGGAGCATCGCGCCCGCCGTGATGATGACGTTGGCAATGAGATTGGCCAGCCACACCTTGTACTCAACGCCGACGATGCCGGCCTTCGCCATGCCGGCGTTGGCGATCGCACCGATGGCCGAGACCGGGGAGAGGTTCCCGGCGTTGGCGCCATTCGCCACCATGAGCGACATGAGGAATGGCGAGACGCCCACGCGTCTCCCGATCACCATCGCGAGCGGGATCAGCAGTGCGACCGTGGAGATGGACCCTGGCCCGACGGAGGACATCGCGGTCGCGAGGACGAAGACGAGCGGGGGGATCCAGGTGCGGCTTCCGCGGACGAGCCCAATGCTCCGGTGCGCCAGCTGGCCCAGGGTTCCGTTCACCTCGGCGATGCCGAAGAGCAGGGTGACCCCGACCAGCGTGAGGAACAGGGACACGGGAAACCCCGCCATGATGGCGTCGGGCTTCATGCCGGCCGGTCCGGCGCCGATGAGCCAGGCGGCAGTGATGGCCACCCACCCCACGTTGATCCGGGAGGTCATCGACAGCGCCAACGCGACGATGAGCGCGACCAGTGCCAGGACAGCAGGGCTCATGCCGGGGAAGGGAGGAGGTGTTTCTGCACCTTGCCTAACGCTGTTCGCGGCAGGGCCTCCACGGTCACCACGGCACGCGGCACCTTGAAGGTGGCGAGCTGGGCCCGGCAGGTGGCGAGCAGGTCGTCCGCGTTTGCCGTCCCAACGACGTAGGCGACTGGCAACTCGCCGCGGGCCGCGTCGGCCACCCCGACGACCGCCGCCTCGGTCACGCCGGGTTGGTCGAGGAGGAGTTCCTCGATCTCGCGCGGGTAGATGTTGAACCCACCCGAGATGATCAGGTCCGACATGCGGCCGCGCAGCGTGTAGTAGCCGTCGGCCGAGCGCTCGCCGAGGTCCCCGGTGCGGAACCAGCCACCGGTGAAGGCGCGGGCGGTGGCGTCCGCGTTGTCCCAATAGCCCTTGCAGACGTTGGGGCCGCGCACCCAGACCTCACCGATCTCTCCGTCGGCACGGTCGGTCCCCTGCTCATCGACGATGCGCACCGAGACCCCGGGGAAGGGGACCCCCACCGATCCCGGACGTCGCTCGCCGGTATACGGGTTGCCGATGTTCATCAGCGTCTCGCTCATCCCGTAGCGCTCGAGGATCACGTGCCCGAAACGCGCCCGGAAGGCGTCCATCACCGGCGCGGGCAGGGGTGCCGAGCCGCAGACAAAAAGCCGCATGCCTTCACCGATCGCCCGCGCCGTGGCGTCCGGCAGCTGCAGCAGCCTGTGGTACATGGTGGGCACGCCGAAGAACAGGGTCGGACGGTACGTCGCGAACCAGGTGGCCACGCGATCGGCCACGAAGCGCTCGGCAAGCCACATCCGGCACCCGCTGGCCAACCAGCTCACCACGCCGTTGGCGAGTCCGTGGACATGGAAGAGCGGCAGCGTCGCCAGGTACCGATCGTGCTCGGTGATGCGCCAGGCGGCGAGGAGTGAGGTTGCGTTGGCGAGGAAGTTGTTGTGCGTGAGGACCGCGCCCTTGCTGCGGCCCGTCGTTCCGGACGTGTAGACCAGCGCGGCGGGCGTGTCACCGTCGAGGGCCTCGCGCCCTTCATACCGGGTGTCGGTGGTCAGCGTGGTGACGTCCCAGCGTGGCACGTCACCCGTACCCGCGGGCACATCGCCAGAGAAGACCAGGGCGGCTGGACGCGAATCCGCCACGATGTGGGCGATCTCGCGTTCCTTGTACAGGATGTTGACGGGAACGAGGATGACACCGAGCCGCGTGCAGGCGAGGAAGAGCGTGAGGTATTCGTAGCGGTTGGGGAGATACAGGGCGAGTCGGTCGCCGCGGGTGAGGCCGCGCTGCCGGAGGACCGCCGCGAGGTGCTGGGCATCGGCCTCGATCTGTCCGAAGGTGATCGTTCCGCGCTCGGGGTGCTCGACGAGGTCCAGGGCGGGCGCGTCGGCCCGGCCAAGAAGGTGGCTGTCGAGAAGGTGATGAAGGTGCATGCGCGGGGGAATCAACGTGCGTGTCGCGTCGGCGGAAGCCCCGATCCCCGCGAAAGCCGGTCCTCCAGGGCCGCTTCCCTGGCGTCCCCCCGAGGGCGGGGAAGCGAGGTATCGGGAAGCGCCACGCGCCCGCCGCGAACCGGCCCGAGCTTGCACGCTTCGCACCACCTTGTGAGGACGCATGAATGCGGGACCGTTACTCTCACCGTTCACTCCCACTGTCGCCATGATCGAACCACGCGTTCCCCCGAACCCCGACTTCGAACGGACCGTGCGCGAGAGCTTCGCGCGCCAGACGATGATGGCGTCCCTCGGCGCCGTCCTGCGTCACGTCGCCCCGGGAGCTGTGACCATCGCGCTCGCGCATCACCCTGGCTTCGTGCAGCAGCACGGTTTCATGCACGCGGGTTCCATCGCCAGCATCGCCGACTCGGCGTGTGGCTATGCCGCACTCTCCCTCGCCGAACCGGGAGCCGACGTGTTGTCCGTCGAATTCAAGATCAACCTGCTTGCACCGGCCGATGCGCCGCACTTCGAGGCGCGCGGGCGCGTGATTCGCGCCGGGCGCACCCTCACGACCTGCACCGCCGACGTGTACGGCCTGGATGGCGCCAGGGAAATGCCGGTTGCCACGATGCTCGCCACGCTGACGCTCCGGAGTGCTCGCTCCGTGTAGGCGTCACCAAGGTGGAGCGCTGCCACTGGCGGGGGCACATCACCGGGGCATATTCGCCGCCTGATGCGACGCTTCACCTTCCTCATGCTTCTCTGCACCCTGGTCGCCAGCTCGCCAGGGGCGCAGGGGGTGACGATTGTGGCGCCGGCCGCGCCGGGAGGGGGTTGGGACCAGCTGGCGCGGGCGATGCAGCGCGCGCTGGAGAGCGAGGGCCTCGCGCGGCCGGTCACTGTCGAGAACATCCCGGGGGCTGCGGGGACGATTGGCCTGGCCCGCTTCGTCTCCGGACGTCGAGGTGACGGGCGTGCGCTGCTGGTCACCGGTCTCGTCATGGTTGGGGGAATCGCACAGAATCGTTCGCCCGTTGGGCTCGACGCGGCCACTCCCATCGCGCGCCTGGTGGGCGAGTACGAGGCCATTGCCGTCCCGGCTACCTCGCCGTTCGCGTCGTTAGGCGACCTGCTCGATGCCCTCGCCGGCAACCCGGCGGCCGTGTCGTGGGGGGGCGGCTCCGCTGGCGGCACCGACCAGATGCTGGTCGACCTCTTGGCGCGTGCCCGTGGCGTCGATCCGCGCCGTACGAGTTATGTCGCATTCGCGGGGGGTGGTGAGGCGCGTGCGGCGCTGCTGGGCGCCCAGGTATCGGCGGGGGTATCCGGAGTGGGTGAGTTTGCGGAGCTGGCGGCAGGCGGGCTGGTGCGCATCCTCGCGGTCTCCTCTCCCGAGCGCATCGCCGGGATCGACGCGCCCACGTTGCGAGAAGCCGGCGTTGACCTCACGCTGGCCAACTGGCGGGGAGTGATGGCTCCCCCCGGGATCACGGCGGCCGAGCGTCGCCGCCTCGAGGAGATGGTCCTGGCCATGGCGCGCAGCGCGACATGGCGGGAGGAGCTGGGCCGTCGCGGATGGGACGACCTGACGCTGGGCAGCGACGCCTTTGCCCGGTACATCACTTCCGAGGTGCACCGCGTGGACCTGCTGGCGGCGGCACGCCGCGGGAGCGACGCCGTCCCGGGCGCCGCCGGGCGCGCGCGGATGCCGATGGCACTCGGGGTGCTGCTCGTGATCGCCCTGGCCCTTGGTCGGCGCGCCTCGAACGCCCCCGCCGTCGAGGTGCGCTGGCGGCCGGTGGCCCTGATCCTGGTGGCGATGCTCGGGAACCTCCTCCTCTCGGAGGGGGCAGGGTTCATCCCCGGGGCGATGCTCCTCTTCGGCGCAACGGCAGTGGCCTTCGGGGAGCGGTCGCTGCTTCGCGTGCTCCTCGTCGCCGGCCTCTTCGTGGGAGCGACCTTCGTGCTCTTTCGCGAGGTCCTTGGCGTGGCGCTCCCGATCGGTCGGTGGTGGACATGAGCCTGCTCGACGGACTCGCGGTCGCACTGCTCCCGGTCAACCTGCTGTGGGCCCTGGCCGGGGCGGCGTTAGGCACCGCGGTCGGGGTGCTGCCCGGCGTCGGGCCCGCGATGACCGTGGCGCTGCTCCTTCCCGCCACCTTCGGACTGGAGCCGGTCAGTGGGATGATCCTCCTGGCAGGCATCTACTACGGCGCGATGTACGGCGGCTCCACGACCTCGATTCTCTTCAACATCCCGGGCGAAAGCGCGACGATCGTCACGGCCATCGAGGGACACGCCATGACGCGGAGCGGACGCGCCGGTACCGCGCTCGCCACCGCAGCCATCGGATCGTTTGTCGGCGGCACGGTCGGCACGTTGCTCATCGCCGGGATCGGGCCATCGCTGGCGCAGGTGGCACTGCACATGGGGCCGGCCGAGCAATTCGCGCTGATCGTCCTCGCGTTCGCGATGGTGACGACCGTCCTCGGCGACAACCCGTGGCTGGGGATCGCCTCGCTGTGCCTCGGGCTGTTGATCGGAGCGGTCGGGATCGACGTCCAGACGGGGGAGGCGCGCCTCACCTTCGGTGTGCCACAGCTCCTGGACGGGATCGACATCATTGTCGTCGCCGTGGCGTTCTTCGCGGTGGCGGAGTCGCTGCACCTGGCGTGGACCGGCGAGCACGTCGCCACGGGTCCGATCGCGGGGGGACGCGCTCGCCTGACGCTGGACGACGTGCGGCGTGCGCTGCCCGCGTGGGTGCGCGGATTGTGCATCGGCTTTCCGCTGGGGGCGATCCCCGCCGGTGGCGCCGAGCTGCCGACGTTGATCTCGTATGCGGTCGAGAAGCGGCTGTCGCGTCGTCCGGAGGAGTGGTCGCCCGGTGGTCCGGGGGCGATCGAGGGAGTCGCCGGCCCCGAGGCGGCCAACAACGCATCGGCCGCCGGTACGTTCGTATCGCTGCTCGCCCTCGGCATCCCGACGACCGCGACCGCGGCAGCGCTGCTCGTGGCCTTGCAGCAGTACGGGGTACAACCCGGGCCGTTGCTCTTCTCGAACGCCGGCCCCCTGGTCTGGGCGCTGCTGGCGTCGCTCCTCGTGGGGAACGTGATGCTGGTCGCGCTGAACCTGCCGCTGGCGGGGTGGTGGGCGCGCCTGGCCGGATTGCGTCCCGCGTACCTGCACGCCGGCATCCTGGTGCTCGCCACCGTGGGGACCTGGACGTTGCACCGTTCGGCCGTCGACCTGGCAGTGCTCGCCGCGTTAGGCGCGGTGGGGTTCGCCTGGCGTGTCCTGGGGTGCCCGGCCGTGCCGGTGGTCATCGGGGCGATGCTGGGCCCCCTCGCCGAGCAGCACCTGCAGCGCGCCCTGATCGTGGCGCAGGGCGACCCGGTCGGGGTGGTGACACGGCCCGGTGCCGCGTCGCTGCTGTCGCTCGCCGGACTGGTGGTTGTGGGCGCGGTCGTCGTGCGGCGCCGCCGCGCCATCACCTAACGCGACAGGCGCTCGCCCGCGGCATTCACGGCCAGCACGGTCAGGAAGATCGCCAGCCCGGGGAAGAGTGCCACCCACGGCTCGGAGGTCATCGCGGCCTGGGCCTGGTACAGCATGTTGCCCCAGCTCGCGGTCGGCGGCTGCACGCCGACACCAAAGAACGACAGCGCACTCTCCA
>WBZL01005103.1_pt1 | contig 11024 bp, 10 predicted proteins | sample 5204291 | NCBI WGS metagenome assembly WBZL01 (sample SAMN12344345, study PRJNA552823) | activated sludge metagenome | biome: Activated sludge suspended growth; feature: Nitrification reactor; material: Wastewater; isolation source: activated sludge from nitrification reactor of wastewater...
GGCTCGACCAGCCCGGCGGCGATCCTGAGCAGTGTCGACTTGCCCGAGCCGTTGCGCCCGACCAGCGCGATGCGCTCGCCGGGGCCGACCGACAGCGACGCGTCGGTGAGCAGCGGGGTGCCGCCGAAGGTCAGCGCGATGGCGTCGAGGAAGAGCAGCGGCGGCGTCATCAGACGGCTCCCGCTGGGCGTGCCACCAGCATGGCGCGTCCGGCATCAAGCGTGATTTGCAGGTCGGCGCCGGCGACATTGGAGAGCGTCAGCGACGAACCGAACGGCACGTCGCGCCCCCGCAGCGGCCAGCGCGCGCCGGTAATGGTCAGGCCCGCAAGATCGGAGAAGGCCATGACCGAGAACAGGCTGCCGGCCGGGAGCGCGGGCCGCGTGGTGCCGGGCAGGATCGCCAATCCTTCCTCGACGCCGGACGAGAGCAGCGCCGGCACGCCGCGTTCGGCAAGGCGAAGGGCGGCCGTCATGTGGAGGACGGCGTGGTCGGACCGCGGCCCGCCGAAGGCGCCGGCCAGCACGAGGCGCCGCGCACCGCGCCGGATCGCCTCGTTCGCGGCGATTTCGCCGTCCGATTCGCTCTTGTCGCGCGGGAACTCCATCCGGGGAATGCCGGCCCAGCGCGGATCGCCGTCCGGATCGATCGAGTCGAAATCGCCGATCCACAGTTCCGGAACGATGCCGAGGGCTGCCGCGTGCACGATGCCGGAATCGGCGGCGATGATGCGCGCGCCGGCGATCTGCGCGGCCAGACGCGGGGTCGGGTGGCAGTCGCCGCCGAGCAGGATGGCATAAAGGCTCATGGGCGGGCGCACTATCACGGGCGGCAGGCCGGCGGAAGCTGTCTTGCCGCCGGCGCGCGCGCGCCCTATGTTCGGGCGAGCTCCAACGGGGTGCCGGACAACCGGCTGAGAGGCGACCTGCCAACCCGAGGAACCTGATCCGGTTCGTACCGGCGGAGGGATTGGACGCAAGCCGGCCCGGGCGCGCAACATCCTTCCGACATCGATGAAAGGACATGCCATGCGCCAGGTGATCCTGTCGGTGCTGTTTGCCACCCTTGCCGCCACCGGCGCGCGGACAGCCGGTACGCTGACCGTCTATGCCTATGACGGCTTCACGGCCGAATGGGGCCCGGGGCCGCGGATCGAGGCGGCGTTCGAGTCGCGCTGCGGCTGCGACCTGACCTTCGTGACCGCCGGCGACGGCGTGGCGCTCCTCAACAAGGCGCGCCTTGAAGGCGACCGTCTCAGGGCCGACATCGTGCTCGGCCTCGACATGTCGATCGCGGCGGATGCGCGGGCGACCGGCCTGTTCGTGCCGCACGGGATCGCGCTTGATGGCATCACCGTCCCCGGCGGCTTCGACGACGACCTGTTCGTGCCATTCGACTATGGCTGGTTCGCCGTCGTCTACGATTCGACGCGGATGTCCGCGCCGCCATCGAGCCTGAAGGAACTTGTCGAGGGCGACGAGCAGGTCAAGATCGTCATCGAGGATCCGCGCTCGTCGACGCCCGGGTTGGGGCTGGTGACCTGGATGAAGGCGGTCTATGGCGAGGAGGCCGGCGCGGCCTGGGCGCGGCTGAAGCGCCGCGTCCTGACCGTGGCGCCCGGCTGGAGCGAGGCCTACGGGCTGTTCACGGCCGGCGAGGCGCCGATGGTGCTGTCCTACACGACGTCGCCGGCCTATCACCTGATTGCGGAAGGCAGCGACCGCTATCGCGCGGCCGCCTTCGCCGAGGGGCATTACCTTCAGGTCGAGGTCGCGGCGATGACGAAAAACGGCGCGGCCAACCCGCTCGCCGCCGAGTTCCTGCGCTTCATGGTGTCGCCGGCGTTCCAGGACGTCATTCCCGAGACCAACTGGATGTATCCGGCCGGCCGGACCGAAAAGCCGCTTCCCGCGGCGTTCGCGGCGCTGGCGCGCCCGGAGCGGACGCTCTACATCGATGCGGCGGAACTGGCCGCCAACCGCGAGAAATGGATCGCCGAATGGCTCGACGCGATGAGCCGCTGACCGCCGGTTTCGCCGTCCTCGCCGTCCCGGTGCTGATCGCGGCGGTGGCGCTTGCCGGCCTCGGCGGTGCAGCACTCGCCGATCCGGGCGGTTTCGCGCGGGCCTTCGATCGCCGGCTTGTCGATGTCGTCGCCTTCACCCTGTTGCAGGCCGGCCTGTCGACGCTTGTTTCCGTCGTTCCCGGCGCCGTGCTGGCGCTGGCGCTCAACCGCCGGCCGGGCTTTCCCGGCCGTGGCGCGATCCTGCGCCTGTTCGCCGCGCCGCTGGCGCTTCCCGCCATCTCCGGCGCGCTCGGGGTGCTGGCTGTCTATGGCCGGACCGGTCCGGTGGCCTGGCTGGTCGAGCTTGCCGGCGCCGGCCCTTGGCCCGGACCCTACGGACTTGGCGGCATCCTGCTCGCGCACGCCTTCTTCAACGTGCCGCTCACCGCGCGGCTTGCGCTCGGCGCGCTGTCGTCCATACCGGCGGAGCGTTACCGGCTCGCCGCCCAGCTCGGCTTTGCCGAGCGGCATCATCTGGCCATTGTCGAATGGCCGGCGCTCAGGCCGGCGCTCCCCGGCATCGCGCTTCTGGTGTTCCTTCTGTGCGCGACCTCGTTCGCCATCGTGCTGCTTCTGGGCGGCGGGCCGGGGGCGACCACGATCGAGGTCGCGATCTACGAATCGCTGCGTTTCGATTTCGATCCCGGGCGGACGCTGGCGCTGGTCGGCGTGCAATTCGCGCTGACCGCGACGCTCGCGCTGTTTGCCACCGCGCCGGCGGTCCGGGCCGGGTCGGCGGCGCTGGGCCAGCGTCGCCCGCCCCGTGGCGCTTCCCGGGGCCTGCGCGTGCTCGACGCGGCGATCATCGGCTTCGGGTTCATGTTCGTCGCCGCGCCGCTGGCCGGCGTCGCCTGGCGCGGTGCGGCCGCCGACGCGATGCGGCTGGCGATCGATCCGGCGGTACGCCAGGCGCTGCTGACCAGTCTCGGCATCGGTGCGGCGGCTGCGTTCATGGCGACGGCGATGGCCTTTTTCTACGCCGGCACCGGGCGGACGCTTGCCGACCGCGGCGACGGACGGGCGTGGCTGTTCGATGCCGGCGCGACGCTCATGCTGGCGCTGCCGCCGACGGCGCTCGCCGCCGGCTGGTTCCTGGCCATCAATCCTGTCGCCGATCCGTCGCGGCTGGCGCCGGTTGCGGTCATCGCCATCAATGCGGTCATGGCGCTGCCGTTCGCGCTCAGGGTGCTGAAGCCGGCGCATGACCGGGCACGAGACGATCATGACCGGCTGTGCGCGGCGCTCGGCATCCGCGGCATCAACCGCTTCCGCATCGTCGACTGGCCGGCGTTGCGGCGGCCGCTGGCCTCGGCCTTCGCCTTCGCGATGGCGCTGTCACTCGGCGACCTTGGCGTGATTGCGCTGTTCGGCGCCGATCATGCGCGCACGCTGCCCTATCTCGTTCTGCAACGCATGGGCGCCTACCGCACGTCCGACGCGGCCGGCCTGGCGCTGCTCATCGCGCTCATGTGCCTCCTCCTGATGGCGCTCTCGGACCGGCTGGCAACGGAGAAGCCGGCATGAATGGCGCGATCGTCGCCGATGGGCTGCGCTTCTCGCGCTCCGGCGGGTTCGGACTCGAGGTCGATCTCGACATCGCGTCGGGCGAGCGCGTCGCGCTCATGGGCGCCAGCGGCTCGGGCAAGTCGACCCTGCTCGATCTTGTGTCCGGCTTCGAGACGCCGCAGGCCGGCCACATCCGCATCGGTGGCAGGGACGTGACCGGGCTCGCCCCGGCGGAACGGCCGGTGTCGTTGCTGTTCCAGGATTCCAACCTGTTTCCGCATCTCGATGCCTTCACCAATGTCGCGCTCGGCCTCGATCCGGGCCTGCGGCTGAGCCACCAGGACGAGGCGCGCGCGCAGGCGGCGCTTGCCCGGGTCGGGCTCGCCGGCAAGGAGGCACGCCGGCCGGCGGCGCTTTCGGGCGGTGAGCGGCAGCGCGTGGCGATTGCCCGCACCCTGGTGCGACGCAAGCCGGTGCTCCTGCTCGACGAGCCGTTCGGCTCGCTCGGACCGGCACTCACGGCAGATCTCATCGGGCTGACGCTCGACCTTGCAGCCGAGCACGGGTTGACGGCGATCCTGGTCACCCACGATCCGGACGAGGCGCGCGCCTTCGCCGCACGGCTGGTGTTCCTGGAGGACGGTAAGGTTGCCGCCGACGGCCCGACCAGGCTCGTGCTGTCGATGACCGACGGTCCGGTCGCGCGCTATCTCGGCGCCAGGCCGGCGCGGTGATGCCGGCGTTTCAGCCCGGGCCTTTTTTCTGCCCGCTTGACGCCCTAAATGCGCGCGGGGCCGGGAATGCGCGTCGTTAACGCGGAGTAAACCGGCCACGGCGAACATGGCGGACCACGACGGCCGGGGAGGCTGGCATCTCGCGCACCACGCAGCGTTTTCAGGCAGGCCTTGGCGGCGCGGTGCTGGTCATCGCGCTGACGCTTTCGGCGTGCACGACGCTGGTTCCCGGCAGTTCCGATACGCTGAAGCCGGCCGACGAGCCGGTGACTGTGGACACGGTCACGCGCGGCGACCGCCTGGCACAATTGGCCCGGCAGCAGCATCCGCGCATCCTGGCCACCTATGGCGGCGAGTTTTCCGATCCGAAGGTGGAACTGATGGTGGCGCGCGCCGTCGGCCGCCTCACCGCGGTTGGCGGCGATCCGGCGCAGGCCTACCGGATCACCCTGCTCGATTCGCCCAACGTCAATGCCTTCGCGCTTCCCGGCGGATACCTCTACGTGACGCGCGGCCTGCTGGCGCTGGCCAGCGATTCGGCGGAACTGGCCGCCGTCATCGCGCATGAGATGGGTCACGTGACGGCCAATCACGGCCTGCAGCGGCAGCGGGCGGAAGCCGACGAGGTGCTGGCGGCGAAGGTCGCCAGCGAACTGTTCCGCGACAATGTCGATGCAAAGGCGGCGATCGCGCGCGGCAAGATGCGGCTGGCGCAGTTCTCGCGCAACCAGGAGCTTGAGGCCGATGCCATCGGCATCAAGACCACGGGACTTGCCGGCTACGACCCGTTTGCGGCGGCGCGGTTCCTGAAATCCATGGATTCCTACGCCGGCCTGCGCAGCGTCTCGGGCGCCGAGGACGCCAGCCTCGACTTCCTGGCCTCGCACCCCAACACGCCGCAGCGCGTGGCGCTGGCGGAACGGCATGCGCGCGGGTTCGGTCCGTCGGGGCAGACCGGCACGCTCGATCGCGATGCCTATCTTGCCGGCATCGATGGCCTGTCCTTCGGCGACCGTCCGGAGGAAGGCTATGTGCGCGGGCGCTCGTTCCTGCATCCGGGCCTCGGCATCGGCTTCACCGTGCCGGCGGGATTCGTCATCGACAATTCCGCTTCCGCCGTCACCGCGGCCGGGCCCGGCAATGTCGCCATCAGGTTTGATGGCGTGGAGATCGGCTCCGGCAAGGCGCTTGACGATTATGTGCGCAGCGGCTGGGTCACCGGGCTCGACCCGGCAAGCGTGCGCATGACGACCGTCAACGGCCTGGAGGCGGTGCGGGCGCGGGCCTCAGCCGGCGGCTGGAGCTTCGACATCGCCGTTGTCCGGTACGGCGGGCGCGCCTACCGGATCCTCACGGCGGAGCCGTCCGGGGGGTCCGCCCTCGCACCGACGGCCGAAAGCGTGGCAGGATCGTTCCGTGCCCTCGGCGCGGCCGAGAAGGCGGCGCTCAGGCCGCTGTTCATCCGCGTGGTCACGGTCGGCGCCGGCGACACGGTGGGAACGCTGGCGGCGCGGATGGCCGGAGTCGAGCGCCAGCTCGACCTGTTCCGCGTGCTCAACGGCCTGCCGGCGACGGCGCGCGTCGTGCCCGGTCAGAAAGTGAAGATCGTCACCGACCGATGAAAAAACCCGGCCGCGAGGCCGGGTTTTCAGGATTGCTGCGCGGCAGGAGCCTCAGGCGGCTTCCGACTGCTCGCCTTCCTCATTGTCGGCCTTGGCGCCGCGGCGCGGACCCTTGGCGAGATTGGCCTCGATCAGCCGCACCGCCTCGGTCTCCGACATGCGGTTGACCGCGGCGATCTCGCGCGCCATCCGGTCGAGCGCGGCCTCGTAGAGCTGGCGCTCGGAATAGGACTGCTCCGGCTGGTTCTCGGCGCGGTAGAGGTCGCGCACGACTTCGGAGATGGCGATCAGGTCGCCGGAATTGATCTTGGCGTCATACTCCTGGGCGCGGCGCGACCACATGGTGCGCTTGATGCGGGCGCGGCCCTGGACAACCTTGAGCGCGCGCTCGACATAATCGCCTTCCGACAGCTTGCGCATGCCGATGGCGGTCGCCTTGGCGACGGGAACCTTCAGCCGCATCTTGTCCTTCTGGAAGTCGATGACGAAGAGCTCGAGCTTGTGGCCGGCGACTTCCTGTTCCTCGATGGCGACGATCTGACCGACGCCGTGCGCCGGATAGACGATGTACTCGCCGGTCTTGAAGCCCTGCCGCTGCGAGGTCTTCTTCTGCTGGGTCGCCATACGCATTCACTCCTGGTTGACGCGGGCGGCGTCCGGCCTGTTCCTTCCGTCGGCATCGGGCACGCCTTGCACCGGTCGGGATGGGCACGCATTGCGTCCGGCTCGTTCTGCCGCACGCCCTGTCAGCCCGGAACAACCCGTCCGGTGGAAACGATAGCCTCTCAATGGATGGCGCCGACGCGCGACTGGTAAGAAGGATTTAGCCTGAACGCGCCGCCTTTTCGGTGCGTGTTGCGTTACCTAGCAGGAAAAGGTGGAAATTTCAAGGAAATCCCGCACCTGCGAAGTTGCGCCGGTTAACCATTGCGCAAGCAAGGTTAACGCCGACGCGTCGCCTGCCGCGCCTCAATCGCCTTCGCCGGGCTCGGCGGAGAAGAACTTCTCGAACTTGCCTTCCACGCCGTCGAAGTCCTTGGCGTCAGCGGGCGGCTCCTTCTTGGCCGTGATGTTCGGCCAGACGATCGCGTAGTCGGCATTGATCTTCAGCCACTTTTCCAGGCCCTTTTCGGTGTCGGGCTTGATGGCCTCGGCCGGACATTCCGGCTCGCAGACACCGCAGTCGATGCACTCGTCGGGATGAATGACGAGCATGTTTTCGCCTTCGTAGAAACAGTCGACCGGGCAGACCTCGATGCAGTCCATGTACTTGCACTTGATGCAGTTATCGACAACGACGTAGGTCATGGGAGGCTCCGGTCGAATGCTTGGATGCGCCGCGCGGCGCGAAGGTCGGCGTCACCTAATGCGAATGGACACAGGATTCAAGCGCGCCGATCAGCGCAGCGGCAGGACATTGGCGGGCGCGAAATGCACCGTGCGCTCGTCGCCGACCGCCGGTGGCGGGGTCTCGGGATCGTTGAAGGCATCCAGCCACAGGTCGATGCCGTCGGTGACGATGCGCAGCCGGAGCACCGAGCCGAGGAATTCCACCGCCTCCACGCGCCCGGTCAAGGTGGCATCGCCCGGCCGTCCGGCCAGGCGCACGGCCTCGGGGCGCAGCGCCAGCGCGATGCGATCGCCCGGCTTCGCCCCGGCCGGGACGGCAAGACCGGTGATGCGGGCCTTGCCGACATGCGCCGCACCGGTGGCGGCATCGTCGATGACGGCCTCGAACGTGGACAGGGTGCCGACGAAATCGGCCACGAAGCGGGTGGCCGGCCGGTTGTAGACCTCGAACGGCGTTCCGATCTGTTCGATCCGGCCCTCGTACATGACCATGACGCGGTCGGACATCGACAGCGCTTCCTCCTGGTCATGGGTGACGAAGATGGTGGTGATGCCGAGCGCCTTCTGGATGGCGCGGATTTCCTCGCGCAGCGACACGCGGATCTTGGCGTCGAGCGCCGAAAGCGGTTCATCGAGCAAAAGCACGCGCGGCTTGGGCGCCAGCGCGCGGGCCAGCGCCACGCGCTGTTGCTGCCCGCCCGACAATTGCCAGGGATAGCGGTCGCCGAGTTGCGGCAAGCCGATGAGTTTCAGCATCTCGCCAACGCGCTCGTCGATCTCCGCCCGCGCGTGCCCGTGCACCTTCAGGCCGAAGCCGATGTTGCCGGCCACCGTCAGGTTGGGAAACAGCGCATAGGACTGGAACACCATGCCGATGTTGCGCTGGTTGGGCTTGAGCGCCGTCACGTCGCGGCCATCGATGACGATCCGGCCGCTGGTCGGGGTCTCGAAGCCGGCGACCATGCGCAAGATCGTGGTCTTGCCGCAGCCGGACGGGCCGAGGAAGGAGACAAACTCGCCGCGGCGGATGGATATGTCGGCGCCGCGCACCACCTGCAGGCTGCCGAAGGACTTTGTCACGCCCTCGATGGAGAGAAAGGCCTCGCTCACGACTTACTCCTTCACGGGCGCCGGCGGCTTCGGGGCGAAGCGGGCGAGCAGCTGGATGACGGCCATGCAGGCCCAGGTGATGGCGAACGCGATGACGGCAAGCGCGGCCGGTTCATAGGCGCGGTTGGCGCCCAGGACCTGCAGGTAGGGCCCGAAGGCCGGGCGGTCGAGAAGCGCGGCCATGGTGAATTCGCCGATGACGATGGCGAAGGTGAGAAACGCCCCCGACAGCACCGCGATCAGCACGTTGGGCAGGATGATGCGGGCAAGGATCGTCGTCCAGCCGGCGCCGAGGCTCTGGGCGGCTTCCGTCAGCGTCGACACGTCGATGGTGCGCAGGCCGGTGTCGACCGAGCGGTACATGTAGGGCAGCGCCAGCGTGGCGTAGCCGAACATGAGCAGGATGTTGGTGCCGGTGGCCGATCCGGTCAGCGGCAACCAGCTCGAGGTGTTGTAGAGGCGGATATAGCCGAAGACGATGACGATGGCCGGGATGACGAGCGGCAGCAGGGTGACGAATTCGATCCAGGGCCGCGCCGAGGGCAGGCGCAACCGCACCCAATAGGCCGTCGGCACCACCAGAAGCACGCCGAAGGCGATGGTGGCGAGCGCCATCAGCACCGAATATGAAAACGTCTCCTGGAAGCGGGGATCGGCGAACACCTTCACATAGGCGTCGAGGGAATAGACGCCGCGCCGCATCTTCAGCGAAAATTCCGTCATGCCGATCAGCGGCAGGGCGAAGTACAGCGCGCCGAACAGGAAGGCGGCCCAGGCGAACAGGCGGTTCATTTGAGCCACCGTTCGGAACGGGTGCGCAGCCAGATGTAGATCGTGTTGGCGATGCCGGTGATGACGATCATGCCGAAGGCGAGCGCATAGCCGAGGTGCGGGTCGCCGAGCACGTCGCCGCGGATCTGGGCAAACAGCTTGATCGGCACGATGTTCAGCTGCGGGCCGGTCAGCGCGAATGCGGTCGCCACCGCGCCGAAGGAATTGGCAAACAACAGCGCGAAGGTGCCGAGCAGTGTGGGGAACAGGATCGGCAGCGCCACCATGCGCCAGTATTGCGCGCCGGTGGCGCCGAGCACCGTGGCCGCCTCGCGCCATTCGCGTTTCAGCCCGTCGAGGGCCGGGGTGACGATCAGCACCATCAGGGGGATCTGGAAGAACAGATAGGTGAGCGTCAGCCCCCAGAACGACAGAAGGTTGAAGCCGAGCGTGCGCAGGTCTATGCCGAGATTGTTGCGCAGCCACAGCGTCACCAGTCCGACCGGGCCGAGCGTGGCAAGAAAGGCGAACGCCAGCGGCACGCCGGCGAAGTTCGAGGCGACGCCGGAAAAGGTGAGCAGCGGGCTGCGCAGTGCCTTGGGGACGCCGCCAAGCGTCACGGCGGCGGCCATGCCGAAGCCAACGAGGCAGCCGAGCGCGGCGGTCACCACCGACAGCTTGATCGAGACCAGATAGGCCGAGCGGATGGAATCGGTGTTGAGCGCAGCGATGTTGGCGAGCGTGAAGGAGCCGTCGGGGCGCTGGAAGGCGCCAAGCACGATCTTCAGCGTCGGCAGGAACAGGAACAGGATCGCAAACAGCGCGAAGGGCGCCAGACCGAACCAGTTCAGCCAGGCACGATCACGGGCGGGGGCGGCGGCAGGCGCTGGTTCGACGGTCATGGCCCTTCCCTCCGGGTCCGGCCGCGGCGGGCGCGGCGGTCCACCCGCCCCGGGCATTGCCGGGGCGGGCGGTCGATGGCCATGTTACTGCACGTTGGCGCCGACAGTGGCGTCCCAACCCTTGGTCACGGCTTCCTTGTTGGCCGCCTGCTCGTCAAGCGAGGGGAACACGGCCTTCTCGTAGGCCGCCGCCGGCGGCAGCTTGTCGAGGAGTTCCTGCGGGATCTTGCCGGCCTTGGCCATGGCGTTGAACCGCGCCGGATGGCAATAGCCGGCGAGCCAGCCGAGCTGGCCTTCGTCGGAATAGAGGTACTCCATCCACAGCTTGGCGGCATTCGGGTGCGGCGCGTAGGCGGAAATCGCCTGCACGTAGACGCCGGCGAGCACGCCCGACGCGGGAACCACCACCTCGACCGGCGGGTTGCCGGCGAGCGTGTCACGTCCCGACAGGGCGTTGTAGTCCCACATCGCCACGATCGGGGTCGCGCCCTGCGCCAGCGTGCCGGCCTTGCCGATCACGGGGACGAAGTTGCCGGCCTTGTTCATCTCGGCGAAGTAGGCGAGGCCCTTCTCGCCCGATTCCTTGCCCGGAGCGCCGCCATTGGCCATGCCGGCCGCGAGCACCGCGAGGATGGCCTGGTTGGACGCGCGCGGATCGCCGGCGAGCGCCACCTGGCCCTTGTATTCCTCCTTGAGCAGGTCGGACCAGTCGGCCGGCGTGTTCTTGACGAGGTCCTTGTTCACCATGAACGACATCACGCCGTAATAGTCGCCGTACCAGTGGCCGTCGGCGTCCTTGACGTTTTCGGGGATCTCGTCCCACGTGGCGACCTTGTAGGGCATGGTCAGGCCCTCGGCCTTCGCCGACGGGCCGAACGACAGGCCGACGTCGATGACGTCCGGCGCCTGCGGGCCCTTGTTGTCCTTGTTGGCCTTGATCGCCTCGATCTCGTCGGCGGAGCCG
>WBZL01001372.1_pt1 | contig 11023 bp, 8 predicted proteins | sample 5204291 | NCBI WGS metagenome assembly WBZL01 (sample SAMN12344345, study PRJNA552823) | activated sludge metagenome | biome: Activated sludge suspended growth; feature: Nitrification reactor; material: Wastewater; isolation source: activated sludge from nitrification reactor of wastewater treatment...
GAAGGTGATATCCCACAGCCCCAAGCCGCCGCTGACAAAGGTGTTGAGTTGTTTTCCTGTTGTTGCATCCCAAAGCCTGGCAGTGCCGTCGCGGCTGGCGGTGGCGAGGTGTTGCCCGTCTGGGCTAAAGGCGATGGACATGACCTGGCTGGCGTGCCCGCTCAACGTCAGGAGTTCTGAACCGGTTTTTACATCCCAGATCTTTGCGGTGTCGTCGAGGCTGGATGTTGCGATTCGCGATCCATCCGGGCTGAAGGCAATTGCAGAGGGCGAAGCGGTATGCCCGCGCAGAGTGATGATCGTTTCGCCTGTGACTGCATCAAGGATCTGCACAGTGTTGTTGTAAATGCCCAACGCAAGGTACTTATCATCCGGACTGAAAGCGGCAGTGCGGACGGCAACTGGAAAGAACTGTGTATAAATTTCTATGGGCGGGGAGACTGAGACATCCCAAAGAACCGCCTTGTAATCTTCACCGACAGTGATCAGGCGTGTGCCATTGTGATTGAACGCCACTCCATTGACGAGCGCTGTATGTTTTTGTAATTCACCCAGTATCGAACCGCTCGACGGACTCCATATTCGAACAGTGGAATCTTCGTAGGCGACAGCAAGTTTTTCTCCGTCGGGGCTGAACGACAGATCGTATACCAGTTTTTCAGGAGAGGGCAGAGCATGGATGATCTCTCCGGTATTTGTATCCCATACGTTGACCATTCCATTCTCAGCGCTGGCTGCGAGTAGTGTTCCATCCGAGTTGTATGCCAGTTGTCCGTCCGAGTTGGTGGATGTGCGCGAAGAAAATACCTCGCGGCGGATGATGTTCCACACTCGTAAGGTTCCATCGGTGCTGCTGGTTGCGAGTCGTGTGCCGTCCGGGCTGAAATCAACTTCGATCACCGGCTCGGTGTGACCGGCAAAAGGTACGATTTCACGTCCCGTTGTAACATCGAAGATCTTTGCAGTGCGGTCTGAGCTGGCGGAGGCGATCCATTTGCCGGCTGGGCTGAATTCGAGGTGGTTGATCCCGGCAGTATGAGCGACAATTGTAGATCGTTGCTCGCCGGTCTCAGCGTCCCAAATGATGATATCGGAATAGCCCGACCCGCCCGTGGTGGCGATCAACTTTGAGTCGGGACTGAACGCGCCGGTTCCATCTACGCCTTGCCCGCGCAATTCCAATAGTTGTTCCCCTGTTCCGGCGTGCCATACTCTTGTTGTGCCGTCATCGCCAAACGAAATGACGCGGGTTCCATCCGGGCTGAAGTAAATAAAACGAACGCTGGCAGTATGACCGACGAATTCGACTAATTTTTGTCCCGTCTCTACATCCCAAATGACAGGAACGCCGCCGAAGTCAGAAGTCAGGATGCGTTTACCGTCCGGGCTGTACTCAAATGTGATGCCCTCATAATAGATTCGACTCGTGAGGACGATCTCCTCGCCGGTCGGCACATCCCAAAAGTGAATGCCGTCGTCATACCCAGCCGCCACTGTCTTGCTATCCGGGCTAAAGACTGAGAAATAACCGGGCGCTTCAAACACCAATTCACCGGTCCTGGCATCGTATACTTTTGAAAAACCATCGGCTCCAGCCAACAGATATTTTCCATCCGGGCCGACCTCTACGTTCCATGGAAAACCGGGCGCGCTGGCTTGTATCACCATTTCGATCCGCGATGTTTGCACGGCGCGATGCAGGGCATCTTCCGCTTCGATCGTTCTCGACGAATCCAACGCTTCCAACGCCAGCAGGACGCTGAGCTCGGGATCTGCATTGAGATTCAGGATCGAAGCCGCCGCCAACTCACGGGAGGTTGCCTCGCGGTTGGACGCCTGTGCCTGCCTCCCGAACAGGATCGCCGCCGCGCCAAGGATCAACGCGACCACCAATGCGCCTGTCAGATAGACGGCGCGTTTGCGTAATTGTCCTGCTGAATGAGTTTGTTCTTCGGCGCGTTGCCTTTCAGTCTCTGCCAGTTTTTGCGCGGCATCAAGTTCGCGTTGCTGACGCGCGCGTTCTTCTGCGTCGAGCCGATCTCTTTCACGAATACCTGCATCGAGAAATGCGCGGTCGTTCTGTGTGATCGCAATAGTAGTGTTCGCCGCCCAGTTTTCGAATTGTTCCAGCCGCGTTCCAGTGAGCAAAAAGCTCTTATCGTTGTTGGTGTTCAGCCATTCGGTTGCCGCATTCGAGAGTTGTCTTTGTAAGCGGATATCATTTCGGCTTTCGGCAAGCCATTCGCGCAGTTGACTCCATTCGCGCAAAAGCGCTTCGTGCGCCACTTCGACCGTCGCGCCGCGCGTGATCGGGTCGCGGTCAAAAGTTAGCAATCGCGCTTTGCCGTAATGATCGATCACGGTGGATAGTTGTTGATGATCCACGGTGAGATCGTCTAGTTCCTCGCGCAAGACCCTGCGACGCGTGTCTTCTGTCCCTTCGCCCAGTGTAACGAGTCGCAGGAATAACTGCCGTGTTGCCGATCTTCCGGAATCATCGAGACGCGCATAGATCGCATCGGCGCTCCGACCTAACGCGCCAAGCACGCCGCCGATCTCGCGGTAGGTTTTGTTCGTGAGCGTGCGTCCCTCGCGTTTTTCAAATAACTCAGAGAGCGCGTACTGCAATAGCGGAAGCGCGCCGGGTTGATTTCCAGTGTCACGAATGATCGTCGAAACGAGTCCCTTTTCCAGTCTGAGACCGACGCGCTGTGTGGGACCGGCAACCGCTTGCTCGACCTCGTCCGCTGTCAATGGCAGGACAAATTCAAAACGCCGATTCATCATCTCGCCGAAATCCACGTAGCGCAGGGGTTTGTCGGTGAAGTCTGCGCGCAAGGTAATGACCACGCGCAGGCGGCTGCGTTCATCCAGCACAGCAGTAGCGATGGCGTCGAGGAACAACGCGCGGTCGGCTTCATCCTCGATCAGCGTGAACACTTCTTCGAATTGGTCAATGACGAGAACCAACTCGACTGTTTCATCCGCCGGCAAAATGCGATGAACCGCTCGAAGCAAGCCGCGATTTCCATCTTTCAATTGAGTCAACAAACTTTCGGGAGGGTTAACCGCCACGCGCAATAACGAGGCTTCCAATTCCTCAAATGGATTTTTACCCGGCAGCATGTCCACGATGAACCAGTTCTCAGAACCGGGCAGACCGCCGCGCCTCAATGCGGGAATCAAGCCTGCCCGCACCACCGACGATTTGCCGCTCCCGCTTGGACCGATCACCGCCAGAAAGCGATGTAAGTCTCCGCCCTCGCCGAGCCGTGCCAATAATTGTTGGATCAACGATTCGCGCCCGAAGAAGTTTTCTGAATCTGATTCGCTGAAGGCGCGCAAGCCTTTGAACGGATTGACGATCTCGCCATCGATCTCTTCTTCCTCATAGGCGATCACTGCTGGTTGTAAGCCCGCCGACTTGCCGACGGCATTGTGAAATTCATGCAAGAAAGACAGCGCGTCGGTGTAACGGTCCTCAGGGTCTTTCGCGGTCGCTTTTGCAATGACAGTATCCAACGCGGCGGGAAGCCCAGCCCTGTGCGCCGAAAGCGGGGGCATGGGTGTATTGATGTGTTGTTGGATCAGGTCGAAGGGCGTCGGACCCGCAAATGGGACGGTACCTGTCAACATCTCGTACAGCATCACGCCCAGACAATAAATATCCGTTTGTGGTCGTATCGAAAGCGATTGGATCTGCTCGGGCGACATGTATTGCGGCGAGCCGACCATGGCATCCAGGCTGGTTTGGTTTTCGATATCGGGGTTGCCGAGATTCTTGGCGATCCCAAAATCTGCAAGATAGGTATTCGAATCATCGTCGAGCAAGATATTGGCGGGCTTTAGGTCGCGATGGATGATCCCGATGCGATGGGCTGAATTCAACGCGGAACAGATCTGCTCGAACATTTTGAGCGCGCTTTCAATTGAGATCGCGCCTTGTTCAAGACGGCTCTGAATATTCCCGCCGCGTAAAAGCCGCATCACAAGATATGCCACATTCGGCTCGCGCCAATAATCATAGAGTGGAACGATATGCGGATGTTCGAGCCGCGCCACAAGTTGCGCTTCGGTCTCAAAACGGCGGATGAAATCAGGATGATTTGCATATGCCGGCAGAATGATCTTGACCGCCACTTCCCGTTCCACGTTGGGTTGAACCGCGCGATACACAGTTCCCATGCCGCCCATGCCGATCCGTTCCGCCAGCGCGTACCCGCGGATGGCGCGTCCGGTCAGGTCTTCGCGCCCGATCTCTTCGATGGCTGGGGGAGGCGTCACCGGCGGCAGGTCAGACGCGGCAGGTTTGACAGAGCGCGCCCAGCGGACGAAACCGGCTCTTTCCTCCAGTGGAATTGCCAGCGCCATCGCGAGTCTCTCGGCAATTTGAACGGACGCGCGCAGATCATCTGCCTCGATCTTTCGCAGTGTGATCGCCGCGCAACCAACGCGCCGCGCCAACTCCTCCTGCGTGAGGTCCATCTCGCGGCGCCGTTGCCGAACGTACAAACCGAAGGATTGTTCCTGTTCCATGACTGCTCCTCAGTTAATACCTGATGCTATTAACCGTCCCGCAGGTTCAGTGAAACCCAATGTGTTCTGCAACGAAACCTGCGGGACGTTCTAGGCAAGGTCACATAACAAAAAGTATAGCCGAGCGATGGGTCAAGTACAAGAAGCAAACAAGTTTATATCGTTTTTTATATCGGTCGTGAAATCCGTGTGAAAGTTATATAAAAAGCGATAGGAAGCCAAAAAACCCTTGAAATTGAAATTTCAAAATGTTACAGTGCGGACATGAAATCGCGCGCAAATTTCAAATCGTTCAATTCAAGGAGAATCAAAATGAACAACAAAAAGTTTTCGCTCTTGGTCGCAGTACTGATGCTCGCCATGCTGGTGTTGCAAGCCTGTGCCAGTAAGCCTTCGGCGAACTTTCCTACCGGCAGGTTCGCAAATCCCGAAGCCCCGCTCGAGGGGTTCGATTTCCACGAAGATGGTACATGGAACAACTTCTACTACGGCGCGCATGAAGTCTGGGGAACCTACAGCGTCAAAGGCGACCTGTACATCGAGGAAACGAACAATTTCAACTGCGGCAAATCGCCCATGAGTTTCCGCTACACCTTCGATGGGACGAATCTGCACTTCGAGCTCACCGAAGAAAGCAAGAACGATGAATGTGAGGGCAGGCGGGGCGCATTCGACGGCACGACGTGGGTGCTGGTGGAAGAGTAGTGCCGCAATTCGAAATATTGTTGAGGGATGATGGAATCCAACCATCATCCCTCAATGGGAGAAAATATCATGAGCAAAAAGGAATCTGAAAGCACGCAAACTGGAAAGACTGAAATTAGCATCGCAAAGATCGGGTTGATAACCGCCGTTGCGGTTGCGTTCATCTCTTGTATGGGGACGGTTGCGCTTCCTTTCTTCCAATATCTAACAGAGCAAACGACGCCGACAGTCGAGGTTCAACCAACTGTTGACGAACAGGGAAATAATGATCCTGAACCGACCAGACAATTGACTGTTCAAGTTGAACCAACCATTGCCCCGGCTACCAGTACGCAGTCTCCGCCTACCAGTGCTCCTCTTTCGCCAACTTTAACGCTACCGCCTCCGCCCACGTCAACACCAAAACTCCTTACGTCCGAGAGCTTCGAGGCGGAACATGGAGAAATGAGTAGCGGAGGTTTCCCTGTCCGTGATCAAACAGCAGTATCAGCATCCAATCAAGCATACTGGTTGGGGGCATGGGGAGCTTCTGTAAAGTTCACTATTACCGAAATGGCAGCTGGTCAGTATGAACTAATCATCCGTTATGAAAAATATACGAATAATGCCGAATACCGTGATCCGGGTTATCAAAATTTGTATGTGAATGGCAATCCTAGTCCGATTCTAATAACAACCTTTAAAACTTTTGATGATACAGTGATGAAATGGGCAGATCTTCAGCTCATCGTACGACTTGAGCAGGGAAGAAACACGCTCGTAATAAAAAATGATGTGAGTGATCAGGTGGCAGGAATTGACCGTCTTGTCCTTCGCTGGATAGGTCCGTAATCGATTTGAGACGAATCAAAGACCTCGGAGTTTTCAAAAACCCCGAGGTCTTTTGTAGATCGTAAGTGACTGTCACCTTCAAGGTGACAATCACTTGTAAACCAAACGACCTCGCGGATGCCGAAGGGTCCGCGAGGTCGTTTGGTTATCTATCTAAGGACATTGCTCCACATGCAGGTATTTTTGACATTCAGCCGCGTTGAGGCGACGTGTGATTCGAGTTTGAGCCAATGCCAGAAGTTCCTCGATATCAAGAGTGAATACTCGCACAACCCCATCATTACTTGCGACCACGAGATGAGCGCCGTTATCGGTACTACTGAAAGCAACCCCGTATACTCCTCCTTCACTGCCCGGTAGAGTCAAAATTGCATCGCCCGTCTCAACATCCCATACCTTGGCTGTGTTATCGCCACTGCCTGTTGCAAGGAATTTTCCATCCGGGCTAAACGTAACCGGTCTGAGTTCTGCGCTATGGCCCGTAAGTGTGAGCAATTCCTTGCCGGTAGTTGCATCCCAGATTTTTGCGGTCGAGTCGCTGCTTGCTGTGGCAATCTTTTTCCCGTTGGGGCTATAGGCGATATCAACAACGCCTGACGTATGACCGGCAAGTGTGAACATCACTTCGCCGCGATGAAAGACGGCGCGATCGTCGCCAATTCAGGTCACTTCAACGTGGAGATCAACATCCCCGCGCTTGAGAAGATGAGCGTTGGCAAACCGAATCTTGTCCGCCCGTTCGTGGATCAATACACGACGAAAGACGGACGTAAGATCAACATCCTCGGCGAAGGACGACTCATCAACCTCGCTTCCGCCGAAGGGCATCCTGCTTCCGTCATGGACATGTCTTTCGCCAACCAGGCTTTGTCCGCCGAATTCATGGCGAAGAACGCGGATACGTTGGAGAAGAAAGTCTATTCCGTCCCTGCTGAGATCGATCACGAGATCGCCCGCCTCAAACTCGAAGCCATGGGCGTGAAGATCGATACGCTCACGGCGGAACAGACTCACTATTTGAATTCGTGGGAAGAGGGAACGTAATTCAAAGGATGAATTCAGAAGGATGAAGGATGAAAGCCTCGCAGTGTAAAAATCCGCGAGGCTTTTTTCTTGTTCGTCCAATCCGAAAGCAACGTATCGTTAATTCGTAACAGGTCACGCAGTAGATTCGAGGAACGGCAAAACAGGCTGCCCCAACAAAGCCACTAATTTCTGAAAGGTGCTTTCGCCATGTCGTTTGGCAGTATTCAAGACGGTTGCCAGAGCCGCATAGCCTTGCGCGCCCCAATCGGAGCGGAAACTACCCATGACTTTGCGATGAAAAACGGACGGACGCAAGGCGCGTTCGCAGGCATTGTTGTGGGCCGGCACATCGGAGCGGTGCAGGAAGACGAATAAGGAATCTCGATACTTGCGATAGCGTTTGAGCAGATTGCTACCCAGTCGGCGGAAGGTTCGTTGCAAGAGTTGTTTCAGGCGATTTTCCAGAATGGCTACCTGCCTTGCAAATCCTTCCTTACTCAAAGTAAATCCGAACATTTCTTTGCAAACCTGAACCACCCGTTCGTGTCCCAGGTGATGCTCAGCCCAAACTTCGATAATTTTGCTCGGATTGTCCACCCAGGGACGTTCCGTTTTTTCGTGCCCTGCTTTTGCCCCGACATTCTTACGCCTCTTACGCTTCTTTGACCCATACGGCTTGAAATCCCGCGAAGGCGTTGTGACGAATTTCGTGAATTCGTTCGCTCTCCCTTCAAACGTTCAATTTCTGCCATTAACTCCTGTATGAGCGCGATCAACTCTTCCCGCGATTTTTCCTCGATCCTTGGTCATGTCTGGTATCATGCTCCTCGTAACACCGTTCTTCTATAATAGTCGTGACCTGTTACAAGATTTATAACGGACAAACCGTCCACGAATTTTTCACGAATACCCTGACGGGCACACGTAAACGAATATGAGAGCCGTCCATTCGCCGAAGGTTCGTGGTTTTTATTCGTGGACGGTTTTTACAACTACCATCCACGAATACTTCGACAGGCTCTGGACAGATTTTTCACAATAACCGCCTACACCCTCAACGCCTCCCACCCCGCGTACTTTGCCGTGTCGCCCAACTCCGCTTCGATGCGCGGGGCTATCAAAAGACCTGACGGATGTATCCTTCCATCAGGTCCTTTCCGTTTACGAAAATTCGTAGACTGGCACCAGAATCTTGCGGTCAATATCGCGCCGTCCGCGAACGCTCTCTTCGATGGTTTTTAGCACGTTGGCAGCGTAGTAACGAGTTCCGCATTTGGTGCACACACCGGCGGGGATGTTCTCGATCAAAACATACTCGCCCTTCACCTTGCGATGAAGGGTCACGCGCTTCTCGACGATCTTACCGTTGCAGTATTCGCAGGTCTCGCCTTGCCAGAAATTTTTTGTTTCCATGGTGTGATTATAAGCCCAAAACTTTCTTATCTGATCGCCAACGCATCCCACCCCGCGTACTTCGCCGTATCGCCCAACTCCGCTTCGATTCGGAGCAATTGATTGTATTTCGCCACGCGGTCAGACCGCGCGGGCGCGCCTGTTTTGATCTGACCCGTGTTCAACGCCACCGCGAGATCGGCGATGGTCGTGTCTTCGGTCTCACCCGAGCGGTGACTGGTCACTGCTCGCCAGCCAGCGCGGTGACAGGTTTCAACAGCCTCAATCGTTTCAGTTAACGAGCCGATCTGGTTCACTTTCACGAGCAACGCGTTGGCGGCGTTCTCTTTGATGGCTTTGCGCACACGTTCGGGATTCGTCACCAGCAGGTCATCGCCGACGATCTGAACTTTATCGCCCATCGTCTTCACCATCAACTTCCACGAGTCCCAATCGTCCTGCGCGAGTCCGTCTTCGATGGAAACGATGGGATAGTCCTTTACCCACTTCGCCCAAAACTCGACCATCTCCTCGCCCGTGAGTTTCTTCCCTTCTTTGCGAAGGTTGTATGTTTTCGTATCTTCTTCGTACAGTTCCGATGCGGCGGGGTCTAACGCAATGGCAACATCTTTTCCGCGCCCTGCTTTGAAGCCAGCCTTTTCGATCGCCGCGAGAACCGCTTCGACCGCGTCATCATTTGCTTTGAAGGATGGCGCGTACCCGCCCTCATCGCCGACGAGAGTCGCAAATCCTTTTTCTTTCAACACCGCTTTCAACGCGTGATAAATCTCCGCGCCCCAGCGCAGTCCCTCTGAAAAGGTCGGTGCGCCGAACGGCATCACCATGAACTCCTGCATGTCGGTGGATTGCCACGCCGTATGCGCGCCGCCGTTCAGGATGTTCAACATCGGCACAGGCAGGATGTGCGCGTACACGCCGCCGAGATAACGATACAACGGCAGACCGTACGAATTCGCCGCCGCTTTCGCCACCGCCAGGCTGACTCCCAAAATGGCGTTCGCTCCCAACTTGGATTTGTTCGCAGTCCCGTCGAGAGTCAACAACTCTGTATCGATCGCTTTTTGTTCCGAGGCGTCCCAGCCGAACAACGCGTCCGCGATCACGCCGTTGACGTTTGCCACGGCTTTCGTCACGCCTTTGCCGCCATAACGTTTCTTGTCGCCGTCGCGCATCTCCAGCGCCTCATGCTCGCCCGTCGACGCGCCCGACGGGACCGCCGCGCGTCCCCACGAACCGTCTGCCAGCGTCACTTCCACTTCCACGGTCGGATTGCCGCGTGAATCCAAAATTTCCAATGCAGAAATGCTTTCGATGATAGTGTCCATTTTGTTCTCCAAGTGTTATATCGTTTTGATGGCTCCGACGCGGTTCCGCTGCGTCGGTATCACATTCGTTCGTGATGCGGTTCAACTGCATCACGAACGCGCGCGATTCGATGTGCGCCGCAAGTATAATTCACTTTAGATGTTGGACATTTATGGATACCGCGATTCCTCCCACCATTGATTCTGATTCACGCGCCCGAAAGAAATACTATCTTGAAGAGACTCCCCAGCGCCGCGCCTTGCTCGTCCTTCTGCGGGCGGTCTTTTTCGCCATCATGAAAATGGACGTGACCGGCGCCGACAACCTGCCCAGGGAAGGCGCGGGCATCGTGGTGGCGAATCACGTCACGAATTTCGATGTCTTCCCGATGCAATTTTCACTGCCGCGCCCGATCTTTTTCATGGGCAAAGCCGAGTTGTTCAAGAATCCCATCATGGATGCGGCGTTGCGTAACTTGAGCGCGTTCCCGGTCTCTCGCGGAGATAAAGATATGTGGGCAATGCGCCACGCCTCGAAGGTTCTCAAACAGGGTCAGTGGCTGGGGATGTTCCCCGAAGGGACGCGCTCGAAAGGGAAGGGGTTAAGCGTCGCCAAAACTGGAACAGCCCGAATGGCGATCGAAGCGGGTTGTCCCATCCTCCCGATGGCGATTACTGGCACAGATCAGTTTTTTGGGCGGTTCCCGCGTCGCGCCCTCGTCGAGGTAAACATCCTGCCGCCGCTAGTTGTGAGGGAGAATGAAAGCCCGCTGGCGTTAACCGATCGTTTGATGTTCACGCTGGCGCAGGCATTGCCCGCGTCCATGCGCGGGGTGTATGCAAGCCTGCCGCAGGGGTTTGGCTAGGAGATTTGTGGGAGGCATGCCCGGGTGCGGAACATTTTGCGGGGAACCGGCATCTACTAAATGTCAGAATTCAGAGGAGAAAAAATGAAAACCAAAAAGTTTATCCAATATTTTTTGCTTGCGGCATTGGCGCTTGCCACCTTTGCCTCCACAAGCCCGGCGTTCGCGCAAGGTTGCGGCTCCAGCGTAACTGTTGTCAGCGGTGACACCTTGCGAAAGATCGCCGATCGTTGCGGCACGTCCATCTCAGCCTTGCAACGCGCCAATCCGCACATCGGCTCTGGGAATTTGATCTACCCCGGTCAGGTGTTGCAACTGCCCGGCGCGATCCTCGGCACAGAT
>WBZL01005105.1_pt1 | contig 11018 bp, 10 predicted proteins | sample 5204291 | NCBI WGS metagenome assembly WBZL01 (sample SAMN12344345, study PRJNA552823) | activated sludge metagenome | biome: Activated sludge suspended growth; feature: Nitrification reactor; material: Wastewater; isolation source: activated sludge from nitrification reactor of wastewater...
GCAGCATCCTCAGATGCTGCCTGTGTCCAAAACGGGCATCTGAGGATGCCCTGCTCCTCTTAATCGGTGAGGAGAGCAGCATCCTCAGATGCTGCCTGTGTCCAAAACGGGCATCTGAGGATGCCCGGCTCATCTCGCATAAATGAATGATTCGTTTACGGTGATATAAATGGGTTTGCCAAAAATTCAGCTAACAGGTTATATCTATTTCGTAACAATTGTAGTTCAGAATCGTATAAAGCTGTTTACAACTGCTTCATACGTTATCCCACTTTTGGATAGCTTCAATTTTTACCGCTATAAGCACCCCTTTAAACTGCTTGGATATGTCATTATGCCAGACCATATTCACTGGTTGATGTGGCCGGCCGAGACTGTGAAACTGGGCGATGTGATGCGGGATTTTAAGAAATTTACGGCCGTTCGTCTTATCCGTCAGGCAGAGATAGAACAAAATGAGGGTTATGTTCAGGCATTTCAGCGGGCTGGGCAAAAGAGTGGGCATAGCTTCAATAAAGTTTGGCAAGATGATTATTGGGACAAACTGGTTTATAGCGAGCGGTTTTTGCGGGAGAAACTTCACTATATGCACCGAAATCCAGTACGTGCCCGTTTGGTTGTTGAGCCGCAAGAGTATCCATATTCAAGCTATCGAAATTATGTGTCGGATGATGATTCGTTTATCAAGATTGATAAAGATTGGCTTTTGTAACCAGAATAAGACACTGTTGATGCGCACAGCGGGCATCTGAGGATGCCCTGCTCCTCTTAATCGGCGAGGAGCGCAGCATCCTCAGATGCTGCCTGTGTGATGAGTGAGGTTTTCAGGTGATATGCAATTAACCAATCGGGGAATTTTCTTGCTTCTGCCAACGGCCGTTATTCTGGTGGCTGGAACGTGGCTGCCCGTGCTGCAATGGGTGGCACTGGCCTATGCGCTGGCGGTGCTGCTGCTGGTGGGGGTGGATTGGCGGCAGGCGGGGACAGTGACAACCCGTTTTGATGTGCGCCGGGAGCATGACAGCAAGCTGAGTTTGGGTGCCGACAACCCGGTTTGGCTGCACGTTCGCAACCGGGGAACGCGACCGGTGGAGATTTGGCTGCGGGATGAGCCGCCGGATGAATTTCGGATAGACATTAGAGTGCTGCACACGACGCTGGTACCGCGCCAAAGTTGGGCGGGGGTGTACCATTTGCACCCTCTGCGGCGGGGGGATTATGCGTTTGGCAAGATCAACCTGCGCTGGGTGGGGCCGTTGGGGTTGGTGGTGCGGCAGGGCAGTGTGGGGGGGAAACGGCCGTTAAAGTCTACCCCAACCTCCTCGACGTGCGCCGCTACGACCTGCTGCTAAAGCGCAACCGCCTGCAGGAACTCGGTCTCCGCAGCACCCGCCAGTTTGGCGAAGGCACCGAATTTGAGCGGCTGCGTGACTATCTGCCCGACGACGAATACCGCCGCATTGATTGGAAAGCCACCGCCCGCCGTCACCACCCCGTCACCGTGGAATATCAGACCGAGCGCAGCCAAAACGTCATTGCCGTGCTGGACACCGGCCGTATGATGCAAAGCCCCGTCGCCGACATGGCAAAACTCGATTACGTGGTCAACGCTGTGTTGCTGCTGGGGTATGTGGCAACTGGCAAAGGCGACAAGGTGGGGCTGCTTACCTTTGCCAACGACGTAGACAGTTGGCTCAACCCACGCCAGGGGCGGGGGCAATTTTACCGCATGTTGGAATTGCTCTATGGGGTGGAAGCCCAGCCAGTGGAGCCAGATTACCGCCGCGCCCTCACCTATCTGGCGCACAAACAGCGCAAGCGGGCGTTGGTGGTCATTTTTACCGATTTAAGCGGCGGGGCGAGCATGGAGGCGTTGGTTAGCCACGCCTCGGTGCTGGCGCGGCGCAGCTTGCCGCTGGTTGTCACCATCAGCGACCCCGACGTGGTGGCCGCCAGCCAGCAAACCCCCACCGATTCGCTGTCGGTCTACCAGCGCACCGCCGCCGCCCGCCTGCTGGATGAACGCCAGCTTGCCCTGGATCAACTGCGGCGGCAGGGTGTTCTCACCCTCGACGTACCCGCCAACCAACTTTCCATTGCGGTGATCAACCGTTATCTGGAGTTGAAGGCCAAAACCCTTCTGTAGCCGAGGTTTCCCAACCTCGCCAACCTTTGCCAATGAAAAAGCAAACGAAGCAAAAGGCTTGTCATGCTGCATTCTGATTTGGTGGTTAGGGTTGAAGAGTGAGCTTGGGAAAGCTCGGCTACGCGGCATCCTTTTTTCCGGCAAATAGCAAATAGCCATAAAGCAGCACCCCGCTTCCCAGGCCAACCCCCCACTTAACAATGGGTGGGATAAATTCGTTGGGGGAGATAAACCCCTCGATGGTGCCAGCAACAACCAGCAGCGGCACGCAGCCGATGAGGAGCTTGACCGCTTTTTGCGCGGCCTGTGTCAGGGCATCGCGGCGGCGCAGCAGACCGGGGTGCAAAATGGCCCAACCCAGCATGAGCCCAGAACCACCGGCAATAAAGATGGTGGTCAGCTCAATGACCCCATGCCCAATGACAAAATTCCATAGCTCCAGCCCCACGTCATAGTGGGCAGTGAGGCCGGTTAGCCCGCCGAGCATGAGGCCGTTGAAAACGAGGACGTAGACGGTGAGCAGGCCGGCCGTCATGCCGCTGGCAAAGGCGAGGAAAGAGACACGGATATTGTTGGTCATGATGAAGGAGGAGGCATACGGCCGTTCTTCGATGGGGATGTCGGTCCACAGCTTTTGCTCTTCAATTTCGGGGATGAGCCGCTGCACGTCGGGTGGCAAAATGGCTCCGGCGGCGTTGGGGCTGGCGTTGGTGATGAAACCGGCGAGCAGGGCGGGGAGGATGATGAGGAGGGCAGAAACGGCCGTAAATCGCCACGTTTCCCGAAACAGCCGGGGGAAACCGCGTGCCGCATAGTTTTTGAGACGGCGCACCGCCAGCGGTTCGCTGCGGTAAATCAGCCCATGCCCTTGCGCCACCAACTGGTTCAAAAACGTTGTCACCCGGTGCTGCGGCCACGCCCGCTGTGCCAGCGCCAAATCGGACGTAATCGCCCGGTAAAGCTGCCCCAGCCGCTTGACCTCCTCCGGCGAAAGCTGTTTGATATTGTTCTGACTACGTTTCAGCAGTCCGGTAAATTCTTGCCACTCTGCCTGGCGCGATTGGTAAAACTGATCTGCGTTCATAGATGGTCATTATACTCGATTATCTGGGCAAATTGGCGGCCTGTTGGAACAAGAAAACGGATGCGTGGATAACGCGGATCAGGGCAGATTTTCGCGGATAGAAAAAACACACCCTACACCCCACACCCCGCGCCCATCACCCCACATCCCACGTCGCCCACAGTGCCGACGGCTTGCGGAAAACCAACCCGCACGGCCGGGCAAGGGAAACAGCCGTTTCTCCCTCCAACCGCACCCCCTTCAGCCGCCCCAGCAGTTGCCCCAACGCCAGCTCCGCCTCCAGCCGCGCCAAATGCAGCCCCAGGCAGACGTGCGGCCCCTGGGCAAAGGTGACGTGGGAGCGCAAATTGGGGCGGAACGGGTCAAACCGATCCGGGTCGGGGAACGTTGCCGGGTCGCGGTTGGCCGCCGACAGCGACACCCGCACCAAATCCCCGGCGCGAATCGCCGCCCCGCCCAGCACTACATCTACCGTCGCGTATCGATCTACCACCGCCGCCGCTGGTTCCAGCCGCAGCGACTCCTCGATGACGCTGCTGAGGGCGGTGGGGTTGGCAAGAACGGCCGTTAATGCCCCTTCATTCGTCAGCAAAAAATAAAGCGCGTTGGCAATCATCCCCTCCGTCGTCTCGATGCCGCCAAAGAGCAGCACCGCTGCGTTGGAAATAATTTCCTCATCAGTTAGCCTATTGGCCGCACCCGCCGCCGCTGCCAACAAACTGCTTTCGGGCGATTGGCGCAGGGCGGGTCGCAGGCTGTGGCACAGCGCGGCAAACGCCTCACGCCCGGCGGCAGTGACGGGTTCCCCCGCTGTCACCCGCGTCACGGCCTCGACAATGGTGTCGTACCAGCCTAAAACGGCCGTTACTGGTGTTTCCTTCAACCCCAGCGCGGTAAGCATGGTGTGGACGGCAACCGGGCCGGCAAAATCGCGGCGTAGTTCGGAACGGCCGTTTGGCGCAAGGTCAGCCAGCAGTTGGGCGACAATGTGGGCGACGGGCTGGTGGAAGCGGTGAGAAACGGCCGTTCGGCGAAACGGCGGCTCAAACGGCACCCGCTGCCGCACATGCGCTGCCCCATCCAGCGACAACATGCTTGGCCCCACCACCTGCGCCGTAGAAAAGCCCGGATGGTCAACCGTATAGCGTCGCGCATCGCGCATCACATCTATAGCCAAATCACGCCGCGTTACCAGCCACCCGTTCAAAGCGGGCAGCCAGGAAACCGGTTCTGTCTGTCGCAGCCGGTGCAAAATCGGGTGGGGGTCGTCGGTAAAATCGCCCAGCGTCACGCTGGCACCAAGCGGAAATTGAACTGTATCGTGCATCACCCCAATCATACCATACCTTGCCGTAGGTGGGTTCGCCAAACAAGGTTGGGTACAATAAACCCAGATTGTTGAACCGAGGATAACCGATGGATCGTAAACCTTATGTACCACCGGGCGGGCCGCCCCAAGTGGCACCCCCCAGCCGTGAAGTCTATGCCGTCATGGGTGAAAACAACATCTTTGCTATGATGGCCGATTTTTATGCCGAACTGGAGCAGTCGCCAATCCGCTACCTGTTCCCGAAGGATATGGTGGTCGCTTCGCAAAAGTCGGCCGCCTTTTTTGTCGGGCTGCTCGGCGGGCCACCCCTTTACCATATGCTCTACGGCAATCCCATGATGCGGGCGCGGCATATGCCATTTCCCATTGACGAGGGGGCGCGGCAGGAATGGTTGGCCTGTTTTAACCGTGTGCTGGATAGAGCTACCCAGGATTACAGTTTCCCCGCCGAGCATTTGCCTGGTTTTCGCCATTTTTTGCAGGAGTTTTCGCGTTGGATGGTCAATACGGCAACGGAAGAAAGCAAAACGAGCCAGGGTATCTAACCGCTGGCTCGCCATAACTGGGTGTGAAATGGGAAGGAGGGAGAGTTGCGGTGTCTGTAACCGCAACCTCGTTTCTTGAAAATAATAGACACATCCTTTTTGTCTAAGTCACAAATTGGAAAAATTTGGTAGCAAACATGAGACAACCCCTTGCGATTGTAAACCCTCACAGCGGTTTGGCCGTGCCGTCGGAGTTGGAGGGACGGTTGGCACTGACCGAAACGCAGATTTTTAACGAGGCCGATATTTATGCGGAAAGAATTTATGATTATGCGGCGGACGTTTTGCATTCGCTAACCTTTCCCATTGCCCGCGCCATCATTGATGTAAACCGCCCGGATGATCCGGGGCGGACGCGGCCGGGTGACGGGATTGTGAAGCGGCAAACGAGTTATGGTGCGCCCGTCTTTTTGCCCGGTGCCGAACCGGATGAAACGCTGGAGCGGTTGCTGATTGATAAATATTGGCGGACGTGGCACGAACAACTGGCGGCGATTGCGGCTGACCCGGCGGTGAGGCTTGTGATTGATGCTCACACGATGGCGGCGGCTGGTCCCACGACGTATGGCGACCCTGGGGAGCGCCGGCCGCGTATTGCGGTGTGTAATTTTGGTGACCATGAGGGACGGCCGTTTTCCGAGACCCCAATTACTGCGCCGCCAGAGTTGATGCAGGAGATGGCACGGTTGTTAAAACGGCCGTTTTCTCAGCTCATCCCCCTGGCCGAAACGGGGGCAGATGTTGCCATCAACCACCCGTTCCGGGGTGGCATGGACATTGCGGCACACGGCGGCAAGCAGCAGCCGTGGGTGATGGTGGAGATGAGTCGGGCGATGTATGTGGGGGATCAGACGGGGGAAACGGCCGTTTCTCTACCAAACGAGGCGGCCATTGGGGCATTGCGGCAGGCGTTTTGGGGGGCATTAACGGCCGTTGTGGAGATTGGGAGATTAGGAGATTAGGGGATTAGGAGATTAGGAGACTTTCAATCTCTCCGTCTCTTAGTCTCCCAATCTCTCAATAACAAAGGAAGCCCACGACCTACAAATGGGTAGGTGGTGGGCTTCGCAACGGCACAGAGAGCGAGGTGGACAAGAACGGCCGTTAGAAGATAATTCAGCACAAAAGGGAAATTGGGTGCAGCTCTATATCAGAGTTGGCTCTGTGTTAGAGACCCTTAGTGCCATTTTGTCAGAATCTTACTTCTAACATCAAATAATATCATACCTGAACTATTAAGCCCTGCACACCTAAAATTGTGTTGATTTCCTTGGCAACACCTGCTAATTTCAAAAGATAAACCCACATGATTTTATAGATCAATCTGTCAAAATTCATAGATTTCGTTACCCTAGGGGAGAGGGGTTGGTATTACGGCCGTTGGCCAAGGAGTCACAGTAACGCAGGAAGGGTTCATGACATCCCTATTGCTGACTGTTTGGGACACGGGCGTAGGTGAGACGATGGCAGTCGGCACAGCCTCTGGGGTTATTGTTGGGCAGATGCCAAAACTTTTGTTGTGTTGAACAACAGGAAGATAGCTGCACGGGCTGGATGCAGAAGTTGTTTCTGCCCTGGCTGCAAGAGGCACGGGCGTAGGGGATACTAATGGGGTTGGAGTGGGGCAAAGGATGTTGGATGGCTGTTCTATCGCATCGTTGGTTAAACTGTTAACCCGAATAGCCCAATGGTTGGTTGCAGCCAGGAGAGTACCGGCAACAAACAGCATACCCAATAGAAAATACAAATGCTTCAACTGTTTCATTCTGTTTTGTGACATAAATGGTAGCATCACTGTATGCTTGTAGAAAGACATGATACCCTTCATCTAGATTGACTGTATCCGCAAATATCGGATCTATCAAAATGGTGGCTTTGCCATGTACAATTTGTCCAAAGCCATAATCAGAAAACCATACTTCAGTTGACTCTTCGCTATAAAGTAGCCTTATGCCTGAATTAGTATCCACCGCTGCATTTTTCGAGCCTTGGTAAATAACAAGTCCAACTTTACCTGGCGCGGAGCTAATTGATACGCCATTTCCTTGAGGGGCCCAAAATTGACCTGCCCATCTACTTGATGCGTTTTGATTATATCCAAGTATTCCAGCACCTTCTCCACTATTAGCTTTGTTAATTCCGTAGACACCAACGCCATCACCTGAACTGGCCTCGTTAACCCCATAAACGCCTAGTGCGTTTGGCCCTTTGACGCGCCCTTCAACACCCTTAGCAGAGCCTGTTGTTACATCACTATAGCCAAACACGCCAATACCAGAGGGGGATTTGCTTTGCCCAATCACGCCCCAAGTTGAGCCACTGCTATTGTAAGCTAACCCATATAGTCCGCCACCGCTAGTCGAGTTGATCTGACCAAAAACGCTGTAAACTTTGCCACTGGTGGCGGTATGATCCCATTTTGAGCCAAAGGAGTTTGCCCCTCCTGAGCCAGAAGCCGTTTGCCCCCAATGATCAGATAAGGGGTGTCACGTTTGAAAAGCAATGAGAGAAACTGCTATTAGCCCTAAAGCGATGAGTGGGGGATACGTTACCTGCTTGAACATGATATTCTCCTGAATAGAGTTTAGAATTTTCATTACGTGTGTGGCCAAAGTATCATTTTCATGAACGCGACTTATGATCCTTGATCCACGCATGAGCCATATTAAAAAGTATAGTTGAACCAGCATGTTGAGGATATAATTGATGGCATGGATTTAAGAACGTAGAGGAATCAATTTTTGCAAGCTAACCTGGAAATAACGAATCGTTAACTTCTAAAAATCAGTAGATTTATTTGTTATAAACAGAGCAACGAAAGTATGGATCGAAAAAAGTTTGGGCAATTGATAGCGGCACTACGCAAAGAACATTATGATGAATTTGGTGCTGTTTGGACTCAGACCAAGTTGGCGCACGAGACAAACCTTAGCGAGACACTCATAGGCAATATTGAACGGGGGGCAAAAGCAAATTTAGAGCCAGACCTCTTGTTGAACTTGGCAACAGCTTTACATTTGACAACCGGCGAACGGTATGAATTCTTTGCTGCTGCTTCCGGGGTTGACCCAATTGAGATTTCCCACGATCAGACTGCTCCTACTACGGGGTTACACACGTTGCTGAGTATCATGAAAAATTCGCAGCTTCCCGCAGCCATTTTTGATGTTTATTCAGATATTGTTGCCATTAACCACGCTGCAGCAGTCATAGGCGGCGTACAAAAGATGTTTGCCAATGCCGCTACCGTCACCAACCCGCTCATGTTTAATTCAACATACCATTATTTTGCCCCGGAGTTTGAGCCACTGCGGCGTGCGGTGGGGCCGAATCCACAGCAATTTGCCTATCGCAATATGATGAACTTTCGCATCAACAGCTTGCGCTATCGGGCAGAGCCTTATTTCCGCTATTTGTTGATGAACCTGATGCGCTCTAATATCTTTCAGATCACCTGGCGACGGCTACATTTGGTGGAAGAAGACCATTTTATAGACACGGTTCCGATTCAAATGCAGGGAACCCCTGTAGGCTCAGTACACTTCACAACCAGCACTATTTCCTCGATTACAAAATATGGCACTTTAAAACTCATGTTGTACGTGCCTCTCAGTTGGGAAACCAGTGTTGCGTTTCAGCGACTAGTGGGTGATGGCGGGGCGCGGATTTACTCGCTGGCGCCTTGGCCGTACAAACAAGTGCCGGCCGACTTTGTTTAGCGCGGCAAACCAGCCAGGCGCGTTAGCCCCATGACCTTGGCGGCGAAGCGGGGGAGGGTGTCGCGGCTGTCTATGAGGATACGGCGAATGGTGTGGGGGTCACGGCGCAGTTCGGCGGGGCGGCTGGGTGCCGGCCGTAAGGTAAACGCCGTGGGAATGCCGGCCGCCGCCACAAAAGCAGCGTGTTCGGGGGTGTAGTCATACGGCTGTCCGTTGGGGTAGGCGAAGCTGAGAACGGGCTGGCCGGTTTTTTCCTCAATTATTTGTTTGGACAATTTGATTTCGTGCTGCGCCTGCTCATCGGTGCAGCTTGTGAGGATGGGGTGGGTGTGGGTGTGGGCACCCATGCTGATGCCGCTGGCCTGTAGCTGGCGCACGTCGTCCCAGGTGAGGTGCAGCCCGGCGAAGGCGTTGGGGGGAATGGTAACACCGAGGGCGGCGGGGATTTGGCGAACGGCCGTCCATTTGTCCTGGTCGGGCAGCCGCTTGAGCTGGCGCAGCAGGGTGAGCATGACGGCGTTGCGGCTGGTGGCATCGGCCCAGCTTTGCTCGCCCAGCAGGGGCAGTGTGGCGCTGGTTTGGCTGGTGTGGTGGAAGCAGTAGGCTACCAGATCCCAGAAGAAGGGGTTGGTGGTGCCAATGTGGTGGGTAGCCAGAAAAATGGTGGCGGGAAGCTGCCGCTGCTGCAAAACGGGGAACGCCTCGGTCAGGTTGTCGCGGTAGCCGTCATCAAAGGTGATGAGGAGGGGGTTTGGGGGAAGAAAACGGCCGTTTTGCACCCAATCCACCACCGCTTCCATACCCACCACGTTAAAATGGTGCGCCACATAATCCATTTGCGCCGCAAAGTCGGCGGGGGTGGCACTGACGTTGGGGGCAAAGGTGTCAAACCCAGGCTGGTGCGGGTCGGTAATGCGGTGATAGGCCAACACCGTCAGGCTGCGTCGTCCCCAGAAGGAGCGTGCCAGCGGCATGGTGTTGCTTTGGTGCAGAAGGGTGAGGAGTTTCTTTTTTAGCACTCGTGTTTGGTAATCGGTAATCGGTAATCAGTAATCAGTAATCGGTAATCGGTAATCAGTGACCTTGCTACTGATAACTGATAACTGATTACCGTTTACTGTCTTCCATATCAAAACTATCCGCCCGCCGTTGGACGCGCTTCCAAAGGGTGGTTTGCTGACCGGTGAGGAAGCGGTAGAGGCCGATGAGGGCGGCGGTGTTGCTGTTGACCATGAAGGTGGAGAGGTAGAGGAGCCGCCCCAGCAGGCCGCGTGGCTTTTGGATGGCCTGGCCGACCCAGGCGAGGCTGTAGAAGCCAAGCTGGAGGAGGAGGAGGGCAAGGGCAAACGGCCGTTTAAAGTGGCGCACCCAGGTTGGCGAAACCCAACGCGGTCGCCAGGCTCCCAACAGGCTGGTCGTCAAGGCACCAATCATGGCGAGGGGGACGAGGGGGCGGAAGAATTTGTGGGAGATGATTTGCCAGACGATTAACGGCCGTTTCCACGGCAGCAACCGCTGCGAAATCGTCATCGCCTGAAAACGGCCGCTAACAATCCGCGCTCGCCGTGACATTTCATCCCTGGCCGACAGCGAAATTCGCTCCGAAGATTTGGCCTGTTTGGCATAGGCCACGTTATAGCCCCGCTTCACCAGCCGCATCGCCATGTAAAAATCGTCGTTGATAATCCAGTCGGGCGGCCGTTCATACAAATTGCGCCGGATAGCAAGCATTTCGCCACATACCCCGGTACAGCACCCCAGCCGCGCCTCTTGCTCCTTGATAAATGATTCGTATTTCCAATATAGCCCCTCGGATTCCCCCAGCGAGCCGTCGCCGGAAACGATGGATTTGTAGCCGCTAACGGCGGCGACGGTGGGGTTGGTGAAGGGAGCGACCAGTTCGCGGATGGAATTGGGGCTGTAGGCGTTGTTGGCATCGGTGAAGACGAGGATCTCGCCGCGCACCAGGGGCATGGCGCGGTTGATGGCGGCCATTTTGCCGCGCCGGGGCGGGTCATAGGTTAGCTCAATGCCGCAGTCGGCATAGCCCTCCACAATTTCCACAGTACGGTCGTTGGAGCCGTCGGCCGTGACCAAAATTTGCAGCAGGTCGCGGGGGTAATCGAGCGCGAGGCTGTTTTCCAGCTTTTTGGCGATGACGGCTTCTTCGTTGTAGGCGGAGATGAGCAGGGTG
>WBZL01005107.1_pt1 | contig 11016 bp, 10 predicted proteins | sample 5204291 | NCBI WGS metagenome assembly WBZL01 (sample SAMN12344345, study PRJNA552823) | activated sludge metagenome | biome: Activated sludge suspended growth; feature: Nitrification reactor; material: Wastewater; isolation source: activated sludge from nitrification reactor of wastewater...
GGATCGTGACATGTTCGGCGCGATACGGGGCGCCGGCCGGCGCGTCGTAGTTGGGTCCCGCCACGCGCAGCGCGGCCAGCGCCGCGCCTTCCACGCGGGTGACCTCGAGACGCTGGCTCGCGACCGAGACACTCTCGACGAAACCGGCCGCGTTCAGCGTGACCTGCGAGGTGCTGGGCCCGATGGCGATCGTGCCACGTGACCCCTCGAGCGTCACGATCGCGGGGATCGTCTGGGCCCCTGCCGCCAGGAAGAGGGGGATAGTGTCTACGGCATTCGCCGTCGCCCGGGCCCGCGTCACGATCATGTCGAGCTGCGCGATGGACTGCGGCTGGTAGATCAGGGCATCGCGGCTCGTCCTGAATCCCTGCTGCACCTGGCGACCCTGCGCACTGATCTCGGCGCGGACCGAGTCCCCGGCCAGCGTGAGCACCGCGCGCTGCAGGACGGGGGAGTCAGGTGATGGACCCTGGAAGGCCACCAGCGACAGGGACTGCACGACGCCCGGGCCCTGCATCGTGGCCCGCCATTCCACCCGGGGTTGGCCGCGCAACTGCATCTCGCCAACAACGAGCGCCGGGGAAGGCATCACGCGCTCGACTCCCAGCGTGTCGGAGCCGACGCGGTAGACCATCGCGTATGGGGCGGACTGCCCGAGGGCGAGCCCTGAGAGCACGGCCAGGGCGCTGACCACCAGGAAGGTGACGCCGATCCAGCGCGGGATCCGGATCCCGCGTCGATGCAACATCGCGATCAACATTATTCGTGCTCCGGCTGTAGGGACTCCATGTCGCGCGAGGGCAGGCGACCGGCCTGCTTCAGCGACTGGCGCAGGAGGAACTCGATCTGGGCGTTCAGGCTGCGCAGGTCGTCGTTCGCCCAGCGATGGACCGCGTCCAGGAGGGCGCGGTCCACACGCAGGAGGAACGGCTTGCGCTCAGCCATACCCTGTTCACCTACTGGTAGAGCGTCCCGGTGTTGACCACCGGTTGCGCGTCGCGATCCGAACAGAGCACGACGAGCAGGTTGGACACCATGGTGGCCTTGCGCTCGTCGTCCAGCGCCACGATGCCCTTGTTGGCGATCAACTCCAGCGCGTTCTCCACCATGGTCACGGCGCCCTCGACGATCTTCTGCCGCGCGGCGATGATCGCCGCCGCCTGCTGACGCCGCAGCATCGCCGACGCGATTTCCGGAGCATAGGCCAGGTGCGAGATCCGGGCCTCGATCACCTCGACCCCGGCCTTGTGCAGGCGATCGGCGACGGCCTGCTGCAAGGCCTTCGCGACTTCCGTGGCGTGTGTGCTGAGCGCTTCCTCCCCCGGCGAATGGGAGTCGTAGGGATAGGACGACGCGAGCGCGCGCACTGCCGCCTCGCTCTGCACCGCCACGTAGTGTACGTAGTCGTCCACTTCGAACATCGCTTCGGCGGTGTCCACGACCTTCCACACCACCACCGCGCCGATCTCGATCGGGTTGGAGTGGTTGTCATTCACCTTGAGCTTCGCTGTCTCGAAGTTCCGCACGCGCAGGGACACGCGCTTCTTCCCGAGGAAGGGATTGGCCCACCACAGGCCTTGATCCCGCACGGTGCCGATGTACTTGCCGAACAGGGTGAGGACCTTCCCCTCGTTCGGTTGCACCGTGAAGAGCCCGCTGAGCCCGATGATCGCCACGAGCAGGAGCCCAGCCCATAGCAGCGCCCCCTGTGGTGAGTCGGCCTGAGCCGACGCGACGAGCCGCCACACAGCGATCGCCATGAACGCGAGGAAGAGGAACAGTGCCAGGTAGCCCTGGGTGCCCTTGTGATGGATTTCGCGGTACATGAGTGGGGTTGAAGTGGTAGCGAAATGATATCACTGCGGTATCGCGGATGCAAGCGGTGTGTGCCGCGGATCGGCGGCCAGAGGTGCAAACCCATGACGGGACACCACTTGCGACGCGACAACCTCTCTGGAAACGTTTCCCCAATGAATCAGCGACCCCGGTGATCAGGCTCGGTGCCCAGGGCTGGAACTACGACGCGTGGGTCGGCCCCTTCTATCCCGGCGGCACACGGCCGGCCGAGTACCTGCGCACCTATGCGCGCGCGTTCGACACCGTCGAGATCGACGCGACCTTTTATGCCATTCCCGCCGCAACGACGGTCCGCGGCTGGCGCGCGCGGGTGCCCGACGCGTTCACCTTTGCCCTCAAGCTCCCGCAGGAGATCACGCACGATCGTCGCTTCGTCCGGGCGACCGACGTCCTGAAGGAATTCTGCGATCGGGCGCAGGAACTCGGACCACACCTGGGCCCGATCCTCATCCAGTGTGCCCCCTCGTTCAGCCCGGTCGAGTTGCCGGCCCTCGAGGCGTTTCTCCCCCACCTCGACCCGGCGCTCGACTTCGCCATCGAGTTTCGCCAGCGGTACTGGATACGGGACGACGTGATGGCGCTCCTGTCGCGCCATCGGGTGGCCCTCGCCCTCCCGGATGCCCGCTGGATTCCACGGCAGGTGGTGCTGGACCTTGCGACACGACCCACCGCCGACTTCGCCTATGTGCGATGGATGGGGCCCGATCGCGACATCGTCGACTACTCGCGGATCCAGGTCGATCGGGGCGCCGAACTCGACGCGTGGGCTCGCATCCTCCCGGACCTGCAGGCGCGCGTGCGCACGGTGTACGGGTACGTGAACAACCACTTTGCCGGCCACAGCCCGGCCTCACTTCGGGAGCTGCAGCGACGACTGGGCCTGCCCGTCGTCCTTCCGGAATCGTTAGGCGAGCAGATCACCCTGTTCGGCTGATATCTTCCCGGCATGGCTGCTCCGGGGATGTCCTGGCGGACCCGCACCTTTCTGGTGACCGCGCTGGCGGCGGCGCTCGTCTTCGTTCGCCTCGGCTTCTGGCAGGTGGGGCGGCTCAACGAACGCCGGGAAACGAACGCGCGCCTCTTCGCACGGCGCGGGGTGGAGGCGACCGACGTGGCCGTCGTGGCGTCGGCACCGGACAGTGCGCGCTTTCGCGCCGTACGCGTCTCCGGTCGGTACGACTACGAACACCAGTTCCTCTGGACGGCGCGCACCCGCGACGGGGCTCCCGGGGTCGTCTTCATGACGCCCGTCATCCCGGACGTTGCCGGTCCGGCCGTCCTGGTCCATCGCGGGTGGGCCTATGCGGCCGACGGCATGCAGGTGAACGACACGTTATGGCGTGAGGGTGACCGCGCCATCGTCGAGGGATACGCCGAGATCTTTCCGCCGGGCCTGGGCCCGGTGCAGGTCCCGAGCGTCGCGCGCGGGATCCGTCGCCTCAACCTCGACTCCCTCCAGGCCCAGCTGCCATACCCGCTCGCCCCTATCTATGTGGTGCAGCAGGTCGGGGGCGGGATCCAGCGGGAGGTGAAACATCCCTTCCGGCTGGAGCGACCGACGCTCGACGAGGGTCCCCACCGGGGATACGCGTTGCAGTGGTTCGCCTTTGCCGGCATCACCGTGCTGGGCTGCCTCGCGGTCGTCCTGCGCGACCGTCAGGGGCGCGCGGCCTGACGTGCCGCGACGGCCGGGCCACTCGCGATGATGACCACCGCCGCCATGATGAACGCGCCACCGACCACCATGGGACGTGTGATGGGCTGGCCGAGCACCACGCTCGCCATGGCGGCCGCAACAATCGGCTCGATCGTGCTGAGGATCGAGGTGCGCACCGAACCGAGGACGGCGAGCCCGCGCAGGAAGAACAGCAGCCCGAGCGCCGTTGAGAAAATCCCGGTGGCGACGGACGCCGCCCACGCGGCCGGCGTGAGCGCGAGCGTGAACTCCCCCCGAAGCACCGCTGCCACCGCGAAGACGATGGTCACCCCCACGCTGATGAGCCACGTGGCGTGGAGCGACCCGATGCCGACCTGGACCTTGCGCATGATCGGGATGTAGATCGCGTACACGACGGCGGCGGCCAGGGCGAGGCTGGCCCCGAGCGGGTCGATCGCGCTCGATCCTGGCCAACCCACCAGCAGCAGGATGCCGGTGAGCGAGAGGAGCAGGGCGATGGTGCGGGCTGGCGTGAGCGGCTCCGAGCCGCGCCACGCGGCGCCCAGGGTTACCCAGGCAGGAAAAGTGTAGAAGAGCACGACCAGGGTCGCCGCCGGGATCCAGCGGAGCGAGGCGAGCGACAGCACCCCGACCAGGGACTGGCCGATGGCCCCCGCAACGAACACGCGCCCGGTCTGTGCGGTCCACGGGCGGAGCAACTCCCGGCGGGCCGGGATCCCCAGCACGAGGGCGGCCACCCCGAATCGCACCAGCATGAACATGGAGAGGGTGGTGCCGTCGCGTGTCGCGATGATCGTGAAGATGGAGATCGCCGCGAAGGCGATCGCCGCGAGGAGCACCGCCCCCGCGGCCTGGCGTTCACTCAGGCTCATGCGACCCGCAGCAGCGCGCGTGCCAGGGAGAAGTAGACGACCAGGCCGGTGACGTCGACCAGCGACGCGACGAACGGCGACGAGGCGATGGCCGGGTCGACGTTCAGGCGCCGGAATCCCAGCGGCAGCATGGCCCCGACGACGGCTCCCACCACCACGACGCTTACGAGCGTCAGCGCGACCACGGCCGCGACATCCGGGGCCGTACCCCACATGATGGCGCGCGCAAAGCCGAGGAGGCCGAGACAGCCGCCCAGGACGAGTCCCTGTCCCAGTTCGCGGAGGAGGATGCGGACGGCGTCAGTGGTATCGACGTCGCCGACGGCGAGGGCCCGCGTGATCAGCGAGGCGCTCTGTGAGCCCGAGTTGCCGCCGGAGGAGATGATGAGCGGGATGAAGACACTGAGGGTGAGCACGGCCGCGAGGGTGTCCTCGTAGTGCCGCATGGCCGTGCCGGTGAACATCTCACCGATGAAGAGGAAGACGAGCCAACCGACGCGCTTGCGGGCGACGTTCCAGAAGCCGGCCTGGAAGTACGGGACCTCCAGCGGTTGCACGGCGCCCTGCTTCTGCGCGTCCTCCGTCTGCTCTTCGACGATGGCGTCGATGACGTCGTCGACCGTGATGACGCCGATGATGCGGTCGAAGGCGTCGACCACCGGGATGGCGACCAGGTCGTACTCCGAGGTGATGCGCGCGACCTCGGCGCGATCGGCAGTGGCGGGGACCTTGACGACCTCCGTCCAGGCGATGTCGGCCACGCGCGCATCGTCAGCGGCGGCGACGAGTTCACGCAGGGAGAGCACGCCGACGAGCGCTCCGCGCTCGTCAATGACATAGATCGCATGCATCGCCTCCTTGCGGCCGCTGCGGGCGGCGGCGCGCACGGTGACGAGTGCATCCTGCACACTCAGCCCTTCGGCCACGGAGACGAACTCCGTGGTCATGAGTCCGCCGGCCGTGTCGGGCTCGTACTGGAGGAGCCGCTCGGTCTCCTGGCGGGCCGCGTCCGGCAGGTCGCCCAGGATCTCGTCGGCGGTTTCCTCCTCGAGTTCCTCGAGGATGTCGGCGCGATCGTCCGGCGTCATCTCGGAGACCAGGGCCGCGGCTTGTGCGGGGGACATCTCCTCGAGCAGCTCGACCCGCAGTTCCTCGTCGAGGTACTCGACCACATCGGCCGCGCGGGAGGCCCCGAGGACCTTCAGGAACTCCCCGAGCTTCTCGCGGGGCAACATCTCCGCAACATCCGCGAGGTCCTTGGGGTGCAGCCCCTCCGTCTCCACGACGATGTCCCCCGGGGATTCCTCGAGCAGGGCGAGGATGTCCGGGGCCAGGAGGGTCGCGAGTTCGCGATCGCGAGAGCGCTGAGGGGCGGCCATGGGATGAAGGTCTGGCGTGGGCCGGTCGCGGGCGCCGCAACTTACGGGTGTCGTCCCGTGCGAACAACCGCGATGCACCGTCCGACGCCTGTGAGAGCACGCGCCATCCAACCCTTCGGCGGCTGGTGCTGTCAGACGGACGACTCCTCCGCTCCCTGCATGCGTCGTTTCGTCGTCGTGACATCGCTCGTCGCCTCCCTCTCCCTTCCCGCCCAGCATGCGGCGGTGTCGCGCGCGGCCGCGCCGCGCGCCGTCGCCCCACTCGTGACCGAGGCGGTCCGGGCGACGGTGGCGCCGGTGATCGATGGCCGGGACCGTGACGACGTCTGGGGGGCGGCGCAGGTCATCGGGGGCTTCCGGCAGTTCGACCCGGTGGAAGATGCCGACCCGACCTTTCGCACCGAGGCGCGGTTCGCCTACGACGAGCGCAACCTCTACGTGCTCGTGCGCGCGTTCGATCCGCACCCGGACTCGATCATGGCGCTGCTGTCACGGCGCGACGAGCGGACCCAGTCGGACTACATCCGCGTGATGATCGACTCCTATCACGATCGGCGGACCGGCTACCAGTTCATGGTGAATCCCGCTGGTGTGCAGCGGGACATCTACCTGTTCAACGACGGGGAAGAGGACGTCACCTGGAATGCGGTCTGGGATGTCAAGACGAGTGTCGACTCCCTCGGGTGGTCCGCGGAGTTCCGCATCCCGCTCAACCAGCTGCGGTTTGCGCCGAAGGACGAGCACACGTTCGGCGTCGGGATCCATCGCGAGGTCGCACGCCTGAACGAGCGCAGCAGCTGGCCGCTGTTCCGGCGGACCGCCTTCGGGATGGCCTCGCAGCTCGGCGAGATCCGGGGGATTCGCGGCATCGGCGGCAACCGTCGGGCCGAGCTGATGCCGTATTCGGTGCAGTCGAACGAGTCGCGCGCGCGAGGCGCCGGGTGGGGGCGTACGCAACGCTCGACGGTCGGCGCGGACCTCAAGCTCGGCATCTCGTCGAACCTCACGCTCGACGCCACGATCAACCCGGACTTCGGGCAGGTCGAGGCCGATCCTGCCGTGCTGAACCTGTCGGCGTTCGAGCAGTTCTTCGAGGAACGCCGCCCGTTCTTCCTGGAGGGGACCGGCATATTCTCGTTTGCGATCGACTGCAACGACGGGCAATGCACCGGGCCCTTCTATTCCCGGCGCGTCGGGCGCCAGCCGCAGACGGGGTTCCTCAGCCCCGACGGGAACGCCGTCCCGACGGCCTCCACCATCCTGGGTGCGGCGAAGCTCACCGGGCGCCTCTCGTCGGGTACCTCCATCGGGATCATGAACGCGGTCACGGCGCGTGAAGCCGTGGCCGATTCCCTGACGGTCGAGCCGCGCACGAACTACTTCGTCGCCCGGGTCCAGCAGGACCTGCGCGGAGGCCGGAGCGGCTTCGGTGTGATCGCGTCGGCAACCAACCGCGCCCTCGATGACCAGACGCGCGGCTTCCTCCGTCGTGGCGCCTACACTGCCGGGGTGGACTTCCGACATCGCTTCGGGCCCGGGGACAACCTCCAGTTCTCCGGTCACGCCCTCGGCAGCCGCGTGGACGGGAGCGAGGAGGCCATCGCCCGGACGCAGCAAAGCGGAGCGCAGCTCTACCAGCGCCCCGACGACGACCTCGTCTACGATCCCACGCGCACCAGCCTCTCGGGACTCAGTGCCGGGTTCGGGCTCAACAAGAGCGGCGGGGGCATCACGCGCTTCTACTCGGGCGTGTGGTACAAGTCCGCCGGACTGGAGGTGAACGACCTCGGCTTCATGCAGAGTGTCAACAACATGGGGCAATCCAACTGGTTCGCCCTGATGTTCCAGCAGCCGCGTGCGTTCTATCGCCGACTGCAGGTCAACTTCAACCAGTGGAACTCGTTCTTCACCGACGGGCTGAACACGGGGCGCGGGGGCAACATCAACGTGAATGGCCAGCTCACCAACATGTGGTTCTTCTATGGCGGGGTGGGCGGCGAGATGGGGAGTTACTGTGGCAGCTGCCTCCGTGGCGGACCGTCACTCTTCGAACAACCCCGGCTCTTCAGCTTCATGGGGTTCACCGCCGACCAGCGCCGGGCGATCGTCCCGGGGTTCAACTTCAACTTCGGGCGTGGCGACAACGGACGGTCGCGCAACCTCAGCCTGGGGCCCAATGTCAACATGCGGGTGGCATCCAGCTTCTCCGCCTCGCTCGGGGTGAACTACAACCGCAACCGCGACGACCGACAGTGGATCGGGAACTACGGGACGATCGGGAGTGACACCACGCACTACACCGTCGCGCACCTCGACCAGACCACGGTCGCGCTCACGGGGCGCATCAACTGGACGGCCTCGCCGACGCTCTCGCTCCAGGTGTACGCGCAACCGTTCGTCACCGGCGGGGACTACTCCAACTGGCGTCGCGTGCGGGACGCGCGGTCGAAGGACTACGAGGCGCAATACGAGCCCTATCGTCCCGGCGAGGATCCGGGGGGCTTCAACTTCAAGCAGTTCCGGTCCAACACGGTGTTGCGCTGGGAATACCGGCCGGGGTCCACGCTCTTCTTCGTCTGGCAGCAGGGGCGGACCCAGGACGCGCTGGATCCGGGCACCTTCTCCTTCTCGCGCGACTACCGGAACCTCTTCACGGCCCACCCGCAGAACACCTTCCTGGTGAAGGCCAGCTACTGGTTCTCCCTGTAGTCGTCGGGGGCCACGGGAAGACGGCGTCGGGGATCGGTCTCGAGCTGCTCGAGGATGTAGTCAGTGGGGGCCAGCGCTGCCTCGACGTCGCTCCGTGTGATCGGCGTGTCGTGCTCCAGGTACGCAGAACCCATCTCGACCATTACGGAGCGTACTCCCTCCAGGGCGGTGAGGGCCGTGCGCACCGCGCGCACGCAGTGCACCGTGTGCATGCCGCGGAGTCGCAGGGTCGAGTGCATGGAGGGAACGCCCGGGTTTCTCTGGGGGAGTCCGAAAGGTAGCTTGGGGCCTTCATGCAGGCGCTCGGGAGGCTCGGCGTGACGAAGGTCTCGTTCGTGGGATTAGGCGCCATCGGGGCGCCGATGGCGCGCCATGTGGCGGCCAAGGGCGAACTCACGGTGTGGAACCGCACCAGGGCCACGGCGGACGCCTTCGCCGCTGCGGACGCCTGTCGCGTGGCGGATACCCCGCGCGAGGCGGCGGCCGCCTCGCGGATCGTGATCACGTGTCTTCCGACGAGCCGCGAAGTGGAAGCGCTGCTCGACGGCCCGGACGGGCTGCTCGCCGGACTGGCCCCGGGGGCGCTCCTCATCGACTGCACGTCGGGCGACCCCGGCTCCTCGCGTCGCATCGCATCGCGCCTGGCGCCGCACGACATCGCGTTTGTGGATGCGCCGGTGAGTGGAGGCGTGAACGGGGCGCTGCAGGGGGCGCTCACTGTGATGTGCGGTGGCGATGACGCGACCTTCCAGCGCGCCCTCCCCGTGCTGCAGATGTTCGGGAGGAAGATCGTGCTGGTTGGCCCCATCGGCGCGGGACACGCACTCAAGGCGGTGAACAATGCCTGGCTCGCTGCGCACATCTGGGCGGCGGCGGAGGGCCTCGCCGCGCTCACGAAGGCGGGCGTGAAACCCAGTGTCGCGCTCGAGGTGATCAATGCGTCGAGTGGCCGGTCCAACACGTCCGAGAACCTCGTACCCCAGCGGGTGGTCACGGGTGCATATCCCCGCACCTTCAAGCTGGCGCTGCTCGAGAAGGACGTGGCAATCGCCGCGGAGTTCATGCGGGAGCAGCGAGTGCCGTCGGCGGTGACGCAGCAGGTCGCCGAGCTGTTCCGCGTCGCGCGCGACGTGCTCGGCGAGGAGGCGGATCACGTCGAGGCGGTGCGCCTCATCGAGCAGTGGGCGGGTGTCGAGATTCGCGGATAACACAGATGAAAGAGACAGAGACCATTCGCGGCGCATTTCCGGCGCTGCATCGCAAGCAGGGTGCATGGCCGGTCGCGTACTTCGACGGGCCCGGCGGCACGCAGGTCCCCTCCGTGGTGGCGGACGCCATGAGCGCCTACCTGCTCCACCACAACGCCAACACCCACTGGAACTACCCGACCAGCGTCGAGACCGATGCGATGCTGCTCGCCGGGCGGGGGGCGGCGGCAGACTTTCTCAATGCCGCGCCTACGGAGATCGCGTTCGGGAACAACATGACGACCCTGGCCTTCCACGTCTCGAGGGCCCTGGGGCGAGGCTGGGGCGCCGGCGATGAGGTCGTCATCACCGAACTCGATCATCACGCGAACCAGGCACCCTGGCAGGCGCTGGCCCGCGAGCGGGGGATCACCGTCAAGGTGGCGCGCATGCGTCCAGAGGACGGCACACTCGACTGGGAGCACTTCGAATCCCTCGTGGGGCCGCGCACCAGGCTCCTCGCGATTGGCGCGGCCTCCAATGCCGTGGGCACCATCAACGACATCCCGCGGGCCGTGGCGCTCGCGCGCGCGGTGGGGGCGCTGACCTTCGTCGACGCGGTGCACTACGCCGCCCACGGCGTCATGGACGTCGCCGCATGGGGGTGCGACATGCTCGCCTGCTCGTCCTACAAGTTCTATGGCCCGCACGCGGGCCTGCTCTTCGTTCGACAGGCGCTGCTCGAATCAATGGACGTCCCAAAGCTCATCCCGGCGCCTGACGAGGCGCCGGAGCGACTCGAGACAGGGACGCAGAACCACGAGGGGATCGTGGGGATCGGCGCCGCCATCGACTTCATCGCCTCCATCGGTGACGGCACCACGCGTCGCGAACGGCTGGTGAGCGCGATGTCGACGCTGCATCACCGCGGTGACGCCCTCGTCGCACGATTGTGGGAGGGGCTTGCGGCGATCCCGCGCGTGACGCTCTTCGGGCAGCGGCCGGGCCATGGGGCGCGTACGCCGACCCTGAGCTTCGTCGTGCGGGGGCTGCACCCCTCGGATGTCGCGCGCCGCCTGGCCGACCTGGGGCTCTACCTCTCGGACGGCGATTTCTACGCCAGCACCGTCATCGAGCGGCTGGGGCAGTCGGCCGATGGGGTCGTGCGTGCCAGGTGCGCCTGCTACACCACCGAGGACGAGGTCGCGCGCCTGCTCGAAGGGGTGCGGGGACTGGTCCGGTAGGCGCGGCAGACGTACCGCTGCAAGCGCAGACACCCAGCGAGGACTCCGCCCTAGCGGTGAGCCGGCTTGCCCGTTCCTGACGAGACGAAG
>WBZL01005108.1_pt1 | contig 11013 bp, 11 predicted proteins | sample 5204291 | NCBI WGS metagenome assembly WBZL01 (sample SAMN12344345, study PRJNA552823) | activated sludge metagenome | biome: Activated sludge suspended growth; feature: Nitrification reactor; material: Wastewater; isolation source: activated sludge from nitrification reactor of wastewater...
GCCATACCGACCTTCCACTTGTACGGCTTGTCGGAAACGCGGTCGATGGTCGGCATCACGGAATTATGTCCCTTGATGGCGTATTCGACCGCCGCCTTGCCCATGGCGTAGGCCTGATCGACGTCGCTCTTCGAGGCGATGTGACGGGCCGCCCGTTGCAGGTAGTCCGCCACGCCCCAGTGAAACTTGTGGCCCAGCGCATCCTTGACCATATTGGCGACCACGGGTGCGGCACCACCCAGTTGCGCATGGCCGAAAGCGTCGCGCGTACCCTGTTCGGCGAGGAAACGACCGTCCGGGTGATGGCAGCCCTCGGAAACCACGACCGTGCAGTAGCCGAACTTCTTGACCAGGCTATCCACCTTGGCCAGGAACTTCTTCTGGTCGAATACCACTTCGGGGAACAGCACCACGATCGGCAGCTCGGTGCCCTTGGTCGAGGCCATGGCGCCGGCCGCGGCGATCCAGCCGGCGTGGCGGCCCATCACCTCGAGCACGAACACCTTGGTCGAGGTCTTGGCCATCGAACGCACGTCGTAGGTGGCTTCCAGCGTCGACACCGCGATGTACTTCGCCACCGAGCCGAAACCAGGGCAGTTGTCGGTAATCGGCAGATCGTTGTCCACCGTCTTCGGCACATGGATGGCTTGCAGGGGGTAACCCATCGCCTTGCCCAGTTGCGAAACCTTGAGACAGGTGTCGGCAGAGTCGCCGCCGCCGTTGTAGAAGAAGTAGCCGATGTTGTGCGCCTTGAAGACCTCGATCAGACGGTCGTACTCGCGCTTGTTGGCCTCCAGACTCTTCAGCTTGTAGCGGCAGGAACCGAACGCACCCGAGGGGGTATGGCGCAGCGCGGCGATGGCCGTGGCCGATTCCTTGGTCGTGTCGATCAGATCCTCGGTCAGGGCGCCGATGATGCCGTTGCGACCGGCATAGACCTTGCCGATCTTGTCCTTGTGCTTGCGCGCCGTCTCGATGACGCCGCAGGCGGAAGCATTGATCACCGCCGTCACGCCGCCGGACTGGGCGTAAAACGCATTCATCTTCTTTGCTGCCATGCCAGTCTCCCCTTACTTCAGCGCGGCGAACGCGCTATCCCGAACATCATCGACCTTGCCCAGGCCGTTGATCTTGCGGTACTTTGGCGCGCCGGCCTGGCCGTTGGCCGCCCACTTGCCGTAATAATCGACCAGAGCCTCGGTCTGCTGGTGGTAGACCTCGAGGCGCTTCAGCACGGTTTCTTCCCGGTCGTCGTCGCGCTGGATCAGCGGCTCGCCGGTCACATCGTCCTTGCCGTCGACCTTGGGCGGATTGAACTTCACATGATAAGTGCGACCGGAGGCCACGTGCACGCGGCGACCGCTCATGCGGGCGACGATCTCGCTGTCGGGCACGTCGATCTCGAGCACGAAGTCGATCGGCACGCCGGCGTCCTTCATCGCTTCCGCCTGCGGAATCGTGCGCGGGAAGCCGTCGAACATGTAGCCTTTCTGGCAATCGGCCTCCTTGAGGCGATCCTTGACCAGACCGATGATGATGTCGTCGCGAACCAGACCGCCGGCATCCATGATCTTCTTGGCTTCCAAGCCCAGCGGGGTGCCGGCCTTGACGGCGGCGCGCAGCATGTCACCCGTGGAAATCTGCGGGATACCGAATTTGTCCTTGATGAAGTTGGCCTGGGTGCCCTTGCCCGCGCCGGGGGGGCCCAAAAGAATGAGTCGCATGTCTAGTCCCTTGGTGTTGTCGCTGATTGGCGAATAATTATTCTGTCGATGATCCACTTCCCAACAGGCGAACATAATCCCATTCCCCAAAGCGGTCAAACGCGGAAATGAATCCCGGTATCAAATTTCCTTCGGACACGTGCCAGATCCTCGGCCGTGTCCACGCCGGGCTCCGGGGGCGAATCGAACACCGCTACCCGAATGGCATGGCCGTGCCACAACACGCGCAGTTGCTCCAGCGCTTCGCAGTGCTCGATGGGCGCCGGCCCCAGTTGGCCGTACTGGCGAAGAAACCCGACCCGATAGGCATAGATGCCGATATGGCGCAGCGCGCCGAGGTCCGTCGGCAGGATGGCGCGGTCGGCGGCGAAGGCGTCCCTGGCCCAGGGAATCGGCGCCCGCGAGAAATAGAGCGCGCGGCCTTTGGCGTCGCACACCACCTTGACCACGTTCGGATTGAAGAAGTCCGCTGCGGCGGTCAGCGGATGCGCGGCGGTGGCCACCGCCGCCTCCGGATCGGCGGACAGCGCCGCCGCCACCGCGTCGATCAACGCCGCGTCGATCAGCGGCTCGTCGCCCTGGACATTGACGACGATGTCCTCGTCCGTCCAGCCCATTGCCTGGGCAACTTCGGCGATCCGGTCGGTACCGCTGGCATGATCGGCACGCGTCATCACCGCGCGATGGCCATGCGCCGCCACCGCCGCGCGCACCCGTTCGTCATCCGTGGCGGCGCAGACATCGCTGGCGGCGCAGCGCAGCGCCGCCTCGATCACCCGCACCACCATCGGCCGCCCGGCGATGTCGGCCAGCGGCTTGCCCGGCAGCCGCGTGGACGCGTAGCGGGCGGGCACCACCACATGAAAACTCACGACTCGTCCGGCCCCAGTTGTCTGGCCTCGTCTTCGAGCATGATCGGAATGTCGTCCTTGATCGGATACGCCAGCCGGCAGGGCTTGCAGACCAGCTCCGCCTCCGCCTTGCGGTAATCGAGCGGCCCCTTGCACAGCGGGCAAACAAGGATTTCAAGCAGGCGAGCATCCATTGATTTTCTCCCAAACGAATTGTCCCAGATCGGGCACCACGATCGCCGTGACCGGCAGCACCCAGACGGGCAGCGCGGCCAGGGCGGCGAATTTTACCGCGTCCTTTTCGGTGGTCAGGATCGCGTCGCCGTCGAACGCCAGGTCGGCCGCGACGTAGCGATGATGGTCGGCAAAGGCATGCGCCGCGAAACGAAGGCCCATTCCGGCCAGATGGTCGAAGAAGCGTTGCGGCTCGCCGATGCCGGCCACCGCGTGCAGGCGCAGTCCCGCCAGCTCGGCGGCGGCTCGGCCACCGTCGCCGCCCAGCAGGTGGAAGCGATCACCGGTCAGGTTCATGCGAAAGCCGGCCGGACCGGGCCAGTCATTGGCCACCACCGCGTCCACCGTCCGCAGGCGCGACACCGGTTCGCGCAGCGGGCCGGCCGGCAGCGGCCAGCCGTTCCAGACGCCGCGGCGATCGAGCACGGCGATCTCCAGGTCGCGGGCCAGCCGGTAGTGCTGCAACCCGTCGTCGCAGAGAATCACGTCGCAGTCCGGGTGCGCCGCCAGCAGGGCCCTGCCGGCGGCCGCGCGATCCCGGCCGACGAAGACCGGGCAGCCGGCGCGGCGACGGATCAGCAGCGGTTCGTCGCCGACCGCCGCCGCGGCGCTGTCAGGGCAGACTTCGCTCACGCCGGCGACGGTGCCGCCATAACCGCGACTGACCACGCCGGGCCGACAGCCCCGCCGCGCCAGCGCATCGACCAGCCAAAGGATCAACGGCGTCTTGCCGGAGCCGCCGACCGTGACGTTGCCGACCACGACCACCGGCACCGGCAGCCGTTGGCGCGCCAGCAGGCCGCCGCGATACAGCTGGCGGCGCACGGCGGCGACGAGGAAGAAAAGGATACCGACGGGAAGCAGCAGCCAGGCGAGCGGCCCGCGCCGCCGCCAGATCCGCTCAACGATTGGCCTGTTGCGTGGCAAAGGAGATATGCGAAAGCCCCGACTGCTGGGCAGCCTGCATGACGTCGATGACGCTCTGGTGGGTCGCCTTCGCATCGGCGTTGATGATCACCACCGGCTCCTTGGCCTCGCCGGCGGCGCGCTTCAGGGCGACGCCGATGGCCTCGACGTCGCGACCGGCGACCGGCACCTTGTTCACCATGACGTCGCCACCGGCGGTCACCATGACATTTACTTCATTAGGCTGCTCCGGCTGGCTCTGGCTGTCGGCGGTCGGCAGGTTGATTTCCAGCCCGGCGAACTTCGAGTAGGTGGTGGTGATCATGAGGAAGATCAGGATCACCAGCAGCACGTCGATCATCGGAATCAGGTTGATCTCCGGCTCCTCGCGGCTTCGTCCCCGCTGGAAATTCACGCCCGCTCCCCGTGCACCAGCTCGACCAGCTTGACGGCCTGCAACTCCATCTCGACGACGAAGCTATCGACCTGCGCCCGGAAGTGGCGGTAGAAGATCATGGCCGGAATGGCGATGATCAGGCCGAAGCCGGTGTTGTAGAGCGCCACGGAAATGCCGTGGGCCAGTTGCTGCGGGTTGTTGCCGGCGCCGGTCGCCGAACCGAAGATTTCGATCATGCCGACCACCGTGCCGAACAGACCCATCAGCGGACTGATCGAAGCGATGGTGCCCAGGCTGGTCAGGAAGCGCTCCAGATCGTGCGCCGCGCTGCGGCCGGCCTCCTCGACCGCCTCCTTCATCACCTCGCGCGACGCCTTGACGTTGCGCAGGCCGGCGGCCAGCACGCGGCCGAGATGCGAATGGGCATGGAGACGCTTCAGGGTCTCCTCGTTGACACCGTGCTGCCGATAGTCGGTGACCACCATGGTCAGCAGGCCGGCGGGAACGATTTTCGACCGGCGCAGGGCGACGGCGCGCTCGATGATCAGCGCCACGGCGATGATGGAGGTCAGCAGCAGAAAGTAGATCGGCCAACCGGCAGCCTGGATAATGGAAAACACGCGTGCTCCCGGGAATTCGAACAAGCGCGCACTTTAGCGTCACATCATGAAATCGGCAAGGCGCGGTGGCCGGCGTGCGGCGGGCGCCTGGCCGGCGACGGCCCGGCGGCACTGCTAGAATCGCCCATCATGAACGAAACCGACGACAGCGCCGCGGTAGCGCAGGCTTGGCTGGCCAGCTTGCTTGCCCCGGGCGGCCCCGCCGTCGCGACCCTGCCGCTGCGTGGCCTGGCGGCGCCGGCGCTGGCGGCCCTGGCCGCCGAGGTGCTGGCCCGCGACCAGACGCTGCTCTTGGTCACCGCCGACGATTTGTCGCTGCCGGAGATATCCAACGCCCTCGATCTGAACTTGCGGCCGCTGTGCCTGGTGCTGCCGGCCGCCGACTATGCCTGCCGCATAGCCTTGCGGGCCACCCTGTCGCTGCTCAAGAGCCGCCTGTCGCGCGCCGGCGAGGACGCCGACGGCCCGGCCTGGCTTGCCCAGCGGCACCGCGTCGACGCCTGCGCCGATCTGTGGCGGGACTGCCTGGCCTGGAGCCGGCGCGGCCTGGACAGCGAGCCGTGGCCCACCCCGGTCGAGCGCCTGTTCCCGGTGCGTATCCTGCCGCTCTCGCTGGCCCGCCGACTGAGCGTGGCTTCCGACCGGGTAGTGCTGGTCGACGCGACCCGGCTGCCGGAGGATTGCCGCGGCCCCTGGCCGGGCGCGGCGCGCACCCTGCGGCTCGACCAACCGGTCGGCGGCCCGGCCGGCGTGCTGGTCCGGGCCGACCCGGCCGCCCGGCTGCGGGCCGAACTGGAGGTATTGACCCAGGAACTCTCCGAGCTCGAACTCGAACTGGCCACCGCGCAGGCCGAGATCGCCGACTTCACCCGTCGCTACCACGCGCAGATCGGCACCCGCATGAGCACGCTGGACGGTCTGCGCGCGGAACTGGCCGCACGGCGCGCCGCCGCCCGCCCCGAGGACCGCGCCGCCGGCCGCGCCGCCGAGGCCGCCCAGTCGCGGGCCGAACAATCGCGGCGGGAAAGCCGGCGCTTCGCCGACCTGGACCGCGGCGAGGCCAAGCCGTTCGCCCCCAGCGGCGATCTCAAGCGGCTCTATCGCCAGCTGGCGCAAAAGATTCACCCGGATCGCGCCCGCGACGAAAACGACCGGGCCTGGCGCACCCAGTTGATGACCGAGGCCAACCGTGCCTACCGGGCGGGCGACGAACCGGCGCTGCGCGAAGTGCTGGCACTGTGGCAGGAAGGGGCCAGGCGCGAATCGCCGGCCGCGTCGGCGGGCGACAGCGACAGCCTGGCCGCGCAACTGGCCAGCCTGAAGCGGCGCATCGCCGAGATCGAGACCGAGTTGAACGGCCTGTTCGGCTCGAAACTCTATGAATTGTTCACCGCCGCCAACATTGCCCGGCGCGCCGGCCGCGACCTGCTGGGGGAAATGGCCGCCCGGCTCGACGCCGACATCGCCACCGCGCGCGACCAACTGGCCGGCATGACGGACGACCGCGCCTCCTAGTTGACGTTCCTGCCCCGCTCCACCCGTTCCAGGAAGGCCAACGCCTGCGCGTGGCCGAGCGCCGCCGCCGAACGCAGCCACTTCATCGCCAGGCGGGAATTGCCGGCGGCGCCGGTGCCCCGGTAGTAGGCGCTGCCCAGTTCGTACTGGGCATCCGCCTCGCCCAGCAGCGCGGCCTGGCGCAACCAGCGCAAGCCGGCGCGCGCGTCGCGCGGCGCGCCCTCGCCGTGCAGCAGACAGTAGCCCAGGCTGTACATGGCATAAGCATCCTCGTGCTGGGCAACCGCCTGCTCGTACCAGCGCACCGCCTCGCGCGCATTGCGCTCGACGCCCCAGCCGAAGTAATACATGTCGCCGAGGGCGATCTTCGCGTCGAACAGCGCCGCCGCCTTGCGGTACCAGACCATGGCCTGCGGCAAATCCGGCTGGCCGCCGACACCGTGGCGCAGGCACTCGGCGAGCATCAGCGCCGCCCGCCGGTGCCCCAGTTCGGCCGCCTTGCGGTAGCGCTGCGCGGCGCCGACCGGGTCCGCCGGCCGGCCATGCAGCAGGCGCTCGCCCTCGGCGAACCAGTAGCGTTCCAGCTCGCCCAGCGCCGATGGCCAGCCGCCCTCGGCGGCGGCCCGCAACAGCGCTTCGCCGCGTGGCCGATCGGCGGCCACGCCCAGGCCGTGCAGCAGGCAGCGGCCCAGTTCGGCCTGTCCGTGCGCTTCGCCGGCGTCGGCGGCCAGCCGGTAATAGGCGACGGCGTAGCGGGCGTCGGCCGGCACCCCCTCGCCATGCTCGTGACATTCGCCCAGCCAGACATTGGCCTGCGGGTCGCCGGCCTCGGCGGCGCGCCGGTACCAGGACAGCGCCAGCGACTTGTTTTCAGCCACCGCGTCGCCCCAGCGATAGCAATGGGCCACCTTCAGGCAGGCGCGGCCATGGCCCTGCCGCGCGGCCGCCCGCCACCAGCGCAGCGCCTCCAGCAGGTCGGGCCCGGCGTTCATCCGGCCGGCGGCGTGCGCCTCGCCCAGTTCGAATTCGGCTTCCCGGTAGCCCAGCTCGGCGGCCCGACGGTACCAGTCCAGCCCCGCGGCGGCGTCGGCGGCGACCCCCACGCCGAAGGTGTAACACTGGCCGAGCAGGAACATCGCCCCGCTCATGCCCTTGGCGGCGGCGGCACGGAACCAGACCACCGCCTCGTCGCGATTCACCGCCGCGCCTTCCCCGGCATAGAGACACAGCCCCAGGGAGAACATGGCGGTGGCCACCTCGCCGCGGGCGGCTTCGCGCCAGCAGCGCACCGCCGCCGCCCGGTCTTCCTGGACGCCCCGACCGAAGAAATGGCAGCGGGCCAGGAGATCGAAGGCGCGCGCATGGCCCTTGTCGGCGGCGCGCCGGAGCAGCCGCGCCGCCTCGGCGTGGTCGCGGGGCAGGCCGAAGCCGTGATAGAGCAGCCAGCCCAGGACCGCCTCGCCGGCGGCGCAGCCCTGCTCGGCGCTCTTCGCCGACCAGCGCACCGCCTGGGCATGCGACTTGGCCAGCCCGTCGCCGACCGCCGAGCGCCAGGCCAGTTCGGCCTGCGCCGAGACATTGCCGCCTTCCGCCATGCGCTTCAGTTCCGCCAGGCCGACCTGCCGCCAGAAGCCGTCCGGCGGTCCCAGCAGCTCCAGGCCCTGAACCGCGCCGCGTTCGATCAGGCTGCTGTCCAGCACGTCGCGAAACAGGCCGAGCAGTGCGGCGGGACGCAAGGGCACGAGGGCGGTGGGCAAAACAGGCGATGTGGGCATGGTGATCGCCAGCGTAGCCAAAATCGGCGGGCTGGTTTTCCACAAAAACTGTGGAAAAGTCTGTGAGTCCCGCGTCCATAGTTGCGCTAAGTCGCGAACCGAAAAGGGAAAGTTCGCCGGGGACCATTTTTGAGCCGGAACAACACCTATAGAAATCAACCAGTTGCAATCGACGGCCTGATTCCATGCGGGTTTCAAGACCCTGCGCCGGTCGCGGCCAGCCGTTGTGGATCAGGTAGAATCGCCACCGCTCCCCCGCCCGCGCCACCGGCCTGCCCGCACCCCGCCTTGCCTGCCGAAATCCTCACCGTTACCGAACTGAACCGTCTCGCCCGCAATGCCCTGGAGCGCGAGTTTCCGCTGCTGTGGGTGGCCGGCGAAATATCCAACCTGACCCGGGCGCCCTCCGGCCACCTGTACTTCACGCTCAAGGACGCCGAGGCGCAGATCCGCTGCGCCATGTTCCGCTCCCGCGCGCAAACCCTGCCCTGGCGGCTGGAAAACGGCCAGCAGGTGGAAGCCCGCGCGCTGGTGACGCTTTACGAGGCGCGCGGCGATTTTCAGCTGAATGTCGAAGGCCTGCGCCGGGCCGGCCTCGGCCAGCTTTACGAGGCCTTCCTGCGGCTCAAGGCCAAGCTCGCCGCCGAAGGCCTGTTCGCCGAGGAGCGCAAGCGTCCGCTACCCCGCTTTCCGCGCCGCATCGGCGTCGTCACCTCGCCCAGGGCCGCCGCGCTGCGCGACGTCATCACCGCCCTGGCCCGGCGCGCGCCGCAGGTGCCGATCGTCGTTTACCCGACCCTGGTGCAGGGCGGCGAAGCCGCCGGCCAGATCGCCGCGGCGCTGCGCCTCGCCGGCGAACGGCGGGAATGCGACCTGCTGCTGGTAACGCGCGGCGGCGGCAGCCTCGAAGATCTGTGGCCGTTCAACGAGGAGATCGTCGCCCGCGCCATCGCCGCCTGCCCGATGCCGGTCATCGCCGGCATCGGCCACGAGACCGACATCACCATCGCCGACCTGGCCGCCGACCGTCGCGCCGCCACCCCCACCGCCGCCGCCGAACTGGCCAGCGCCGGCTGGTTCGCCGCCGCCAACGAACTGACTGCCCTGGCCGTCGCCCTGCGCGGCGCCCTGCGCACCGGCCTGGAAACCCGCATGCAGCGGCTGGATCTCCTGGCTCGGCAGCTGGTGCATCCCGCCGAGCGCCTGGCCCGCACCCGCCAACGGCTCGCCCACCTGGCAACCCGCCTCGCCGGCGCCGGCGAGCGACTGATCGGCCGTCGCGACCAGCGCCTCGCCGACCTGCGGCTGCGGCTGAGCCGCGCCCGGCCGGCCCTGGAAGCGCGCCGCACCCGGCTGGCCCGCCTGGCCGCCGGCCTGACCGCGCTGAACCCTAGGTCGGCCCTGGCGCGCGGCTACGCCTGGGTACGCGACCCGCAAGGCCGGCTGGTGCGCAGCCAGCATCAGTTGGCGCCGGGCATGACCCTATCATTGCAGTTCGCCGAGGGAGGAGCCGAAGCCCTTGTCAGCAAAATAATTCCCGACTAGAATTGTCGGGCTTATCGACAACCACTCATCCGGAGAGTCACCATGGAACACACCCTGCCCGCCCTGCCCTTCGCCATGGACGCCCTGGCGCCGCACATGTCGAAGGAAACCTTCGAATACCACTACGCCAAGCACCACCAGGCCTACGTCACCAACCTCAACAACCTGATCAAGGGCACCGATTTCGAGAGCAAGTCGCTGGAGGAAATCGTCAAATCCGCGCCCGCGGGCGGCGTTTACAACAACTCCGCCCAGGTCTGGAACCACACCTTCTTCTGGAATTGCCTGAAGCCCAACGGCGGCGGCTCGCCCACCGGCACCCTGGCGGCGGCGATCGACAAGAAATGGGGTTCATTCGACGAGTTCAAGAAGGCCTTCCAGACCTCCGCCGTCGGCAACTTCGGTTCCGGCTGGACCTGGCTGGTCAAGAAAGCCGACGGCTCCGTCGACATCGTCAACATGGGCGCCGCCGGCACGCCGCTGACCACCGGCGACAAGGCGCTGCTCTGCATCGACGTCTGGGAACACGCCTACTACATCGACTACCGCAACCTGCGCCCCAAGTTCGTCGAAACCTTCCTCAACCACCTCGCCAACTGGGACTTCGCGGCGAAGAATTTCGCCTAAGCCCGCACCAGTCCCGCGGCGGCCCAACGGCCGCCCGCGGGCGCACCCCCAATGGAGGGCGACCTGGGCACCGCTCGGCCCCCCGGGCGATCATCCTCAAACCCCGCGTATCCACGGGACTCGCCACTCCAGGCTGAACCACCCCTGCGCGTTCCGGTAGGCCCCGTTCGCCGATGCCCCGCGCCTAACGGCCGCAAATCGCCTTCGATGATGGTCGCCTTTCAACGGCTTAAACGGAGCCGTCACGAGGACCAGCGACATCGCCATTTGACGGACACCATGGAAAAGATGCAGAAGCGCATCGATTGCGACCTGGAATATCTGCGCAACTGGTCGCTGCGCCTGGATATCTTCATCATTTTCAAGACGCCGCTGGCGCTGCTGCGCCGCCAGAACGCCTACTGAGCCGCGCCGAGCCGGCACGGGCCGCGCGCCGGGCGCGAACCCCGTCTGGTCGGGATTCGCGCCTGGCGGCACGGTTCTATCCGGCCAGTGCCTGCTTGATCTGCTCGAGCGTGGACTGGTCGTCGATGGTGGTCAGGTCGCCGGGATCGCGGCCTTCGGCCAGCGCCTGGATGGAGCGACGCAGCATCTTGCCGGAGCGGGTCTTGGGCAGCCCGGAAACGAAGTGGACACGCTTGGGCCGGGCGATGGCACCGAGGATGCCGTCGACGGTCTTCTTCACTTCGGCCTCCAGGGCGGCGCGCATCTCGGGCGTGGCAATCCGGGCGGCATCTTTTACCACGGCGAAGGCCACCGGCTCCTGGCCTTTGAGCTGGTCGTTCACACCGACCACGGCCACCTCGGCGATGGCGTTGT
>WBZL01005110.1_pt1 | contig 11011 bp, 17 predicted proteins | sample 5204291 | NCBI WGS metagenome assembly WBZL01 (sample SAMN12344345, study PRJNA552823) | activated sludge metagenome | biome: Activated sludge suspended growth; feature: Nitrification reactor; material: Wastewater; isolation source: activated sludge from nitrification reactor of wastewater...
GGAACGGCCGTTGGTGTAAGCCACCTCCGCCACCTGCTCCACGTTGTGGATGTTGACGGGTATTTCTGCCTGGGTGTAGCGGGGCGCGCCAACGACAGTGATGTCGTAGCGTTCCTTGAGCGTGTAATACTCGCCATCGGTATCGATGACGGCGATGGGCACACCAGCGGCCAGCAGCTCCTCCATGAGCACGGCGGCGGTGTTGCTCTTACCTGACCCACGCACGCCCAGGATGCTGACGCCACGGCCGATGATGTCATCGGCCGTTAGATTAAGTATTCCATGCAGATCTATGTTCATGTCCGTCTACCATTAAAATAGAGAGGATGCAATCACATCCCCGCGCTTGTGTACAGACAACCATTCTCGGATGGTGGCCGTCACTGCCCAGCAACCGTTATCCGCACGATATGGAGTTGATGGGACATTGTCATCAGGGTCTAATCCATATCCATCAACAAAACCGACAGTCAGGGTTTTGTCCATTGGCATTTCGGTAGCGATTATTGTCTCGCCGTCAACTTCCACAACGTCCATTGTCTTACCAATTTCCAAAGCATCTTCCGCGCTGTAGGCAACTACCCACCAATCCTCGCCGCCATCATCTAAGTGATAAACCTTTAACTCCTGATTATTACTCACGATCAAATCTCCTTTAATGACTTAAAACATGTCTAACTGAATAGCGTTAGGCGCATCCTGCACCACGGCTGTTTTCTTACCACCGATCTGCGGCGCCGGGGGCTGCAGCTTGATTTTGCCGCCCGCTGCGCCACGGAAGAGCGGGGGTCGAAATAATTCAACCACCGCCATTGGGTCTTTATACTTCCCGGTCACTGCTGCATAAAAATCAAGGGGATCAATGTGCCCGGCCAGCTTGCGCCGGTCTTCCGGCGGCAGATGGTACTTGAGCCAGATTTCGCCTTTCGGCATTTGGCGTAGTTCGCGCGGCAGGCGGTAGCGGATGCCGTTGGGCGTGCGTGCCTTGTACTGCTCGCCATCGTAACCGGGCATCCGGTCCAGCAGTGCGTGTTTTGGCTGGCGGGCCAGCCTGCGCGTTTTGCTGACCAGCGGCTTTAAATTCGACGGCAGGCGGCTTTTTACGGCCATACGGCACAGATAGGCCGCGCCGCCGCCTGCGTAGCTGTAGGGATACGTGGCTATCCTTGAAGGGTGAATCCGTATGGCATGGTGCAGCACGGCCGTTTCCGGGTTGGCGTCGAATAACGGCTCATCTTCTGGCAGGGCAACCGCTTGCGCCCAGGCGATGCCATCAGGCAGTTCGATGGTCGGCACGATGGGGCGCAGCCCGGTAAACTCAGCCGCCCACATTTTTCGCGCCCATTCTAGCTGGGTGAAGATGTCGGCGATACGGCCGACGATATAAGATTCGTTGTGGCCGTATCGCCCTGGCGCATGCCGCCACACACCCATTAAGACCACCTGCGCCCAGAACCAGCCGTCTACCGACTTGTTGGGAGCCTCGTAGTCAACATGATTCGTCCACGCCGCCCAGGCATCACCAAACAAGTCCTCTACCTGGCGCATTTCCAGGCCGAGGCGCAGGCACAGGCGCGTGCGCAGCAGAATGTCCATGTCTGAGAAGCCCTGCTGTTTCTTTGCCTGAACGGCCGTAATGAGGGCTAAAGCTGCGTCAGTATCAAACATCTTAACAATCCTTCACCGTCCAACTTATCCAAAAAGCGAGAGTTGAGTTTCTTTGACCAATGGCTTGTGATCGCTATTGTCTTCTTGTTCGTTGTCACTCTCTTTCCGTTTTTTACCTCGCATAGCTCCACGGGCATTAGTGTCAAAAGCCAGTTGTTTCATTAGGGCGCTGTGTCCACCAAAGTCGCCGTCTTCTAATATGCGGGTAAATGCATCGATCACGTTGACCCCCTCTGGTGTCACCATATTGACAATGTCCGGCACATTTTCAAAAACCATCGACTTCGGGTAAATGCCTACCACGTATTTTGCAAAGTCAAAGACTAAGCTATTACGGGGGTCCATTACATTCTGCTTACCTGCGCGGCTAAAACCCTGGCATGGAGGGCCACCCATTATCAAATCAACCTCGCCTCGTTTAAGGCCGACGATTTCCAAGATCTCATCGGGTTGCCATTTGCGGACATCGCCCAGGAAAAAATGAGAAACGCCAGGGTAAAAGTTGCCCCCTTCCATTTCTGCTCCACGCCAACCGCTGCCTGTCACTTGCAATTCCTTCACCTGCCCCTTCTGCCTTTTTAAGCTGTTTTCTAATACCCGATTAATGGCATCTTCGTCTTTTTGGGTGGCAAAATGAAATTGCATTGGGTAATTGCCTAGATTGAAAGTGTAGGTTACTGCTGCATCCGGGCTGGAATCAAAGGCGGCGATCACTTCGAACCCAGCTTGAATCGTGCCCAACGAAAACCCTCCTGCCCCACAAAAAAAATCCATAGCAATAGGATAACGCCGCCTGGGTTTTTGCCTGGCTTCCCACGTATGCTTGGGCATAACCAGGCCGAATTCAGTTTTTGCCCAGTTTTGATTATGAATATTCAATCCTTCAGGAATCATCATCTTGTCCATAATTACCTCATATACCCAAAAACAGGCTCATCTGCCCCGCCTTCACCGGGGCAAAGCCGTATTGTTCCAACCACTGCGCGGCGTCTTCGGCCGTTGCCCGCAAACTCTCATTCGCCCGCCCGGCGCGTACATTGCTATACCACCTGATGACTGCGACCACGTGGGCCAAAGCCTCGGCCGACGTGTCGTCATCGGCCCAGACGCAAGAAGACATAGCCCCAATGTAATAGGCTTCGTCAACGCGCAGCGCCATATCAAGCAGCCTGTCGCACAGAGGGATCAGGGACTCGCCATGCCGGTCATAAACGGCCGTGGCCCACGTCTCTACAGTTTTGTCACGCCAGCGCCAATACATGCGCGCCGCGCGTTCATGCAGATCGTTTGGCGAGATGTCAGCCTTGCCGCCTAACGCTTCATAGGCGGCGGCGAAGAAGTCATTCGTGGTCAGCGTCGGCGAGAGCATCATTCTTCTCCAACCATGCGATTCTGGTTCCACCATCGTCTATATCAGACAACATCACTATCACATTGCATTTTCCACACGTGCTTTCTGTCACGAAGTCTGGGTCTTCTTGTTCTTCGCCACAGCTTGGGCATTCCCACTTCCCCCACTCAGTTGGATCTGGGTCTTCCCATTCGTAATAGGTATTGCGCATATTGTCATACATCTTGCACCTCAACTAAATACTCATCCCAATCCTTGGCAATCATCCGGTCGTTTCCCGGAGCAATCTCCAGGTGCAAGAATATGCCGCATTCCAGGCACGATCCCGCCCCGCTGTTCATCATGCCCGTTTGCATGAAGAGCGACGGCCGTGCCATCTGCTCATGCCTGCAAGCAGGGCAGGTAAACGGGTAAGCATTCAACAACACAATTTCATTCATGGAGTTCATATTCCACCATCGCAGGGGCGACAAACTCATCCAGGGACATAAGCGCCGCGTGTTTGTTAGGAGATGATTTTTTTCCGAACAGATATTCATAGGCGTAAACAGGTTTGGTGCGGGTACGGGAGAACTCCAAAGCCTCGTGAAGTTCTCCCAGTAAAGCAAACGCTTCACAAACCGCGCTGAGCGGCAGCCAGCCTGTAATCAAGTCGCTATCGTATGGTTGAATTGACCCTTGAATAAACACTCGGGAATTACCCTGATACCACCCAATAACGGAGCGCCCGTCAGCAAGACGGACAATAATTTCATCGCTTATGGGCATTGTGTCTTGCGTTTGCCATTTCATGCCGCTTCCTCCTGCTTTTCATAGCGCCAGGGGTAACGGCCGCGAATCTCGGCAATATGGTCTTCCATCGTGGGGCAGCGATAACCCATATTGCCAGAACGATCGTGGCGCTGGTGAAACATCAGGCGCAGATAGTGATGCGTCGAGCCGTTTATTTCCATGCGCATCATCCTATCATGGGCCAAAACGACCAGCGCGGTTAAAGCATCGCCGTCGAATGTGGCCAGTGGCCTATACCCCAATGAAAGTTCAATGTAATGCGTGTTGCCCCACTGGACGCGCTTAAGAGACTTGTCATCCAGGTGATAGATGCCGTAAAAAACATCCCCCAACAAATCGGCCACGGCTTCGCCTAACGGTGACATCTCGTCAACCCGCAATGCTGATTTAACCCAATCTGATCCAGAATACATATCTCCTCCTAAAACATCCGCAATGTGCGCGGCCGTAAAATATCAATGTCCTGCCATTCCCACATGGGCACAGGCAGACGCCAACACCAACCATACTTGCCAGTAGAGCCTGGGCAGGCACGGCCGTCTTTGTCCACGTACATTGGTTCAGCGTTGGACAGTCGGTAAATCGTGCCCTTGTGAAACTTCGGATCGTGGTAGGCAATCACCAACTCAATGTGATAGGGCTGGTCCGGGTAGACGGGTGGCCACATGGATAATCGGTCTACCTGCACCCGCTGTAGCACCTGACCAATCAGCCAGGTCGCTGTCGTCGGCCGAAACACACCTTTACGATCCGTGAAGCCGGGAACGATATCCGGCGTGCACCACGCCCCGCCCTGCTGGATTGCCGGCGAGAGCCACACACGACTGAGGTCGGCGACCTGCCACTGCGTGGGCTGGCCTTCGTATCCCCACCAGCGCTTATTCAACGTGGCGTGAGGAATGCCAACCATGCACAGGCCCAGGCGCTTCGGCTGCCCGCTGCCCGTTTCGCCCCACACGATGTAGGCCATCGGCCGTGCCTGTGGGTGAACGGGTTGGCGCAGGTAGTGGAACTCCGTTACCGTTTTCTGCGCCCAATCCAGATCGCTTTTGTCACCCAACCTCAGTGTCAGTTGCACGACATTCCTCCACCTGTTCTTTGAACGCTTCGCACTCAAAAGTAATCCCGTATACCACGTGATTACCTGACTCTTCTCTTGGCACCATATTCGCGCAGTGCGGACAAGCTAACGAACGCATGTGCATGTCAACAATTCCGTCTTCCGTCATGCCACTCAGCACGCCAACAAGTGTTCTGAGAAGAAATTGTTTGCCCCCGTGTGGTCTGCTAGGATCGATCATAATTCCAACCCTGCCTTCACCGCTTTGGCGGCCAAAATCCCCGCATCGGCATCCGACTGCTTTGGCGGATGGTCCTCATCCACAATCCGAATGGCGCGGACGAACCAGCTAATAGCGAATGGCTGCTCTTCGTAGTTTAGCCCGTCGAAAAACGACTTGACTTCCTGCCAAAACGGCACGTTCTGGATGTACTGCCAGTCGCGTCGCAGCTTGTCCATCATTCCAAGGATTGGCATCATGATGTGGTCACGGCCGTCATCCTGATTTGCAAATACGCCCCACTCCTGCCGCAGCCAATTCGCGCCAAAGTGGAATTGACGCTCCGGGTCCATGAACTGGCGGCAATACGCCAGCGCCTGCTCAATTTCATCCTGACTGCGAAACCAGGGAACCTGAGAATGAGTGAAGACAACCGGCAGCGGCAGTTTGTCCGCCAGGCGTCGCGCCAAATCGGGATGAACCCGACGGTTAGGCATCCGCTCCGCCAGCTCCATGGCGAAGCTGGCCGCCGTGTAGTGGCGGCTGCCCACATGGTCGATCAGACCTTTGGTCAATACCCGGGTAGCCAACTGATCGTACAACTCGCCGCCTTCTGGCGGCGCTTCAGCTCGCACGACAAACTGTGTGGCGAAGGTCGCGGCCGGGTTGATGAGTAGCATACCGCGCGATGGAACGCTGCCCGCGCAGCTCACTACGTCACTCAGGCCATCACCAAATGGGAACGTGACTGCCTGCAATGCGCCATCCGCAGACAGGCAATCCACCGCCGACAGGTAATACCCGCCGGGAACCAGATTGCCGCAGCCGCGCGGATCATCTTCAATCTCAATATCTACTTGCATGGTTCTTGCCTCCTATAAAAAAACAGGCGCTGGTTTCCGATTTTGCGCGCTGGCGCATGGTTGCGCCAACGGCCGTATCGAATCCAGCGCCGCTAATAACTCGACGTGCAAGACGGTGATATCTGCGGGCCAGTCGTCATAGCTGGCTGGCAAACGGCCGTCTTGCATGGCCTGTTTAACCGCCCTGGCTGCCGCCAGAGCCTTGTGGTATTCGCACTTTACCGTGCGGTCTGGTCCAACAGAAGCGGCCGTTTCTGGGCCGTTTTCGTTGGCTGCGGCGTGTATGTCACGCCGCTGGCGCATACGCTCTTTCACATAGCGCATGCTCACATTCCCGCCTGCACCGTCGATTATTTCCGCCTGTTCCGTCGGCGGCAGGTGCTTAACGAGGGAAAAGACGCTCATACCCATACGGCCGTCCATGACGGCGGCCTGGGCAGGTGGGGCAGCGTCCAGAAGCTGAATGTGCGCGGACACCTGATCCGGCGTCTTTCCCCACGCATTGGCGATCTCCTTCATCGTCCGGCCCGCATCGCGCAGGCGGGCGAACGCCTTGGCCAGATACAGCGGCGGGTACGATTCATTGGTATCCGCCGCCAGCATGTATAGCGTGTCATCTTCGGGTGATGATTCGTGGGGCAACACATGACAGGGGACCAATTTCCAGCCCAGGGCCTTCACTGCCGTCAGGCGACGGTGACCATGCACCAGCAGGTACGCGGTTTCTTTTGCTCCAGGCATCCACCGCACAACCAGTGGCTCAATCAAAAATCCGATAGCCGCAATGGACTGCTGCAAGTCCTTGGTGTCGCGCACAGGGCCGCGCGGGTTGATGGGTTCTCCGGATCCATCTAACTGTATGTGGATGTGCTCCGGTGCAATGTCGGTGACTAACATGACATCCTCCAAGAACTGGCGTCAACCGCCAGCGTCATCGCCACCGGCCGACGTAATAAGTACTGAATTCCAATACTCGTGAGCCATCATCGTGGAGATCGTCAACAGAATCGAGTGCGATTAATTGCGACTCGTATTCTCCGTCCAATGAGCCGTCAGAAAACAGGCGAGCCTCGCCGGCAACAACCTGAAATGCCTGTTGACCAACAATGATGACGTCGTCTTTTACTGCTACGCCCAGAGGGTGGGCATTAGAGGAAGAAGCGGGTAAATTGCCGTCCATGTTACCGTCCTTATTCAATTTGGTCTGTTGATTAGTAAACCCTGACTAAATTCCCTCTGCCATTGCTGGTGGCGTAAAATGAGGGTGGTAAACTTGATTGTATATTATAATCTGATCGACTAAAAAAGCAAGGACGGCAACATGAGAAACGGCCGTCCTTGCTTTGGGGCTACTTAAAGATTATTTTTCGACCCACTTTACCAAACGACGGCCGTTCCTCGCCATTCTCCGCCGCGCGCAGACCCATCTGGACAATGAATTGCCAGACATCGTTCTTGGGCACTGACCATTCTTCAGACAGCCGTTCAACGGCTGCCTTCACCTCATCCGCAATCTCATCATTAAAGTGAATTGTCTGGCTGACTTGCTTACGTCGCGTTTTCTTCCCGGTTCGCGCCTGGCGTACGGCGCCGGTATCAATCGACGCAGTCAGGTCACGATATCGTTTTGGCTTTTCATTTTGTCCTTGATCTGCCCAATCTGGCATGTTACTCCTCCTCATCGACTGCCGGCAGTCCGGCCAGTCGTGCGATTTTTTGCGCCAATAATCGGTAACCCGTGGCTACGGGACTGCCAGGGTCAGTCTCCATAATAGAATAGCCATTGGCAGCGGCCTGCCCAACGGCCGTGCGGTGCGGAATTGCTCCCCACACCAGCCCGTTGTACACCTGGCGCAACTGCGCCAGGAACTCGTTGTGCAGCGTCAGCCGCGTATCGAACTGATTTGGTACGATAGCTAAAATTTTGGCTTTCGCGCCCGCCTCCACGTCCTCACTGAGGTCTTTGGTGTGGCGCATGGTCATGCCGACTTCTTTCGCTCCCGGCACGACCGGGACCACCACATAATCGGCCAGCCAGTGCACCATCTGACGCAGTGGGCCAAGCGATGGTGGGCAATCAATAAAAATAACGTCAGGCCCACGTTTCTTCAGGGGAACCAACGCATCAAGAAACTGCTGCGACGGCGAGATGGGCGCGGCCTGCCGCCGCCTTGCCGCCTCAGACAGACGATCGTACATATCGCGCAGCACGCCATAATCTTCCTGCATCCGTTCCACTTCGGCCGCAAACTGCGGCCCGGCCGGAATGTAATACAGGTTTTTCCGCTTCAATCCACTCACGGAGTTTGCAGGCACGATCACCTCGCTTAATCCGCGCTCGCCTAACACAAACTGGCTCAAGCAGCGGTCGCCTACCGCGCCATCGATCCCCAACTGCAAAGCGCAGTCGTTCTGGGGATCAGTGTTGATGATCAAGAAATCTTTGTCGGGGTAATCATGCGCTAGCGCTGTGGCCAGCAAAATAACGGCCGTTGTCTTCCCTTGCCCGCCTGCGCGGTTCTCTGAACTAACTACAATACCCATGGTTCTTGCCTCCTAAACTGCAATTTCTACTAATTATACACAATGATGCATCATTGTAAATAGCTATGTATTAGTGATTTACGTGTATGTATCATTTTTTTGGATTCGCGTATAACGCGCCCAACTGTTTTGCGTGATAAACGGGGTATCAAAACGGCATCGCCCGTCTACGGGCGAATTTGGCGGGATTCAGGCCAAATCGGCGCAATGCCAGAAGGCGGGGTGTGCATGGCGACTGATTCGGCCGTTACGGGCGGGCAAATCGGTGGCGAACCAGAACTCTATGCCGTATCATACGGCCGTATTACCAATGTATTACAACTGCCAAAGGAGAGGAGTATGTCCAAATTTATCATTGCCTTATGCGTGTCTATCCTGGCTCTGGTCGCGTGCCAACCATCAGAAACGGCCGTTCAAGTTGCCGTGCAGCAGACATTGACCGCTGTGCCTACCAGTGCGCCAACCGCAACGCCAGCGCCAACTGATACCGCGGTACCAACACCGACGCCAGAGCCAACAGCCACACCAGAGCCAACTGAAACGGCCGTTCCGCCTACATCCACGCCGGTCTCCATCGCCGACATAGACCTGGAACCGCTGCTGCTCCAGGATGGCGACCTGCCGCCGCACCTGGTTCCAGACTTTGTTAGCAAAGAGCTAACCACCCAGAATGTAACCCTCGAAGACCTGACGGCAGATAACTTCATCAACCAGGAGTTCTATAACACAGATCGAAAATCATCGGGCGGCGCGGTCATCATTTACCTGTATGAGAACATCAAAGAAGCTGACCGTGCTTATGAGCAAATCGCCCCGGCGATTGATTGGTTTCCGACTGAGGTTGACGACGTAGGGGAAAAAGCAAAGATGCAGCACGACACACCACAGCATCACCTCATCTTCAAGCGCTGTGGCGCGTTTGTTTATATTTGGATGATAGATGTCAGGGAATACGACATTGTCACTTACGCGCAACGTTTGGACGGCCGTCTGAGCGCGGTTATTTGTCCGGGACAGTAAGCAAGATTCTCGTGTGAGGAAACAAAAACCCCCGCCGTTAGGCGGGGGTTCGGTTGGTCGAATAGTTAGTGCACTATCCGCGATCGTGATGATCGTTCCAGATATCCCATAGCGTTATTAGCGCCACCAGAATCTCTAGAAGATCCACGATCATCCTCAACATTTGCTCGTTGAGCATGATACGCTCCTAGTGGAGACCTTATCAGATGGTGCTTCAGTTGGCTTCAAATGCTCAAGTCAGATGTTTGACATGGGCATTTGTGGGTATATAATGTATATAGCTTGTTTTGATATACATTAGCCCATCACCTACCGAATATCTTGATAAGATTTCACAATATGGGCAAAGGAAGAAATGGTCAGTTACAGCTGACCGTTTCTTTTTTTTTGCCCGGCGGTTAAAAAATTGATAAATGCAACAGAGTATTGTTGTACTTCACCGCATTCATCGCATGAGAATAGTATAGCATATTGTGGCCGTTTGTTTTAAATTTTAAGGACGAATATCGCATTTATACGTAACCTTCATTTAAGCCAAGATAGTTGTTCCGGCCCCTCACCCTTGGCCTTCTCAGTTTGTTTGAACGTCACATTCCCCGCAGGCATATCGACAGTTTTGCCATCCAAAAGCTGCTTAATCGTGAATATCTGAATGGTAGGGTAGGCGCGATTAAAGCCGGGGGACTGGTAGAATCCGGCCGTAGCTGCCTCCTTCAGCATTGGCCCGGTTGGCTCTTCCAGGGTAATGAAGATACCCATCTGGGCCTTCTCGCGTTTCACTGTCCCCACCAGATCCCGGATCTGCGAGCTGCTAACTTTGCCGCTCTTTACCTGCACCAGTGCCCGCTTCGGCTTATTGCTGGCGTCATCAATGAAGCTCATTACCCCGTCAATCCCCTGGTCCGCTCCCTTCTTGCCCTGCTTGCTGCCAGCCTGTGCACCAACTGGTCGCGCCTTGATCAGCGACAGCGCCCACCATTCAAACTGGTGGCGGTTATCCTGGGCCAGCTGCCGCGCCGCGCCTAATGTCGTAGGCTCGCCAACTACATCAAAGGCGGCATCAGGAAACATTTCTTTCAACCGGTATTTTTGCAGCGCGATCGCCAGGTGGGTGATATCTATACCAATCCAGCGCCGACCCAACTTCTGCGCAGCAGCCACCGTTGTCCCACAGCCGCAAAATGGATCCAACACAACATCCCCCGTATTGCTGCTGGCCTGGACGATACGCTCCAGAAGGGCAATAGGTTTCTGTGTCGGGTAGCCTAGGCGTTCGGCAGCTTGCGCGCCAATCGGAGGGACGTCCATCCAAATATCCTGGAGAGAGAGTCCGGCCATTTCTTCAAGGTATTGTTTCAATCTAGGCATCCCCCCGATCTTCTGCGGCCAGTGAATTTTCCCTTGTGAATCCATTTCATCAAGGACAGATGGAGGATACATCCAGTGACGCCCCTTGCTTGTAACGTCAACATCTCTCCAGATGTTGCCTGTTT
>WBZL01005112.1_pt1 | contig 11007 bp, 1 predicted proteins | sample 5204291 | NCBI WGS metagenome assembly WBZL01 (sample SAMN12344345, study PRJNA552823) | activated sludge metagenome | biome: Activated sludge suspended growth; feature: Nitrification reactor; material: Wastewater; isolation source: activated sludge from nitrification reactor of wastewater treatment...
GTGCGCCAAAGCTGATACCGCCATCTGTAACTTGCTGTATTTGTTGTAATGTGTTTTGGATGCGCTTGAGTGCTGTCCCTGCCACACGTGGAATCGTCAGCGGATAGGCCGATGTGAACCAGCCTACTGTTCGATTGAGGTTTACCGTATCAAAAAGTTGCTGGCGGCCATGACTCTCAAATTTCACCCGTAGTCCGTCATTGCCAGACCAATCGGCCAGCGTTTCGGTGAGAGCTGTGAGGACAACTGCATCAAGTGTCACATCATATTTATCTGGCAAGGTGTGTAAGAGGTGGGTGGTTTCTGCTTTGGACAAGGCTAGCCGTAGGCGATGGCTTGTCTCCATGGTGTTGACTGCCTGGGGATGTTCGAGTGGCAACGGCCGTAATTCACGCTCTGTCAGCCACTTGTCGAGATGTGGATCAAAATGGCCCTGCGCGGTTGCTGTCTGCAAGGTCTCACCCCAATCACGGTAGCTGCTTGTTTTGGGGGGCAATTGTCCACCATCGAGTAGCGTGATCAAATCTTCGAGCAGAATGCGCCACGAAACCCCGTCTACCGCAAGGTGATGTACAACGAGCAGGAGCCGTTCTTCCGCACCTCCATGAAAATAGACGGCTCGCACCAATTCACCGGCGCGTGGGTTGAGGCTGCGTTGAGCCGTGGCGCAGATCGCTTCGATGTGGGCAGTTCGTTCGGTTTCAGTGACTGGACGCAGATCAATGAGTTCAAGCGGTGTCGTGGCCGATGGATCGAGGTATGTTTGCTGCCAGCCTGAACTGTTTTCGGTATATTGGAAACGCAAGGCATCATGATGATGTAACAGGGTGGAAACGGCCGTTTCCAGGGTCGCCGGTTCCAGCGGTTTTTTCAGCCGTAAGAGGACAGCCTGATTAAAATGGTGCAGATCGGGCTGTTTGGCATCAAAGTACCAGTGCTGAATGGGGAGCAACGGCGCGTCGCCCAACTGGAGTTCCTGCGACGCAACGGCTTGTGAGGGGACACCACCAGACACTTGCTCAATCACTTTAGCCAGACCAGCGACGGTTGGATGTTGAAAAAGCGCTCTTGTTGTCAGGTCATACCCCTGCTGCATGAGGCGGCCGACCACCTGGATGCTGAGAATGGAATCGCCACCCATGCGGAAGAAATTTTCGTGAATGCCTATTTCGGGAACGTGCAAAACTTCGGTAAAGACCTTTGTCAACGCCGTTTCCAGGGCGTTGCGGGGAGCCACAAATTCGCCCTGCGATCCGGCAAAATCCGGGGCGGGGAGGGCACTGCGGTTGAGTTTGCCGCTGACCGTCAGAGGCATGGCTGCAAGCTGCACAAAGGTTGCGGGAACCATGTAGCTGGGCAGGCGTTTTGCCAGATATTGGGCAAGCATTTCATCAATTGTCTGTGTCTCTTCATCCGACGGCTCGGCCGAATCAGCCACAACATAGGCCACCAACCGCTTATCTCCGGGATTGTCTTCGCGTAGCAGGACAACGGCTTCGCTCACGGCTGCGTGTGACAACAGGGCGTTCTCGATTTCGCCCAACTCGATTCTGAAACCGTGCAGCTTGACCTGGAAGTCAACGCGGCCCATAAATTCAATGTTGGGGGAGCCATCTGTATTTGGTCGCCAGCGGCACAGGTCGCCTGTCTTGTAGAGTCGCCCAAAGCGGGGGTGTTGGATGAATTTTTCGGCCGTTAATTTTGGCCGATTTCGATACCCACGCGCCACACCGAGGCCACCGGTATACAATTCGCCTGGAACCCCGACGGGCGTTGGCTGCAACGCGCCATCCAAAATGTACACCTGCGTATTGTTGATCGGCACGCCAATAGGAACAGACCCCTGCACACTGGCTGGGTCGGTGAGAGGGGTTGTGGTGCTAAATGTCGTGTTTTCGGTGGGGCCATAACAGGCGATGTAGGTTGTTTGGGGACTCAGGGCTTCGATTACCCGGCGCACATGCTGTGCTGAAGTGACTTCGCCACCCACCAGAAGCTGCCTGATGGGTCGCAAGCCGTCCAGATTGTAATCAACCATCTGGTGGAACAGTGCTGTTGTTAGAAAGAGGGTTGTGATTCCCTGCTCTCTGATCACGTCGGCGAGTCGCTGCAAATCTATTTCAAGGTCAGGATAGAGGACAAGCGTTGCGCCATTGCAGAGGCTGCCCCAAATCTCGAAGGTGGCCGCGTCAAAGGAAGGCGAGGCCAGTTGCAAGAAAGTCTGTGAGGCATCGAGCTGGGCATAGTTGGCTTGTTTGACCAGCCGCTGTACGTTGTGGTGCAAAATCTCTATCCCTTTGGGCTGGCCCGTCGAGCCAGAGGTGTACATGAGGTAGAGCAGATCATCGGACCCGACGTTAACAGCAAAGTTTGTTTCCGGGTAAGCGGTGAGATCGAGCACAGGTAGATTGACCAGCGGCACGTCGGCAGGCAGGTTTTCCGTTAGCTCAGGCTGGGTCAGAATGAGCGTCAGCCCTGTATCATGGCTCATAAACGCCAGGCGTTCGGGTGGGTAGGCTGGGTCTAGCGGCACATAGGCACCACCTGCTTTGCTGATCGCCAATGTCGCCACGATGAGGTTGAAGTCGCGCTTTAAGCAGATGCCGACGGGGGTGCCTGTGGTAACGCCCGCTTGTCGCAGGTGATGGGCTAGTTGGTTGGCACGGGCGTTGAGTTCATAATAGGTTAGCTGTTGTTGGTTGAGGATCAGGGCGACAGCATGGGGCGTGTGTTCGACTTGGGTTTCAAAAAGGGCGTGGATTGGCTGGTGTTGGCCTAGATTAACGGCCGTTCCCCCCCATTGCTCCACAATCAGTCGCTCTTCTACATCGGTAAGCATCGGCAAAGAAAAGACAGTCTGATCGGGCTGGGCGACAATAGAGCGCAACAACGCTTCGTAATGAGCAGTCATGCGGGCCATGGTCGCTTCATCAAAGAGATCGGTGTTGTACTCGAAATAGCCACGAACACCGCGAGGAGAATGAAGCAGGTCGAGGCTGAAATCGTATTTGGCGATGGCAAGATCGGCCGTTTGCGTCGTCACGTTCAGACCAAACATTTCTGCGGAGCCTGCTCCGACGCTTTGCATACTGAATGTTGTTTGAAAGAGTGGGCTGTAGCTGGGGTTGCGCTCTATCTGCAAGGCGTGTAGCACTTGCTCAAAGGAGACATCTTGATGATCGTGAGCAGCCAGCATATCCTGGCGCACCTGTCCCAGCAAGCGCGTAAAAGGCAAATCACCATCCAGCCGTATACGCAACGCCAGCAGATTGATGAAAAAGCCGATCAAGCCTTCAACCTCTGTCCGATTGCGCCCCGCAAGCCCCGTCCCAACCACAATATCCGTTTGACCACTGTAACGCGCCAGCAGAACATAGTAGGCAGAGAGCAAGAGCATAAACATCGTTGCCTGATGTTTTTGTGCCAACTGTTCTAGTTCAGCCGCCAGTTCGGCATCTAGCTGAAAGAAATACATTGCCCCATTGTGAGTTTGGATAGGCGGTCGCGGTCGGTCTGTGGGCATTTCCAATAAGGCTGGGGGCGCTCCCAACGCACCCGCAAATTGTCGTTTCCAGAACGACAGTTGATTCTCCAACTGTTCATCGCTCAGATAGTGCCGCTGCCAGGTGGCAAAGTCGGCATATTGGATGGACAAAGCAGGCAGCGACGGTGTTTTCCCTTGTGAATAAGCCCCATACGCCTGCGCCAGTTCAGAGCGAAAAATACCTGTTGACCAACCATCACTGATGATGTGGTGCATGGCGACCACCAGCCGATGGTCAGTTGAGGAAACCCGCAACAACTGCACGCGCAACGGTGGTTCGTGGCTCAGATCAAACGGTTGGCTCGCCAGAGTACGTGCCTGTGCCTGTGCTTCTGCTGCATTGGCAACAGGGAGGACAGGCAATGTGAAGGAAGCTGCATCGTGAATAAATTGAACAGCTTCATCACCCACCATGCCAAAGGTGGTGCGTAACGTTTCGTGGCGTTTAATGAGATAGACTAAACTCTGCTCCAGTGCCGCCACATCAAGCTCACCTTCAAACCGAATGACAGATTGTAGGTTATACGCCGTGCTGGTTGGCTCAAGCTGGCTAAACGTCCACAGTCGCTGTTGTGCCAGAGAAAGGGGGGCCGGGCTGTGGGTTTGGCGCGGTTGGATAGCCGACTGCGCCTGTGGTGTCTGTTTTATCTGCGTGAGGTAATCAATAATCTGCGGCTTGTAGCTTTGAATTTGCTGACGTAGCGATGTTGGCAATCGCTGCGTTTGCCCGTGAAGTCGCAGTTTGTCGCCAGCAACCGAGATAGATATGCCAATCTGGTTCAATTCAATCAATATTTTTTCCGTTGTAACTGCCTGCTGCATCTCAAATCTCCTCAAATTCTGCATCCATGACTTGTGAGTTCGCCTGTAGCATTGCTACAAAACCGGCGAAGGTTTCCAGCGTGCGATATTGAAAGAGCGACGCTATTGGAATGTTCACCAGAAGTTGCGCTCGAATGCGCGAGATAGCTTGGGTTGCCAGAAGTGAGTGACCGCCAAGCAAAAAGAAGTCGTCATAGACACCCACTTGCTTTATCCTCAACACATCCATCCAAATAGCTGCTATCTGCTGCTCAACCGCTGTGCGCGGCATCACAAAAGGTCTATGACTCTCTAATTCACTGGAGCCATTGCCTGGTTCATCCACACGCCCCACTTGCTCAATCTGTTTATCGGCCGACCAGCGACAGAGGATGCCTGTTTTGAACAGTCGGCCGAATTCATGATGCTCAACCAGTGCATTCTCTGTACCTTGCTCCCTGTCCACATGCAGTTCACCAATCGCACCCATCGGCACGGGGAATCCCACACGATCCAGGATGTAAATCCTTGTATCTGTCTGTCGCTGAATGACAACATCATCCGGCAAACCGCCTAACGCTGCCCACTCATCTACAATCTGGCTTTGTTCCGCTTGGGTGAGCATGGATAGCTGGGCGACGGGTTGTTGAGCACAAGCAGCCATGTTCACGGCCAGTTGTTCCCAATGTATTAACAAACGGCCGATTTCGCTGGCATCATAACGGCTCGTGTCGTAAGTTAGCATGAGTTTGGCGGGCATCTTCACGCTACCCGGAACCACACTCGCTACCAATGGATAGCCTGTACTGCCGGGTTTTACCTCGCCAGCACGCAGGGCAAGGTCACGGGGTGTCTGCGCTCCTGCTTGCGGTGTATTCTGAAAGAGCAGCACCGTTTCAAAGAGGTGTTTCCCTGAAGGCACCTCGCCGAGCGATTGAATGTCCAGCAGGGGCGTATGTTCACGCTGTTGCAGTTCGATTTGGGTTTGCGCCACCTGTTGCAGCAAGTCGGCCACCGTTTGTGTCGCGTCTAGCTGGACACGAAAGGGCAATGTATTCAGAAACAGCCCGATGATTGTCTCTATCCCTTGAACGGGAGCCGTGCGCCCAGACGTGACCATGCCAAAAACCACGTCGGATGCAAACGTGTAGCGTGCGAGCAAGAGTGACCACGTTGCTTGAAAAATGGTATTTAGTGTGTAACCCTGAGTGCGGGCAAACTCGTTTAGCTGCTCGGTTGCCGTGGGCGAAAAGGCACGCATCGTTGTGGACAGGCTGCCCGTTTGTTGCGGTTGGGATGTTGCCGCAAGCAGGGGGGTGGCGGCCTGAACGCCGCGCAGATAGGTTTGCCAAAATGGTTTATCAATGGATTGGTGACGCAGATGTTGGATGTAAGTCTGATAGGGCGTTGCCGGGGGCAGTGGTTGACCGGCATAGATGCGGCGGACTTCTGACCAGAACAGGTTGACAGACCAGCGATCCATCACAATGTGGTGGAAAGTGAAAAGCAAATCGTATTCTCTGTGGCGTTCTATCATTGTTAAACGCAACAGTGGGGCTAATGTGAGATCAAAATCGGTTTTGTGATCTTCTTCTATCAATGCGGCCAAGCGAGCTTGGTAGGTTTCGTCCGAAACCCCCCGCCAATCAAGTATGTTGATAGGCAACTGGACGCAGTTGTAAATGATCTGGACGGCATCATTGCCCTCTTCCGTCCAAAGGGCAGCTCGCAAGCTATCGTGACGGTTGATGACTGTTTCTATTGCCCAGAGAAAGCGCGTTACGTCAAACGCTGGATCGGCGACATGCCACAAAGTTTGCTCAATATAGGTTCCGCTGTTGGGTGCAAGCTGGCTGTGAAAAAACATGCCTGTTTGCATTGGCGATAGGGCATACATTGTTTCGATGGTGCGTTGCCCTCCATCAGCCAGCCGCTCCAGGAGTGCGGCACGATTCGCCTGGATCTCGGCACGCAGTTCAGCGGTAAGCCGCTTGTGGGTATCACGGACGCGCAACTTGTCACCATCCACATAAGGGTGAATGTCTAGCGATTTTAGTGTTTGCAGCAGCTTCAGCGTTTGCAGCATTTTAAAATTCCTCGTCCTCTGTGCTGGGTACCAACAAACGCTCTTTGGCTGTCACGCTATTTAGCATAGATTCCAGGTTTGCGAGCGAGATGTCTGCGTTGGCAAAGTCAGTGGGGATTGCAATTTGCTCGTGCGTGGTGAGTGCCTCGTCTATGAGCGTGCTGATTCTTTGTATGAATGTATCTTGTAGCGATACAGCCCGTTTACGTGCAATTTGGGGGCTGACTGCCCAACTGATTTGCAACTGTTCGTTAATTACCGCAGCGTTGATATCAATTAGTGTGTCGCGCTGGAAATGGGGGGAAATGGCGCGGCCGGCCGATTCTGGCGCACGACCAAATTGTGAATTGTTTGAACCCCCCATTTGCCCAAGATAGTTGTAGACGACGGAGGCAGTGGGCAATAAGGCGAACTGTTCACGAACGGCCGTTTCCGGGTGATAGTCGCGCAACGCCCCAAAGCTGATTCCCCCATCGGTCACGCGCCGCAGCGTGTCTAATGTGTAGCGGATTCGTTTAACGGCCGTTCCCTCAAAACAGGGAATCGTCAGTGGGTAAACGGAGGTGAACCAGCCGATGGTGCGGTTGAGGTTGATCGTGTCGAACAGCTCCTGGCGACCGTGGCTTTCAAACTGCACGGGCAGCGCGTCGCTGCCCGACCAGTCGGTTAGCGTTTCGGTGAGCGCGGTGAGTAAAAGGGCATCAAGCGTCATCGCGTGCCGCTCCGGTAATGTCCGCAGCAGGTGTAACGTTTGCTCGCGGGAAAGGGTGCGCCGCAGATGATGGCTGCTTCCCATTGTATTTGGTGCGTCGGGTTCATCTAGCGGTAACGGCCGTTCTACTGTCTCCGCAAACCAATGCTTTATCTCACCATCAAAACGACCCTGCGCCGTTGCCGCCTGGAGCGTTTCCACCCAGTCACGATAGCTGCTTGTCTTAGGCGGTAACGTGCCACCATTCAGCAATGTCGCCAAATCTTCAAGCAAGATGTGCCACGAAACCCCGTCAACCGCCAGGTGGTGAATGACAATCAGCAATCGATCCCCCATCTCGCCTGCCTTAAAATAGACCCAACGGGTTAGCTCGCCTTCCTGTGGATTGAGGCTGAGTTGGGTTTGGGTGCAGGTGGTTTCGATAACGGCCGTTCTCTCCACATCACCCATGTCAGACAAATCAATCACCTCAAGCGGAACGTGCTGCTTTGGGGTCAGGTACTGCTGCTGCCAACCCCGTTCATCCTGTTTGTACCGGAAGCGCAAAGCATCATGGTGTTGCAGCAACGTCCCAATGGCCGATTCCAGCAGAGCAGAAGAGATGGGGGTGCGAACCGTCCACAGAAACGAGTGGTTGTAATGGTGCATCTGCGGCTGGTTGGCATCTAGGAACCACCGCTGAATGGGAGAGAGAGGCGCGTAGCCATCCTGTACCGCTTGCGAGGCGTGTACCTGTTCGTGCGCCATCTGTACAACCGTTGCCAGTTGGGCAACCGTTGGATGCAAAAACACATCCTTGACGCGGACGGTGTACCCTTTTTGGGCGATCCGATTGACCAACTGAATGCTTAGGATGGAATCTCCCCCCATGCGGAAAAAGTCATCATGGATGCCCACCTGAGGCAGCCGCAAAACAGTCGCAAAAGCCCGCGCCAGCACTGTTTCGATCTCGTTGCGCGGTGGCGAGAAGGTGGCCTGTGCTTTTTCGCTGTATTCAGGCGCGGGTAATACATCCCGGTTAACCTTCCCATTTGTTGTCAGCGGCAGCGCGTCCAACCAGACAAATACTGTGGGAACCATGTAGTGGGGCAGACGCTGGGCAAGCTGTTCCCGCAGCGTCTCACCGGCACTTGCCCCCGTGTAGTAGGCCACCAGCCGCTTGTCCGTTGCGCCAAGCGGGCTGTTGTCCTCACGGGCTAACACAACGGCTTCGTCTACGCCATCCAGCGTTCGCAGGGTGCTTTCAATTTCGCCCAGTTCAATGCGGAAACCACGAATTTTGACTTGGAAATCAGTTCGGCCGATATAGGCGATTGTCCCATCCCGCAACCAGCGACACAGATCCCCCGTTTTATACAGCCGCCCAAATTTTGGATGGACGATAAAACGTTCGGCCGTTAATTCCGCTCGGTTCAGATAACCTCGCGCCAACTGCGCCCCGCCAATGTACAGTTCCCCTGGCACACCGATGGGTACGGGACACAAAAAATCATCCATGATGTAGATCTGCGTGTTGGCAATGGGACGGCCGATTTTGATCCATTCATCATTGTCCTCTGGCGTGACCGTATGAATCACACAGCCAACCGTCGCCTCGGTCGGGCCATATTCGTTGATAAGGCGCGTGCCGGGCGCAAGGTGCCGCCACGGGGCTACCACCGATTCGTGCAGGGCCTCTCCGCCGATGATAAAACCATGTGTGCGTCCCTGAAATTGCTCTGGTTCGAGCTGATGATTGATCAACTGGAGATGGGCCGGGGTCAGCTTGACAAAACTGAGGTCTGAGAGCTGGCTCATACGTGCCAACAAAGCGTTGACCATATGGCTTTCAGGCAGAATCGTTAATGGCTTGCCGGCCAGCAGCGGACTCCAAATGCTGGTCACGGTCAGATCAAAAGCAAGTGGCGAATGGAGAATGGAGCCAGCACCCTCCCGAACGCCGTAGTTTGCCAAAGCCCATTGCAGATAGTTGAAGGCCGCACGATGCTCAATGGCAACCCCTTTCGGATGCCCGGTGGAGCCTGATGTGTAGATGACATAGGCAAGTGAATCAACCGATTGGAAGCGGCGCGGGTTGCCAACCAACGATTCGTCCAATGGTGATTCAAACCGATCTACAGCAATCAGGTGCTGGCCGTTAACAGCCGACACAAAGTGTGATTGTGTCAGAATGATGGAGGCGGCACTGTCGGCCAGCATGGTGTGAATGCGCTCAGTGGGGTAGGTTGGGTCAATTGGCACATAGGCCCCACCGGCCTTCAGCACAGCCAGCAGGCTGACAACCAGCTCAATTGAACGCTCCATGGCGACTGCGACAAGCGTGTCGGCCTGCACGCCTAGCCCAACAAGGTGGTGGGCCAGACGATTGGCGCGTTGATTGAGTTCAGCATAGGTTAGTTGTTCATCTTCAAAAATAAGTGCTATCTCTGTGGGTGTGCGCGCCACTTGTTGCTCGAACAGCTGGTGAATGGTTTGGGGTTCGCCAAAATTAACGGCCGTTTCATTCCACGCACACACAACCTGCTGATATTCATCGTCAGCCAACAGCAACAGTTGGCCTATGGGCTGATCCGGGTTGCAGATAATATCGTTTAGCAACACGGTCAGGTGAGTCGCCATACTGGCAATAGTCGCTTCATCAAACAGAGCGGTGCTATATTCAAAAACGCCGCGCAGTTCCCCATCTCTTTCCGCCAAATTCAGCGTCAGGTCAAATTTTGCCACGGTTGACTCAATCGGCTGCCGACTGACCGTTAAACCGGGCAGCGTCAAAGGAGTCATTTCTACATTTTGCAACACAAACATCACTTGAAAAAGCGGGCTGTAGCTGAGGGTACGCTGCAATTGCAGGGCATCAACTAACTGCTCGAACGGCAAATCCTGATGTTCATAGGCGGCCAACGTGGTCTCACGCACCCTTTCCAGCAACGCTGTAAACGTGGGGTGATCATTTAGTTGGGTACGCAGGGCAAGGGTGTTGATGAAAAACCCTATCAGCCCCTCGATTTCAGCCCGGTTGCGGTTGGCAATCGGCGTGCCAACCACAATATCCGTTTGACGACTGTAGCGAGAGAGCAAAACGTTAAATGCAGTTAGCAGAAGCATAAATAACGTGACATTGTGGCTCTGCGCTAGTTGATTCAGTTGGTCAGTCAATTCGCGGCCCAGTCTAAAGCGATAGCTTGCCCCTTCAATGCGTTGTTCAGCAGGTCGTGGACGGTCGGCCGGCAGCTCTAATAAAGGGGGGGCATCTTGCAACTGTTTGCGCCAAAAGTCGCTCTGTTGCTCAAGAACCTCGTCCTGCAAATAGTTGCGCTGCCAAACGGCAAAATCAGCATATTGGATTGGCAATTCGGGCAATGTTGGCACACGCCCTTCGACATAAGCGGTATAGGCGTGGGTAAGCTCTTTGAAAAAGATGGCAACAGACCACCCATCGCTGATGATATGGTGCATGGTGATCACCAACAGGTGATCATCCGAAGCAATCTTGAACAACTGCGCTCGCAGGAGCGGCCCCTTGCGTAAATTGAAGGGGGTTGTACCTTCTGCACGCCCACGCTGTAAGGCATCTTCTGCATCTGCAACTGCAATCACAGGCAGGGAAAAGGGTAAGGGAGCGTGAATTACCTGTGTTGGCTCGCCATCCACCATGTCAAATGTGGTGCGTAAACTTTCATGACGTTCGACAAGATAGGCAAAACTCTGTTCGAGTGCTGGAATATCTAACGTGCCTTGCAGACGAACCAGCGTGTATATGTTGTAATGTGGGCTTAACGGGTCGAACTGGTCGAGGAACCAGAGCCGCTGTTGTGCAAAGGATAACGGCCGTTTCTCATCACGCCCTGTTATCCGGGTAATAGT
>WBZL01005114.1_pt1 | contig 11003 bp, 5 predicted proteins | sample 5204291 | NCBI WGS metagenome assembly WBZL01 (sample SAMN12344345, study PRJNA552823) | activated sludge metagenome | biome: Activated sludge suspended growth; feature: Nitrification reactor; material: Wastewater; isolation source: activated sludge from nitrification reactor of wastewater treatment...
CGGCATCGCCGCTCTCGGCGAGTTCGACGATCTCGCCGCCGGCGGTCCGCAGGCGCCCCTGTCCGCTGTCGAGCAGGCAGAGATTGCGCCCGAGGTGCTTGGCCGTATAGAGCGCCTGGTCGGCGAGGTGCAAGAGATCCTGGGCGCTCTTTACCGCGAGCTCGGGCGCCGCGGCGACGCCGACGCTCATCGTGAGCACGAGCCGATCGCCTGTCGGCGCCTGGACGACCATCGCCTCCACCCGCTTGCGCAGACGCTCGGCGATCTCGAGCGCGGTCTCGCCGGTGGTTTCCTCGAACAGCAGCACGAACTCCTCGCCGCCGTAGCGGGCGCACAGATCGCCGCCACGCGCCGGAGCGAGCAGCACCTGCGCGACGCTTTTCAACGCCAGATCCCCCGTCGGGTGACCGTAAGTGTCGTTGATGCGCTTGAAGTGATCGAGGTCGCAGATCACCACCGCGACCGAGCTGCCCTCCTCGCGGCTGCGAGCGAAGGCCTCCTCGAGGCGCTGTTCGAGGACCCGGCGCGACGCCGCCCCGGTCAGCCGGTCGACCTTGGCGGCGCGTTCGACGAGCGCCTCGCGCAGCGAGGCGGCCATCTGCGGCAGGAGGCCGTTGAAAAGCTCGAGCGCCCGCGGCTCGATGCGCCGCGGATCGAACCAGAGTCGCACCCAGCCGATCGGCCGCGGATCGCCGAGCGAACGCTCGACAACTTTCCAGGCGCCGCGCCGGTGAATTCCCGGGAGCGCCGGAGGAACCGGCGGCGGCGCGGGCTTGCCCGGCACGAGGGCAGCGCCGGCCTCCGCCCACCAGCTCGCGCGCCCCTGGTCGGGGACCTCGAGCTCGAGCTGAAACCAGGAGAACGGCAGGAGCGCTGCGCACTCGGTGCGCACCTGTTCGGCGACCCCGAGAATACCGGCACCACCCTCGGCGAGCGCCGCTCCTGCCCGCCGCAAGCGGTGCGCCTCGTCGAGACGGCGGGCGTGCCCTGCGGCGGCGAGACCGTTCCTCGCCGCCTCGGCGGCGAGCAGCGCGAACGCTCCCAGGACGATCCAGGCGAGGCTCCAGCCGGCGCTCGCGGCCACCACGACGACGAGCGCGCCGAGCGCCAGACCCCCGAGGTCGAACAGCAGGGGTGCCTGCGAGCGCAGAAATTCGAACAGCGACTCCTGACGCACGGCGCGCCGGATGACCAGCTCATAGACCAGCGGGATCACCAGCCACACCACGCCAGAGAGTGTCGTGGCGAGCGCGAAGCGGTCCGGCAGCAGAAGGAAGATCCCCCCGGCGGCGAGTACCGAGAGGAGCGCGATCGCCACCCACCCGGCGAGTCGCGTGAGGCTGCGCCGTTCGGGCAGCGGCAGATCGCGGTGCGCTTCGACCCAGCGCTGCAGGAGCTCCGCTCCGACCAGTGCGAACGGCACCAGCGCGGCCACCGGCACGATGCCGAGACGCTCGAAGCCAGGAAAGACGATCGCCGCGCCGAGCGCGAGCGAGGCGCCGCCGAAGGGGCGATGGAGCGCGCCGGCGAGCGCCGCCGCGAGCAGCAGGAGCATCGTCACGGGCTCGGGCGCCCAACCGCGCGGCGCCCAGGCGCGACTGGCGCCCGCCAGCCCGCACAGAAGAAGCGCCAGCAGCACCGGCAGCAGCCAGATCCAGAGCTCGCGGCGGCCGCGCGCGGCAGACGTCGAGCGCCCCGAGCGCGCGGCGCGCTCCATGCGCTCCTCCCGGTTCCCCACTTCGACACGCTCGGGGCTGGCGCCCCGAACGTCGCCTGCCTTCGGGCCGGCACCTTCAACCATTCGCGTCCTCGCGAGTCCCTTCGGCACCGTGGCTCCAAGCACCGCGGCGTTCGCGGAGCTTCAGAACGCGCAGCCCTACCACGCTGAGCAGCAATGAAAGCGCTACCAGCCCGACCGGTCGCAACGCCGGAATCTCCGCCGCGCCCACGAAGCTGCGGCAAACCGCCGGAGTCACGGTCAGGGAGAAATCGCGCAGGTGGCCGGTGTCGATCGGATTCCAGTCGGTGACTTGCAACGTCCAGATACCGTTCGCGTCCTCGCCGTCGAACAGAGCGAGCGGCCGGGCCGGCCAATAGCTGCCCGTGAAGGGATTGTCCCCCGTCCGCACGCTCTGGATCGAAGGGCCGTCGCTCTCGTCATCGAGAACGGTCTGGCAGAAGTGGTTACCGAAGCCGTCGGCAAACCGGATCAGCGGCACGACTGCGCCGGAGGGCGCCTGGAGCTCGATCAGCAGGTTGCTCACGAAGCCGTGCTGCAGGCCCACCGTGGTCGCAGCGAGCTCGACCGTGCAGAGATCGCCGTCGAAGGCGAAGTCGAGATCACTCACCCTTCCCGGAAGACCGCCGATCGCCAAAGTGGCGAGCGTCGCGGGGCCGGGCTCGCCGCGGATCGGCGAATCCGCGATGAAGAGCGCCGCGCCATCGTAGGTGAACCGGAGCGCCTCACCCGGAGCGCCCAGCGCGAGAGCGAAGGAGAGCGTCTCGGGTGCGGCGCCGCCCGCATAAAGCAGGGTGAGGGCGAAAGGCACGACCGTCCCGCACTCGGCGTCGGGCGGAAGCCGAATCTCGAAGCCGTCGAGGCTGGCGCCCGCGGTTCCGGCGGCCAGATCCCCCCAGGCCGAGGTCGCATCCGCGACGACAGCGGCAGCGCCCTGTGCCGAGAGGTCGCCCGAGATCGCCACGGCCATCGCGCCGCCGACATTCACCAGCTCGACGTCGAGACGGAAGCGCTCCCCCGGGTCGAGGACGGCGTCGCCGTTTCCCTCCACCTCGACCGGCACGACCGAGCCGAGCTCGAGGTTGGCGCGCAGCGGGACGGCCGCTGCCGCGAGCGCCGCCGTCAGCCGCACCAGACCGTACCCCGTTGTTGGATCGGGACCCGGGGCTTCGATGTCGAGCGCCGCGTCGAGAAGCGCTGCGCGCACCCCGCCGGCGCTTTCGGCCGGCAGCGCGCTCCAGTAGAGCGCCGCCAGCGCCGCCGCATGCGGTGCGGCTGCGGAGGTGCCGAAGAACGGCGCGAAACCCTCGACGGAGGTCATCACGCCGTCGGCAGCGGCAAGCTCAGGCTTGGCGCGCACGATGCCGCCGGTCGAAGAGAAGTCGCCGGGCGGCGCTCCGGGCAGGAGCTCGCCCTGGGCCGAGAAGAAGATGCGGCGCGGCCCGTCGGCGCTGAAGGTCTCGCTCTGCTGGTCGGTGCCGAACTCGAGTGGATAAGGCCCTGCTGGCTGGCCTTCGGTGTAGGCCTCGTGCGCTGGCGCGGCGGCGACGGCCAGCGCGCCGACGGCGGCGGCATGGCCGCGCAGCGCGCCGCCGGTCGCCTGATCGAGCTCGCCGCGGAAGGCGACGAGATTCAGCAGACGACCGGCGCCTGAAGGGCGCGCCACGACGAGATGTTCCCCTGCGGAGGCACCTGACCCGAAGAAGCTCACGATCTCGACGGGATCGTCGTCGCCGCCGGCGCCGTCCTGGGTGTTGTTCGAAAAACGCACGATGCGCGAGAGATCTGCGGAGAGGACGTAGAGATCGTAGTCGTTCGCCGCCGTGCCGAACGGATCGGTCCAGTGCAGGGTCACCGCCGGAGCGTTCCTCGTCACCAGGTTCGCCACCCCGCCGGCGCCGAAGTCGTGCAGGACGAGGCCGGGCAGCGTCGGGAGCGCGGCGCCGGGAACGAAATCCCCTTCCCAGGTTCCCGAAGTGCCGTCGGCGAGATTGCCCTGATTGCCAGCCGCCGAGAGGTAGAGCACGCCCTGCGCAGCCACCTCATCGACGGCCTCGGCGATGGCGCCGTCCTGGAATGGGGACTCCTCGAGGTAGAACACGTCGTCGACGATCACCTGGCAGCCGCTCGCCGCAAGATCGAGGATGTTCTGCGCGAACCGCGCCACACCACCGAAGGCCGTGGCGAAGCCGAGCGCCGCGCCCGGGGCGAGGTCGTGCACGATCTCGAGCATGGCTGTTCCCTCGCTGCCGCCGCCCCCCTCTCCCGGCAGGACGTCGACCGCGGGCAGCTCGCCCTTCGCTTGCGAGTAGTCGAGCTCAGCGACGCCGTCCGAGAGGGCGCAGATCTTCCGGCCGCCGCCCTCTATGGCGTAGAGGTTGCGGGCCGTGTCGGCGGCGTGGGTGCGATCGCCTTCCGAAACGATGCGCTGGGTGAATGCAGGGCGAGCCGGCGCGATCCGCCGCACCTCGGCCTGCAGCGCGAGGGAGCGGATCGAGTCGAGCGGGAGCGTGGCCCGCAAGGCGGCGAAGCGGGCGGAGGAGTATCCGACCTCCCCACCGAGCCTTCGGACAAGGCTGGCGAGCTCGTCGGGCTCGGCTCCGGTGACGAGGTCGATATCGACCTCGAGACGGCCGTCGTCCGGCAGCGCCGGCTTCTCGACGACCGCCAGACCGCCGGCCGTGAGTCCGCTCCGAACATCGAGCGCGAAGAGGAGCTGCGAGTCGATCTTCCGTTCGGCGACGGTGCGCGCGCCCTTCCACTCGGCCAGCAAGAGCAACTGCTCCACTGCGGCCGGACGGAGCGTCCGCGGCGCCCTCTGGGCGAAAACTCCGGCGGGTGAAAAGAGGCCCACGGCCGCAAGAACCGCGGTGAGCAGGAGGGTCCCTCGGCAGCCACAAGCGACGCTGAGGTGAGACTTTCGTGGCATGGGTACCCCTGGCGCGCGCTTCGCCCGTAGAAATCCGCAAACGGTCGGGGACGATCCTAACCCCCTTTGCCAGGGCCTTCCGTTCCATGCACCACAGGCGCTTGGCGGAGCAACCCGTCGACTGTCCGAGCCCCCGCAGGTTCAGGGGCAGGTCCCTCCCGCCAACCCGGCGCTTGCTCGCCGCTCGAGCGCGGCGCAGGATTCTCGCAGGATGCGACTCCCGAAGCCGAACGAATCGGTCAACGGCAAGCTGCGCGATGAGTGTCTGTCGATGGAGTGGTTCAGGAACAGGATCGATGCGAAGATCGTGATCGAGAACTGGCAGAGGCACTACAACGAGGTGCGACCTCACTCCAGCCTTGGCCAGCTCACGCCGATCGAGTTCAGGAAGACGTTGTCGCAACCCATCCCGAACGAGTCCATCTCCAAGTAATCGGTTGTCCGAAGGTAAGCCAGCAGGTCACCAGGGTGACATTTCGATATAGAATGCGGTGTGCTCGAGATGGTGAAGAAGCTGAAGGGCAAGTGGCCGGATCTGCAGGTGATCGCGGGCAACATTGCGACGCCCGAAGCCGCGGCCGATCTCGTCAAGGCCGGCGCCGATGCGGTCAAGGTCGGCATCGGGCCCGGCTCGATCTGCACGACGCGCGTCGTCGCGGGCGTCGGCGTGCCGCAGATTTCAGCCGTTTCGAACGTCGCGGAGGGGCTCGCAAAGCAGGGCGTGCCGCTGATCGCGGATGGCGGCATCCGCTACAGCGGTGATGTCGCGAAGGCGATCGTCGCAGGCGCGCATGCGGTGATGATCGGCGGTCTCTTCGCCGGCACCGAGGAATCGCCAGGCGAGGTCGAGCTCTACCAAGGCGGCTCGTACAAGTCGTATCGCGGCATGGGCTCCCTCGGCGCGATGGCCGAGCGCCACGGTTCGAGTGATCGCTATTTTCAGGACACCACCGCCGAGCTCGAGAAGCTCGTGCCGGAAGGCATCGAGGGGCGCGTACCGTACAAGGGCAGCCTCGTCGCGATCCTGCACCAGCTCGCGGGCGGACTGCGTGCCGCGATGGGCTACACCGGCAGCGGCAACATCCAGGAAATGCGCACCCGCCCGACATTCGTGCGCATGACGAGTGCCGGCGTGCGCGAAAGCCACGTGCACGACGTCACGATCACGAAGGAAGCGCCCAATTACCGCGTCAGATAAGCGCCCGGCACCGGACAAGGATCTGCATGAGGATCGCATTCTGATCCTCGACTTCGGCGCGCAGTACACGCAGCTCATTGCCCGACGGGTCCGCGAACTGGGCGTCTACAGCGAAATCCATCCGTGGGACATCACGGACGACGAAGTGCGCCGCTTTCGGCCAAGAGGGATCATTCTTTCAGGCGGCCCCGAATCCACCACCGAAGCGCAGGCACCAGCGGCGCCGCGCGCCGTCTTCGAACTCGGCGTCCCGGTGCTCGGCATCTGCTACGGCATGCAGACGATGGCGAAGCAGCTCGGCGGACGTGTCGCGACGAGCGAGCACCGCGAGTTCGGCTACGCCGAAGTGACGGCCAACGCGCCCTGTGGCCTGCTCGACGGCATCGCCGATCGCTCGGATGAGGAACGACGCGCCGTGCTCGACGTGTGGATGAGCCACGGCGATCGCGTCGAGGCGGTCCCGCAGGGATTTCGCGCCGTGGGCACGAGCGCGAACGCACCGATCGCCGCGATGGCCGACGAATCGCGCCGCTATTACGGTGTGCAGTTCCATCCCGAGGTTACGCACACGCGCCAGGGCATGCGTCTGCTCGAACGCTTCGTGCGCGAAATCTGCGGCGCGCAAGCGCTCTGGACCGTCGGCACCATCATCGACGATGCGATCGCGCGCGTGCGGGCGCAAGTGGGGAAGGGCCGCGTGCTGCTGGGACTTTCGGGCGGCGTCGATTCCTCGGTGGTTGCGGCGCTCCTGCATCGGGCGATCGGCGAACAGCTCGTCTGCGTGTTCGTCGATCACGGCCTGCTGCGGCTCGACGAGGGTGACCAGGTGATGCACACCTTCGCGCAGAACCTCGGCGTGCGCGTGATCCGTGTGAATGCCGCGCCGCGCTACTTCGCCGCGCTCGAGGGTGTCACCGACCCCGAGCAGAAGCGCAAGATCATCGGGCGCCTGTTCGTCGAGATCTTCGACGAGGAGGCGCACAAACTTGAGGGCATTGCCTTCCTCGCACAAGGCACGATCTATCCGGACGTGATCGAGTCGGCCGGCGCGCGCACGGGCAAGGCGCACGTCATCAAGTCGCACCACAACGTCGGCGGCCTGCCCGAGAACATGCGCATGCAGCTCGTCGAGCCGCTGCGCGAGCTGTTCAAGGACGAAGTACGCGAAATGGGCGTCGCGCTCGGCCTGCCGCGCGAGATGGTCTACCGCCATCCGTTTCCCGGCCCGGGCCTCGGCGTGCGCATCCTCGGCGAAGTGAAGGCCGAGTACGCCGCGCTCCTGCAATGCGCCGACGCGATCTTCATCGAAGAGCTGCGTCGCCACGGCTGGTACGAGAAGACGAGCCAGGCATTTGCGGTGTTCCTGCCGGTGCGCTCGGTCGGCGTAATGGGCGATGGCCGCCGCTATGACTACGTCATCGCGCTGCGCGCGGTAGAGACGGTGGATTTCATGACGGCGCACTGGGCGCATCTGCCGTACGACTTCCTCGACCTCGTGTCGCGGCGGATCGTGAACGAGGTGCGGGGGATTTCGCGCGTCGTCTATGACATTTCCGGGAAGCCGCCGGCGACGATTGAGTGGGAGTGAGGGGGCTCGTGCGCGGTCTCTATTTTTCTGCAGAATCAGTTGGTTAGAGCGTCACGGCGAATGTGGGCATCGAAATCGTCTCCGAGAAGACGTTGCTCGCCAAGGGCTTGATCGATAAGCAAGTCCTTGGCGGAAGCCGCCCTAAGGACTTGATCCCAGCACATTCTTTTGACGGTAAATCTGACGGTAAAGAAATCCGTTTGCTCCAAGGCCCTCCCTTTTACCGTCAACCGTGCCGGGACCTCTAGATTCGTAGTGTTTGGTGGCGATCGCCGATGCGGCTCGCCAGGCAGGTTTGCCGACTGACGAGTTCAGTCACTCACGGTGACTGAAATTGCGGTTCGGCAAACCCGGAAGTCCGGCGCGGTCACCCGGGCCGAGGGCGTATCCCCCGACAAGGGTCGGACACTGATCCTCCCGGCTGGCGGGGGTGCCTCGGCGTCTCATCGCGTGTCGCCCGGTTCGGGCCGGAGGCGCTCGGGGACGGTGGCTCCTGTTGGTTCGAATATTTGCTGTTCAGTAATTATTGCTACCAGTCCTAGTCGAATCCTGCTGCTTCCGGAATGGACGGCTTTGTAATCCGGATTGGACGGACATACAATCCGGATTGGACGACGCCCGAATCTGCGACTGACGCCATGCCACCAGCCGACGATGCCCTCATTCCGCGCCATGCCACCAGGCAGGTGGCAATCGCGCTTGCGGATACTCCCGTGGTGATGGTCAACGGCCCGCGCCAATGCGGCAAGACCACGCTGGTGCGCGGCTTCGCCGCGGATGGGAGGCGGTACATCAGCCTGGACGATGAGACGGCCCTGGCCGCCGCGCGCGATGACCCGGCGGGATTCCTGCGTCCTCTCGACCGCGTCATCGTGGATGAAGTGCAGCGAGCACCGGAACTGCTTCGCGCGATCAAGCTGCCTGTCGACCAGGATCGGCGCCCCGGCCGGTTCCTGCTCACCGGCTCCGCCGACCTCCTCGCGTTACCGACCGTGTCCGACAGCCTTGCCGGGCGCATGGAAGTCGTGACCCTGTTGCCGCTGTCGCAAGCCGAAATGCAACGAACCCTAAGCCGCTTCATCGATCAGGCGTTCGCGGGGAAGACGCCGGAAGGGGCTGGGGCAGATGCAGGCGCGAAGCTGGTGCAACGGGTCCTGCGTGGGGGCTATCCGGAGATGTTGCGGCGCGCCGATCCTGCGCGACGTCGCAACTGGGCGCGCGATTACATTGCTGCGATCGTGCGTCGGGATGTACGCGATATCGCGTCGATCGAAAGACTCGATGTGCTGCCGCGATTGCTGCGTGTCCTCGCGCAACACTCCGGTCAGTTGACCAATTTCACGCAACTCGGCGGCCAGATTGGCCTCGACGAGAAGACAGCCCGCAAGTATCTGGGCGTACTTGAACAGCTGTTCCTGGTTCGACGACTCGAGCCTTGGCACAGCAACCGGCTCAGCCGCCTGCTCAAGACGCCCAAGATGCACTTCCTCGATTCAGGTCTGCTGGCAGCGTTGCTCGGCGTCACGCCGGAGCGCGTGGCCAGCGATCGCACGGTTCTGGGCGTTCTGCTCGAGACCTTCGTGTTCACGGAGGTGATGAAGTTGGCGACAGTCTCCGAGCGGCCGATCGCTCTCTACCACTATCGCGACAAGGACAAGAACGAAGTGGATATAGTGATCGAAGACGAGTCAGGGGGAGTCGTCGGCCTCGAGATCAAGGCGGCCGCGACTGTTCGCCCCGCAGACTTTGCCGGACTGCGCAAGCTGGCGGCGGCGTCAGGTAGAACATTCCGGCTGGGCGTGGTCCTCCACGATGGAGACGCAGTCACCGGGTTCGGAGAGCGTCTCGTTGCGGCGCCGATATCATGTCTCTGGCGAGCAGCGCCAGAGGGGCCGTAGAGCTTTCGTAGTATCTCGGCATTTATCGGCTTCAAGCGGCGACGTGTGTCGGTAGGCGTGACGGTAAAGGTCGTGCCCCGCGGCGTCGAGTTTCCCCGTAGATGTGGGCGTTTCTGATCGAACGCGCCGGGTTTGCCCGAGGCGTCGATCTGCAAGGTGCCATAGTCTGTTGCGTCCCCGCCTGTTGCCGGGACGCTCGCCATGTCCGTCGCCGTCAGCCAGCGGCGACCGTGCTCGCCGCCATTCATCGATCCACCGGGCTACGCCCGCCACCGGCCCGAAGCGACGCTGCTGTACCAGCTCGTCGAGCAGCACTTTCCGACTTTCTGCGATGTGCGCGCCGCAGCCGGCAGGCCGCTGCCAGACTACGTCCAGGAGGAGTTTGACGCCTACCTGAAGTGCGGGCGGCTGGAAGAGGGTTTCCTGCGCGTGCGCTGCGAGCAGTGCCACGCCGAGAAGCTGGTGGCCTTCAGCTGCAAGAAGCGCGGGTTCTGTCCCTCGTGTGGTGCGCGGCGCATGGCTGAGACTGCCGCACTGCTGGCGAATGAAGTGCTGCCCGAGTGCCCATTGCGGCAATGGGTGTTGTCGCTGCCGATGGCGCTGCGATTTCTGCTGGCGATCAATCCGGAAGCGCTGACGTTGGTATTGGGCGTGGTGTATCGCACGATCTCGCGGCACCTCATCCACAAGGCCGGCCTCACTCGCACCACAGGCCACACTGGCGCTGTAACCCTGATCCAGCGGTTCGGTTCCGCGCTGAACCTGAACGTGCACTTCCACATGATCTTTGTCGACGGCGTATATCTGGTTGATGGCGAGCATGTGCCCATATTCCGCCACGTTCCGGCGCCGACGGGCACGGAGCTGCAGTCCCTGGTACAGCGGATTGCCGAGCGCGTTGGGCGAGTGCTGGAGAAGCGTGGCCTGATCGAGCGCGACATCGAGAGCGCCTGGTTGGCCGCGAACGCAGAACCCGGGCCGCTGGATGACCTGGTTGGCCATTCCATCACGTATCGCATTGCCGCAGGTCCGCGTGCCGGGCAGAAGCTGTTCACGCTGCAGACGCTGCCGGCCAATGAACCCGAACAGCAGGGGGATCACCGCAGTGCCGCCGAGGCGGGCGGGTTCTCGCTGCATGCGGGTATCGACATTGAGCCGCATCAACGCGCGAAGCTGGAGCGACTGTGTCGCTACGTGAGCCGCCCGCCGGTTGCCGAGGATCGCCTGGCGCTGACCGCATCAGGCCAGGTGCGCTACACCCTGAAGACGCCGTACCGCGACGGCACCACGCACATTGTGCTGGAGCCGCTGGATTTCATCGCAAGGCTCGCGGCACTGGTGCCGCCGCCGCGGATGCACCTGACCCGGTACCACGGTGTGTTCGCACCGCACAGTCGGCTGCGCGCAGCCATCACGCCGGCGCATCGGGGCAAGGGGGGGGGCAAGCCGCAGACGCAAGAGGGCGCCGACAAGCCCGCCACGCCCCGCCATGTGGCGATGAACTGGGCCCAACGCCTGAAGCGGGTGTTCGGGATCGACATCGAGGCCTGTGCGCGCTGCGGCGGGAAGCTCAAGGTGATTGCCAGCATCGAAGAGCCGGCGGTCGTCGCGAAGATTCTGGCGCACCTGGAGAAGGCGGCGTCGGATCGGCA
>WBZL01005115.1_pt1 | contig 10999 bp, 7 predicted proteins | sample 5204291 | NCBI WGS metagenome assembly WBZL01 (sample SAMN12344345, study PRJNA552823) | activated sludge metagenome | biome: Activated sludge suspended growth; feature: Nitrification reactor; material: Wastewater; isolation source: activated sludge from nitrification reactor of wastewater treatment...
TGGTCACCAGCGCTTCGTGCGTGAAACCCGCGCCCAGCCGCTCGGTCAGGGCCAACTGCATCAGCTCGGTGTCGCTCAGTCCACTGTCGACCAAGCCGAGGCCGATGCCGACGAAGACCGGGTTGCCCACCGCCGGCGCGCCGAAGACCGTGGCGATGAAGCGCAGCACCGTGCCGGCATGGCCGTCCAGGTCGAAGGCCAGGCCCGAGTCGGCGAATTGCAGACGCTCGATGCCGTCGAGCGTGTCGGTGCCATCGTTGCCGGTCCGCGCCGCGACGGTGATGCGACCGTCGTCGCCCGTCACCGCGTAGGCGCTGCGGGCCTGCGGGTACAGCGCGGTGTCGAGGCCTTCGCCGCCGTCGATGCCGTCGTTGCCGCCGCCGCCGGCGATGCGGTCGTTGCCGGCCAGGCCACTCAGGCGATCGGCGAAGCTGCTGCCGCCGAGCGTGTCGTCGCCGGCCGTGCCGTCGACCACGCCGAGCACCGCTGCCGTGGCGGGCGAGGCCTGGCTCTCGGCGCTGCCGTGGCCGTCGGTCCAGCGCGCCAGCACGCGCAGTTGCTGCCCGACCTGTGTCGCGCCGGGCGTGAACGTCGGTGCCGTGGCGCCGGTGATCGCCAGCCAGCTGCTGCCGTTGGTCGACGCCTGCCACTCGTAGCTGACGCTGCCCAGGCCGTCGGGGTCGGTCAGGCTGTGGCTGGCCTGCAGGCTGGCGCCTTGTTCGATCGCGCCGGCGATCGCGACGCTGCCGCCGGGCGGATCGTTGACGTTGGCCACCGCAACGGTCGCGGCGCTGGCCACCGTCTCGGCGGTGCCGTGACCATCGGTGTAGCGCGCGACGACGCGCACACGCAGGCCGACCTCGTCTTCGGTCAGCTTGAACGAGGCTTCGGTCGCGCCGGTCAGCGCCGTCCAGGCGCTGCCGTTGGTCGAGGTCTGCCACTGGAACGACAGGGCACCCAGCCCGTCGGCGTCGGCCAGCGCGGCATTCGCCGTGAGCGTCTGGTTCTGGCGCGCCGTGCCGCTGACGGTGACCGAGCCCGTGGGCGTGTCGTTGGCGTTGGCCACCACGGCGGTGGCGGCGCTGGCCACGCTCTCGGCCGTGCCGTGCCCGTCGGTGTAGCTGGCGACGACGCGCAGGCGCAGGCCGACCTGGGCCTCGGCCAGCGTCAGGCTGCTGCCGCCGCCGACACCGGCCAGCGGGGCCCAGTCGACGCCGTCCGACGAGGACTGCCATTGGTAGGTGATGGGCCCCAGACCGTCGGGGTCGGTGAGCGTGTCGCTGGCGGTCAGCGTTTGCTTCTGCGTCGGCGTGCCGCGGATCGTGACCGTGCCAGCGGGGGCGTCGTTGACGTTGGCCACCGGTTGCGTCGCGGCACTGGCCACCGACTCCGACGCGCCGCGCCCGTCCACGTAGCGGGCCACGGCCCGAACCTGCAGGCCCACCTGCGCCTCGCCCAGGGTGAAGGTGGATGCCGTCGCATTGGCGATCGTCGTCCAGCTGCTGCCGTTGGTCGAGGTCTGCCACTGGTAGCCGACGGTCCCCAGGCCATCGACGTCGGCCAGCGTGTGGCTGGCGGTCAGTGTCTGGTTCTGCGCCGGGCTGCCGCCGATCGTGACGCTGCCGGTGGGTGGCGAGTTGGGCGCCAGCACGGCGCTCGTCGCGGCGCTGGGCACCGCCTCGGCGGTGCCATGCCCGTCGGTGTAGCTGGCGACCACGCGCAGCAGCAGGCCCACCTGCGCGGCGCCCGGCGTGAAGCTGCTGCCGGTGGCCGAGGCGATGTCGCTCCAGCTGCTGCCGTTGGTCGAGGACTGCCAGCGGTAGCTGCGCGTGCCCAGGCCGTCGGCATCGGCCAGCGTGTCGATGACGCCGAGGGTCTGGCCCTGCGTCGCGCTGCCGCTGATGCTGACCGTGCCTGTCGGCGCGTCGTTGACGTTGGCCACCGGGCCGACCGAGGCGCTGGTGGCGGTCTCGGCGGTGCCACCGCCGTCGGTGTAGCTGGCGACCACGCGCAGCCTGAGGCCCACCTGGGCTTCGGCGGGCTGGAAGGTGGCCGAGGTGGCGCCACCGATGTCGGACCAGGTGCTGCCGTTGGGCGACGACTGCCAGCGGTACGACAGGCTGCCCAGCCCGTCGGCGTCGGCCAGTGTCGAGGCGATCGACAGGCTGGCGTTCTGTGTCGCGCTGCCGGTGATCGAGATCGAACCCGTCGGCGGGCTGTTGCCACCTGCCGAGAGCACCACGGTCTGGTCGGCGAAGCGCGCCGACTCGATGCCGATCAGCGTGTCCAGCCCCTCCGGCCCGTTGATGGTGTAGCCGCCGCCCGCGGCACTGATGGTGTAGGAGGCGCGCGCGCCGGTGTAGGCCGCGATGTCGTTGCCGCTGCCGCCGCTGAGCGTGTCGTTGCCGGCGCCGCCTTGCAGCACGTCGTTGCCGCTGCCGCCGGTGAGGGTGTCGTTGCTGCCGGTGCCCATCAGGAACAGCGCGCCGCGTCCGTAGCCGAGCGAGCCACCCAGCCCGTCGTCGCCGTACAGGAACAACAGCGCGGCCACGTCGTAGGGCGAGAAGGTCGCGTACGGCCCGCCGACATGGGTGTACGACATCAAGGTGTTGGCCGTGTTGTCCTGCGCGCCGGGCAGCGTGATGCCGTCCTCGAACGGGTGCTTCAGGCCCATCGCGTGGCCGATCTCGTGCAGCAGCACCTCGAAGCCCGAGCTGCCCACTGCCGGGTTGCTGTTGGTGCCCGCGAAGGTGGCGTTGTCGAGGTAGACGTAGGCGTCGGCGGTGTAGGCGGTGATCGTGTTGCTGCCGTTGAACGAGTAGTTCCACTTCGTGCTGGCATAGCCGGCCGTGGTGGTGCCCACCAGGTCGCCGACGGCGAAGTGCAGATCGGCCGCCGAGCCGTCGCTGGTCTCGGCGAACTGGATGCCGGTGATGTCGCTGAGGATGTTCAGCGCGGCCAGCGCCGCGCTCTCCTGTGCGGCGTTGAACGCGCTCGGCGCCGCGGTGAGGATGGGACCGATGTCCGACGGATTGCCCGAGGCCAGCGAGAACGTGTAGGTCAGCGTGCTGCGCGCCGGCGTGGTCCAGAACCAGCCCGGACCCTGATCGAGCAGGGCGTCGATGTGGTTCAGGCCGGAAGACGGCTGCGTGGTGACGTCGGTGACGGTGGCCATGGAGTCCTCCTCGGACCGGGCAGGGATGGGCGCGCCCGGTGTCCGGCAAGCGGTGCCCGGGTCGCCGGGATCCTAGACAGGGCCCCTGCCGGCAATCCGTGAAACAGGCCCGGATTGCGACAGGTCGTCGACGGGTCTCGACGATTCGACCGAAATAACTCAAATTGCGTCGAAAGAAGACTCCACTTCGGCAGGGTGGCTCCCTAGACTCCATCCCGCTGTCGCACCCCGCTCGCGCAGCCCTTTCCCGCCCCCGCTTCCAGGACACCCCCATGCGCATCACCCTGCTCGGCGCCGGCCACATCGGCCAGACCATCGCCCGCCTGCTGTCGGCCAGCGGCGACTACGAGTTGACCGTCGTCGATCGCAGCGCCGACGCGCTGCGTGCGCTGTCCGCGCTGCCGTTGGCGACGGAGCAACTGGAGACGGGCGATGCCGCCTCGCTGGCCCCGGTGCTGCGCGGTCGGCAGGCGGTGATCAACGCGCTGCCCTACCACCTGGCCACGCAGACCGCCGAGCAGGCCCTGCGCGCCGGTTGCCACTACTTCGATCTCACCGAGGACGTCGCGGCGACGCGCGCCATCCAGCAGATGGCGCGGGATGCCGACACGGCCTTCATGCCGCAATGCGGCCTGGCACCGGGCTTCATCGGCATCGTTGCCCACCACCTGGCGCAGCGCTTCGAGTCGCTGCTCGAGGTCAAGATGCGGGTCGGCGCGCTGCCGGCCTTCCCCACCAACTCGCTCAAGTACAACCTCACTTGGAGCGTCGACGGCCTAATCAACGAGTACTGCCATCCCTGCGAGGCGATCCGCGACGGCCAGAACATCGAGGTGCTGCCGCTCGAGGGCCTGGAGCACTTCTCGCTCGACGGCGTGGAGTACGAGGCCTTCAACACCTCGGGCGGGCTGGGGACCTTGTGCGAGACCCTCGCCGGCCGCGTACAGACGCTGGACTACAAGAGCGTGCGCTACCCCGGCCACCGGGCGCTGATGAAGATGCTGCTCGAGGAGCTGCAGCTCAACCGCGACACCGAGACTCTCAAGACCATCATGCGTCGCTCGATCCCCAGCACCATGCAGGACGTGGTGCTGGTCTTCGTCACCGTCAGCGGCATGCGCGGCGGATCGCTGGTGCAGGAGGTCTTCGCGCGCAAGATCTTCGCCGACCGCAACGAGGCCGCGCCGCAGTCGGCGATCCAGATCACCACCGCGGCCGGCGTGTGCGCGGCGGTGGACCTGTTTCGCGAAGGTGCGCTGCCGTCACGCGGCTTCATCCGCCAGGAGCAGGTGGCGCTGCCGGCCTTCCTGGCCAACCGATTCGGCCGCGCCTACCAGCAGTCGCGGCAGGTCGAAAGCATCGGCTGAGCGCGCGGTGCACCACGCTGGCGGCGCGGCGATACTCGGCGCTCCTGCTGCGTTGCGTGCCACCATGTCCCTGTCTCCCCCGAGCTTTCGCGGCATCCGCGCCGCCATCGTCGACCTCGACGGCACGATGGTCGACACCGTCGGCGACTTCGAGGTCGCGCTGGGCCGCGCCCTGGCCGACCTGGGCTACGCCCCGGTCTCGCGCGAGTTCATCGCCCGCACCGTGGGCAAGGGGTCCGAGCACCTGATCCGGCGCACGCTCGAGACGGCCGGCGCGCCGCCCGACCTGTACGAGTCCGCCTGGACGCGCTACCAGCACCACTACCTGGCCATCAACGGCGATCACTCGGACGTCTTTCCGGGCGTGGCCGAGGGCCTGGCTGCGCTGCGCGCGCGCGGGTTGGCCCTGGCCTGCCTGACCAACAAGCCGACCGCCTTCGCGCTGCCGCTGCTCGCCGCCAAGGGCCTGGCACCTCACTTCCAGTGTGCCTTCGGTGGCGATGCGTTCACGCGCAAGAAGCCTGACCCGCTGCCGCTGATCGAGGCCTGCAAGGCCCTCGGCACGCCGCCCGCGCAGACCCTGATGGTCGGCGATTCGAGCAACGATGCGCAGGCGGCGCGCGCCGCGGGCTGCCCGGTGGTGCTGGTGCGCTACGGCTACAACCACGGCGAGCCGATCGAGCTCGCCCGGCCGGATGCCCTGATCGACCGCCTCGACGAGGTGCCGGCCCTGCTGACCTGACGGCGGCCGGCTACTGCGTCCCGGGAGCCGGCCGCGGTGCCTGCCCCAGCAAAGCGTCCTTGAGCTGCGCGTCGGCCGGTGACGAACCGAGCCAGATGCGCATCAGCGACTGGAAGAACTCCGGCTCCGCGATGGGCTGGCCCTGGGGCTGGCCGTTGACGAGGATCGACGTGCCCTGGCCGGGCAGCCAGTCGACCGAGAAGCTCTCGCCGGCGGCCAGCCGCTTCTTGGCCGCGAACATCTCGGCCAGCCGCAGCGTGCCGGGAATCGACCTGGCAAAGGCCTCGCGGCTCGAGTTGTCCTGCATGCCGCGCGTGAACAGGCGGCCCAGGTCGTTGCCGTCGATGTCACGCAGCATCACGACGTGCAGCCGCTTGGGCCCACCGGCGTCGAGCACCGCTTCGGGCGACGTGGCCTTGCCGGCCAGGTACAGGCCGGCCGCGTACACCTTGACCACGAAGCGGTATCGGATGCCGGCGCCGTTGAGCGCCAGGGACTGGCCGCCGAGCTGCACGATGGGCGGGAAGCGCACGCCGGCGAGCAGGGCGCCGGACTGGGCGAACGACGATCGGCAGGTGCCGGCGGCGCCGGTGAGGAGGGAGACCAGGACGGGGCGGCGGTGCATCGCAATCGGCGCGGCGAAGGCGGTCGGGACCGGGGCCCGCGAGTCTGCCATGTCCGGCCGGACGCGGGGCCGGACCGACGGATCGCGCTGCTACACTCGCGCCCATGTTTGCGGCCGGTGTGTCCCTCTCGACCCCCCTCTCGATCGTGGGCGCAGGTTCTCCGAACCGGGGAGCCTGGCCCTGGCGCCGCTCGTCCAGCCTTGCTGCGGCCTGACCCAGGCCTGACTGCCCGGACGGTGCGCCGTCCGACCCGCTGAGACACCCGCCGCCTGCTTGCGACTGGCATCCGGGCGGTGCTTCGACAGAGCCCGTCATGATCACCGAACTCGAATTCAAGAGCCTTGCCGCGCAGGGCTTCAACCGCATCCCGCTCGTCGCCGAGGCCTTTGCCGACCTCGAGACGCCCCTGTCCCTGTACCTCAAGCTCGCCGGCGGCAGCCGCCACAGCTTCCTGCTGGAGTCGGTGGTCGGAGGCGAACGCTTCGGCCGCTACTCGTTCATCGGCCTGCCGGCACGCACGCTGCTGCGCGCCAACGGCTTCCGCACCGAGGTGGTCACCGACGGCGAAGTCGTCGAGGTCGACGAGGGCAACCCGCTCGACTTCATCGAGCGCTACCAGGCGCGGTTCAAGGTGGCGCTGCGGCCCGGCCTGCCGCGCTTTTGCGGCGGCCTGGCCGGCTACTTCGGCTACGACACTGTGCGCTACATCGAGCCCAAGCTGGCCGGCACCTGGAAGGACGGCGGCATCGACACGCCCGACATCCTGCTGCTGCAGACCGAGGAGGTGGCCGTCATCGACAACCTGTCGGGCCGGCTGTACCTGATGGTCTATGCCGACCCCGGCCGACCCGAGGCCTACTTCGCGGCCAAGCGGCGGCTGTCGGAGCTGGGCGACAAGCTGCGCTTCAGCGTCACCGCGCCAGCGGTGCGGCGCGGCACCTCGTACGCGGTCGAGCGCGAGTTCGACAAGGCCGCCTACCTGTCCGCCGTGGCGCGCAGCAAGGAGTACATCGCCGCGGGCGACATGATGCAGGTGCAGATCGGCCAGCGCCTGAAGAAGCGCTACACCGAGAGCCCGCTGTCGCTGTACCGCGCGCTGCGCTCGCTCAACCCCTCGCCGTACATGTACTTCTACGACCTGGGCGACTTCCAGATCGTCGGCGCCAGCCCCGAGATCCTGGTCCGCCAGGAGCACACCGCCGAGGGCCAGAAGGTGACCATCCGCCCGCTGGCCGGCACGCGACCGCGCGGCGCGACGCCCGAGAAGGACAAGGCGCTGGAGGAGGAGCTGGCCCACGACCCCAAGGAGCGCGCCGAGCATCTGATGCTGATCGACCTGGCACGCAACGACATCGGGCGCATCGCGCAGATCGGCAGCGTCAAGGTCACCGAGGCCTTCGCGATCGAGCGCTACTCGCACGTGATGCACATCGTCAGCAACGTCGAGGGGCTGCTCAAGGACGGCATGACCAACCTCGACGTGCTGCGCGCCACCTTCCCGGCCGGCACGCTGACCGGCGCGCCGAAGATCCGCGCGATGGAGATCATCGACGAGCTCGAACCCGTCAAGCGCGGCATCTACGGCGGCGCCTGCGGCTACCTCAGCTTTGCCGGCGACATGGACCTGGCCATCGCCATCCGCACCGGCATCGTCCGCAACAACACCTTGTACGTGCAGGCCGCCGCCGGCGTGGTGGCCGACTCGGTGCCCGAGATGGAATGGCGCGAGACCGAGGCCAAGGCGCGCGCGCTGATCCGCGCCGCCGAGCTCGTCGAAGAGGGCTTCTGACGTGGTGCCGGCGCTGCGCGTCGGGCTGGTCGGGGACCGCGACGAGTCGATCACCGCGCACCGTGCGATCCCCTGGGCGCTGTCGCTGGCGGCTGGCGTCGCCGGGCTGCAGGTCGAGTCGACCTGGCTGCACACCGAGACGCTGCTGGACCCGCGGGCCGTCGACGGGTTCGACGGCCTGTGGTGCGTGCCCGGCAGTCCGTACCGCAGCATGGACGGCGCGCTGCGGGCGATCCGGCACGCGCGCGAGACCGGCACGCCGTTCCTGGGCACCTGCGGCGGTTTCCAGCACGCGGTGATCGAGTACGCACGACACGTGCTGCGCTGGGCCGATGCCGACCACGCCGAGACCGCCCCCCACGCGGCGCGGGCGGTGATCCATCCGCTCGACTGCGCCCTCGTCGAAGCGGTCGAGACGCTGACCCCGGTGCCGGGCAGCCGCATCGCCCGCGCCTACGACGACACGCCCTTCCAGGAGGGCTACCGCTGTCGCTTCGGGCTCAACCCGGCATTCGTCGAAGCGCTGACGGCCGGCCCGCTGCGGGCAACCGCGCATGGCCCTGCGGGCGACGTGCGCGCGGTCGAACTGGACGGGCATCCGTGCTTCGTCGCCACCTTGTTCCAGCCCGAGCGGGCGGCGCTCGTGGGACGCGTGCCCCCGCTGGTGCTGGCCTGGCTGCGGGCCGCCGGGCTTCGCCGCGGTCACTAGCAGCAAGGCCCCGGCCGCGCCGACCCACATCGAAACGGACTTCATCGAGTCGCGAGGAATCCTTGCCCCTGCCGACGCTCGTCATCCACGCCCATCCGCACCCCGGACAGTCGGCCATCACGCGCGACCTGCTGCAGGTGTTCGAGGCCGCGCCCGACGTGCATCTGCATCGCCTGTACGAGCGGTACCCGGACTTCGACATCGATGTCGCCGCCGAGCAGCAGGCCCTGGCCGCGGCCGCGCTGGTCGTCTGGCTCGCCCCCGTGCACTGGTACGGCGTTCCGGCGCTGCTGAAGCACTGGATCGACCAGGTGCTGTTGCACGGCTGGGCCTATGGGCAGGGCGGCACCGCCTTGCAGGGCAAGACCGCGTGGTGGGTGTGCAGCGCCGGCGCGCCGAAGTCGGCCTACACGGCGCAGGGCATGCACATGCGGCCGTTCGAGGACTTCGTGCCACCGATCGAGCAGACGGCACGCTTCTGCGGCATGGACTGGCTGCCGCCGTTCGTGGTGCACGGCGGTCATGCCACGCCGGCCGAGCGGCGCGCGTCGCAGGCGCGCGAGCTGGCCGACACGCTGTCGCGGCACCGCGACCGGCTGTCCGCGACCGCTGGAGCCGGACGATGAAGGAGGCCCTGCTGTTCCTCGCCGCGGCCCTGGTGGCGGTGCCGATCGCCGTGCGCCTGGGGCTGGGGTCGGTGCTCGGCTACCTGCTGGCCGGCGTCGCCATCGGCCCGGTCGGCCTGGCCTGGGTGGCCGACCCGCAGGCCATCCTGCACCTGTCCGAGCTCGGCGTCGTGTTGATGCTCTTCGTCATCGGGCTCGAGCTGGAGCCGCGGCGCTTGTGGGCGATGCGCGGCGCGGTCTTCGGCGGCGGCACGCTGCAGATGCTGGTCTGCGCGGCGCTGTTGTTCGGCCTGGGCCTGGCCTTGGGATGGCGCTGGCAGGCTGCGCTGGTGGCGAGCCTGGCGCTGGCCCTGTCGTCGACGGCCATCGTCGTTGCCATCCTGCAGGAGCGCCACCTGATGGCCCTGCCGCTCGGCCGCCAGGCGTTCTCGATGCTGCTGTTCCAGGACATCGCGGCCATTCCCCTGCTCGGTCTGGCGGCGACGCTGGGCACCGCCGGCGCGACGGCTGGGGGCCACGGTGGCGGGCCGGGCCCGCTGGTGCAGCTGGGTGCGATCGTCGGCGTCGTGCTGGCCGGGCGCTACCTGGCCTATCCGGCCATGCGCTTCGTCGCGCGCATGCAGGTGCGCGAGCTGTTCACCGCGTTCGCGCTGCTGCTCGTGCTGGGCGTGGCGGCCTTGATGGAGCGCGTGGGGTTGTCGATGGGCCTGGGCGCCTTCATCGCCGGCGTGCTGCTGGCCAGCTCCGAGTACCGGCACGCGTTGGAGAGCGACATCCTGCCCTTCAAGGGCCTGCTGCTGGGGCTGTTCTTCATCGCGGTGGGCATGAGCATGCAGCTTGGTCTGGTGGTCACCGCACCGCTGCAGGTGGCCCTGGGCCTGGTGCTCGTGGTGGCGCTCAAGGCGCTGGGGCTGTGGCTGCTGGCGCCGCGCGTAGGCCTGGCGGGGTCGCCGCGTGTGCTGCTGGCGCTGCTGCTGTCGCAGGTGGGCGAGTTCGCCTTCGTCGTGCTGGCGGTCGCCAGATCTTCCGGCGCGGTGCCGGCCGAGGACGCCGACCTGCTGACGCTGGTGGCGGCGTTGTCGATGGTGACCACGCCGCTGCTGCTGATCGCGCACGACCGCTGGCCGCGCCGCGCCGCCGAGACGCGCCGCGCCGATGCGATCGAGGACGAGAACGCGCCGGTGATCCTGGCCGGGTTCGGCCGCTACGGGCAGACGGTCGCTCGCATGCTGCTCAGCGCCGGGGTCAAGCCGACGGTGATCGACCACGACGCCGACACCGTCGACTCGGCACGGCGCTTCGGCTTCAAGGTCTACTTCGGCGACGCGACCCAGCCCGACCTGCTGCACGCCGCCGGCATCGAGCAGGCGACGGCCGTGGTGGTGGCGATCGACGACGTCGAGATGTGCGACCGGCTGGTCCACGAGCTGGTGCAGCGGCACCCGCGCGTGCGCATCGTGGCGCGTGCCCGTGATGCCCTGCATGCGATGGCGCTGCACGAGGCCGGCGTGCACGACGTCGAGCGCGAGGTCTTCGAGAGCTCGCTGCGCAGCGCCCGCGCGGCGCTCGAGGCGATCGGCCACGACCGCTTCGACGCGCGGCAGCTGGCCGATCGCTTCCGCCGCTACTCGAAGGCCTTCCTTCACCAGGCCGCCGGTGTGCGCCACAGCGAAAGCGACCTGATCGTCCGCGTGCGCCAGGCCCGCGAGCAGTTCGAGCGCGAGATGCAGGAGGAACTGCGGGCACGGGGCCAGCGTTCCGGCGACCGGGAGTGGCTCGTCGGCGAGCGGCTCGACGAGGACGGCGCGCGATGAGTCGCCCGCCGCTGCGGTCCGCCGGCGCTGGCCACCTCGCGCGACCGGGCTCGCCAGCGCCGAGAACGGCGCAATAATGTCCGTCATGTCTGCGATCCTTCCGATCACCGCAGCGCGCTCCGGCTGGCATTGGCGCAAGCCATCAGCCTGA
>WBZL01005116.1_pt1 | contig 10998 bp, 8 predicted proteins | sample 5204291 | NCBI WGS metagenome assembly WBZL01 (sample SAMN12344345, study PRJNA552823) | activated sludge metagenome | biome: Activated sludge suspended growth; feature: Nitrification reactor; material: Wastewater; isolation source: activated sludge from nitrification reactor of wastewater treatment...
TCGGGTTTGAGGAGGTGGGGAGGGGAGCCGGCCAAGGCTGGGTGCTGCGCTTGCTGAAGGACTCCTCTCCCGCGAGGGGGAGGAGTGCGCTCAACCCGGCTTTCGTCCATACAGACGTGTCAGATCCGCAAGGCGCCTGGCGTGCGAGGCATCGACCTGCTGCCAGTTGAAGCGCCATTCCCAGGAGCCCTCGCCGAGGCCCGGCGCGTTCATGCGGTGTTTCGAATCGAGGCCGAGCACGTCCTGCATGGGAATGACGCACAGCGAGGCCACCGAGGAACAGGCGAGGCGGATCAGTCGCCAGTGTATTGCTTCGCCGTTTTCTTCACCATTCTCGTCGCCGGCACCCAGGTAGGAACGCACATAGTCCTGCTCGGGGTGGCTGAGCGACTCCCACCAGCCGCGGCTGGTATCGTTGTCATGGGTGCCGGTGTAGACCACCGTGTTGGCTTCGTAGTTGTGCGGCAGATAGGGATTTTTGGCGTCGCCGTCGAAGGCAAACTGCAGGATGCGCATGCCGGGCAGACCAATGGCCAGGCGCAGGGCATTGACTGCGGGGGTGATGATGCCGAGATCCTCGGCGATGATCCGCAGCCGACCTTGCGCGTCGCCCAGCTCGCGGCGAATGGCGTTGAACACGGCTTCGCCCGGGCCGGGTCGCCAGGTTCCGTTGACGGCTGTCCTGGCCGCGGCGGGAATTTCCCAGTATGACTCGAAACCGCGAAAATGGTCGATACGCACGACATCGCAGAGCTTCATCGTTTGCCGCATCCGCTCGACCCACCAGTGATAATCTTCAGCCGCGTGTGCCGACCAGCGGTACAGCGGGTTGCCCCAGCGCTGCCCGGTGGCGCTGAAGTAATCCGGGGGCACGCCGGCCACCACGCGTGGATGTCCCTTCTTGTCGAGGTCGAATAGCTGTCGATTCGCCCACACATCGGCGCTGTGCGCGGCAACGAAGATCGGCAGGTCGCCGACGAGTTCGATGTGACGAGCATTGGCATAGCGCTTGAGTGCCGACCATTGATCGAAAAAGCGCCACTGGCAGAACTTCCAGAAGTCGATTTCTTCGGCGAGCTGGGAGCGGGCTTCACAGAGCGCTGTCGGCTGGCGTTTAGCCAGCGGCGCAGGCCAATCCTGCCACATCCGGCCATCACCGCCGTGGGTGATGTCGAGCGCCATGAACAGCGCGTAGTCGTCAAGCCAGCCGCGCGCAGTATTGCAGAAGCCTTCGAAAGCCAGGCGCTGACCAACGCTCTGGTGGCTGAAGAAGTGTTTGGCGGCGCGTCGCAGGTGGGCAATCCGGAAGCGCCGTACCGCGTCGTAATCGACCCGCCCTGCAGGAAAATCGGGGACCGACTTGAGATCGGCCTCGGTGATCCAGCCGGCGTCGCGCAACTGGCACAGATCGATCAGCAGTTCATTGCCGGCAAAAGCTGAAGGGCTGATGTACGGCGAGTTGCCTGGCCCGACACTGCCGAGTGGCAGCACCTGCCACACCGACTGGCCGGCACCCACCAGCCAGTCGACGAAATGATACGCCGCTGGCCCGAGGTCGCCCGAGCCATGCGGTCCGGGCAGCGAGGTGGGATGCAGGAGAATGCCGTTATGGCGGGGAAGTGAGGGGGTCATGCGAGTCCTTTGTCTCGACTGAGTGTTTGGGGGTCAAGTCAGTAGACCTCCGGGACATACTTGAGCGGCAGCTTGGCTTCCTGGTAATCGCCCGGTTTTTGCCGTTTGGGGAGGGTGATCTTCGGCTGCTTGACCACTTCGTAGGGAATGCTGCTCAGGATGTGCTGGATGATGTTCAGGCGAACACGCTTCTTGTCGTTGGAGCGTGCAACGAACCACGGTGCCCACTCGGTATCGGTCGCCCTGAACATGTCGTCACGGGCACGCGAGTAGTCGTACCAGCGGCTGTAGGACTTGAGGTCCATGGGCGAGAGCTTCCATTGCTTGCGCGGGTCGGTGATGCGCGCTTCGAGGCGGCGCGTCTGCTCGTCCATGTCGACTTCGAGCCAGTACTTGAGCAGGATGATGTCGTTCAATCCACCGACCATCACTTTCTCGAACAGTGGCGCCATCTTGAGGAAACCCTGCACCTGCTCTTCGCTGGCAAAGCCCATCACGCGCTCGACGCCGGCGCGGTTGTACCAACTGCGGTCGAAGATCACCACTTCGCCGGCTGCCGGCAGGTGCGGCAGGTAGCGCTGGGCGTACAACTGGCTCTTCTCGCGCTCGGTCGGAGCGGGCAGGGCGACGACCCGGAAAACACGCGGGCTGACGCGGCCGGTGATGGCCTTGATCGTACCGCCCTTGCCGGCGCCGTCACGGCCTTCGAAGAGGATCACCACCTTGAGTCCTTGCTGGACCACCCACGACTGGAGATGAACCAGTTCGGCCTCGAGTTTTTCGAGTTCCTTGAGGTAAGTCCTGTTGGACATCCTCTTCACCGGTTTTTCCGGGGTTTCGGTCGTTTCGGGCAGTTCTGTCGCCACTGTCCCGGACGGCATGTCCGGATTGACGACCCGCTCGCTCCTGCTTTTCTTTGCCGACTTGCCTTTTTTGCCCATTTCACATTCCTTTCATGTGGAAGTCGCGTCAGCGACTCATTTCACTGCGCTGGCCGTCCTGTCCGCCTCGACCACCCAGCCGCCGCCCATGGCCTTGTAGAGGTTGATCATGGCCTGCAAGCGGGCCTGCTGCGTCTGTGTGTATTGGAGCTGGGCGTTGAACAGGCTGCGTTCAGCGTCGAGGACTTCGATGTAACTGGTGTAGCCATTCTCGTAGCGCAGCCGGGCCGTTCCCGCATATTCTTGCAGCGCGCCGACCTGGCGTTTTTGCGCCTGTAACTGCACACCGGTCCGGTCCTGATCGACGAGCGCGTCATTGACCTCGCGAAACGCTTGCTGAATGGCTTTCTGATACGCGAACAGTGCCTGCTGCTGTTGCGCTTCCGCGACCTGCACCTGACCGGCAATGGCTCCGGCGGTGAAGATCGGCAGGCTGATCGGCGCGGCGTACTGCCAGACCTTCGACTCGCTGTCGAACAGCTTGCCAAGGCTGCTGCTGGCATAACCGAACAGGCCGGTCAGCGAGATCGTCGGAAAATAGGCCGCTTTGGCGGCGCCGATCAGGGCATTGGCGGCAATCAGGTTCTGTTCGGCCTGCTGCAGGTCGGGGCGGCGCTCGAGCAGGTCCGATGGCAGACCGGCCGGGATGGCCGGCACGCTCAGTTGATCGATGTTCCTGCCGCGGGCGATCGGTCCGGGGTTGCGACCCAGCAGCACGCAGAGGCCGTTTTCCTGCTGGGCGATCGATTTTTCGATGACCGGGATGGTCGCCAGGGCGTCCTCGTACTGGGACTGGTTCTGGCTCAGTTCGAGCAGCGAGATGACGCCTCCGGCGTAGCGCTGCTTGAAGATCTCGTACGAATCGAAACGACTCCTGGCCGTCGCTTTGGCGATTTCCAGCTGGCGATCGAGGTCGCGCAGGTTGACGTAGGCGCTGGCGACGCTGCCGACCAGCGAGAGGATGACGGCGCGCCGTCCGTCCTCGCTGGCCAGGAGCTGTGCCCGCGCGGCTTCGCTCTGGCGGCGGATACGGCCCCAGATGTCGATTTCCCAACTGGCGGTGAATACCGCCTGGTAGCTGTTGTAGGTGCTGCTGCCGGTGTCCAGGGCCGAGATCGAACTCCTCTGCCGACTGGCTTCGTAGCTGGCGCCGAGCTGCGGGAACAGCGGCGCACGAACGACGCCGTAGCGGCCGGCGAACTCGTCGATGCGCGCGCTGGCGATCAGCAGGTCCTTGTTTTCACGCAGGGCCGTGCCGACCAGATCATTGAGCACCGGGTCGCCGAACTGTTCCCACCAGGCGGCATTGGCCAGATTAAGAGCGGTTTGATCGCTCAGGCGCCAGGCGGTGGGGGTGTCTACGGTCGGGCGCAGGTAATCGGGTCCGACCAGGCAACCACTGGCAGACAGCGCCAGCAGGGCAATCACGATGGGCTTACGCATGGCCCTTACCCTCCTTCCCGGTGCCGTCTGGCTGGTCTGCAACCGCGTGCGGGGCAGTGGCTTCTCGACTCTCGGCGTGAGAGACATCGGTTTCCCCCTTGTGGCCGAGTTTCTCGACGACGTAGAAGGTCACCGGGATAATGAAGATCGCCAGGCAGGTGGCCGCCAGCATGCCGCCGATCACCGCGCTGCCCATGACCTGCCGCGACAGGGCGCCGGCGCCGCTGGCAATCGCCAGCGGCACGCAGCCGAGGATGAAGGCGAACGAGGTCATCAGGATCGGCCGGAGGCGCAGTTGCGCACCCTTGAGCGTCGCCTCGGCGAGCGACAGTTCGCCCTTCTCGTACTCCATCTTGGCGAACTCGACGATCAGGATCGCATTCTTCGCCGCCAGACCGATCAGCATCACCAGACCGATCTGCGCATACACGTTGAGTTCCTGGCCGCGTAACATCAGCGCAAAAAAAGCGCCGGCGACGGCGATCGGCGTTCCCAACAGGACGGAAAAGGGCAGCGACCAGCTCTCGTATTGCGCCGCCAGGATCAGGAAGACACAGAGCAGTGAGAAGCCGAAGATGACCGCCGGCGAGATGCCTTGCTGCGCCTGCTGCTCCTGGAACGACATGCCCATGTAGTCGTAACCCATTTCGCTGGGCATGGTTTCGGCAAACACCTCCTCGAGCGCCCGCATCACCTGCACCGAACTGTAGCCGGGCGCCGCTGAGGCGTTGATCTGCGCGCTGCGGTAGAGGTTGTAGCGCACCGTGAATTCCGGGCCGGACAAGTTGCGGACCGAAGTGAGCGCCGACAGCGGCACCGCTTCGCCCTTGCTGTTGCGCACGTAGAACTGCCCGACATTTTCGATATTGGTTCGGTAGTCGCCCTCGGCCTGCACGTAGACCTGCCACTGGCGCCCGAAGCGGTTGAAGTAGTTGACGAAGCCGCTACCGAGGAAGCTCTGCAGTGTCTTGTAGACATCACTGAGGTTGACCCCCTGCTTGAGCACCTTGTCCTGGTCCACATCGAGGAACAACTGCGGCACGGTCGGCCGGAAAGTCGTCGTGACACTGGCCAGTTCCGGTCGCTTCTTCGCGGCTTCAAGGAACTTGGTGGTGTTTTCGGCGAGGAAGGCAATGTCTTTTCCTGCACGGTCCTCGAGCATGAAGGTTGCCCCGCCTGAAACGCCTACCCCCGCGATTGCCGGTGGCGGAAAGGCAAAGGCGACGGCGCCGGGAATGCTGCGGAGTTTCTGGTTCAGTTCGGCCTTGATTGCGGTGTACTGCTCCTCGGGTTTCTTGCGTTCCGCCCAGTCCTCGAGAGTGATGAAGTAAAAGGCGCTATAGCTATTCGCCACCTGACTCAGCATGCTGTAGCCAATGACCGTTGAGACATACTTCACCCCCGGCACCTTCATGATCAGTTCTTCCGCCTGGGTGGAGATTTCTGCGGTGCGCTGCATCGATGAAGCGTCGGGAAGTTGTATTCCGGCAAAGACGTAGCCCTGGTCCTCGTCTGGCAGGAAGCCGGCGGGAACCATTTTGGCGAAGAAACCGGTCGCCCCGGCGACGGCCACCAGGAAAAAGAGGCTGAGCACGCTCCTGCGGATGGCGATCCGGCAGACGCCGACGTAGCCGCCGGTAACCCGGCCGAAGACGCCGTTGAACCAGTCGTAGAATTTCTGTAGCGGGCCGCTGCCCTTGACCTTGGGCCTGAGCAGCAGGGCGCAGAGGGCGGGACTGAGGGTCAGCGCGTTGAACGCCGAGATGATCACCGAGATGGCGATGGTGACCGCGAATTGCTGGTAGAGTTGCCCGGTAATTCCCGGAATGAAGGCGGTCGGCACGAAAACGGCGGCCAGAATCACGGCGATGGCGATGACCGGGCCGGTGACTTCTTCCATTGCTTTCAGCGTTGCGTCCTTGGCTGACAGACCCTTCTCGATGTGGTGCTCGACGGCTTCGACGACGACGATGGCGTCATCGACGACCAGGCCAATGGCCAGCACCAGCCCGAACAGCGACAAGGTGTTGATCGAGAAGCCGAACATCGGGAAGAGCATGAAGGTGCCCACCAGCGATACCGGTACCGCCAGCAGTGGAATCAGCGTTGCCCGCCAGCCTTGCAGGAAGACGAAAACGACGATCATCACCAGCACCAGCGCTTCGAACAGCGTGTGCTGGATCTCCTTGATCCCCTCGGTGACCGATAGCGTCGTGTCGAGGGCGACGATGTAATCGAGGTCGGGCGGGAAGCTCTGCTTGATCTTCTCCATCAGCTTTTTGGCGCCGTCGGCGGCTTCGAGGGCGTTGGACCCCGGCATCAGGTAGAGGGCGACGAGGGCAGCGGGTTTACCGTTGAGCCGGCCCTGTTTGGCGTAGTTCTGGGCACCGAGTTCGATGCGCGCGACATCCCTGACGCGAACGATTGATCCGTCCGGGTTGGCGCGCAGCACGATGTTGCCGAACTCTTCGACACTCTCCAGCCGGCCCTGGGCGCGCACCGCGTAGGCGAACTCCTGGCCCGGCGGTACCGGTTCGCCACCGATCGTTCCCGCCGGATTGACCGCATTCTGGGCGTTGACCGCATTCATGATTTCGGGAATCGTGATGTTCAGCTTGGCCAGTTGATCGGGCCTGACCCAGATCCGCATCGCATACTGGCCGGCACCGAAGACGGTGACGCTGGCGATTCCCTTGACCCGCGTCATCTGGTCGTTGATATTGATATAGGCGTAATTGGCGAGGAAGACGCTGTCGTAGGTGCCGTTCGGCGAGTAAAGGTCGAACATGATCAGCGGCGAGGCGGTCGACTTGACTACGGTGACGCCGTAGTTCCGCACGTCGGACGGCAGTTGCGATTCGGCCTGGCCTTCGCGCATCTGGGCGAGCAACTGGTCGGTGTTGGCGTCGGTGCCCAGCGCGAAGTTGACCCGTAGCGTCGACGTGCCGTCGTTGGCGTTGATCGAGTACATGTAGTTCATGTTGTCGACGCCCGACATCTGCTGCTCGATCGGCGTGGACACCGCCTGTTCGACAGTCAGCGCGTCGGCGCCGGTGTAGGTGCTGCTGACCTGGATCTCGGGCGGCACGATGTTCGGGAACTGGGCCGTTGGCAGTCCGGCCATGGCGACCAGGCCGACGATGGTCATCAGGATGGAGATGACCATGGCCACGATCGGCCGATTGATGAAGAATTTGGACATGGTCGCTCAATCCTTGGCGGCTGGCGCAGGGGCCGCCGGTTTCTCGGCGGGCTTGGCCGGGTCTGCCACGGCTGCAGGCGCTGCCGGGACAAAGGGCTTCGGATTCACGGTCATTCCCGGCCTGACTTTCTGGGTGCCTTCGGCGATGACCTTGTCGCCTGGCTGCAGGCCCTTGCTGATGATCCACTCCGAAGCAATCCGTTCACCAACCGTCACCGGCCGGACATCGGCCTTGTTGTCGGCGCCGACGACCGCCACCAGGTACTTGCCCTGCATTTCGGTGACGGCCCGCTGGGGAACCAGCAGCGCGTCCTTGTTCACCGACATCGTGGCGCGGATCTTGCCGTACTGGCCAGGACGAAGCAGGTTGTCCGGATTGGCAAACAGGGCTGCGACCTTGAAGGTTCCCGTCGTCGGATCAACCTGCCGGTTGAGCACCGCGACTTTGCCCTGATGTGGGTAGATCGACCCATCCACCAGGATGAGCTGCAGGGGGACATGCTCGGTCTTCTTGCCGGAAGCGGCTGCGGTGGTTGCGACCTTGAGGTATTCGCGTTCGCTGATGTTGAAGTAGACCTTGATCGGATCGACGGTGGACACCGTCGTCAGTTCGGTCGGCATGCTCGGGCTGAGGAGGTCGCCGATCTGGGCCTTGGCGATGCCGGCAATGCCGCTGACCGGCGAGGTGATGCGGGTGAAACCGAGGTTCAGTCTGGCCGTCTTGAGCGATGCCTCGGCGGCTTCAAGCGAGGCCTTGGCCGAGAGGTCGGCACCGGTGGCGTCATCGAGATCCTTCTGGCTGACGGCGTTCATCGCCGCCAGGGGCTTGATGCGCGCCAGGTTTGCCCGCGTCGTTTCATAACGCGCCGCCTGCTGGGCACGCAGTCCCTTCGCCTCTTCGACGGCGGCCTCGAAAGTGCGCGGGTCGATCTCGAAAAGGGGCTGGCCCTGCTTCACCAGATCTCCTTCGCGGTAGTTCTGCCTGATCAGATAGCCGGTGACCTGCGGACGGATGACGGCATTGACGTTGCCGTCCAGCGAGCCGATCCATTCCAGGTAGATCGGTACGTCCCTTTGCGAGACGCTGACGATCTCGACGACCGGCGCCGCTGGTGGTGCCGCCTTTTCCTTCTCGCAGGCGGTGGTCAGCAGCAGCGCGGCGCTAGCCAGCCCGGCAAGTGCGTACCGGCAAGTCCGATCTGCGGATATGAAAGGGGACGGGATGGACCTCATGGCGGCTCCTGCTGGGCGAAAATGGGTGTGGCTGGTGTTGATGAACGGGAAAGTCGCGTGGTCGTGGTGCAAACAAATGATCAACCCTGGAGAGTCATGGTCTGCCGATTCTGTCGGGCGACGACCCGAAATGGATTCATTATCGGTCAAGTGGTGCGCATAATCCAGCGTCAATTGTCAGGCAATCGAGTGTCGCGTTGCGATTCTGTGGGCCGTACGGTCACTGTTTGGCCCTCACCAAGCACGGGCACTAGCAATCCATGACCTGGCCATGAACGCAGCGAAATCCTGCGCAATCGTCCTTCGCACGACCTCGGCCAGGTACTCGACATGGTCGGATTTGCGCATGACCATGGGGCGGGCCTCAGTCCAGCGTTCGGCGAAAGGTCTTCAGCCCGACGCCGAGAACCACCGCGATGAAGGCGAGGATCGGCCAGACCTGCTCCCAGAGCATGTCGACGCCGTTGCCCTTGAGCAGGATGCCGCGCACCAGGAGCAGGAAATGCGTCAGCGGCAGGACGTTGCCGATCACCTGCGCCCATTCCGGCATGCCGCGGAAGGGAAACATGAAACCCGAGAGCAGCATCGACGGCAGAAAGAAAAAGAAGGTCATCTGCATGGCCTGCAACTGGTTGCGGGCAATCGAGCTGAAGGTGATGCCGAGCGTCAGGTTGGCGCAGATGAACAGCAGCACCACTGCGTAGAGCAGCAACAGGCTGCCGTGCATCGGTACGTCGAAGAGCCAGCGCGCGGCGAGCAGGATCAGCGTGACCTGCACCAGACCGATCAGGATGTACGGAACGATCTTGCCGGTCATCACTTCGAGGGGGGTGGCCGGCGTCGCGAGAAGGTTCTCGAAGGTGCCGCGTTCGCGCTCGCGGGTCATCGCCAGACCGGTCATCAGGACCATGGTCATGGTCAGGATGACGCCGAGCAGCCCCGGCACGACGTTGTAGGCAGTGATCCCCTCGGGGTTGTAGCGGCGATGGATGCGCAGTTCGACCGGCGGCGTCGGCACGCGTTGCAGCCCCGGCAGATCGGGGGCGAAGACCTCGATGCCGAGACTCTTGAGCACCGAGATGGCGCCGCCGGTGGCCATCGGGTCGGTGGCGTCGGCTTCGACCAGCAGCGTCGGACTTCTGCCGCGCACCAGATCGCGATGGAAACCAGGCGGGAAAGTGACGACGAACTGCACCTTGCTGCGGTCGAGAAGGTCGCTGGCCTGATGCTCGTCGACCTGGCCGACGATCCGGAAATAGTCGCTGTGGGCCATGGCGGCGACGTAGGCGCGCGCGAAAGGGCCGGGGTCGGCCATGACCACGGCGGTTGGCAGGTGTTTCGGGTCGGAATTGATGGCGAATCCGAAGAGCAGGAGCTGGATGATCGGGATGCCGACGATCATCCCGAAGGTCAGCCGGTCGCGCTTCAACTGGATGAATTCCTTGAGCAGGATGCCGACCCAGCGGGCAAAGGAGAAGCGGGAGAAATGTTCCATGCGCTCAGCCGGCGAAGGGGTCCTGGGCATGCTGCATGAGGTGAATGAAAGCGTCTTCGAGCGAAGGTGCCACGGCGGCGATGCGTACCTCGCGGAGCTGCGAGAGCGTCTGCAGGCTCGCCTGCAGGCGGGCTCCGTCCTGACCGCTGACGTGCAGCGTCGCACCGAAGCTTGCCACCTGGTCGACACCGGCCATCCCGCGCAGCTCTTCGGCCAGGCGGTGGACGCCGTCGCCGCTGACTTCCCAGGTGCTCAGACGGCAACCGGCGACGACCTCGCTGGCGGTGCCGTTGGCCAACAGGCTGCCGTAGGCGATGTAGGCCAGACGGTGGCAGCGTTCGGCTTCGTCCATGTAGTGGGTGGACACCAGGATGGTGATCCCGGCGGCGGAAAGGCGGTGGATTTCCTCCCAGAAATCACGCCGTGCCTTGGGATCGACGCCGGCGGTCGGCTCGTCGAGCAGCAGCAGCCGGGGTTGATGGAGCAGACACGCGGCGAGCGCCAGGCGCTGCTTCCAGCCGCCCGAGAGGGTGCCAGCCAACTGCTGGCGCCGACCGCTCAGGCCGAGTTCATCGAGGGACCGATCGACAGCCTTTTGGCGCTCGCGCATGCCGAACATGCGCGCTACGAAATCAAGGTTCTCGCCGATCGAAAGGTCGTCCCACAAGGAAAACTTCTGGGTCATGTAGCCTACCTGGCGCTTGATCGCGGTGCTTTCCCGGAGGACGTCGAGTCCGAGGCAGGTGCCGCGACCGCTATCCGGCGTCAGCAGGCCGCAGAGCATGCGGATCGAGGTCGTCTTGCCGCTGCCGTTGGGACCGAGGAAGCCGTAGATCTCGCCCTGGCGGACCTGCAGGCTCAGATCCTTGACCACGTGCTTGTCGCCGAAACGTTTGTTGATGCCGGCGACGTCGATGACCAGGCCATTCATCGGCCGCCGAGGCGCACGTCTACCGGCAGTCCGGGTCGCAGGCGGGCCGCCTGTTCCGGCGCCGGCACGGCTTCGACGCGGAAGACGAGCTTTTCGCGGCTGCCGCGGCTATAGATCACCG